>JAESGF010000007.1_pt1:185000-527648 | contig 527648 bp, 461 predicted proteins | sample 9269621 | NCBI WGS metagenome assembly JAESGF01 (sample SAMN14515066, study PRJNA621663) | algae metagenome | isolation source: Tolypothrix carrinoi HA7290-LM1 and co-occurring heterotrophs from dry rock... | place: USA: Makauwahi cave, Kauai, Hawaii | collected 2011-01-06 | reverse complement strand
CTTACGTCAACGCGTGAGTCCCTTGGTGCGTCGGACCCTTTCTTTTGCCAAGTCGATCCAGGGCCTAACCAACCGGCTTGCTTTTTTCTTCAATCATTACAATTACACCACTTAGTAGACCACTACCTATCTCAGCAATACCCAACGTATCAATCCAATGAGTTTTATAGCCTCCCGCAGAAGCAAGTATTGTAGGACAGGGTTCACTTAGATTAATAGGTCTACCGCCACCATTATATATGTGTCCATGATAAGGGCTAGGCCTTAAATCAGGATACTTTGCAAATTTAACAGGTGCGTTTGGCGTATCTCCAATGGGGCGCAAGCCAATCACTTCACCGGCAGCTACATATGGGTTAGAACTTTCTGGCCCGTGAGAAGGGGTGGGAAACTTAAATGTTCTGTCACGTACTCCAACAGCAATCACCCTTTTACGTTTTTGTGGTACTCCATAATTTGCAGTATTAAGGATTGACCAATTTACTATATATCCCATTCCTTCGAGGGCGGTTAATGCGTCAAAGAAATAGCCTGAATGAGATTTGGTAATCAATCCAGGAACGTTTTCCATTATAAAACACAGGGGATTAGTTTCCCTTACTACTCTGATAAATTCTGGAATCATATTCCTATTATCTTCATTACCCTTGTTTAGTCCCCCCGTAGAGAAAGGTTGACAAGGAGGTCCACCGTATACTATTTCAATTTTGCCTTTATACTTTCTGAAATCTATTTTCCTGACGTCTGAACAATAATGATCTGATACTGAGGTGTGCCAGGAATATGTTTCACAAGCATCTTTGTTTATTTCGACAGAGCATATAGGCTCGATGCCTGCATTTTTCAAGCCTAATGTTAGGCCGCCGGGTCCTGAGAAAAGATCAATTGCTCTCATACTATCTTCTAATTGTTTATATATACCATCGGCAAAATAATGAATTGGCTAACCAGAAACGACCTCTTGCTCGTAAGGAATCAAAAATGAATACAGAATAAACAAAAAACCCCCAAAACAACCTGTTTTAGGGGTTTTTGCTCCCGAAGCTGGGCTCGAACCAGCGACCCTCTGATTAACAGTCAGATGCTCTAACCGACTGAGCTATTCGGGAATTTTCTCTTTCGTTTCCGAAAAAGTGACGCAAAAGTAAGGCCGTCAGGTCGACGCCGCAAGCCGGGTACCGAAAATTTTTCAGTTGAACTGGCCCCGGCTCTGCGTGTACTGATCGTACTGCTCCTGGAATTTTCGCCGGAATTCGAGCGGGTCGTCGATGCGGGAAAAGGCTTCCGTTGTCTCGCCCGTACCCTGAACGATGATGGTCCCAAAACCAAACATCCGCCCCCAAACGCTCTGCTCGACCTGAATGCTCTCCACTTTGTTGAGGTTCAATTCCACCGTTTTCCGGGAAATGAAACCCGTTTTGATCACCAGCCGCTTGTTGGTGATGACGAACTCGTCGGAGGCCTGCTTGAGCCAGGCGGCGATGGTGAGCGTTAGAATCGACGGGAGCGTCAGGAAAAGCGTCCAGTGGTACTGGGTTTCGTAGACGACTTGCTCGTCTTTGATCAGATGGTCGTTAACGTAGCTACCCATGAGTCAGGGGAAAGGTTCAAGATGCACGGGACAAGTGCCAAAGGCGATGCAAAAATAGTTGGTTGGCGGGGCTGCCGCGCCGATTGAGTTAAAAAAATGGTACGTGGACGACTTTCTTCGTCTCAAAAAATTCGCTCTCAAAATAATCTCTCAATTCGAAGGTACGCGTGCGACGACCCAGTTCGCGAAGTTCTTCATTGAGATCGCCGCCTTTGAGGTACAGGATGCCGTTGGTCAGGACGTTGTGCGAATTGCCATGGACACGCGTCCGTACCCAGCCGTAAAACGGTTTCAGCCGTGTGACCGCGCGACTGACGACAAAATCGTACGTGTCGGGTACCTGCTCGGCGCGGGTTTGCTCGGCGCGGACGTTCGTCAGACCCAGTGCCTGCGCCACTTCCGTAACCACCCGAATTTTTTTGCCGATGCTGTCGACGAGGTGAAACGAGCTTTGGGGAAACAACACCGCCAGCGGAATACCCGGAAAGCCCCCGCCCGTACCCACGTCGAGTACCTCGGTCAGGGGCCGGAATGGGCAGACTTTGGCGATGCCCAGCGAATGTAACACATGCCGCTCGTAGAGGTTGTCGACGTCCTGCCGGGAGATGACGTTGATTTGTTCGTTCCAAAAGCGGTACAATTCGCTGAGTTGCGCAAACTGATCGCGCTGCCGCGTGGTCAGGTCGGGAAAGTAGCGGAGGAGTTCGTCCACGAAATGAGGGGTTAACGCCACGTAATTTTTTTCCGAAACAGGGCCATCACCAAACCCATGCCGACCGCGTACGCCGACAGGAACGCGTCGTACACGGGTACCCACCCGACCGAGAGCATCTGCGCGAGCGTGCGGTTGGCGCGGGCGTAGACGAACCACTGCACGCCGAGACGTAGTACCCAGATGCCCGCCGTACTGGCCAACCCGACCGAGTCCTTACGGTACGCAAACAGGCCGACGAGTGTCAGAAACAGGACCCACGACAGAACTTGCGACGCCGACAGCAGCCCCAGGACCAATTGACTGCGCCGACCGTACCGCGTACTGACCGACAGGTGTCGCCGCTTTTGCGTGAACCACTGCGACCAGCGCGACTTGGCGTGCGAGTACACGAAGCTGTCGGGGTGCAGGCAAACGGCCGTGTTGTGGGCCTTGGCCGTGCGGTTGACGAACAGGTCGTCGTCGCCACCGAGTACGCCGTAATGGCCCTCGAAGCCGCGGTTTTCCAGAAAAAAATCGCGGCGGTAGAGCAGGTTACGCCCTACGCCCATGTACGGCATTCCGGCCAGCGCCAGCGAAACGTACTGCAACGCCGTGTAAAACGTCTCGAATCGGATGAGGGCGTTGAGTACCCCGCGCTGCCTGAAGTATGGCGAAACGCCCAGCACGATGGCTTTCGACTCGGTCAGGCAGGCGGTCATGGCCGCGATCCAGCCGTCCGTAGCGGGACGGCAATCGGCATCGGTCAGCAAAATGATTTCGTTCTGGGCCGATTTAATTCCCAACGTGAGCGCGTATTTCTTGGCGGCCAGATGCGCCGGGGTCCGGTCGACGCGCACGATGCGTAGCCGCGGCCAAGTTTGGGCAAACTCGTGCAACACGACGTAGGTATCGTCCGTCGAGCGGTCGTCCACCACAACTACTTCAAAGTCCGGGTACTGCTGGCTCGCCAGCAGGGGCAGCAATTCGCGCAGGTTTTCCTGCTCATTCCAGGCGCAGACGACCACCGAAACGGCAGGTTGTCGATTTACCAAGGTAGGCTTGGACACCCGGTAAAACGCCGTTCGGGAAAAAACCAGCAACAGGTACAGCAACTGAATGCCAACGGCTGCGCAAAAGCCGATGAACAGGGCGGAAGTCACGGGGTGGGTAGCAGTGTTTCGTTCGGCAAAGATAGCCGGGGGTCTGGACGGCGGGGGTTATCTTTGCGGAATTTTAACCAGCCATGCAGTTTACGATTGACGCGACGGACCCTTCGTCGAAGGCCCGCGCCGGGTACCTCCAGACCGACCACGGTACCATCGAGACGCCCCGGTTCATGCCCGTGGGTACCGCCGGAACGGTCAAGGCCGTTCAGCAGCGCGAACTTCGCGACGACATCCGGGCCGAAATCATCCTCGGCAACACTTACCACCTTTACCTCCGGCCCGGCCTCGACCTGCTCGAACGCGCGGGTGGTCTGCACCGCTTCATCGGCTGGGAGCGGCCCATCCTGACCGACAGCGGTGGGTACCAAGTGTACTCGCTGGCGGGTACCGGGCGAAAAATCCGCGAGGAGGGCGTCGTCTTTCGTTCGCACATCGACGGCTCAACGCACACCTTCACGCCCGAAGGCGTCATGGACATTCAGCGCGCGATCGGCGCCGACATCGTGATGGCCTTCGACGAGTGTACCCCCTACCCCTGCGAGTACGGCTACGCCCGCACCTCGATGGAACTGACCCACCGCTGGCTGCGGCGCTGTTGCGAACGCTTCGACACCACCGAACCGCGCTATGGGTACCGGCAGACGCTGTTCCCCATCGTGCAGGGCAGTACCTTCCCCGACCTGCGGCGGCAATCGGCGGAGTTTGTCGCCGAGCAGGGGCGCGACGGCAACGCCATCGGCGGGCTGTCGGTGGGTGAACCGGCGGAGGAGATGTACGAAATGACCGATTTGGTTTGCTCGATTCTGCCCGCCGACAAACCCCGGTACCTGATGGGCGTCGGGACGCCCGCGAATATTCTGGAGTCCATCGCCCTCGGCGTCGATCTGTTCGACTGCGTCCTGCCCACGCGCAACGCCCGCAACGGAATGCTCTTCACCACGCAGGGCATTCTCAACATTCGGAATGAAAAATGGAAGAATGATCTCTCACCAATTGACGAGGTACTCGGGGGGTACGTTAGCACGCAGTACTCGAAAGCGTACCTCCGACACCTGATCCGTTCGGACGAGATGCTCGGGGCGCAAATCGCCAGCGTGCACAACCTGACGTTCTACCTCTGGCTGGTGCGCGAAGCCCGCCGACACATTCAGGCCGGTACCTTTCTGACCTGGAAAAACGCGCAGGTTGTCCAACTCATGCAACGCCTCTGAGGGTGAAAAAAGCGGGTCGAATCGCGTCAGTTGCCACCTGTGAACCGCCCAGTGTAATTTTTTAAATTGGATTTTAGGCCTATTTTTGCCGCCACGGGTCCGGGCGTCAGCCGCCGTGTCGGGTCCATTCAGTACGCCCAATCATCCTAATCCGTCTCACTTACCCGAATCATTATGAAGCATTTACGACGACTGCCCGCCGTGCTGATGGCCGTGGGTACGTTGCTGTCGCAATCCGCCAATGCACAAACCGACAGTGCAGGAGTCGCTTCGGGTTACAAACCCAACGCCCTGTACGAAGGCCCCAACAAACTCAATACCTGGTCGATTACCCTGAGTGGGGGCTCGCCGCAATTTTTCGGCGATTTACGGACGTACGATTTCTGGCCGACCCCTTCCAACAGCGACCGCAGCGTGAGCGAACGCGGTGCGTTTGGGCTCGGACTGGCTGTCAATAAACAACTTTCGCACCTGTTCGGCGTCAGTCTGCAGGGGGATTTCGGGAGCCTGAAGGGCACGAAGTACCGCCTCTACAATTCGTACTTCAAAGCCGATTACCGGCAGGCCGCGCTGGTTGGTTCGACTAACATCAAAAGCCTCCTGTTCGGCCCACGCAAACTCAATCGCTGGAAACTCGATCTCTACGCAGGCATGGGCGTAATCTGGTTTCAGTCGGAAGCGTACGAAATTGGTACGGGTCGGTTGAAGCGTTTCACCAACGGTGATGGTTCGGCGACCTACTACGGCGTTCAGACTGACAATGCCTGGACGAAAGAACTCGTCATTCCCGTCGGGCTGGCGCTGCACTACGAATTGTCGCCACGCTTTGACCTGGGTCTGGACGTCGGCTTGAACAACCTGAATTCGGAAAAACTCGATGCGACCGTCGGCGGGGATTACACGAGCGTGTACGAAGGCGGCGGGAACATCTTCGATTACCGCAAAGGCCTCTCCGACCTCGACAAGTGGGGCAAGCTGTACCTGGCCGTTACCTACAAACTGGGCAAAAACGCGATTAAGGTAGGCCGCGACAAGGCTTGGGATGCCACGAAGGGTACCTACCACCTGCGCTTTACCGATCCGAAGCTGCTCATCAAGCCGCCGAAGGTGCTAACGCTCGACGAAATCGATTCGGTCGCCAAAGCCAACCGTCCGCCGGACATCGACCCGCGCCTGCTGGTCGACACCGATAACGATGGGGTTTCGGATTACTTCGACAAGCAACCCAACACGCCCGAAGGCAGCATCGTCTCGGGGGCAGGGGTCGCCATCGACTTCGAGAATGTCGTGAATTCGCTCATTCCCGGCGCGGCCTGCATGGAGATTTTCGCCAACGTGCAGTTTGACACCGACAAGAGCATCATCACGCCGCAGTACCAGGAAATGCTGACGAAGGTGGTCGAACTGCTCAACAAGACCCAGTGCCGCGTGCAGCTCACCGGCCACGCCGACCGCCGCGCTTCTGATCGTTACAACATGGCGCTTTCTGAACGCCGGGTACAGGCCGTTAAGAAGTACCTCATCAACGCGGGCGTCAACAACCCGAGCCGCATTCTGACCGACTCGTTCGGCGCCTTCAAACCCATCGCCGACAATACCTCGCGCGAAGGGTTACGGAAAAACCGCCGGGTCGAGATTCGCTTCCTGCCGTAGGTGATCCCGTTTTCTGAACAAAAAGCCCCTTACTGACTTGGTACGGGGCTTTTTGTTTCTTGCCACGTCGAGCGCAGCGCCCCCTTCGATAAACTGAGGGGAAGTTTAAATGTACAGTGAGATCGTCATGCCGAACTGGTTTCGGCATGACGAGTTGGGAAAAACTTAAACTGCCCGCTCAGAATGCCAATTAAAAGCAAAACCCGGCTCAACTGAGCCGGGCTTTTCAAGGTAGGTAAGGTAAATTCTACAAATTCATAAGCGATTCGCGGCGGCGCATTTTGCCCGCCGGAATGCCAAACATCATCTTAAAGCGGCGGCAGAAGTAGGCCGTGTCTTTGTAGCCGACTTCCGACCCGATGGCCCGAATGCTTTTTTTCGTCGTACGCAGCAGGTTCACTGCCGCCTCCATCCGCTGGTACTCGATGTAGTCCTGCGGGTTGATGCCCGTGAGCATTTTGAAGTACTGTCCGACGTAATCTTCCGAGACGTTCGCGACGTTGGCGAGTACCTTGTTCGACAAGTCACCACCAATGTTGTGTTTGATGTAGGCGAAGATGTCGATCAGACGCGGGTCTTTGAAGTAGGTACTGTTCGTGGCCAGTTGCTCGACGAAAAGTCGATTCTTCAAGATGTACCGAATCACGCCGATGGCGATTTCTTCGGTTTTGATTTTGATGATGCGACCCCGACCCGCCACTTCAGCGAAGTCTTCGGCCAGTACCCGGTGCAGGGTGTGCGCCAGTTCCGTTTCGCCTTTGATGAGAAACGGCGGGATGTCGAGCGAGGTGAAGAAGTTGACCGAATCGAATACCTTGGCCTCAAACGCCACCAGCCCGAATGAATTAGTCAGTTGACCAATCTGCGCGGCATCGCGGTTGTACTCGAAGTAGCTTTCCCGGTTGGTCATGAACTCTTCGTTCGAGATGGCCTTGGGCTTGTCAGGATTGCCGTACGTGATGTCGACAATCTTGCCTCCGGGAATGAACAGCATATCGCCGGGAACAGCCTTGGTATCCTCTTCCCCGAATGAAACTTCGCCGTTATAGAGAATCAGTAACGTGTTTTCAACGTCGTAGAAATTCTTAATCCGAATGGGCTGCAACATGCGAATGTGCCGCGCCTTGATGAATCGCACCCCGAGCGATTCGATAATTTTATTGTAATCTTCCATCGACCTGTGTGTATAGCGAAGTGGATATGAACAAAGAGCTCATTTTAAATTTGGACAAAACTAATAAACGCTTTTATAAATCCAAATAAATTAAAAAAAGCGTACACGGAAAAAACCGCATACGCTTTTCGTAAAAGCCAATTTTAGCACAGACCTCCTTACTTGAGCAATTCGCGGGCAATCACCAATTTTTGTATTTCGGAAGTACCCTCGTAGATCTGCGTGATTTTGGCGTCGCGCATGAGCCGTTCGACGTGGTACTCCTGCACGTAACCGTAGCCGCCGTGAATCTGCACGGCCTCGGTAGTCACGCGCATGGCTACGTCCGAGGCGTACAACTTGGCCATCGCCGCGGCTTTGGCGTAATCGCGCCCTTCGTCCTTCAACCGAGCCGCCTGGTAGACAAGCAGGCGGGCCGCTTCAATCTGCGTAGCCATGTCGGCCAGTTTGAATTGAATGGCTTGGTGATCGGCAATGGGTTTGCCGAACGACTTCCGCTCCTTCGCGTACGCCAGGGCCAGTTCGTACGCCCCCGCGGCAATGCCCAGCGCCTGGGCGGCAATGCCAATGCGCCCGCCGTTGAGGGTACTCATCGCAAACTTGAAGCCAAATCCTTCCTCGCCGATGCGGTTTTCCTTCGGTACCCGCACGTCTGAAAACAAGAGCGAATGGGTATCTGACGCCCGGATTCCCATTTTCTTTTCCTTTTTCCCGACCGTAAACCCTTCCCAACCTTTTTCAACGATCAGGCAGTTGATCCCCCGGTGCTTGAGTTCGGGATTGGTTTGGGCCATGACCAGGCAAACCGAGGCCGAGTTACCGTTCGTAATCCAGTTTTTGACGCCGTTGAGCAGGTAGTGGTCGCCGCGGTCCTCGGCGGTGGTGCGCTGCGAGGTGGCATCCGAACCCGCTTCGGGCTCCGACAGGCAAAACGCGCCAATGATTTCGCCGCTGGCCAGTCGGGTCAGGTACCGCTGTTTCTGGTCTTCGGTACCGTACTTGTCCAACCCGTAGCAAATGAGCGAATTATTGACCGACATGATCACTGAACACGAGGCATCGACCTTCGAGATTTCCTCCATCGCCAGCACGTACGAAACCGTATCCAGGCCGCTGCCGCCGTACTCAGGCGAAACCATCATGCCCAGAAAGCCCAGTTCGCCCATCCGCTTCACCTGTTCCGTAGGGAATCGGGCCTCCTCATCGCGCTCAATCACGCCGGGCAACAATTCGGTTTGGGCAAAATCGCGGGCAGCGTCCCGCACGGCGCGTTGTTCTTCGGAAAGTTGAAAATTCAGTCCACTCGGGACGGTCAGCGTTTCCATGCGTTCACAGTTTGTTGAATTCGGATTGTCTCAAAAGTAACGAAAAGTAAGTAGTATGCAAGCATACCATTTTCAAAACAAACCCGGCGGGCTGATTGGCCCGCCGGGTTTGTTTTGAACGAATTGAGGAAGTTAACGCACGATGACTTTGTGTGTCTGGAGTACCATGTCATTCGTAACCCGCAGCAGGTACACGCCCGGCTGGAGTACTTGCTCCGGTTGAAGCGACCAGCGTCCCGTTCCGTCGGGCTGCACGGCGATGGGAAGTACCTGGCCGGTTGCTGAGGTCAACCGAACGTCCTGCAAGTCAGTAGCTCGTAGTTGCCAGCGTTGTGCCAGTCCGACCGGGTTCGGGTACACGGCGATTTCAGGCGCGCCGCCGAGCGAAACGGCCAGGGGCCGGAAGGTCTGCGTTTTCCCATCCCGGTCTACCTGCCGAAGGCGATAGTACCCCGTACCACTGAGCGGGGCGTCATCGAAGAACGCGTACTCGACGGACTGGTGCGAGGTACCCTGCGCCGCTACCCGCGCCAGCGTCGTGAAATCGCGTAAGTCGCCGCTTCGTTCGAGGAAAAAATGGCTGCTGTTGACTTCCCGGACGGTTTTCCAACGCAGTTGTACTCGCCGTTCGGGGCTGATTTCCGCCCAGAAATTCGCCAGTTCGACGGGCGTTGCTTGCGTCACCGTGACGTTGACTGACGATTCCACCGTGCAGCCGTACAGGTTTCGCACCGTTACCCGGTAGGTCCCCGCATCGGCCAGCGTCATGCCGGGGCGGCTGGGGTTTTGCTGCGATGAACTGAACGCCGTCGGACCCGTCCAGGCGAAACCCGTCGGTCCGCAGCCGTCGCCCGCGGCGGTCAGGTTGAGCGCTTGTCCTTCGACCACCGGGCTGTTGCTACCCGCCGTGGCCGACGCACCGACCGAACCGGGTACCGTCAACGACGCCGAAAGGGTGATGTTGCCCGTTGCTGGGTCGCGCTGCCGCAGGCGGTAGGTACCCGCGCCCGCCGTGACCGACGCGGTCGTGGCGAAGCTACTGGCGCAATCGGTCGAATTAATCCAGTTCAGCGTACCCGCCGCGGTCGTGCTTAGCATCAACTGCGTCGGGCTGGCGCAGACGACCGCCAGCGACGGCGGCGGTACGGGCAGGTAGGGCGTAGACGTACTCATAAAAAACGCGTTGGACAGGGCATCGCTCCAAGCCTGAGCATGCACCCGGTGTCCGTCGCCCAGAAAATGTACGTTGATGTCATCCCGTACCCCAGGGCCCTCGAGCGGGTCGGTTTCCGGTCCGGCGAACACGTTCGCGACGCTCGCAATGACCGCGTTCTGGGCGTTGATGACGTCGGCAGAAACGGTCGAAACGCCCTCTTCCCGGTAGCGCGAGGCCCGGGCCACGACCCAGGTCAGGGCCGATTTGGCGCTGTGTTCGCGGCTTTTGGTAATCACTTGCTTCAGGGCCGTCTCGTACTCACTCTGGCTGGTTTCGGCGTCGTTATCACTTTCGCCCTGGTGCCACAAAATGGCCCGAATTCCCTGCTGGGCCACGTAGTAGTGCAGGGCCAGCCGCAGGTGACCGTAAGGCATTCCGACTGGGTACACGAACCCGCCAAACCCGGTCGCGGTCGCCGTGGGATCCGTGCTGACGCTCCAACTGCCGATGCCCGAACCCGACCAGCCCGCGTTTAAAATGAGCACGGGTACGTTGAGGCGGGTCGCCAGGATGTCACCGAATTTACCCCAGGACCAGGCATTATTGCCGAATGGGGCGGTTTTCGTACCGGATTCCAGGTGCGTAAACACCGGACAGGGAAAAGCCGGATTTTCGTAACTGGTTGCCGAGTTGAACGGTTTCTGAAAATCAATGCTGCTGACGCGGTCGTCGGTCGCACCCGGTCCGGCAGGCAGGGCCGCGTCGCCCGTGGCGTTGGATTGCCCGGCAATCAGGAATACCTCCCCGACGCCCACGCGGTCGACCGACGCCGTACCGACCTCCGTCGCGCCCTGCATTCCGCGTACCTGCAACTGGTACCACCCGCCCGCCGCCGTCAACGAACCCTGGAAAAATCCGCCCTGCGGCGACGATTGCAGGGTACTCCAGCTACCGCCTGCGGCCGTCGGGGTACCCTGGTTGTCGAGCGGAATCAGCCGCACTTCCACCCGGTCGAGGCAGTCGGTGTAATTCCCGGCTACGTGGAGGGTGCCTTCGTTCTGATTGTTTCGCTGGAAAACGGCGCGCGACGTGGGGTACGTAATCTGAATTTGCCCCCAGGTAGTCAGAGTGCTCAGCAGCAGTACGAATAAAAAAGAAAAATTTCGCCAGTAGTCGTGTTTCATGAGTACGAGTCAGGGTTGGAATTAACGCGCAAAAGTAGAGGGGTACTCCATCTTAAAAAATCACCGAAAGCAAGAATCAACGCTGAATCTGAGGTTATTCCAGCCGAACGATGCGGTCTTCGTGTACCAGGGGTCGGTTTTGGTACCGCAGGAACAACTGCGCCAGCACGACGACGTCTTCGCGGCAGTACCGGGCGATTTTCGGCAGGTCGTTTTCCAGGTGGTACGTCGGGTTGACCTCGTCGCCGCTCAGTTCGCCTTTGCTCGTCGGGATGTCGAAAACGGCCGCCAGGAGTTCGAGTGAGGTGTAGTGCTTGCGGTCGCCAAATTTCCAGAGGTCGAGCGTGTCGAGGTGGGGTACCTCCCAGGGCTTGCGGCCGGGAAAGTCGAGCGTCTTCGGAATTTCGAGACCGTTGATCAGCATCCGGCGGCAGAGGTACGGAAAATCGAATTCTTTGCCGTTGTGGGCGCAGAGGGCCAGTTGATTCGGTGGGTACTTCTGCACGAGGCGGACAAACTCCTGCAATAACGTCCGTTCGCAGTCGCCCGCCAGCGAGCGGACTTTCAGCGACCACTCGCCCGATTCGTCCTGAAACAGAAATCCCAGCCCGATGACGATTACCTTGCCAAACTCGGCATAGACGCCGCCGCGCTGGAAGTAGAGTTCGTCGTCGGTCTGGGGTTCACCGTTGCGGAGGTACTGCGCCTTGCGCTGCCACTGCTGGCGGAGGCGGTCGGAGAGCCGGTCGAGCGAGGGCTGGGCCGAAACGGTTTCGATGTCGACAAACAGCAGGGATTTGGTCAGGCGTTGAAAATCGGCTTCGGGTAGCATGGGTCGGTGGACTTAAGCCCCGAATCACCGAAAAACCGCGCGTACTCCGTCGACCGTTTACGAAGTCCTCACTCGTGCAGTATGCCCTCCATGTCGAGCTGATCGATGGGAATCAGGTTGGCCTCCTCGATGCTCCCCGGCACGAACAAAAATTTCTTGTCGTAAACCTGACTGCCGATGAAGTAGCTCACCCAGTACTCGTTGGTCAGGTGAAACAAGGCGGGATCGATGGGCTCAACGAGGTGGTGCGACTCGGGGCCGATTTCGGCGAAAAAATGCCGGAGCGTCGAGGTTTTCTGGGGCTCGTCGTCTTTTTCGCCGTACCCTTTCGAAGTCACGAATACGTTCGTGATCGTCTGCCGATTGCGGTTGATGAGGTACACGCGCCAGTCCGACTGGTTGAGTTCGTCGACGGTCCGGGTGATGGCAATTTTGACGCCCTCGACGGGCAAAAAAGGGATGTCTTTTTTCATGACTGGAACTGCTTCAAAAATCGGACTCCGCACCGACCCGAATCGGCGCATCGGCCCAGGCAAACCCGAACAGATCGCGCAAGTGCGTCGTCAGTCGCTCGGCTACGGTGCTTAGGTTGGGTACTTCGTCCCGTTCCTGAGCCAGGGAAGTGACGGCTTTGTCGGCAATGCCGCAGGGGACGATGTGGCCGAAGTAGGACAAGTCGGGGCTGACGTTCAGCGCCAGACCGTGCATGGTCACCCAGCGGCTCGACTTCACGCCCATCGCGCAGAGCTTCCGGGGATTTTGCTGCGCCACGTGGTCCGTCCAGACGCCCGTCAGCCCGGCGATGCGGCCGGTTTCCACGCCAAAATCGGCGCAGGTGCGGATGACGGCCTCTTCCAGCGTGCGCATGTACCGGTGGATGTCGGTGAAAAAATGGTCGAGGTCAAAGAGCGGGTACACCACCAGTTGCCCCGGTCCGTGGTACGTGATGTCGCCGCCGCGGTTGATGCGGTAGTACCTGGCACCCACGGCACCGAGCCCGTTTTCGTCGAGCAGCAGGTGCTCGGGTTTGCCGCTTTTCCCCAGCGTGTACACGTGCGGGTGCTCGCAGACCAGCAGGTAGTTGGGCGTTGCCGTCTGCTCGGCTTCCGGCAGGTCCCGATTGCGAACTTTCTGCGCAAGGATTTCCGCAAAAAGCGCCTCCTGCAGGTCCCAGGCCCGTTGATAATCGATCAGGCCGAGGTTGCGACGATAGACGACGGGAAGAGAATCAAGGCGCATGCCGCTTGGAGTCATTCGGGTAAATCAATACCTTTTCCGGCGAAACGGTTCCCCGAATTTACGCAAATGGCCCGTCACCTCGAAACCGGACAACGCGGCGAAACACTCGCCGCCGAACACCTGACGGCGCAGGGCTACGAAATCGTGGCGCGCAACTACCGCGCGGGCCGGGGCGAAATTGACCTCATCGTCCGGCGGGGCGACTGGCTCGTGTTCGTGGAAGTCAAAACCCGCACGAACCTGGCCTACGGGTACCCCGAGGCCGCCGTTTCCGAGCGGAAAGCGGCGCTCGTGGTCGCAACGGCGGAAGCGTACGTGTTTGAAGTAGATTGGAAAAAGCACATTCGGTTTGACGTCGTCGCGGTGGTTTTTTCACCGGCGGGTACCCAGCTCGAACACTTCGAGGACGCGTTTTACTGAACCCCGCCCGAACCGATTCCCGAACCATTTTTCAAACCACCCGGTTACCTTCGCACCCGAAAACCAGCTTTGTTTTTGATTATGTGGATGCCGTTTGACGAACTCCCCGCCACCGCCCGCGTCTGGCTGTACCAGACGGACCGGGCGCTTTCCGACGCCGAGATTCCGTACGTTCAGCAGGTACTCGATGAGCAGGTAGCTCGCTGGGCCGCGCACGGGCAACCGTTGACCGGCTCGGCGCGGGTACTCCACGGGCGCTTCGTGGTCCTGGCCGTCGACGAAAGTCAGAACGGTCCCAGCGGCTGTTCCATCGACGCGTCGACGCACTGGTTTAAAGAACTTGGCGCTCAATTCGGCCTGAATTTCTTCGACCGCTCGGTGGCCTACCTTGATGGCGAAACCGTGCGGACGGTACCCACGTCGGGCCTGAAAGCGGCGGTGGCCGAAGGCCGGATTCGTCCCGAAACCCCGATCTTCAATCCGCTCGTCGCCACCTTGGGCGAATGGAAAACCGGCTGGCAGGTACCCGCCACGGCAAGCTGGCTGAAGCGGTACTTCCAGACCCAACCCGCCTGATTCCGATGGCCGAAACGCTCGTACTGCCCCAGACCACTTCGCGCCGCGAGGTGTACGAAAGTCTGGTACCCCAACTCGAAGCCCTCGTCAGCGGCGAGCCGGACCTGACGGCCAACCTGGCCAACCTCGCCGCCGCGCTCAAAACCGCCTTCGGATTTTTCTGGGTAGGATTTTACCTGAAAAAAGACGAGCAATTGGTACTCGGGCCGTTTCAGGGGCCGATTGCCTGTACCCGCATCGCCTTCGACCAGGGCGTGTGCGGCTACGCCTATCGCACGCGGCAGACGGTACTCGTTCCCGACGTCGAGACCTTCCCGGGGCACATCGCCTGCTCGTCGGATTCCCGATCCGAAATCGTGGTACCCGCCTTCGACCGCTCCGGAGCAGTCGCGCTCGTGCTCGACGTGGACAGCGACCAGCTCGATGATTTCGATGAAACCGACCGCGCAGGACTGGAGCGCGTGATGCGGCTGGTGGAAACGCTGCTCTGAACCGGCACAAAAAACCCGGTCCCGCGAAACGCAGCACCGGGTCGGTCACCCCGATCAACTGTACAAACTCACTTGCCGCGCAAGCGGACGAACGCACCGGTGGCATCAAATTCCGCCGCGTAGCGCTTGCCGTTGAGCGTGAAGAGTACCACGTAGCCCTTCACGGTCGTGTCCTGCTTGACGACGAACGCCTTCTCGAAAGCATAACCCGCCTGTTTCTCGGTCAGGTACGTTTTGATAGCCGCGGGCAGTTGGTCCTGCGTCAGGCTCTCGACGGTACCCTTCGGTCCTCCTCCCTGCGGCCCGCCAGGCTTACCCGGCCGACCCGTGGTCACGTTCAGAAACGCCCCGGCGGCATCGAAGCGCACTTCGTAGGCGGTACCGTCTTTGACGATGAACACGTCGTACCCGGTGACTTTCCCGTCTTCCTGCCGGGCCACGGCTCCGCGGAAGGCGTACCCGGCGTAATTCGCTTTTAAGTAGTCGGCCACGGCGGTCGGCAAATCTTTCTCGGCAACGAGCTGGTGTTGTTTGCGGCCGCTGGGCGTGGTCAGCTCAACGAAAACACCCTGCGCGTCGAATTTCAACGCGTAAGTCTGGTTGTTCTGGCGAATCAGCACCAGGTACCCTTCGACGGTCTGGCTGCCGCGGGCGCGTTTGGCCCCAGCCTTCAGCAGGGTGTACCCGGCGTAGTTGGCGTTCAGGTAGTCGGTCACGGCGGTGGGCAGCGCCACGGAGTCAAGCTTGTGGTGGACTTCCGCCAGGGTGCCGTTGCGTTGAATGCTGACGAGCAGCCGGGCCGACTGGCTGACGAGGTCGGCCTGGTACACGGTCGGACTGATTTTCGACCAAGTCGTCTGGGTCGCTTGCGGGTAGGTCGTCGCGAGTGTACTCTTCACGACCGCCGGTACCGCCGCGGCGGTCAGTTCAAACGCCTCGTCGGACCGAACGGAATCGACGGCGGTTTGCTGGCAGGCGACAACAAATCCGAGCAACGAGGCGCAGCCGAACAAGCGGAGGGCAACGAAAGAACGCATGGGAAAAAGCGATTGGGGGGATGTGAATGAAGACGAGTTGAATTCATCGCCCTTACGCCCAGGGAAAGTCGCCCGTTGCCTGTCGCCAGAAAAATAATTTTTGCCCGGGAGCAGGCAACGCCCGCACCCCGATGGGCGTATTTGCGGTTGAATTCAACTCCCGACGGGTCGTGTTTTTTCGGAAATCGTCTCCTGCGTTTAACGAACGCGACGTAACCAGCGTGCTGGCGGCTTGCCGGGGCGGGGATACGCACGCGCAGCGGGCGCTGTTCAACCTGTTTTATTCGTACGGAAAAAGCATTTGCCTGCGCCATGCCGCCAACGCTGAAGACGCCGAAGAAATCCTGAACGACGGCTTCATGAAGGTCTTTCAGCACTTACCCACGTATGACCCAGCGCTGCCGTTCAAAGCCTGGTTTCGTAGCATTTTAATCCGAACCTGCATCGACTACCACCGTCGCAGGGGAAAATACAATTATCATCTCGACCTGGAGGTCGTGGAAGCACCCGCCCTAGACGGGTCGGTGGTTGACCAGATTGCGGCGGAGGAGATTCTTTCGCTCGTGCAGCAATTGCCGACCTCGTACCGGACGGTCTTCGTGTTGCACGTCATGGACGGGTACAATCACCGCGAGATTGGCGAATTGCTCGGCATCAACGAGGTGACGTCCCGGACTAATTTCATGAAAGCTCGTCTGAAGTTGCAGGAACGCGTCTCGGCGCTGTACCCGCACCTGCTCCCGGCGGGCTTAACCGGCAAATACCGTGAAAACTAATTCGTTCAACGAGTCCATCCGCCAAAAGCTGGAGCAGATCCAGCCCGAGCCGAACGCGGAGGCCTGGGAGCGGTTTCAGCTTCACCGGCAGCCCCCCAGCGTACCGCTTTGGAAAACCATCTGGGCAAAAGCGGCCATGATTTTTCTATCGCTCGGTGCCGTCGCCGGGGGCGTTCACTGGGCGCACGTTCGGCAGGAGACCGCGTTGAAGCAAACCGTCCGCGAGCTGGCCCAGCAGCGCGACAGTTTGCTGGCTGCGCAAGCCCGGCCTTCGGTACCCGCCGGGGCTTCTGGGGAGGCCGTCAGCCCGACCGATCTGCCCGCGAATGCTATCATCAACCAGCCGGAGGCACTATCGGGTACCCAAGAAACGCAACCGACTGGCGTGGAGACGCGGCGAAATCCGGCAAGTCAGGACGAACCGGTACCGGCGGTACCAGGAACCCGCCAGCCCGCGGCAGAAAATGAGGAAACGAAAGCAACTCGCCGGGAGCCCAGCAGCCCCAACTCGAACCGGGAGAAACGGCGGTCTCGTCCGACGGCGGAACCAGCCGACCCGCGTGCACCGGAGCGGTTCGCGGCGGAAGGCCAGCAACGGCAGGTACGGGAACGCTCGCCCTTGCTGAACGAACGGGCGGAGCGGACGGATTTTGCCACGCGTCGTCCAGAGGCTTCGAGTGGTGACCGTCGCGCGCCGCGTTCGACCGAGCGAGTGCTTAACCGTGACGGAAACGAATCGGTATTGGCCGTGCCGGAGCGCCTCGTCGTGGCCGAAGTTTCGCCGCTTGCGACGCGATCATTCTCGGTTGATTCACTGCCGGAACCCGCTGCGCGCTCAATTCCGTACTACGAAGCGCCCCAACGAACGGCCCAGACGCCGCCCGGACGGGCGGCAGGGCCGCTGCGACTGGCCGGACGGCTCGGCATCGCGGGTCGACTGGCGAGCGGGCAACGCTCGGCACGGGTGACGGGCGAAGTTCGCCTGGGTGAGCGATTCGGGTTGCTGGTTGGTGTCCAAACCGAGTTCGTGGCCGGGTCACGTTACTTCACCGAGCAGGACTTCGAGCGCATCAATCGACGCGATTTTCGGCGGCAATACATCCCAAAACTGCCGCCCCGGTTCGACATTCTCAACATCACCGAGACGTATACGCTCGTCAACGTACCCCTGCGCGTGCAGTACTACCAGCCGCTGGCGTCGGCGTGGTGGGCCGTGCTGGGCCTGGGTACCGACCTCGACCTATCGGTGCGTCAGCGAATCCGGTACGACGTATACGATTTCCGGCCCCGGCCTTCCGAATTTGGTCAGGGCGAGTACCGGACGGCGCTCGCCGCCATCCCCCTGAACAACCTGACGGTTTCGGCCGGGCTGGAGAAACGGGTCGGTCGGGTGGGACTACACCTAAGTTCCTCCTGGATTGTCCCAATGAAAACCACCAGCTACCGCCGCTCCACGACTTCCTGGGGCGGACAGGTCGGGTTGTCGTACCAACTGGGTACCCGGCGGTCGGCCCGCTTTGTCCCACCGCCGTCCTGATTCAGCGGAACCTCCCACTTTAAAACGGTACCCCTCGGTACCGTTTCTTTTTTTCTGCGCGGGCTGACTTGGCGTATTACTGAAAATGTTTTTTCTTGCACCCGTCAAACCGCCTCCGACATCTTCTTCAGACGCTGAACCGCCTTGATTCGTATTACGCTCCGAAACTTGCGTTCAACGACTTAGTACCTTGTCAAGTACCTCCTCTTTTGTCTTCGAAGAGCGTTTTTTAGACGCTGTGCTGATGGCTTGTCAGCGCGGCGAAGCCGCCGCCCGGCGCACGTTATTCAAATCCTATTTCAGTTTTGGCAAGAGCATCTGCCTGCGTTACGCCGCTAACGTCGACGAAGCCGAACAGCTCTTGCATCTGGGATTTGCCCGCGTTTTTCAACTCCTGAATCGATACGATCCGGTGATGCCTTTCCAAGGCTGGTTTCGGGGTATTTTTATCCGTTCCTGCCTGGAATACCACCGACGAGAGGGAAAATTCGAGTTTTATTCGACGCTAGGCGTGGTGGCCGCTCCGGTACCGGCCACGACCATCGTCGAGCAGATTGACGTGGCAGATTTGCTGTATCTCGTCCAACAGTTACCGACGTATTACCGGGTGATTTTTGCCCTGTACGTTTTTGACGGATACAGTTTTCTTCAGATTTCGGAACTGATGGGCATTCCGGAAGCCACGACCCAGGTACTGTTTGAAAAAGCACGTTTGAAAGTACAGGAACGCATTTGGGCTACGCACCCGCATTTGACTCCCAACGACCCAACGACGCCGTCGCGTGAAACTTGATTCTTTCTACGAAGCGCTCCGCCGCAACCTGACCCGCCTACAGCCCGAATTCAACGATTCGGACTGGGACCGGTTTCAGGAAGCGGGGTACCTGCCGCCCGTCCCCTTCTGGAAAGCGGGCTGGGTGCGGGCACTGGCGGCGTTGGTGGTACTCGGCGGTCTAATGGCGTTGGTGTACGTGGTGTACGTCAGCCCCCAAAAGCAGTTGGAGCAGCGGGTACAGTTCCTGACTCAGCAGCGCGATAGCCTGCTGTCGCGCCAGGTACCCCGCCCGGCGACGTCGCCCGATTCGAGTTGGAACGACTCGGTCGCCACCGGTTCGGTCCCGGCACCTAATTCGGGTACGGAAGCGGTACCGGACTCGGCGGCCAGTCGAATCAGCGCCCCCGCGCCGGGCACGCAGTCGTTTGACGATTGGTTTAATTCCGTTTTGGAGAAAAACCCGTTACCCACGGTCGCTCCCGAGCCGGAAGCAGTTCGTTCAGTTCGCCCTCAGAAGGCCCCGGTTCGCGTTCGCAAAGCAGCCGCCAAGCGTCGCCCGAAGACAGTAGCACCAGAACGGCAAATTGCGCGGGCGAAACGCGTACCCGTTCCGGCTCCGCCCTCCCCTGCCCTGACGGATTCAACCGAATCAGTGCCGGGTGCCGAATTGACGGTCGAACGTACCCAAACGCTGGAGTTGAACCTTCTGCCCACGCCTCCCATCCGACTGATGACCGTCACGCCCCCGACGCTTCCCGAAATTTCGTACGAGTCGGCCCGGCAGCAGTTGGATTCATCGGCTCCCGCTTCGTCCGTGCCGGGTCCCTGAGCGCCGTTTTCCTTTCCGTTCCGCGTCGGAATTTTGCTGCCTGATTGGGTGCTTCAACGTGTTTGATGAGCAGGTGGGTACCCAACTGGCGAACACGTCGGATTTTCTACGCTGTGGTGGGTTCTGGCCAGCGTTTGTATCGGCGCTCAATTTGAGTTTTTAGGTCTTTATCCCAGCTCTCTTCGCCAATCCGCAATGACGAACGTTTGAAAATGAAAACGTTGTGAAGAATTATGAGACTATTTTTCAAACCTAAAACATCTGCTACATCTACGCCGTTTTAAGGGCATGTTCCAATAACAAAATGAAAAGCTCACGAAATCGTGGGCTTTTTTTGTTACGATCTACTTTTTCATTAAGCAACTCTACTAAACTGGTAGAGTTTTTCTATTTTTGCGGGCTCCTGCACCCAGTACTGTCGCATGAACCACGCAGAACGTCTTGCTGAACTCACTTCGCCGCTCGAAGCGGCTTCCCTGGCGGAAGGACTCCGAATAGTAACGGAACACTTCCCGCAAGGGGCTGTTTTCTCTTCCTCGTTCGGGCAGGAAGATCAGGTGATTACCGACGCCATTTTCCGCAACAAAATCCCCATCCGGGTTTTTACGCTCGATACCGGCCGACTTTTTCAGGAAACCTACGACCTAATGGACGCCACCCACGCCCGATACGGACAGCGATTTGAAACGTACTTTCCGAATACGGAGCGCGTCCAAAACTTGGTCGCCGAGAAGGGTTTCAACAGTTTTTACGAGTCCGTCGCCAACCGGAAAGAATGCTGCGGCATCCGCAAAATCGAACCTCTGAAGCGGGCCCTTGCCGGAGCAGAGGTCTGGATCACGGGTCTCCGCGCCGAGCAGTCGGACAACCGCGCCGACATGCGAATTCTGGAGTGGGACGAGGCCAACCGGGTACTCAAGTACAATCCCCTCATCCACTGGACCTACGACGAGGTACTGCTTTATTTGCAGAATAATAACGTTCCCGACAATCCGCTCCACCGCAAAGGGTACATCAGCATCGGTTGTGCGCCCTGTACCCGCGCCATCGAATCGGGCGAACACCCACGGGCGGGCCGCTGGTGGTGGGAAGCCTCGCAGAAAGAATGCGGGCTACACGCGGGGTAGTTGAATTGCGAAATTCGGATGGCGAAATGCGGATTGAAAAGTCTTGTTTCAATCCGTAATTCGCCATCCGCCATCCGAAATCAGAATGATGTTTCCACGCGAGTTAGAGGACGAGGCCATTTACATCATGCGCGAAGTGGCCGCGCAGTTTGAACGGCCTGCGCTGTTGTTTTCGGGTGGGAAAGATTCGATCACGCTCGTCCGGCTGGCGCAGAAGGCGTTTTATCCCGGCAAGATTCCCTTCCCGCTGCTGCACATCGACACGGGCCATAACTTTCCCGAAACCATCGAATTTCGCGACTGGCTTGTCGAGCAAACCGGGGCCGATTTGATTGTCCGGTACGTGCAGGACAGCATCAATCAGGGCAAGGTGAAGGAAGAAAGCGGCAAGTACGCCAGCCGCAACGCGCTGCAAACGGTCACGCTGCTCGACGCCATCGAAGAATTCAAGTTTGACGCCTGCCTCGGCGGGGCGCGCCGCGACGAGGAGAAAGCCCGCGCGAAAGAGCGCATTTTCAGCGTTCGCGACGACTTCGGGCAGTGGGACGCCAAGCGCCAGCGGCCCGAACTATTTGACATGCTCAACGGTCGAATCTCGGTGGGTGAAAACGTCCGGGTTTTCCCGATTTCCAACTGGACCGAACTCGACGTCTGGAGTTACATCCAGGAAGAAGCCATCGCCATTCCCTCGATTTACTACTCGCACCGCCGCCGGGTCATCCGGCGCGACGGAATGCTCTGGGCCGATTCTGAACACCTCAACAAAGACGACGACGAGGTACCCTTCGAGGCGACCGTCCGCTTCCGTACCGTTGGCGACATGACCTGCACGGCCGCTGTGGCTTCGGAAGCCGTCGAACTCGATGACATCATCGCCGAAATCCGCTCCGCCGAACTCTCCGAACGCGGTGCCCGCATTGACGACAAACGCTCCGAAGCCGCCATGGAAAAGCGGAAGCAGCAGGGATATTTTTAAGAGGAGGTAGGAGGTGGGATGTAGCTTGGACTTTCTCCTACCTCCTGCCTCCTATCATTATACTCAACATGGACATCCTCCGCATTGCCACCGCTGGTTCCGTCGATGACGGGAAGAGTACCCTCATCGGGCGCTTGCTATACGAAACGCAGTCGATTACCCGCGACAAACTCGAGGCCCTCGAAGCGGCCAGCAAGCGCAAGGGCCTCGATTTTCTCGACCTATCGCTGCTGACCGACGGCCTCATCGCCGAGCGCGAGCAGGGCATCACCATCGACGTCGCGCACATTTACTTCGCCACCGACCGCCGCAAGTACATCATCGCCGACACGCCGGGGCATGTGGAGTACACCCGCAACATGGTCACGGGGGCCTCGAACGTGAAGGTCTCGCTCATCCTCATCGACGCCCGGCACGGCGTGGTGGAGCAGACGTTCCGGCACTTTTTCATTTCGGTACTCCTGCGTATTCCGAAGGTCATCGTGTGCGTCAACAAAATGGATTTGGTGGGGTACAGCGAAAGCCGGTTCAACGAAATCAAATCTGAATTCGAGGCTTTCGCCGGGCGGCTCACGTTTGAAGGCCAGTCCATCGACTTTGTGCCGATTTCGTCGCTTTACGGCGTGAACCTCGTGACCAAATCCGACGAGGTACCCTGGTACGCGGGCGCTTCGTTGCTCGAAACGCTCGAAGCGTACCAGCCTGACTCGGTGAACCGCGACTTGCCCGCGCGCTTCCCGGTGCAGTACGTTGTCCGGCCCAAGACCGAAACCTTCCACGACTTCCGCGGGTACGCCGGGAAAATCGCCAGCGGGACCTTCGCCGTCGGCGAGGAAGTGGTGGTACTCCCGACGGGCCGTACCTCGCGCATTGCGAGCATCGAAAAGTTTGACCAGAAACCCGAATCCGCCGGGGCGCGGGAGTCGGTCGTCATTACGCTCGAAGACGACATGGACGTCTCGCGCGGTAACCTGCTGGCCAAACCCGGCGCGGAACCCGAGCAGCGCCGCGAACTCACCGCCCGCGTCTGCTGGCTCGACGCCCAGCCGCTCACGCCCGGCCGGACGTACCTGCTCCAGCACGGCATCAACGACGCGAAGGCCAGGGTACTCGCCATCGACGAGCACCTCGACGTGCAGTCGCTCGAAGCGGTACCCGACGTCTCGCAACTGAAGCTCAACGACATCGGTACCATCCGGCTCAAAACGGCCAAGCCCATTTTCGCTGACCGCTACGCCGACAACCCCGCCAACGGGGCCTTCATCCTCATCGACGAGTACACCCACGCGACGGTGGGCGTGGGGTTTGTGGAGTAGCGCAAACTTTAGTTTGCGGCCGCGTACGGTTCGGTCGCAAACTAAAGTTTGCGCTACAACTAATTTCTTCGTTTGATTGCGTAGCTTGCTGGCCTTCACCAAAAAGCAGGCGCATGAAATTAACGCTAATCATCTTGTTTATGCTGACGGGATTGCTAGCGTGTCAAGAAAAGAAGCCTACTCAAAATCCTGTCGCCAAGCCAGCGCCATTCGCAGAAGACTCGATCCGGTCGGTAACTTTTTTCGGAAGGGGTAGTACTGAAGCCATTCAACAAGGGTACAGCTCAGTTGCTAAATGCTACATCTTGAGCGATTTGATGTCTCATGTTTTAGGCCGTCTCACCAATCAAAAAGTCCAGAAATCAATTCAGATGGTTCGGACCAGGCAGAACGCAGGAAACCAACCGCTTGCCTATCGGATTCATTCAAACAAAAGCCATTACTCAAAACTATTGGTTGAATTTTATTTCCCTCTGGGGGCCGCCTTAAACATTGGCACCGCCAAATTTGACGTCCCAAACAAACGAATTACGCTTCACATTGACAGTTTCGTGGAATCAATGAAAGTTTCTGATCGTGAGAAACGATTCATGAAAATGGTTTACCAAATTCAGGTACCCGACGAACCAAATCTGTACAAAGTCTACTTTGATTGCCCCTTCGATGAATGGGATATTTACCAGCCGCTGACTGATCCTTGGCTCGCTCACGAAGGATTCAAGGAATTAGAAGAATAAAAAAGCCCCGCCGGTTTACCGGCGGGGCTTTTTTAGCGGCAGGTAAATCTTACTTCACCTGAAACGCCACTTCCGCATCTGCCCACATCATCGCGACGGTACCCTTTGGTTGCACGTCGATGGTGAACTTCTCGGTCATGCTCTTCGCCTTCTTGGCCGGTACCGTGACCCGCAGGGCGTCGTCAGCTTCCTGGTACTTGAAGGCCCCCCACTGCTTGGCGTTTTTGTTGAAGATGATGGTCCATTCCTTCTCACCCGGAATGGTGAACAGCCCGTAGGTACCCGCCGGGAGGGCTTTGCCTTCGACCATCACGTCCTTGTCGACCGTGAACGTGGTGGCTTCGTTGGCACCCGTGCGCCAGACTTTGCCGTAGGGGGCTAAGTCACCCGCCCAGACGTCGCGACCCTTCACCGCAGGCTGGCTGTATTCGATGGTGATGGTTTTGCCGTTGACGGTTTCCTTTTCCGTCGCCGGGGGGCTGGGGCGTTTCGATTTGTCGCCGCCCATCTGGGCGAAGGTAGCCGTGGGGATGACGAGCGCCAGGAAGGCGACTTTCAAAAGCGTTTTCATAGCGTGTGAACGGAGGATTTGGTTGAAAACTAAAGTTACGCGCCGTAAAGGTGACGCGCTTTCCCGACTTTGTCAATCCTTGTAAATCGCGACGACCGGTTTGCCATCGGCCCGGACGTACCCGCGGTACATGCCCTCGGAGTTGAAGGGCATGGCGAAGTTGCCCTTCGCGTCGAGCGCAATGACGCCGCCTTCCCCGCCCCGCTGCACCAATTTTTTCATCACGGCCTCGTCAGCCGCCTGCTTCACCGAAAGACCTTTGTAGCCCATCAGCGCCGCGATGTCGTAGGCCACGACCGAGCGGATGAAGTACTCGCCGTGGCCCGTAGCCGAAACGGCGCAGGTGGCGTTGTCGGCGTAGGTACCCGCCCCGATGATCGGCGCGTCGCCAACGCGGTTCCAGCGTTTGTTGGTCATGCCGCCCGTCGAGGTACCCGCCGCGAGGTTACCGAACTGGTCGAGCGCCACGCAGCCGACGGTACCAAATTTTTTACCCTCCGTCTGAATCAATTCGTCCGCCCGGCCCGAGGAATCCTTCCCGGCGGGTTGGGCCGAGTGATCGAGTTCGACTTTTTCTTCCTTCAACGCATTCTGCAAACCCCGCCAGCGGGCCTCGGTGTGGAAATACTTCGGGTCGACGAGCGTCAGGCCTTTTTCTTTCGCGAAGGTTTCGGCACCCTTTCCAACGAGCAGCACGTGCTCCGATTTTTCCATGACGGCCCGTGCCGCCGAAATCGGATTCCGAATCGTCGTGACGCCCGCCACGGCCCCGGCCCCGCCGGTCTTGCCGTCCATGAAGGCCGCGTCCATCTCGTTCCTGCCCTCGTGGGTGAAGACCGCGCCCTTGCCCGCGTTGAACAGCGGCGAATCTTCCATCACGTGAATTGTCGCCTCGACGGCGTCGGCGCTGGTACCCCCGCGTTTCAGAACTGCGTACCCGGTTTGCAGCGCTTTTTCCAGCGTTTCGCGGTAGGCCTGCTCCCGCTCGGGCGTCATGTTCTGCCGGGTGATGGTACCCGCCCCGCCGTGGATGACGAGGGTGATGCGGTTGGGATCGGGCGTCTGGGCGAGGGCTTGATTAGTCAGCAATACAGCAAGCAGAAGCAACAGTTTCATTGGAGACGGAGAGTTAACGCCCAGAAAGTTCGGTCAACTCTTCGCCATTTTCAAATTGCTGAATAGCCTGCGAAAGAAAACGCGTGAATAACTCACGCAATCGTTGATTCGAGGTATTCCCACACGTCAGCCAGATGACCTTCGGCGGACTGCCGTGCCGCTTCAGCAGCTTGATAAAATCATCGTCTTTAGAGATAACGACAGCGTTTCGTTCGCGGGCCGCAAAAAAGATTTCCTCGTCGTCAGCGTCACGAAGATTCAGGAATCGGGCGGAAAAGCAGGGTACCCCGAATTGGTCAGTTACCCATTTCGCCAGATGCGGCGAGAGCTGCGCATCAAGAATCAGCATCAGGCTGCTAAGCGTTGCGTCGCGAAAACCAGACAAGCCGAAACGTCTTCCGGCTCCAGGTCAGGCAGTTCCTCCAGTATTTCTGCCTGGCTCAGCCCGTTTGCCAGCAACTCCAGCACGTCGACCACCCGAATTCGCATTCCTCGAATGCAGGGCTTGCCGCCGCATTGGGCAGAATTAATCGTGATCCGTTGAAGCAGTTCCTGGTTCATTTGGTTGCCAAGTTACTTATTCCCCCAAAAACGGGTACCGGTAATCCAGCGGCGGGTTGAAGGTTTCTTTGATCGTCCGGGCCGAGACCCAGCGGAGGAGGTTCTGCATCGATCCGGCCTTGTCGTTGGTACCCGAGGCCCGCGCCCCGCCGAAGGGCTGCTGCCCGACGACCGCGCCCGTGGGTTTGTCGTTGAGGTAAAAATTTCCGGCGGCGTTGACGAGTTTCTTCGTGGCGAGTTCGAGCGCGTACCGGTCCTGAGCGAAGACCGAACCCGTCAGGGCGTAGGGCGCAGTCGTGTCGACGATTTCCAAAACCTCTTCAAACTGCTCCGGCTCGTAGACGTACACGCTGAGTACCGGTCCGAAGAGTTCTTCGCACATCGTCACGTAGCGCGGGTCCTGCACGCGGAGGACGGTCGGCGGGATGAAGTACCCCGTCGACTTATCGCCGGTCCCCCCGGTCAGGAGTTCCACGTCCGGGTCGGCTTTGGCCGCGTCGAGGTACCGGGTGATTTTGTCAAACGAGCGCTCGTCAATGACGGCGTTGATGAAATTCGAGAAGTCTTCGGTACCGCCCAGCTTCATCGAAAGCAGCATGGCCTGCATCGCGCGCCAGGTTTCGTTCCACAAATTCGCCGGGACGTACGCCCGCGAGGCCGCCGAACACTTCTGGCCCTGGTACTCAAACGCCCCCCGCACGAGCGCCACGGCCAGTGCCTGCGGATCGGCCGAGTCGTGGGCGACGACGAAATCCTTCCCGCCCGTTTCGCCCACGATGCGCGGGTAGCTGCGGTACCGGGCGATGTTTTCGCCAATGGTTTTCCAGATGGTCTGGAAGACGCCGGTACTGCCCGTGAAATGAATTCCGGCGAAGTCGCGGTGCGAAAAAATCACGTCGCCAATCAGCGGTCCGTCGCCCTGGATGAGGTTGATGACGCCGTCGGGCAGCCCGGCTTCGCGGAGTACCTCCAGCAGCACGTGCGCGGCCAGGAGCTGCGTCGGGGCCGGTTTCCAGACCACCACGTTGCCCATCATCGCCGCCGACGCGGGCAGGTTTCCGGCGATGGCCGTGAAGTTGAAGGGCGTCAGCGCGAAGACGAACCCTTCGAGCGGGCGGTGCTCCATCCGGTTCCAGACGCCCGCGCTCGATTCGGGCTGCATCGCGTAGATCTGCGTGGCGAAATGCACGTTGAAACGCAGGAAGTCGATCCACTCGCAGGCCGAGTCGATTTCGGCCTGGTACGCGTTCTTCGACTGCCCGAGCATCGTCGCCGCGTTGAGCCAGTAGCGGTACTTGATTGCCGAGAGTTCGGCGGCTTTCAGGAAAATACTCAGCCGGTGTTCCCAGGCCATGCCCGCCCAGGCTTCGCGGGCGGCGAGGGCGGCCTCGATGGATTCGGTCACGTGGTGTGCCTCGACCTCGTAGCCCGTTGCCAGCACGTGCTGGTGGTCGTGCGGGCAGACGACGTTAAACCGCTTCTCCGTCCGCACCTCCCGCCCGCCGATGACGAGCGGAATGTCGGTCACCTGCCCGCGCAGCTCAGCGATTGCTGCCTGGAGTTTCGCCCGTTCCGGCGTACCGGGGGCGTAGGAAAAAATCGGTTCGTTTTTGGGAATCGGGACGTGGAAAAAGCCAGTAGCCATGCGAAGCGGAACATTTGATGAAGTGGTCGCGAAGGTACGAAGAAAGGAGGTAGGAGGCAGGAAGTAGGAGGTAGCTGAGAATTGGCGAAAGTGTTTTTCCTTTGCCAGCCGTTACCGCTACATCCTAACCTCCCGCCTCCTCCCTCCTACCCCATGCTCCCCGCCCGCGCTGCCATTGCTTCCGGCCACGGTTCGTTTTCAATTGAAGAAATCCAGGTCGCCGATCCCGAAGGCGACGAGGTACTCGTGGAAGTCCGCGCTGCCGGGCTGTGCCACACCGACTGGGATTCGCGCGCCTGGGGCAAGCCGATTGTGATGGGTCACGAAGGCGCGGGGGTCGTGGCGAAGGTCGGACCGCTCGTGAAGCACTTCCAGCCCGGCGACCGGGTCATTCTGAACTGGGCCATTCCCTGCGGGTCCTGTTTCCAGTGCCTCGAAGGCAATCAGCACATTTGCGAAACGAATTCGCCCGTGACGGCGGGGAACCGGGCCAGCGGCGGCCACGCCCGACTCGAAGGTACCCAGTTCCGGGGTCGGCCCATCGAGCGGGCGTTTAGCCTCGGCACGTTGAGTACGCACACGCTCGTTCGGGAGGCCGCACTCGTGAAACTTCACGTGGAACACTTGTCATTCGCCTCAGCCTCAATCCTCAGCTGCGGCGTGATGACGGGCTACGGCTCCGTCGTGAACGCGGCGAAGGTCAAACCGGGCCGTTCGGTGGTCGTGCTGGGGACGGGCGGCGTGGGGCTGAACGTCATCCAGGGCGCGCGCATCGCCGGGGCGGGGCAGGTCATTGCCATCGACCTGAACGCCGGTCGGCTTACTATGGCCCGGCAGTACGGAGCCACGCACACGATTCAATCGACTCGCGAAGACGTCGGCCTGCTCGACGCCGCCCGGCAGGTCCGGGCGCTGACCGGCGGGCGCGGGGCCGACTACGCCTTCGAATGCACGGCCATCCCCGAACTCGGGGCCGCGCCGCTAGCGATGGTCCGCAACGCCGGTACCGCCGTGCAGGTCTCGGGCATCGAGCAGGAAATCAAGATTGACATGAACCTCTTCGAGTGGGACAAGCTCTACCTCAACCCGCTCTACGGCCAGTGCCGCCCGCAACGGGACTTCCCGATTTTGCAGAACCTTTACGCGAAGGGCGACCTGAAACTGGACGAACTCGTGACCCGAACCTACCCGCTCAACGACCTCGCCACCGCCTTCGACGACCTGCTCGCTGGACGTAACGCGAAGGGGGTGATAGTATTTTAACCTACAATTTTTGAATTGGAAAGCAGGGTAAAATCCGTCTTTCGCCTCATTATCAGCATGAATTTTTTCACGACGGAGCGTTCCGACCCCGCCTATGAATTCGACGGTCTACGTTTCCTAACCGTCAAAAGTCCCGCGCTCAACCGCCGGGTGGATGTGACGGTGTTCGTGCCGACGGGTACCGAAACGCGTACCGACCTCCCGGCAGTTACACTGCTTCACGGCGTCTACGGCAGCCACTGGGCCTGGGCCTTGAAGGGCGGCGCGCACCGGACCGCCGCCGACCTCATCGCCCGCGGTGAGGTACCTCCGCTGGTACTCGTCATGCCCTCGGACGGACTGTGGGGAGACGGCAGCGGGTACCTCCCTCATCGCAACGCTGACTACGAACGCTGGATCGCTGAAGAGGTACCCGCGTTGATTCGGCAAACGATTCCGCAGGTCGGCGTGGCCTCGCCGTGGTGCATCGCCGGGCTGTCAATGGGCGGGTACGGAGCCTTGCGGCTCGGGGCGAAGTATACGGATCGATTCCGGGCGTTTGCGGGGCTGTCGTCGATGACGGCGTTTTCGCAGTTTGCGCAGTTTCACGAAGGGGGAATCGAACGGATTCAGGCCTCGGTACCTCGTCCCGAAAACGTGCTCGACGTGCTGCTGGAAAACCGGGGTACCCTCCGCCCCTTCCGCTTCGACTGCGGCACCGAGGATGCACTACTCACCGCTAACCGCGACTTGCACCAGCACCTGACCGAAGCGGGTATTCCGCACGCGTACCACGAGTACCCCGGCGGGCACGAGTGGCCGTACTGGCAGGCGCACTTGGCGGATGTGCTGCGGTTTTTCGGGAAGGTGCTTTAACTTTTCGCCGTAACGAATGGATTCAGAATGGTCAGTTTCCCCTCGATGACCAGGCCCGAATGCAGGTCTTCGGAGTAGAGCCGTTCGCAGTCGCTCTCTACCGCGGCGGCCACAATCAAGGCGTCGTAAAAGCTGAGTTGGTACCGTTCCGCGTGGCGGAGGGCCTGCTCGATGGTGGCTGGTGTGTTGACGTGAATACGCCCGTGGAAGTTGACCTGCGTTTCAGCGAAGGCGTTTGCACTCGTTGCCCAGTCAACGGCCAGCTTCCGTCGCAGTACGTTGCAAAACTCCTGTAAAACCTGGGTGAAAATTAGTCGCCCCGATTGGCGAAGCAGTTGCTCGCAAGGGCTTGCTTCGCCGGTTCGCCCTGGTTGTAGGCGTACACCAGAATGTTCGAATCAACGAAGAATTTACCGCTCATTGGCTTCCTCGCGGGTAAACGTCAAGCCGGGTCGTTTGATCTCAACGGCCCGGAACGTAGGCTCGACCGGTTGTTCTTCCGACTCCTCAGGCGTTTTTTTCACTTTGACAAAGTCGAACTTCTCAAGCAGTTCAATCAGGAAGTCTGCTTCTGATTCCTTCACTTCAATAGTCAGCTCCATGGCGCTCTTTTTTTGATTGACTCAAAAATACGCGTTTCCCTGCTCACCGATACCCCGCCGCCTGCAACTGAAACAGCTCGGCGTACCGCCCGTTCTGCGCCAGCAATTCTTCGTGGGTCCCGATTTCGAGCAACTGGCCCTTGTCGAGTACCAGAATCCGGTCGGCCATGCGGACGGTGCTGAAGCGGTGCGAAATCAGTACCGCCGTTTTGCCCTTCGTCAGTTCCGAAAAACGCTTGAAGACCTCGTACTCGGCGCGGGCGTCGAGGGCGGCGGTGGGTTCGTCCAGAATCAACACGTCGGCGTCGCGGAGGTAGGCGCGGGCCAGGGCGACTTTCTGCCACTCGCCGCCCGAGAGTTCGATGCCACCCTCGAAGCGGCGACCCAGCGGCTGCTCGTAGCGCTTGGGCAGTTTGTCGATGACCGTATCGGCGAGGCTGCGTTCGGCGGCGAGTTCGAGCGAGTCCTGGTTTTCCTCGTGGCCAATGTCGCCCACGGCGATGTTGCTGCCCGCCGTGAACTGGAAGCGCTGGAAGTCCTGGAAAATCACGCCGATGTGCCGCCGCAGGTCATCGAGATCGTACTCGCGCAGGTCGACGCCGTCGAGCAGAATGCGGCCTTCGTCGGGGTCGTAGAGTCGACCGAGGAGTTTGACGAGCGTCGTTTTTCCGGCCCCGTTTTCGCCGACGAGTGCCAGTTTTTCACCCGCTTTCAGCGTGAAGTTCAGGTTGCGGTTCGCCCATTTTTCGGAGTTCGGGTACTTGAACCCGACGTTTTCAAACCGAAACCCTTCCCGCACCGGACTCGGGAACGGCACCCCGCCCGTCGGCGTGGCGATTTTGGGTTGAATCGCGTAGAAGTCGTACAAATCCTTCAGATACAGCGCCCCCTGCGAGATGCTGCTGAATCGCCCGAGTACCCCTTCGAGCAAACTGCGAAGCTGCCGGAACGACCCGGCCAGGAAGGTCAGACTCCCGATGGTCACGGCCCCGGCGACGGTCTGCTGGATGATGAGCAGGTACGCGGCGAAGTACCCGACGGTACCAATGGCCAGCAGCCCGCTGCCCCAGCCCGCCCGCTCGATGGCCAGCTTGCGATTTTCGCGGAAGTACCGCGTGGCGAGCGAGTCGTAGCGCTGGATGAGGAAAGGAGAGAGGCCGAAGAGCTTCACTTCCTTCGCCGTTTCGTCGCTGGCCCCGAGGTATCGGTAGTAGTCGAGTTCGCGGCGCTGGGGCGTCCAGCCACGCAGGAGCGAGTAGCTTTTGGCGTTGAAGTGCAGCTCGCCGACGAACGAGGGAATCACCGCCACGAGCAGCAGCGCGATGAGCCAGGGGCTGAACGCCACCAGCCCGACGAGCAGAAAGCCCATCGTGACCAGATCCTGGAGTTGCCCAAAGGTTTGCGAGAGCAGCACCGTCCGGCCCGTGGTTTGCTGGCGGGCGCGTTCGAGTTTGTCGTAAAACGTCGCGTCTTCAAACTGTGCGAGGTCGAGCGTGGCGGCGTGGCGCATGAGTTCGACCGAGGTCCGGTTGGCGAACAAATCCCCGAGCAGGCTTTCGGTCAGCGAGATGCCCCGCGCCAGCAAGTCGCCCGCGATGGCGAGCGCGAATTCGGCGGCGATGAGCTGGTAGAGGTACCCCAGGTCGTCGGAACGTTCGCCGACGAGCCGTACCACTTCGTCGATGATGAGCTTGCCGATGTACAGCGCCGCCGCCGGGAGCGTCGAGCGGAGCAGGCGCAGGGCAAGGTTTCCGGCGGTGAGGCCGGGGGAAGTTTGCCAGATTTGCCGGAAAAAATCGGGCAGGTTGCTCAGCGCCCGGAAGCGTTCGCGAAACGTGGGGGTTTCGTCGGTGGAAGGTCGTTTGGCCATGCGGAGGATAGACTACGGATGGCAACACCGATTGGCCGGTGAAAAATTCACCAGCGCGCTGGGGTACCCTACGCCCGCGTGCCACGGGCCCCGCACGGGCCATCGCAACCGTGACACGCTACTTCGGCTGGTGCTGCATCAGCTCGTTGATGACTTTTTCGACCTCGGCCACCGGCGCTTTCTCGACCAGCTTAAAGTGCCCCGTCCCCCGCTCGTCCCAGCCGTTCGAGCCGTCGGGGTTGCAGATGAAGCGGCCCGGTTCGAGGCGGTACCACGGCTCGGCCCCGCGGGCGGCCACGAGCACGGCCGTCTGGTCCCAACTCATGCGGCCGTTGGCATCCTGCTTGTCCTGCGGAATGGCGATGGCGAACGCGTCCTTGACGGGGCTGTTCTGAATCGAGGCGTTCTGAATCAACGGGATACCCGACTTGACTTTCATCCCGATTTCAAACCCGCTGAACACGATGGGCGTGGGCCACTGGTTGAAGACGATCATCGACGCGGCGGCGTCTTTTTCAACGTTGAATTCCTTCCCGCCCGGAAAGCGCCCGGCCATGCTGACGAGCTGCTTCACTTTTTTCCGCACCAGCTCGGTACCGCTCAGTTTCGAGTACCGGTCGGGGCCGGATTCGAGCAGATTCGCGAGGTTGGTCAGGAAGCCGACCGTCACGACGGTCACGCTCCCGTCGGGTTGGCTGGCGAGTACCCGGCGGTAGATCGTCACCGATTCGGGTACCGCGTCGTTTGATTTCACCGCGTGCGGGTACCGCGCCACGAGCACCGAATCCCACTTTTGCCGGGCGGTTAGCGTCACGCCGCCGGGGGCTTTGGGTACGCCGATGGGCAGGTTGGGCCGCCGGAAGTACGTGTTCAGCACGCTGATCGTCGGGGCAATGTAGGGGGATTTGTTGGAGGCGACGGTCGCCAGAATTTTGATTTCGCCCTTGTCGGCAAACGCGTGCAGCAGCGCCATCGCGCCGACGTCGTCGTAGTCGGGACCGATGTCGGTGTCAAAAATGACGGGCGTCTGGGCCATTGAGAAGCCGGTTACGAGCAGGAGAGCGAGTGCGGTTTTGAGCATGATCTTGTAGAGGTACTGATTTTCTCACAGATGAACACCGATTCAAATCCCCACAGATTTACACAGAAATTTTTCCGTGTGTATCCGTGCGCGTTTAAATCGGTGTTCATCTGTGAGAAAATTAGTGCCAACCCAGCAACCGCACCGGCCCGAGCAGGCCGGAGGGGACCGGCTCCCAGCGGCTGGCGTCGAACGGGCGGTAGCGGATGTCGACGAGGTTGATGTCGTAAAATTTCTTCCAGGGTACCCGCTTCGCGTCGAGGTACCGGGCGCGGTTGGCCGAAAGATTCGTGACCCGAATTTCCAGTTCGTTCTCCGCCCGCAGTACCCCCGCCGGTACCGTCAGCCGGAACGGCAGACACCAGGCGGTTCCCAGGTCGCGGCCGTTGAGCCGGACTTCGGCCACTTCGCGCACGTCGCCCAGATCGAGCGTAACGAGTTTCTTTTTCAAAAACTCCGCCGGTACCTCAACCCGCAGCCGGTACCGCCCCGTGCCGCTGAACCAACCCGTCGCCGTGTCGCCGGGCAGTACCCAGGAGCGGAGGCTGGTCAGCGTCTGCGGGACCGGGCGGACCGGTTCGCCCGCGGGAAAATCGAGTTGCCAGGTACCCGTAAGCGTCAGGGTGTCCGCCGGGTACCGCCGGGCGGCAGGCGTCGACGCGGCTGCTTTCGAGAACGATAAAAACGCCGATTCGCCCGGTTCGAGGGCCAACGCGACGGTACCGTTTCGCCCCGCGAGTACCTCGCTCCGATTGTGGAGCGGGTCGTAACGCCGGACCGAGCCCCAACCCGCGGGCACGGGTACCACCGCCGACTGCCGCCGGGCGGTCAGGTTCGTGACGAAGTACTCCGGCACGCCCGCCGCCGTTTTTTTCCGCAAAAACGACAGTCCCGTCGCCTCCGCCCAGCGTTCGGGCCGGGCACCGGCCTCGGCCAGCGCCGCTTCCAGCGCAGCCGGGGCCACGACGACCGATGGTTGCCGCCGAAGTTCGGTGCCGAGTTGGCGCAGCGATTCGCTTCGTTTCTGGTGTTCAAAAAAACCGGGTACCTGCTCGGGTACCGACCCGGCGAAAATCACCCGAACGCCCTGTTTCGCCAGTTCGAGCAGGCGGCGGGCCGTGGCTTCGGGCAGGTACCGCGCTTCGGGCACGAGCACGATGCGGTGGGTACCGGTGCCGCGCAACGAATCGAGCAGGGCGTCGGAGACGTAGTCGAAGGCGAAACCAGCTTTCGTCAGCCGTTCGCCGAGCTTCCCGAAGGGCAACTTGAGCAACCAGCGGTCGACGTGGTGCACTTCGAGCTGGTGCAGCCCGCCCGACGACTTCGCCGGTTGCGCCCACAAATCGTGCATCGGAAAATAGACGAGTACGTCGTGGTCGGGTACGCTCGCCTGCAGCCGCCGCTGGCAGCGCTCGACGTACCCGGTCAGCAGCGGCAGGTGCGGAAAGAAATGCGACGACGGCCCGTAGTGGGTCGAGGCGTAAAACAGCCAGCCGGGCCAGGGTTCGGCGGCGGGCGAGTAGGTGGTACCGTGGAAGAAAACGTGGTTGATGCCCGCCGCGAAGAGTTCGTCGATCTGCGGCTTGAGTTGCGAGAGCGAGACCTTGAAGTGGTCGGCCAGCCAGGTACCCGTCTCGCTGCTGACGAGACGCTTGCCCGTCAGGTGCGCCGCCGACGAGGCGAATTTCATCGCCAGCGGGTTGGGGGTACCGAAGCGGTCGACTTCGTAATTTTCGTCCACGCGCAGCCCCGGAATCGGGAAGCGACTGGAGCCGAAGGATTCGGTTTCGGGAATGTCGGCCCCGGCGTAGAGGTCGAGCAAATTGCCCGGCGAGCCGTGGGCCTGGTTGCGGGTCAGGTACCCCCGGCGGCGTGCCCAGCCGGTCCAGGTATTCGTGAATTCGTGGCGAAGCAGTTCGGCCAGCGTCTCGTGGTAATCCTGCCGGACGCGCACGCCGGTTTCGGTACCCGTCGTGTCGAGAAAAGGCGCGAGTTGCTCATTCAGGTCGTAGCCACGGCGTTTCCGAAATTCATCGAGAAACCGGTTCGTAAAATTCGCCCCAAACGCCTCGTACGAATCGTTGTAGACCGCCCGCGGGCGCTCGGGCAACTGGGCGAGCGTCGAGTCGAACCGGGTGAGGTACCGGCGAAGCGCCGCGCCGTCGAAGGGGTCGAGTACCGGTCCTTCGCCACCCGGCGCGGGGCGTTTCACCTGCTGGCGCGTCGGCTCGGCGACGAGTTGGCCATTCACCAGTTTCCAGCGCTTCGCAGCCATCTCCGCCGTCACGTTCGGCCCACCGAAGGGCCAGCCCGTACCCGTCGTCAGGTCGACGCCCAGCCCGAGCCGCCTCGCCTCGCGGACCGTATGGCCGAACGCCGCCAGCCAATGGGTACCCAGAAACGGCCGGAATTGCGCCTCGTAGCCTTTTGCCCCGTAAATCGGAATGACGTGCACACCGCCTAAGCCCGCCTTCGCGAAGGCTTCGAGCTGCCGGGTCAGGTCGGCTTCGTTGACGGCGCTGCCCATCCACCACCAGTACGTCCAGGGTTTGGCGGGGTCGCCGGTGGCGATGACGGGGGAAACGGCGGGCTGGGCCCCGGCAACCCCCAGGCCGAGAACGAAAACGAAAAACCAGCGGAACACGGGCATCGGAACGAAAAGCAAAGTCGGGAAGAGAAAGCGTCGGGGTCGGTCCGACTACCGGCTTCGCCTTTCTTTTTCCGGGCGTACCCAACCATCGGGTCAGTTCGTTGGTTAGCCGGGTACCGTTTTGCAATCGGCGTTCTGTTCTTCCCATGCGCATCCGCTCTGTTTTTTTCGTGCTGGTCATTCTGACTTCCACCTCGACCTCCGCCCAGCGCGGCCCCATTGGTTGGGTGAAGCGCATGGCGGGCAAATTCATCAACGACACCCTCCCCCCCGACCGGCCGCGGTTTTTGATCTATCCGACGTTGGCCTACTCGCCCGAAACCAGCCTCGAAATTGGGTTGTCGGGCCTCCTGCTGTTTCACGCTAAGAATGACGTCGAGCAGAGTCGGCTGAGCGAAATTCAGGCCTTTGGCTTCGGGACGCTCCGCGGGCAGTACGGACTCATCCTCGACAACTTCGTCTACGGACACAAAGACCGCTGGCTCCTGCTGGGCAAAAGCCGCTTTCAGTACTTTCCGCTGCTGTACTACGGCATTGGTCCCATGCCCAACGACAACGAACCGGCCCAGATCGACGCGACGTACCTCCAACTGCGCCAGCGGGCCATGCTGCGACTCGCGCCTAACCTGTTCGGCGGGTTGGAAGTCGACTACCAGAAACTATTCAACGTCCGGTTCAACCAACCCGAAGCGCAGGCTTACGAACTGCCGCGCGGGGCGGATGGTACCGTCAACCTCAGCCTCGGCGCGGGGCTGGTCTACGACACCCGCCGCAATCCGCTTAACACCCGCGACGGCTGGTACGGTGAAGTGGCCTACCTGCGTTCGGACCGGACCGTGGTGAGCGAGTACTCGTTTTCGACGCTCGTGCTCGACGCCCGGTACTACCGCCCCGTGGCCGACCGGCAGGTGCTCGCCGCGCAGGTGTACGGGCTGCAAACGAGTGGCGAGGTACCTTTCAACCAACTCGCGCTGATGGGCGGAGAAATCATCCAGCGCGGCTTTTACGCCGGGCGGTACCGCGACCGCAGCCTGCTGGCCGGGCAGGTGGAGTACCGGTTTTTGCCCTTCCCGTTCAGCAAGCGCTTTGGCGGGGCGGTGTTCGCGGCGGCGGGCGTCGTGGCCCCGAATTGGAGGGAGATTCAGGGGCAGAACTTCCAGCCCACCGGCGGCCTGGGCCTGCGGTACCTGCTCTACCCCAAAAAAGACATTTTCCTCCGCTTCGACCTCGGCTTCACCCGGCAGGGTACCGGGTTTTACATTTTCACGGGCGAGGCGTTCTAATCTTCCACAGGCTTTCCCGCCGCACGACGTTCGGGCGGTTTTAGACTTCGGGTTTGATTTTCACTTTGAAGTTCGCCCGAGAAATACCGACGATTCCTATCTGCCGGGATAGGTACCGGGGTTTTAGGATTTTTGGGTAGATTGGGACAGAAACCCGAGAGAAATGGCCGTCATCGATAAAATCCAACTTACCGACGCACAGCGGGCCACGCTCGACGCGGGCGGTATCGTGCAACTTCCGGCGACGTGGGAGGAGTTTGAAGACTTCCTCGCCAACACGCCGTACCGCGCCGAATTCCACCGCAATCACATCATCGTTATAGGCTTAGCTGCATTGCTGCACGAGGTACTCGTCGCTCGAATGATTGCCATTCTGAGCCGATTTTATACCGAGGGGTACCTCGTCGCGGGAAGCAACGTCGGCGTGGTCATTCCCGACCACCGGGGGTACTTCAATCCTGACGTGACGGTCATCAAAGGTACCCCTAATTTTCACGAAGGCTCCGACGCGAAGATTACCAATCCGTACCTGCTCGTGGAGGTACTTTCCGAAGCCCCCCGCGCCTACGACCTCGACGGCAAACTCTTGCAGTATCGCAAATTGCCCAGTCTCCAGCAGGTCGTCTTCGTGGATCGCTTCGAGCGGGCCGTCTACACGGCCACCCGCACCGAAACGCCCAACGTCTGGACGCTCACGACGTACGAACAGCCGGAGAGTTTGGTGGGGATCGACGGGTTTAGCGTGGCGGTGGGGGAAATTTTGGCGGGGGTGTAGTTGGGTGCGGGCGTCACAGACGCCAAGCTCGGGCATCCGCGTTGCAAACGCGGACGAACATGGTGAAATTTTGGCGGGGGTGTAGAGTAGGCACAAGTTGCAAACTTGCGCCAGACAGAGACGAACGAAAGATTACTTTTAACCTCAACAGTCGGCTTGCTTTTTATCATGCGCTCACTTTCGATACTGCTGACGGGCTGTTTGAGCCTATTGATTTTAACGAGCCAAGCCCCACTCAGTTCCTCTAAACCCCGCGTTTGCCTCTCGTTCGACGACGGTAGTATCGACGATATGCCTGGCTACTCGCAGGCCGAGTGGAATCAACTTCTGCTGAACAACCTGAAACAGGCTGGTAAGCAAGCAATTTTCTTTGTGGCGGGCAAACGCGTTGATAACCCGACGGGTCGACAGATGCTACGGACTTGGGACCAAGCAGGTCACTTATTGGCTAACCATACCTACTCGCATCCCTACTACCACAGCGATGCCGTCAGTTATGAGCAGTTTGCGGCTGACTTTTTACGTAACCATTCGATGTTGAAGGATTACACGCATTTTACACCTCTGTTTCGCTTTCCTTTCCTCAAGGAAGGTAATACGATCGCCAAGCGGGATCGTTTTCGGGCGCTGTTAGCCAGCCGTGGCTATCGTCATGGTCATGTCACTATCGATGCCTCGGACTGGTACATCAATGGGCGGCTACTGAAACGGCTGGCCCAGAAGCCCAAAGCGGACGTGAACATCCTGGCATACCAAGCTTTTTACCTTAAACACATTCTCGATAGAGCTACCTACTATAATCGCCTGGCGCAGGAGTTGACCGGTCGGCCGATTACCCACACGCTGCTGTTACACCATAACTTGGTCTCTGCCTTGTTTGTGGATGATTTGATCCGTCATTTTGAGGCAAACGGATGGGAGGTAGTCAACGCGTCGGTAGCTTACCAGGACCCGATCTACCAACGAGTCCCGCAGACCTTGCCCGCTGGTGAAAGCCTAATCTGGGCTATGGCCAAGGAGACCGGTCGCTATGCCGACAAACTGCGCTATCCAGCCGAGGATGGTAGCTACGAAGAGGCCGAAATGAACCGGTTGGGCCTGTAGCTTTCGCTGTTAGACGTATCTTCAACTACGTCCGAGCCTTGGTGAGACCCTCACTCTTCCACGTTTGCAACGCGCATGAGCGAGTCTGGCGTTTGTAACGCTCGTTCCGTACTCTCCCCCAAACTCCCTACCTTTGCCGCACCAAACGAATCTCGGGCGGGTTTCTTCGGAAATCCGTCCGCTTTTTTACCGGTACGCCCATGCCTTTCCCCGAATACAAAGCCCTCGATTACGCCGCCGTCGCCGACGAAATCCGCGCGTTCTGGAAACAGCACGAGATTTTCGAGCGGTCGGTCAGCGAGCGCGAGGAACAGCCCACCTTCACGTTTTACGAAGGGCCGCCCTCGGCCAACGGTACCCCCGGCATCCACCACGTCATGGCCCGGACCATCAAGGATTTGTTCTGCCGGTACCAGACGCTCAAAGGCAAGCAGGTGAAGCGCAAGGGCGGCTGGGATACGCACGGGCTGCCCATCGAGTTGCAGGTGGAGAAGGAACTGGGCATCACGAAGGACGACATCGGCAAAACCATCTCGGTCGAGGACTACAACCGGAAGTGCCGCGAGGCGGTGATGAAGTACACCGACCAGTGGAACGACCTGACCGAGCGCATGGGGTACTGGGTGGACCTCGGCGACCCCTACGTGACCTACCACAACGACTACATCGAAACGCTGTGGTACCTCCTGAAGGAACTCTACAAAAAAGGCCTGCTCTACAAAGGCTACACGATTCAGCCCTACTCGCCCGCGGCGGGTACCGGCCTCAGTTCGCACGAACTGAACCAGCCGGGTACCTACCGCGACGTCAAGGACGTGAGCATCGTCGCCCAATTCAAGGTCAAACACACAGGCAAGTCGGCATACCTGTTCGACGTGGCCGACGAACAAACTACGAGCATCGAGCTTCGAACATCGAACATCGAAATTTTCATCCTCGCCTGGACGACGACGCCCTGGACGCTGCCCTCGAACGCAGCGCTGACGGTCGGGAAGAACATCACGTACGTCCTTGTCAAAACCTTCAACCCGTACACGCACGAGCCGATTCACGTCGTGCTGGCGAAGGACCGGGTCCCGGCGTACTTCAATGAAAAAGGGTTTGACGGCGATTTTGCCCAGTACCGCGAGGGCGACAAACTCATTCCCTGGACGGTACTCATGGAATTCAAGGGCGAGCACCTCGAAGGCATCGAGTACGAGCAACTCATGCCCTACGTGCAGCCCGAAACCCCGGCGTTTCGGGTCATTCTGGGCGATTTCGTGACGACCGAAGACGGCACGGGCGTCGTCCACACGGCCCCGACGTTTGGCGCAGACGACTTCCGCGTGGCTCAGCAAAATGGCATTCCGGCGATTCTCGTCCGCGACGAGACCGGCAAGGAGGTACCGCTGGTGGACCGGCGCGGGCGGTTCGTGAACGAAGTCGAGGAGTTCGCGGGCGAGTTCGTCAAGGAACAGTACCTCAGCGAAGACGAGAAGCGGGCCGAGGCGGAACGGCAGGGCCGTGAAAAGTACCTTTCCGTTGACGAACGCATCGGCATCAAACTCAAGGGTGAAAACCGGGCGTTCAACGTCCAGAAGTTCGACCACCCCTACCCGCACTGCTGGCGCACCGACAAGCCCGTGCTGTACTACCCGCTCGATAGCTGGTTCATCCGCACGACGGCGGTCAAGGACAAGCTCGTCGCGCTCAATAAAACCATCAACTGGAAACCCGAAAGCACGGGTACCGGACGCTTCGGCAACTGGCTCGAAAACCTCGTCGACTGGAACCTGAGCCGCAGCCGGTTCTGGGGTACCCCGCTCCCGATCTGGCGGAGCGAAGACGGCGAGGAAGTCTGCATCGGCTCGGTGGCCGAACTTGAACACGGACTTCGCCACGCGTTGAAAGACGAGGTACTCCTGCCCGCCCAGCGCGAAGCGAACGAGCGATTCCTGGCCGGACTCGACGCGGGCGACTTCGATTTGCACCGACCCTACGTCGACCAAGTGTACCTCGTTTCGGCCTCGGGGCAGGTAATGTACCGCGAACCGGACCTCATCGACGTCTGGTTCGATTCGGGCGCGATGCCCTACGCGCAGGGACACTGGCCGTTTGAAAACAAGGAAATCTTCGAGCACGCGTTTCCGGCCGATTACATCTCGGAGGGCGTCGACCAGACGCGCGGCTGGTTTTTCACGCTGCACGCGATCGCTGGATTGCTGTTCGATTCAGTCGCGTACCGGAACGTCGTTTCCACGGGCCTGATGCTCGACAAAGACGGCGAAAAAATGTCGAAGCGGAAGGGCAACGTCATCAACCCCTTCGAGGCGCTGAAGCAGTACGGAGCCGATCCGATCCGGTGGTACGTCGTGACGAACTCGAACCCCTGGGACAACCTGCGTTTCAGCCTCGACGGCGTGACCGAAGTCCGCAACAAGTTTTTCGGTACCCTGACGAACACCTACAACTTCTTCGCGCTCTACGCGAATGTGGACGGGTACCAAATCCAGGAGTTCGATCGGGTACCACGCGAAAAACTCACCGAACTTGACCGCTGGATTCTCTCAAAATTGAACTCGCTCATCCGCGACGTCGACGGGTACTACGCCGACTACGAGCCGACCAAAGCAGGCCGGGTCATCCAGGAGTTCGTCGGTGACCACCTCTCGAATTGGTACGTGCGGCTGTCGCGGCGACGGTTCTGGAAAGGAAATCTGACCGAAGATAAACGCGCCGCCTACGAAACGCTCCAGCACTGCCTGCTGGCGGTAGCGCAGTTGATGTCGCCCATCGCGCCGTTTTACGCCGATTGGCTTTACAAAAACCTGACGGATGGTCACCGCGAAACGGCGAAGGGTACCCCGCTCCGGCACGAATCGGTGCACCTGACCGATTTCACGCCCGTCGAGGAGGACTGGATTGACCCCGAACTGGAAGCGTCGATGGAGCTGGCCCAGCGGGTATCTTCGCTTGTGCACTCGATTCGGAAAGTTAACAAGTTGAAAGTCCGGCAGCCGCTGGCGCGGGTACTCGTGCCCGTCCTCAATGCCTCGACGAAGGAGCAATTGGCCCGCGTGGAAGACCTTATCAAGGCCGAAGTGAACGTGAAAGCCGTTGAACTCCTCGATGACACTTCGGGGGTACTCAACAAACGCGTCAAACCGAATTTCAAAGCGCTCGGGCCGAAGTTTGGGCCGAACATGAAGCAGGTCGCCGCGGGTATTCAGGCGATGACCAGCGCCGACATTGCGGAGTTAGAGCGCAATGCTCAATTCTCAATTTTCAATACTCAATTTTCAATTGGGCTGGAGGACGTCGAAATTCTAACCGAAGACCTACCGGGGTACCTCACCGCCCAGGAAGGCGGGCTGACCGTCGCGCTCGACGTGACGCTGACCGACGAACTGCGAGCCGAAGGCCTGGCGAGGGAATTCGTAAACCGGATTCAGAACCTCCGCAAGGACAGTGGCTTTGACGTGACGGACAAAATCACCATCGCCGTAAGTACCGCCGACGCGCCCGTGCAAACCGCCCTCGAAACCAACCGTGCGTACATCTGCGCCGAAACCCAGGCCCTCAGCCTGACGCTGAACGGTACGCACGCCCAGGCGGTACCCGTCGAGGTTGATGCGTACCGGGTGGAGGTGGCGATTGCGATTGTGTAGGAAAAAGGGGAAAAGGGGGTACCCAACGACTCCCCTCCTGTTTTTAGGAGGGGAGTCGCGTTTGTTTTTAGCCACTGTTTTTCCCCCATCGTTGGGAATCCGGTCCGCGACCTCTACTTTTTCGCTCCCGTTGCCCGGCGAGCCGTTTTCAAAATTCTTTCCGTTTCGGGTCGGGCGTTTGGGCAAACGGTTATTTTTGACCATTCGCCGGAATTTTCCAGTTTATCCTTGCTTCAATACCAACCTATGCCGCTCGAAACGGAAGTCATCCAGCCCAAAATCCGCCCGAAAGCCCTGATTGAAATTGCCTGGGAAACCTGCAATCAGGTGGGCGGCATTTACACGGTCATCCGCTCGAAGGTACCGGCGATGGTCGAAAAGTGGGGCGAGGACTATTTCCTGCTCGGACCGTACTTTCCGCAGACGGCGGCGGCGGAGTTTGAGGAAATCGAAGACCTGGACGATTCGATCCTGAGCAAAACGGTACGAAAAGTGCGCGAAATGGGCATCAACGCGCACTACGGGTACTGGTTGGTGACGGGCAAGCCGCGCATCGTGCTGTTCGATTTCTGGTCGGTGTACGAGCGCGTGAACGAAATCAAAACGCAGCTCTGGGTACGCCACCAACTCTCGACGCTCAACGCCGAGGACCTCGTCAACCAAGTCATTGCGCTGGGCGAGTGCATTCGGGTGTTCCTGGTCGAACTGGCCCGCGATTACGGGCAGAAAACCGACCTCGTCGCGCATTTCCACGAGTGGATGGCCAGCGTGGCGCTGCCCGATCTGGCCTTTGAAAACGCCAAAATTTCGACCGTTTTCACCACGCACGCCACCATGCTCGGGCGGTACCTGGCTCCCAACGTGGCAAATTTCTACGAACACCTGCCGTTTTACGAGTGGCAAAAAGAGGCCCAGCATTTCGGCATCGAGCCGCAGGCGACGATTGAGCGGCTAGCGGCGCAGAGCTGCCACGTGATGACGACGGTCTCGGACGTGACGGCCCGCGAGTGTGAGCATCTGCTGGGCCGCAAGTGCGACCTGATCTTGCCGAACGGACTCAACGTGACGCGTTTCACGGCGGTTCACGAATTTCAGAACCTGCATGTGCAGCACAAGGAAAAAATTCACGAGTTCGTGATGGGTCATTTTTTCCAGAGCTACTCGTTCGATCTGGAGAAAACGTTGTACTTTTTTACCTCAGGTCGCTTCGAGTTTACGAACAAAGGCTACGATCTCACGCTTGAAGCGCTCAACCGGCTCAACGCGAAGATGCGGGCGGCCAAGACGGACATGACGGTTGTGATGTTCATCGTCACCAAAAATCCGTTTTATTCCATCGATGCCTCGGTGCTCCAGTCGCGGGCCATGCTCGACGAAATCAAGGCGACCTGCGAATCCATCGAAAAGCAAATCGGCGAGCAACTCTTCACGGCCTCAGCCACGGGCGAGGACCTGAAGCTGCCTGACCTGAATAAATTCGTGGACGAGTACTGGCAACTGCGCCTGCGCCGGACGATTCAGACCTGGAAAACCAAGCAGCCGCCGCGGACGGTCACGCATCACTTGAAGCAGGAAGACGCCATCGTGGATTACCTGCGGAAAACGAACCTGCAAAACGGCGAGCAGGACCGGGTGAAAATCGTCTATCACCCCGACTTCATCGCGCCGACGAGTCCCTTGTTCGGCATGGAGTACGGACAGTTCGTGCGGGGCTGCCACCTCGGCATTTTCCCGAGCTACTACGAACCCTGGGGCTACACGCCGCTCGAATGCGTCGTGCGCGGAGTACCGACCGTCACGAGCGACCTCTCGGGCTTTGGCGATTACATGATGCAGATCATGGGCGACTATGAAAACTGGGGCGTGTACGTGCTCAACCGCTCGGAGCAGAACTTCCACCAGGCTGCCGAAACGCTGGCCGACATCCTGTTCAAATTCGTCAAGACCTCCCGCCGCGACCGCATCATGCAGCGCAACCGGGTCGAGAGCATTTCGGAGGTGTTCGACTGGAAAAACCTGCGGTCGTACTACGACACGGCGCACGATCTGGCCGTGAAGCGGAAAAAACCTTAGTCCACTCGGAGGGTTGCGAGTCAGGGCCGCACCCGTACCTCCAGCAGCGCCGACGGGTCACTCTCGTTGTGCAACCGGTCAAACGCCGTCACGAGGTACCGGTAGGTACCCGGCGTAGGGCTGTCGGTGTAGGTGGTCTGGTCGGCGGGGAGGATGGCGCGAATCGCCGTTGCATCCTCCCAATCTAGTTCGGTATCCGCCGGGAAGCGGTACAGCACGAAGTACCGCGCCGCCTCGCCGTCGGTGGCGGGCGCGGGCGGCTGCCAGCTCAGCACTACGTCGCGCTCTTCCAGCGTCGCGCCCAACCCTTCCGGGCGATTCGGCGGAATGCTGTCCTTCCAGACCATCGGCGGAATCAAGGCCGGAAGCCGGTAAAAATCCCGCCGGAGCGAATCCTGAAATCCACCGTAGTTTTCCGTCAGCGATTTCGAGCTGAAAAACAAACTCCCCTGAATCGTGGGCCGCGCCCGGTTGAAGCGCAATTGCTCGGGCAACTCGGAGCGGCTCGACCAGCCCTTTTCCTTTCCTCCCATTCGGTACGCGCCCTGGCCCACGTACACGTGCCGTCCGAAGGAATTCCGCGCCCACCAGTCCACGAGCGGGCCGTAGGGTACCTGCCGGTGGGCGCGGTCGAAGTAGACCTGCGGGGCGATGTAGTCAATCCAGCCCTCGCGAATCCAGCGACGCGTGTCGGCGAAAAGGTCGCGGTACGACGTCGTACCGCCGCGCGTTTCCGAGCCGTCGGGATCTTCGCCGCGATTTCGCCAGATACCAAACGGGCTGATGCCGAATTTCACCCGCGGGTTCACGGCCCGAATCGAATCGGCGATTTGGCGGATGAGTAAATCGCAGTTGTTGCGCCGCCAAGCGTCGAGTTTCGTGAAGCCATTCGGGTACTGCCGGAAGGTACCCCCGTCGCGGAGCGTTTGTCCGGCGATGACGTACGGGTAGAAATAATCGTCGAAATGAATGCCGTCGAGGTCGTACTGCCGGACCAGATTCGTGACGATGCCCGTGATGTACGTGCGCACGTCGGGGCGGCCCATGTCGAAAAGCGTCAGGTCGCCGTAGCGCAGGAGCCATTCGGGGTGGCGACGGCTGACGTGGTCCGGCGCGACGCTGCGGGCCAGTTTGTTGAACACGGCCCGGTTGAGATTCAGCCAGGCGTGAAATTCCATCCGCCGGGCGTGGGCTTCCTCGATCATGAAATCGAGCGGATCGTAAAACGGTTCCGGCGCGCGACCCTGCCGCCCGGTCAGCCATTCCGACCACGGTTCGGTACCCCGTCCGTAGTACGCATCGGCCGCGTCGCGTACCTGCACGAAAACGGCGTTGATACCCGTGGCCTGGTGGGCGTCGAGGATGTTGAGGAAGTGTTGTTTCTGCGAAATCGGGCTGTAGTCGCCCCGGCGCGGCCAGTCGATGTTGTCGACGGTGGCAATCCAGACGCCGCGCAGTTCGCGTTTGGGCGGAACGGACTGCCCGGCGACGGGTTTCGTGAAAACGGTCAGCAGGAGAAAAAGCCCCGTCAGGCGGCGGAGCGGGTACGGGAATCTGGACATCGGACCGCCAAGTTAGCCCGCGTTGCGGGGACGCCCAAACGCATTCGCCGCCCAAACTGGGTTGGTTGGGCGGCGCGCCGTCCGTAGTTTTGCGGCATTTTCCCGCAAGGCATGACTGGTATTCCCCCCGTTTCTCGGCGTCCGGCCCCGCCGATTTCCCGCATCGGTCGAGTGGGCTGGCTCGTCGCCGGAGCGGTACTGGTGCTGTACTTCGCCCCCTGGTTCGTGCTGGGGGAAAACGCCTGGTTCAATTCCTTCGACAACCTCGACAGCTTCGTGTCCTGGTACCGGGTCGTGATCCGCGGCGGGTACGCGTTTGCGCCGTCGAACACGCCGATTCCTGAAATCATGGGCGTACCGAAGCACGCGCTCGTGAACGTCTTCAGCCTATTTTACGGGCTGAATCTGCTGCTGCCCACATTTCAGGCCGTCGTCGCGCACTACCTGATTATTCACCTGACGGCCTTCGGCGGGATGCTGGCCCTGCTCCGGCGGCACTTCCCCGAGGTACCACCAACGGCGGTACTCGTCACCGCGCTCAGCTTCGGGCTGCTGCCGTACTACCAGGACTGGAACCTGAGCATTGCCGCCCAGCCCCTGCTGCTCAGCGCGGTACTCGCCCTGCGCACCCGGCGCGGGCGCTGGTTCGACTGGCTGGTGGTCGCGGGGTACCCCTTCGTTTCCAACCTGCAATCGGTGGGCATTTTCGTGCTGGCGGCGCTGGGCGCGGTACTCGTTTACGATTTTTTCCGCGACCGCCGGGGCGCGTGGCCCGGGCTGCTGAGCATTGGCGTGCTGGGTGCCGGGTACCTGCTGACCAAGATTGACATGATCGAGACCCTCGTGCTCGGCGGCGGTTCGTACACGTCGCACCGGACCGAGATGGTGCGCGTCCCAAAAGATCTTTTCGGAACGCTCAAGCTCGGTACCCGGTATTTTTTCATCGGCGACCTCGACGGGTCCCTTTCCCTGCACACGTACATTCTGTTGCCCACGGTACTCATCGGCCTGTGGCACAGTTTCCGCACGGGCAATCGCCGCTGGTTTCGGCTGCTCGCCGGGCTGGTCGGGCTGGCGGCGGGCATCAGCGTCTACATCGCCCTGCTGAGTTTTACGCCCGTAGCGACTTTCCGAAACAGCGTCACGTTTCTGCGCATGTTTACCGCCGAACGGTTTCATTCGTTTCTGCCCCTGATCTGGCACCTCGCGTTTGCGGGCGCGCTCACGGTATGTGCCCCGGCCCTACGCCAACGGGGCGTGACCGTGCTCGGCGCGGTCCAGTTGCTTATCGTTTTCCTGCACAATCCCACGTACCACCAAACCCTGGCACCCGGCTTGCCGTACCTGCCCTACAACCATTTCTACCGGTACGGTGGGTACTACTCGGAGACGCTTTTTGGCGAAATTGCCCGGGAAATCGGTCAGTCGCAAGCGAGCTACAAAATTGCCACGATGGGTTTTCCCCCGGCCATTGCCCAGTACAACGGCTTCCGTACCATCGACGGGTACTGCACCAACTACCCCCTGAGCTACAAGCATACGTTTGGCCGGATGGTACGCCGGGAGCTGGACCAGGGCGGGCCAAGCGCTCGATTCATGTTTGACAACTGGGGCAATCAGTGTTACCTCGTCGATAACCGACAAAACGGCTGGGACGTGTACCTGACGCGCGACCGGGACCCGGCCCAGCGCCGGACCGAACGGCTCCAAATCGACCGGTCGCTCTTCCACGCCCTCGGCGGGCGGTACGTGCTTTCCGCGCTGCGCATCGAACGGCCCGAAGCCGACGGCCTGCGTTTTCTGGGTCGCTTCGACAACGAAACCTGGGAAGTGTTCGTCTACGAAGTTCGGTAAACGCTCCGCTTTCCCTTTTGCCGAAGCCGTTGGTTTTCGATCAGTACCGACGCGCGGGATTCCAACCTAACCCGGCGCGAACGGGTCTGGCTGGCATGACGTTTTCAACTAAAATTTTCGGGTTGATTTCGTCGTTAAAAAAGGATGATAGCCTTTCCGTTTATGAAAACCTCTTTTTCGTTTCCGTTCAGCGGGGTACTGCTTCTGGGTCTACTCGTCGGACTGGCCAGTTGCGGCAATGACCCGCTCCGTGATTTGAGCGTCGAAGATTCGCAGACGTTCATCACCAACTACGAACCCGCCGCGCCGTTTGGCACGTACCGCACCTTCGGCATTCGCGATTCGGTGTACGTCGTCGACAACGGCCAAACCAGTGCCTCGACCACCGACCGCGACCTGACGGTCATCAACCGGGTCGTCGAAAACCTGCAACAACGCGGATACGTGCGGGCCGACAGCGGTCGACAGCCGGATCTGGTCGTCGATGTCGCCCGCATCACCGAAAGCTCCGTGGGCGTCGTCAGCAACCCCAACTTCTGGGGTCCCGGCTGGGGCGGCGGCTGGGGTTGGGGGGGTGGCTTTTACTATCCACCCGCGTATAGCTACTACGAAGTGAGCGAAAGCTACTGGTACGCGCAGATTGCCGACCTGAAAAACCGGGGTACGGCCAGCCAGCCGACCGTGGTCTGGAGTGCGCAGATTCGCGGGGGTAGCATTTTCGACGCGGGTCAGTTGACGCGTTTGGTTGACGCCGTTTTTGCCCAATCGCCGTACTTAAAAGTGAACTAAGCCATGAAATTTTCCTTGAAATTCTCTTCCCTGCTGACGGTAGTGCTGGCGCTCGGGCCGTTCCTGAGTCGGGCGCAGCAGCCGAGCGGGTACTACGATCAGGAGCCGCGCCCGCTGCCGACTTCCTCGCCCTACGAGCGCTACAATTCGCGACAAACGACCCTGCGCTACGGCATCGCCGCTCCGACGGGTGGCCTGAGCCCGTACCTCGCCGACCCAGCCCGACTGAATCTGACGCTTTCCGTCGAAAACGTGTTTACGAAACGCTTCTCGCTCGGTGGACAAGTGGGCTACACGTACTTCAAAGAGCGCCTGCCGCGGCAAGTTTTCTCCTCGCCCGGTCAGGACATTTCGGCGGTGCAGACCCGTACGCTGACGCTCATCCCGGTGATGGCCATTGGGAAAGCGTACCTCGGGGGCGTCAACGCGCCGATTCGTCCGTACGCCCAGCTCGGGCTGGGCGGGGCGTTCGTCGACTACGCCAACTACTTCGGTACCCTGGCCGATGCCAAAAATGGCATCCGCTTCGCCACGGGTGCGGCGGTCGGCTCGCGGTTTTTGTTTGGCAAACGCAGCTCGTTCGGGGCCGACGTGCAGGCGGGCATTCAGTACATTCCCTTCCGGTACGACGCCGTTACGAGCGCGCCGACGCTGGGGGTGAGCGCAGGATTGTTCTACCGCTGGTGGTAAAGCCTTCGCTCGTGGACGGATTAGGCAATTCGTCCCACCAAAAAGCCGTCCCGTAGCACTACGGGACGGCTTTTTGGTGGGACGCTTTCTCAAAGCGGAATTAAACTATCTCCCACTCGAACCCGCCCCGGCTCGATGACGCGCGCCGTGATGCCGCCGTGCCCGCGCAGGGCGTTGTACCCGCCGGGGCCGAGCGCCGCCTCCATCCGGCTGCACGGATGGCAGAGGCCACTGAATTCGAGTACCGCCTCGCCGAGCCGGAATTGCTTGTCTTTCAGCGCCAGCAGGTTGATGCCCCGCACGACGATGTTGCGCCGGAGCAACGCCGGGTCGAGGGTACTGCGCCCGAGCATCGAGGCCACGGCGTCGAGGTGTTCAGACTGGATGAGCGTCACCTGCCGCTTGCTGTCGGCGGTACCCCGGTAGCGATCGCCGTCGAGGCCCGTACCGATTTGCGCCGTCGTTTCCTCCACCACCTCGACGGGCTGGCGCTGCCGGGGTCGCACGCCAATCCATTCCACCCGCCCCGGTTGGGCGAAGTGGGTCATCAGGGCGAGGAAGGGGGAGGGTTCGGGGGTGGGAGGCATGAGGTACCTGACTTATCTGCTTAAACGCCTGACTTCGATTTCGAACCTGACCTTTACCTCAGCCAACACCTCCTGATCATTACTAGCTCCGCAATCCACTAACCAGATAGTGACTTCATCGGAATCGTATCCTTCCAGGTTTGCAAACAGTTCTGAAAAATGAAATGACGTGTCCAGCCTTGCTTGGTTTTGTACCAGGAAGTCAAAAAGTGCTTGACATGTTCTTAGTGGCATTGGACAACTTTGCTCGAATCGTTCCAATTCACTGACTCTGAATTGTTTTAGCAGTTCTTTCCGACGTAAGTCTTTCATAGTTGAATAGCTATTTGACGTCGAATCGAATAATTCGATAAACTCTCTGAAGTCGGGATTCAGTACCAGCATATTGATTCCGTAAAAATTCAATAGCAGCCATTCGGCGCTCCGGCGATTGAGTAAGCCAGTACTCGTGAGCTGGCGGCTCCTCGCTGGCTTTACCAATTTTAACGGCAGTTCGGTCTAATCGAAAGGAATCCATGGTGTTCTGGTTTTCGTGGACGGGTCAGGCAATTCGTTCCCCAGACGGACAGTCCGGGCGGCGTTGTCAACATCACACCTCCGCCAGCCGCTTTTTCAGCCCCAGCATCGCATCGCGCAGTTTGGCGGCGGCCAGAAAGTCGAGGTCCTTGGCGGCGCGTTCCATGTCGGCTTCGGTGCGCTTGATTTGCCGCTCGATTTCGTCCCGGCTCATGTAGGCCACGACCGGATCGGCGGCCATCGCCAGTCCTTCCGGCTCGACGTACACGCCGCGGCTCGGTTTGCCCATCACGTCGGCGATGCTGGTTTGCTCCAGGATGGCCTCCTTCGACTTCTTGACCGTCTTCGGCGTGATGCCGTGCTCGGCGTTGTACTCCATCTGAATGCCCCGGCGGCGGTTGGTTTCGTCAATGGCCTTCTGCATCGAACCCGTGACGCGGTCGGCGTACATCAGTACCTTGCCCCGGTCGTTCCGGGCGGCGCGGCCGATGGTCTGAATCAGCGATCGGATGTCGCGGAGGAAGCCTTCCTTGTCGGCGTCCATGATGGCCACGAGCGAGACCTCGGGCAAATCCAGCCCTTCGCGGAGCAGGTTTACGCCGACGAGTACGTCGAAGACGCCCAGCCGCAGTTCGCGCAGAATCTCCACCCGTTCGAGCGTTTTGACCTCCGAGTGGATGTACCGGCACTTCACGCCCACGCGGTCGAGGTACTTCGAGAGTTCCTCGGCCATGCGTTTCGTGAGCGTCGTGACGAGTACCCGCTCCTCGCGCTCGACGCGGTCGTGGATTTCTTCGAGCAGATCGTCGATCTGGTTGATGCTCGGGCGCACTTCGATTTCGGGGTCAAGCAGGCCCGTTGGGCGAATGATTTGTTCTACCACGACCCCCTCGCTCCGGCGCAGCTCGTAGTCGGCGGGCGTGGCCGAGACGAAAATGCTCTGTCCAGTCATGTTTTCAAACTCCTGGAACGTCAGCGGGCGGTTGTCGAGGGCGCTCGGGAGGCGGAAACCGTAGTCGACGAGCGATTCCTTTCGCGAGCGGTCGCCGCCCCACATGGCCCGGATTTGCGGCATGGTTGCGTGGCTTTCGTCAACGACGAGCAGGTAGTCTTCCGGAAAAAAGTCGAGCAAACAGAACGGCCGCTGGCCGGGCAGCCGCCGGTCGAAGTACCGCGAGTAGTTTTCGATGCCCGAGCAGTACCCCAATTCCCGCATCATTTCCATGTCGAATTCGGTGCGCTGCTTGATGCGGTCGGCTTCGAGCAGCCGTAGGTCGCCCTCGAAGTACTTGATCTGTTTGACGAGGTCGTCCTGAATTTCGTGGATGGCGTTGAGCAGCACGTCGCGGCCCGTCACGAAGAGGTTCGCCGGGAAAATGGCCACCAGTTTTTCTTCGGATAATTTCTTGCCCGTCTGTGGATTGATGCGCTGGATAGCCTCGATTTCGTCGCCGAAGAAAATAATCCGGTACCCGAAGTCGGCGTAGGGCAGGAAAATGTCGACCGTGTCACCCTTCACCCGGAAGGTACCCCGCGTGAAATCGCCCTCGGTGCGCGAGTACAGAATTTCGACGAGGCGGTACAGAAACTGGTTGCGCGAGATGATTTCCCCGACGCCAATCCGCAGGATGCTTCGCCGGAATTCCTCCGGGTTGCCCATCCCGTAAATGCACGATACCGACGCCACGACGATGATGTCGCGCCGCCCGGACATGAGCGCCGAAGTCGTCGAAAGCCGGAGTTTGTCGATTTCCTCGTTGATGGCGAGGTCTTTTTCGATGTACGTGTTGGTCGAAGCGATGAAGGCCTCGGGCTGGTAGTAGTCGTAGTAGCTGATGAAGTACTCGACCGAATTTTCCGGAAAAAACTGCTTGAACTCGCCGTAGAGCTGCGCCGCGAGGGTTTTGTTGTGACTCAGGACCAGCGTCGGGCGGTTGAGTTGGGCGATGACGTTCGCTACCGTGAAGGTCTTGCCGCTTCCCGTGACCCCCAGCAGTACCTGCGCCGGTTCGTTGCGCTGGATGCCGTCGATGAGTTGGGCAATGGCCTGCGGCTGGTCGCCAGTAGGTTGGTACTCCGAAGTCAGTTTGAAATTCATAGGTTTCGGGAAACGCGACTAGTCCGCTTTCTGGTTCGCCGGGCGCAGTTTTGAGGTTTCAAAATCGGAAATTTTCGGCACTTTTCCCAGCATCGTTCCAACCTTTTCCCGCCTTGCGGCGTCCTGAATGCGCACGGGGGCCGGTACCTGACGCTTCCGTTGGGGGAAGGAGTTGGGTACCGGCTTTTCGGGCGCCCACCGTGCGGCTAACCAGACCGGAAGGTACTTGGGTGGAGCAAGTGTAAGGTACCGGCGTGCCGGGAGGAAAAGATAACCGGGGCACGGAGCCGAATGGGCTTAGGAAATCGAATTTTTTCCGACCTTCCTGGCACTGCTGCGAAGTTTCACCTACCCTTCCTCATCAACTCCATGTCGAAAAACTTCTACCTGCTTCTCCTGACGGTACTTACCGGGCTTTCCTCCTGCACGTACCGCCTCGGGGCGGGGCTGCACACCGCCGACGTCACGTACCTGACGCGCCCTACCTACCGGGGCGATTCGGTGGGGCGCTCGGCCAGCTACGCCTCGGCGGTGCTCAGCACCGGTTTTGGCATGGACTACCTCCTCAGTTCCTCCCGCAACACGAACACGTCGGGCCTGGTTAACTGGCACCGGGCCCACACCTGGCGGCGCGGGTCGCTGGCCTACGGCGCGTTCGGGTACGTGGGCCAGTACAAAATCGGTAACGGTACGTCGGACCGGCGCGATTCGCTCGGCCGACGGCTGACGCCCGAAGCCGGACGCTACGGGTACCAGGGCCTGGGTCTGCGGGCGAGCTACAGCGTCAACGTGCCGCTCGGCGAGACGGTCGACTGGCGCGTGGCGGGCGTCGAGGCGGCGCTGAGCCGGGAGTTTGGTGCCTTGACGCGCCTGCGCGAACGCTTGCCGGAGGGTGTACCGATCGTGCCCGCGCCGCAGAAAAATTTTGTGGACTGGACCGTCGTGCGCGACCGGTACCTGCTGACGGCGGGCTTAACGACGGAAATCAATCTGAAGAGCCGGTCGTCCGACGCTTCCTTCAACGTGCGCTACTTCGCGGGCCGTTCGGCGGGCGGGTACGAGCGCCTCTACGACGGCATGTGGTTTCCCGTTCGGAATATGACCTTCGCGTTTCAGGGACCGAAGACGACCGCTTCGCTGCTCGTCACCCAGTTGTACACCCGCACGACGTACCAGTTTGGGTACAGTCGCCGGCTGGGGCGGGTCAACAAAAACGGGGGCACCCCGTGAGGTACCCCCGTCCGTTCCCGGCGGTGCCGTTCACAGCAACTCGTTTTTCGCCAAGTACTCGGCGATCTGCACGGCATTCGTCGCCGCGCCCTTGCGGAGGTTGTCGGCCACGACCCAGAGGTTGAGCGTGTTGGGCTGGGTTTCGTCGCGGCGAATGCGGCCCACGAAGACCTCATCCTTGCCGTGCGCCGTGAGCGGCATCGGGTACACGAAGTTTTTCACGTCGTCCTGGACGACGACGCCTTCGGCCTGTTCGAGAAGCTGGCGTACCTCGGCCAAGTCAAAATCTTGTTCAAACTCCACGTTCACCGACTCGGAGTGCCCGCCGATGGTCGGAATGCGGACGGTCGTGGCGGTGACGGCGATCGAGTCGTCGCCCATGATTTTTTTCGTCTCGTTGACCATCTTCATTTCCTCCTTCGTGTAGCCGTTGTCGAGGAAGACGTCGATGTGCGGCAGCACGTTGAGGTCGATGCGGTGCGGGTACACCTTCTGGTACTCTTCCTTCCCGGCGCGTTCCTCGAAGAGCTGATCGACGGCGGCCTTGCCGGTACCCGTCACCGACTGGTACGTCGAGACGACGACGCGCTTGACGCCGTACCGCTGGTGCAGCGGGTTGAGTACCACCACCATCTGAATCGTCGAGCAGTTGGGATTAGCGATGATTTTGTCCTCGGGCGTCAGCGTGTGGGCGTTGATTTCGGGGACGACGAGTTTCTTCGTCGGGTCCATCCGCCAGGCCGAGGAGTTGTCGATGACGGTGATGCCCGCTTCGGCAAACTTCGGGGCCAGCGCCAGCGAGGTACTGCCGCCCGCCGAGAAAATAGCCACGTCGGGCCGGGCGGCGATGGCAGCTTCAAAGCCGACGACCGTGTACGTTTTTCCCTTGAACGGGACGGGCTTGCCCACGGAGCGTTCAGATGCCACCGGAATGAGTTCGGTGACGGGGAAATTGCGCTCTTCGAGCACCTTGAGCAACTCGCCACCGACCAGGCCGGTGGCCCCAACGACTGCGACTTTCATGAGAAGAAAAAGTAGAGTGAAACAAAAAGACGATTCGTCACCGCGAAGGCGAAGCTCGGAACAAATCCCTCTCACACGCCGGGGTTCAGTAGCCCGGCCTGCTTCGAGGGGTTTATTTCGTTTTCTTCGTGTTCACCGTGACGAATCGTCGGAATCGGGTGCAAAACAAGGGCTTAACGCGCGTTTTGCCAAACGGTTATTGTAAATTTCTTCAGAACTGCCCGACGAGGCGCAGGCCGGTACCGGTCGGTACCACCTGCCAGCTCACGGGGCGCTGGAGACGTTGGTTGTACGCGTTGATGGTTCGATGGAGCAGACGTCGGGGTCGGGTCGCCGTCAGGAAGTACATGAGGCCCGTAGCGCCGCCCAGCCCCACCAGCGCGGTACCAATCCAAATTTGCCGCTCGCCAGGCTCTCGTTGCGGTGCCCGGTTCGGCAGGTGACTTTCCAGGACGTTCGCCGCTCCCAGCAGTTGAAACACTGCGCCCGTCGTCGTAAGCCCGAGGCAGCTATAACCAAGTACCGCTTTCTGGCGCTTCGCCCGAACGTACTGCATCAGCGAGGTCTGAACCAGCGAATCGCCGCGGGCGGCGACCAGAGGACTCAGGAGTTGATTTACAAATTCGTTGCGCTGGCGCAGGCCTCGGTAGATCGACTCCCGGTACTTGTAGTGCTGAACGCGGGCGGTGGGCTTTCCGCTTTTGGAAGCAAACTGAATGTGAATGGTCCACAGCGTGTCCGGCGAGGTACCGATTTTCTGCGAAAACGAAACCATCGGTAATAGCGCGTAGCCGAACAGGAGTACGTATTTCATAAATGGTTTTCTTAAAACGTCCCAACCAGTCGCAGGCCGGTACCCGTCGGTACCATCTGCCAACTGACCCGCGGGCGGCGACTTTGGTTGTAGCGGTCGATGGCTGAAAAGAGAATCGCGTTGGAACGTGTTCGAAGTAGCATTCCCGTAACTCCACCCCCAACGCCAATTCCAGTTAGTATGCCTCCGGGAATAGCCCGTGAGTTAGACGAATTATTCGTCGTGATTACATTGATCGCATCCGAAACTAACAACACCACTCCAAAAGCTGCGGCAATGCCTCCCGCAATGTGGACCAAAGTGGCTGTCCGTTTTTTTCTCCGGGATTTTTCAAACAAGTTGAGTGCCAGCGAATCTCCCGATGCCAGAAAGTAAGGCCGTAAGCGACGGGGTGACGAATAGTTTTCGCTGCCATACTCGAATCGGTACCCGGAAACCGACCAGAACGAACTTCGCCGGGTAATCGATTGCAGCGTATCCGCCCGCGGCTCGAAATAGATTTCCTGCGCTTGGGTTCCCGCCGCAGTCGCAACGAGCAGCGCAAAAAGAAGAAGTGTTTTCATCAGGAAACGTATTCGTCTGGTTCACCAAAAGCTACGCACGTTCTCCGGCGTCACGCAAGCGTCGAGGCGGATGTCGAATTCGTCCATATCGTCAATTCGATCCACTGGTTCAAAAAACGACACGCCGACCTTCCGCACGTCCGCCCGGCAGCGGGCCAGGAAGCGGTCGTAGTACCCCTTGCCGTAACCCACGCGGTACCCGCGTTCGTCGTAAGCCAGCAGCGGTACCACCACCAGATCAATCTGGTCATTGGTCATTGGTAATTGGTCACTGATCACTGGCTCCCACCCTCCCCAGCGATTCGTCTCCAACTCCATTTCCGGCATCAGTTCATAGCTCGTCAGTTCAACCGTTCCCTCATCGACTTTGGGGATAACTACTCTAATTTGTGGATAACTCTGCCAAATTCTGTGGATAAGCACCCAGGTATCCACTTCCTGCTGCCGGACGATGGGCAAAAACGTGTGCAGCACCCGTACGCCGTCGAGTTGTACCGCGGTACCGAACGCCGCGGCGATGGCGTGGCTTTTATCCCGCCGTTCGTCGTCCGAAAGTGCCCGACGGCGTTGCCGGTACGCGGCGCGGAGTTCGGCCTTCGTCACGAAATGTCGAAGAGGATAAACCGGAAATCGAGCGGGTCGAAAGCAGCGAGCAAGTCCTGAATCAGCGTCGGGTGCGCGGCCTGGAAGGTCAGGAAATTGTCGGTACGCTCCTGCAAGCCGCCGCCCGGAAACAGGTGTTCCTTCAATTCGTGGAGTTGGCGCACGGTCGTTTCCTGGTTCTGCGCTTCCGAGCGGAGCAGCCGTTTTTCGAGCCGCGCCATCCAGCTGCTGAGTCGCTTCTGCTGCGCTCGCACGTGCGGGCCGAGCGTCGGATCGACGTGCACGGCCTTGGCGTGCACGGTTTCGAGCGTCTGGGCCAGGGCGAGTACCTCGTCGGGCAGGTCGAGCGGGTACGCGGTGTGCCGCCGGAGGTATGCCCGCCGGAGGGCGGTTTCGTCCAGGAACAAATCGGTCAGCGACAGCCCCAATTTTTCGATGCGCCGCCGGGTCGCGGCGGTCAGGAACATCCCGAAGTTGCGCGGCATCAGAATCGGGAACGGTACCGCGTAATGCTCGAACACGGGCTTGAGTTGCAGCCAGTACGCCACTTCGCCCGGCCCGCCGAGGTAGGCGAGGTTGGGCAAAATGACTTCCTGGTACACGGGCCGCAGGATGACGTTCGGGCTGAGGCGCTCGGGATGCTCGTCGATCAGGGTACGGAGTTCGTCCGCCGAAAACAGCCGACCGGTTCCGTTGACCGCAAACTCCGCGTCCGCGGGTACCAGCCGTTCGCGCAAGCCGTCTTCGAGGTAGAAAAAATTGATTTCCCGCGGCGTCACCTGGGACTTGTAACCCAGCGATACCAGCCGCTCGGACGTCTCGTTGACCAGTCGGAAAGCGGTCTGGTTGAACGCGTCGTCCTGCATCACGTCCCGGAACTCGGCTTTCAGCGCCGAGTCATCGGCGTCGAGACAAATCAACCCTTCGGCTCCGAGCAATTCGTGGACAACCTGCCGGGTGGCGGCGGCGAGCGTCGGGCTCTGGAGGTACGCCCGCTCGAAAACGGGTACCGCTTCGGGAATTTCGGTGAACAGCGCCCGCAACTCCCGCGGGTCCATCCGCCCGACGGCCCCGGTCTGCGCGGTGTTCCAGGTATGCGTACGCCCGAACAGCCGGACGTGGTTGATTTCCTCGAAATCGTGGTCTTCGGTCGCCATCCAGTAGACGGGTACGAAGCGGTACTCGGGGAATTCGCGCGCCAATCGCCGGGCGAGGTTGATCGTCGAAACCAGCTTGAAAAGCACGTACAGCGGCCCGGTGAACAGGTTCAACTGGTGGCCCGTCGTGACCGTAAACGTGTTTTCGTCGCGCAGCGCCGCGAGGTCGGGCGGTTGGGGTACCCCGGCGTACTGCCGTTCGAGGACCTCGACCAGCGTCTGGCGCTTCGCCGCGTCGAATGACTTTTCGGCGAGTTGCGCCCGAAAACCGTCGAGGTCAGCGGGGTACCCGGCGAAGGGCTGGAGTTCGGGACGGCGGTCGAGGAAATCGAGGAAGAGGGCCGAAAACTGGTTCGTCTCGCGCAGCGGCAGGTACTGAAGGGGCATGGGTTGGGGGGAAAGCGTTCGGGCCATCGGTCCGCGCCCGAAAGTTCACAAAAAAACCCTTCGCCCCGTGGAGCGAAGGGTTTTTCTGGTCGTCGAAAGAAATCAGAGCTTGATGCCCGCGTCTTTCAGGACGGCCTCGATGCCTTTTTTGTTGATCGTGCGGATGGCCGAGGTCGAAACCTTCATCTCCACCCACTCGTTGGTCGAAGCGACGAAAAAGCGCTTCTTCTGGAGGTTGGGGTAAAACTTCCGCTTCGTCTTGTTGTTGGCGTGCGAAACGTTGTTCCCCACCTGCGTTTTTTTGCCCGTAAGCTGACAAACCCGTGCCATATCGTTCTGAATGTCTTGTGTTTCCGAAAAGAGTCCGCAAAAATGGGGAAATATTTTGGAAGTGCCAAACGGGTTTTTGAAAATACTGTAGGCACGCGCCGTGGCGCGTGCGTCCCCTGCCCATGACCTCCCCGCTGCTCGTTCGCTCCGCCGATCGTCTCTCTCCCGTCCAGAGAGCCGACCTCCTTCGCCTTTGCACCGAGGCCTACGACGAAGATTTTTCGGACTGGTTCGGGCAATTTTCCGAATCGACGCACGTCCTGGCCTACGTGGACGGCCAACTGGTCAGCCACGCGGCCTGGGTGACGCGCTGGCTCCAGCCCGCGGGCGGCCCGCTCCTGCGCACGGCCTACGTGGAAGCCGTGGCAACCGCCCCGGCGTTTCAGGGCCGCGGACTGGCGACGGCCGTGCTGCGGGAGTTGCGAACGCACCTCGACGCGTACGACCTCGGCGGGCTATCGCCCTCAGAACCGGCGTTTTACGAACGACTCGGCTGGAAGCCGTGGCGCGGCCCGCTCGCCATTCGCACCGAAACCGGTCTGCTGCCCACACCCGACGAGGAGGTGATGATTTTGCGGCTGCCGCAGACGCCGGAACTCAACCTGGACGGGTTGCTGACGGCGGAGTGGCGGGTGGGGGAGTTATGGTAACGCCGTGTAGTTTTGGGGATATGAATGCCTTTCACGTTTCGTCCGCCCTCCTCCCCGACATCCCCGCCCTCAACGCCCTCGTCAACGCTGCCTACCGCGGCGACCGCTCCCGCCGGGGCTGGACCACCGAGGCCGACCTGCTTGATGGCATCCGCACCGACGAAGGGCGGCTACGGGAAATGATTGAATCCCCAAACTCGCAAATCCTGAAACTCGAAGAAGCCGGTACCCTGCTCGGCTGCGTGTACCTCGAAACGAAGGGCGACGCGCTCTACCTCGGGATGCTCACCGTCTCGCCCGAACGTCAGGACCGGGGCCTGGGCCGCCAACTCCTCGAAGCTGCGGAGCAAGTCGCCCGTGAGCGGAGCTGTCGGCGCATCACGATGACGGTCATTCCGCAGCGCACCGAACTCATCGCCTGGTACGAGCGCCGGGGGTACTGCGCCACGGGCGAAACGCAGCCGTTTCCGAGTGAGGACCCGCGCTTCGGGTTGCCGCGGGTACCGCTGTCGTTCGTTGTGCTGGAAAAGGTACTGGTTTATGATTTCGGCACCCGAAACCCGTACGGACAATGCCGACAGCCGCTCTTGCAGCAGTACCCGCGCTTGCGGTGGTACGCTTCCGTGAAAACGAGAAAGCCATTTTCGCTGAGGTAATAATCCTCCTTCGCTAAACCGGCGGCGATTTTGGGTTGGCGTTTTCGGTCGTCGTTCATGGCGGTGTTTCGGGTCCGGGTGCGCAACGGCCTGTACAGGCCGATTGTTTCGCCGTGCCTTCGCTTCCAGCGTTTTCGTTACTTTTGTGCCATGCTCCCCGCGCACCTCCTACCCCCCGCTGCTTCGCTCCCCAACCGGGCGCTGAGTACGTGTGCGCTTCACGGGCATTTCTGCAAACTGCACCGGATTCGGACGTCCGCCGACCGGCTGCTTTTCGTCATCAGCACGTTCAGCACGCGACCGTAGGTAAAAACGGCTTAAAACGACTCCCCTCCTTAAAAAGGAGGGGGTGCGTAGGCCTGCGCCGGGCGGGGGTGGTTTTGGCTGAGCGCGAAGCCTAACCAACGTTGGAAATCTAACCCCCACGCTGTACGCAACTCCCCCAGCCGCATAATACCCACTGTACTGCAGCGGCGGACCGCCCCTTCCTTGAAAAGGGGGAATTGTTAGTTTTTCCTCTTTCAATCCGTGCCTTCCCCATGAACGCAACTTCCCTGCTTTCCCCCACCGCCGAACGCCTCATTGCCCTCGAAGACCGCTACGGCGCGCACAACTACCATCCGCTGCCCGTCGTGCTGAGCCGCGGCGAGGGGCCGTTTCTGTACGACGTCGACGGGCGGCGGTACTTCGATTTCTTGTCGGCGTACTCGGCCGTCAACCAGGGCCACTGCCACCCGCGCATCGTGGCCGCGCTGACCGAGCAGGCCGGGCGACTGACGCTCACCTCACGGGCGTTTTACAATGACCAACTCGGCGAAACTGAGCAGTACCTCTGCGCGTACTTCGGTTACGACAAAGCCTTGCTGATGAATTCGGGCGTGGAAGGCGGCGAAACCGCCCTGAAACTGACCCGCAAGTGGGCCTACAAAGTCAAAGGCATTCCGCAGAACGAGGCGAAAACCGTCTTCGCCACCGGCAACTTCTGGGGCCGGACGCTGGCCGCCATCTCCTCCTCGACCGACCCGAGTAGTACCGCCGACTACGGCCCGCTGCTGCCGGGGTACCTCCTGGTACCCTACAACGACCTGGAGGCGCTGGAAAAAACCTTCGCCGCCGACCCGCACGTTGCGGGCTTCATGGTCGAACCGATTCAGGGCGAAGCGGGCGTCGTGGTACCCGACGAGAAGTACCTCCGCGGCGTGCGCGAGCTGTGCACGAAGTACCGGGTGCTGTTCATCGCCGATGAAGTGCAGACGGGCCTCGGGCGCACGGGTCGCCGGTTGGCCTGCGACCACGCGGGCGTCCGGCCCGACGTGCTGGTACTCGGCAAGGCGCTGTCGGGCGGGGTGTACCCGGTGAGTTGCGTGCTGGCCGACGACGAAATCATGCTCACCATCCGCCCCGGCGAGCACGGCAGTACCTACGGCGGCAACCCGCTCGCCTGCGCCGTGACCCGCGCCGCACTCGACGTGCTGCGCGAGGAAAACCTCGCCGACAACGCCGACCGACTGGGGCGCGTTTTCCGCCAGCGGCTGACCGATTTGAAGTCGAAAACAAACCTCATCACCGAAGTACGGGGAAAGGGCCTGCTCAACGCCGTCGTCATCAACGATTCGGAAGACAGCGACACGGCCTGGAACCTCTGCCTCGCCCTGCTCGACGCCGGGCTGCTGGCCAAGCCCACCCACGGCAACAAAATCCGCTTCGCTCCGCCGCTGGTGCTGACGGATGCCCAGATGGACGAGGCGCTGGAGATTCTCGAGCAGGTGATGGTGAATTTTTGACCCATCCGCTGCCTTAACCCCCGTCCTTGCCAGGCCCTGGCAAGGACGGGGGGTGCTTTTCAAAAACTTTTAGTCTACCAATTTGATAGATTAAAAACCAAGTCGTTACCTTTGCCCGATCACCGACCTGAGCGCCTACGCCAACGGACCCCGCATTCACGAGTTTCTGCGGGAAATGCACGAGGAAGTCTGGTCGCGGTACGACGCGCTGAACGTCGGCGAAGGCGTGGGCGTACGAGCCGGGGAAGCGCTCGATTACGTCGGTACCGACCGCCGCGAATTGCAGATGCTCTACCACTTCGACCACGCGGTACCCCGCGACGAAGCCCGGTTTCTCGACCCTGCACCCGAATTCACGCTCGGGCAACTCAAAGAAATCATTCGCCGCTGGGACGAGGCCCTCGGCGACGAGGCGGTCGGCGGCAACGGCTGGCAAAGCGTGTACGTCGGCAACCACGACAACCCGCGGGTACTCAGCCGCTTCGGCGATCCGGTTCGGTACCCGCGCGAGTCGGCCACGCTGCTGGCGACGGTCCTCCTCACCCTGCGCGGGACGCCCTCGCTCTACCAGGGCGACGAGTTAGGGATGACCAACACGTCGTTTGCGAGCCTCGACGAGTTTGACGACGTGCAGGTCCGCAACGCCTACGACGCGCTTGTGCGAACGGGGCGCGGTACCGATGAAGCGTTCCTCGCCGCCGCCAACCGCATTGCCCGCGACCACGCCCGGACGCCGTTTCCCTGGGATGCCTCGCCAAACGCGGGTTTCACGACGGGTACCCCCTTGAAACTGAACCCCGCCTTCCCGACCGTCAATGCCGCCGCGGCCGAAGCCGATCCGGATTCCATCCTGCATTTTTACCGTCGCTTCCTCGCTTTTCGCCAGCAGACGCCCACGCTCGTCTACGGCCGGTACCACGACCTCCGCCCCGATGACCCGGCGCTCTGGGTTTACACCCGCGCCACCGAGGCCGAAACGCTGCTCATCGCGACGAACTGGACGGGCGAGGTGCAGGACTTCGAGGTACCGGTGGGTACGTTGGTTTTCGGGAATTACGCGGAGGAGGCCCCGAACCTGCGGCCCTTCGAGGCGCGGGTGTACCGGCTCGGCTACCATTCTTCAACCGTCATTGCGAGCGCAGCGAAGCAATCCACCGCCGAAGCGGGATCAACGCGGTAAGCCGTTGGCTGGTCCCTCAACGTTGGTTCAACTACCGCAGGGGATTGCTTCGTCAGTCGTCGTTGCGGTCAGTCGTACCTCCTTCCCGCGCGGCGGACCGCTCGCAATGACGGGTGGATAGGGGGGCTTGAACGCCTGAACTCACAACCGCCGCAGCCGCTCCGCGGCGCGTTCGAGGGTTTCGTCGTCTTTGGCGAAGCAGAAGCGCAGGCGCTTGAAATCGTGCTTGCCGTCGTAGAAAACGGAGATGGGAATGCTCGCCACGCCGATTTCGTGCGTAAGCCGCACGGCGAGGTCGGTGTCCGGTTCGTCGGTGATGGCGTCGTAGGAAACGGTCTGGAAAAAACTGCCCTCGGCGGGCGTGTAGCCAAAGCGCGACCCGGCGAGGGCGTTCAGAAAAAAATCGCGCTTGCGCTGATAAAACGCGGGGACGCCGAGGTACCGCTCCGGCTCGGCCAGGTACTCGGCCAGCGCGTGCTGGATGGGCGTAGTCGTGCTGAAGGTGAGGTACTGGTGGATTTTGCGAAATTCCTGGGTTAACTCGGCGGGTGCCAGACAAGATCCGACCTTCCAGCCCGTCACGTGGAAGGTTTTGCCGAACGAACTGCACACGAAACTCCGCGCCCGCAGTTCGGGGTACGCCGCCAGCGAACGGTGCACGCGGCCGTCGAAGACGATGTGCTCGTAGACTTCGTCGCCAACCAGAAACAGGTCCCGGTCGCGAACGAGCGTGGTGAGCTGGGCGAAATCCCCATCCGTCCAGATCCGGCCCGTCGGATTGTGGGGCGTGTTGACGAAGACGAGGCGGGTCTTGTTCGAAATTCTTTCCCGGACGACGTTCCAGTCCACCGCGTACTCGGGCGGTGTGAGCGTCACGAAAACGGGTACCCCACCGCAGAGTTCGATGGCAGGCACGTAGCTGTCGTAGGCCGGTTCAAACACGAGGACCTCGTCACCCGGCCGGACCACGGCGGCAGTAGCGGCAAAGAGCGCCTCGGTTGCGCCGGAGGTAATCGTGATTTCAGTTTCGGGATCGTACGTAGCCCCGTGCAACGCGGCGGTTTTGCGGGCCAGCGCCTCGCGCAGGGCGGGTACCCCGGCCATCGGCGCGTACTGGTTCAGGCCGCTCCGGAGGTATTTCGTGACCAGTTCGAGCAAGACCGGGTCGGCCTCGAAACTCGGGAAACCCTGTGAGAGGTTAAGCGCACCAGTTTCTGCCGCCAGCCGCGACATCACCGTGAAAATCGTCGTCCCGACGCGGGGCAGTTTGGAAAGCAAGTGCGGCGTCATCGTCACGCAAAAAAGTAGAGAATCGCGACCGTGCAGCCGCTGAGTACCCCCGCCCAGAAGCGGTCGTCGGCGAGCCAGTTGCGGGATTTTGTCCGAACCAACCGGTACCCGAACGGCAGGAAGGCCAGTATTGCGCCGAGTCCGGCGGCAAGTCCCGGCGGTACCCAATCGGCGCGGAAGGCAAAAATCAGGGGTACCTGAAGCAGCAAAAAGCCGCCGACCGCGCGGAGCAATTCACCCGCCGTCCAGTCGACGTTCAGCGTTTCGTGCGTGTACCGGCGGCTGAGCAAGGTACTGAGCAGCGCGTGCAATCCGATGCAGAAGATCAGCGTCAGCAACACGCGGTGCATGAAGTTGAGTTGCGGTCCGAACACGGCGACCAACCCCGGCGGAGCCGTAGCCGCGTACATCCGCTCGGCAGCAATGGCGAAGGCCGGGGCCGAGAGCATCGTAACCACCGCCGCCACCGGGTGCGCCCGCCGCCAGAACAGCCCCACGAAAAACGCCGCCACCACGCCCGGTGTCAGGTACGACCCCTGGGCGGAGACTTTCAGGAAAAAGTTGTCGGCCGAGCGCGGGTCGTAAGTCTGGAGCGCGGCGTAGGCCGCCCCTGAAATCATCGCGACAATGGCCAGCCGTCCGAAGCGCAGCATCTGGCGGTCGGTGGCGGTGGGGTTCAGGTACTTTTTGTAGACGTCGAGCGTGAGCAGCGTCGTGGCCGAATTCATCATCGAATCAACCGAGGAAAACGTCGCCGCCGTGAGGCCCGCGAGGATGAAACCCGTCAGTCCAAAACCCGTGGGTACCACCGTCTCGACCAATTTCAGGAACGCGTCGTCGGGCAACGCGGCGGCTTCGCCGAAGCGCGAGCGGAACAGGTACGCCGCTGCTACGCCCGTCGCGACGGAGAAAAACGGGACCGTCAGTTTCAGGAACCCCGAGGCCACGACGCCCAGCTTCGCCTGCCGGTCGGATTCGGCGGCGAGCGTACGCTGGACGAGGTACTGGTTCGTCGTCCAGTAAAACAGGTGCATGATGACGAGCCCCGTGAACGCCCCGCTCCAGGGTAGTTTCGGGTGGTCGGTGGGCAGGTAAAGCTGCATCTTCCGGGCGGCTTCGGGTACCCCCTGCTCCAGGTCGAGCAATCCGCCGAAGCCGCCAATTTCGGGTTGGGCGAAGGTCAGCACCGCCACGAGTACCCCCGCGGCGAGCATCATCGCCGACTGGATGTTGTCCGTCACGACGACCGATTCCAATCCGCCCCAGATCGTGTAGCTGCACGTGATGAGCGCGATGAGCGTGACGCCCTGCCAGTAGGCCAGCTCGAAATTCGTACCCTGGAACAAGAGTACGAGCGTCCGGCTGCCGATGTACAGCCCCCCGACGAGTTGCACGCCAATTAGCCCGAGCATCAGAACGGTGTAGACCAATCGCGCCGAGGCGTTGTAGCGGTACTCCAGCAACTGCGAAAGGGTGAAGACACGCTGCTGCCGGTACGCGGGCAGAAACACGTAAGCCAGCAGCAGGATGGCCGGTACCGCCAGGACTTCGTAGTGGCTCTGGGCAAACCCGACCGAGTACCCGATGCCGAGCATTCCGATCAGGTGCGAGGAGTTGATGTTCGTTCCGAAAATCGACCCCGCCACGGCCCACCACCGCAGCGACCGCCCCGCCAGAAAATACGTCTCCGCCGAGCGCTTCCGCAGCGCGATGACGATGCCCGCCGCGGGCATGGCCGCCAGAAACAGAATCAGCGTGAGGTAATCGGCCCAGGCGAGGGTGCGGAGCATGGGGACTTGCGGTAGCGGGTTACGAGTTACAAGTTACAGGTGACTTCAATCATTCAACCTGTAACCCGTAACCCGTAACGTAATCAGTACGCCTGACTCAGCGGGTGCGTCATCAGTTCATCCACGACGACGTGCGGCGGGGCGTTGAGAACGTAGTGAATTGCCTCGGCCATGTTTTCGGCCGTCAGCCAGTCGGCGTGTTTCGGACTCCCCTGGGGGTCGGCGTGGAAGTGCGTGTCGACCAGTCCCGAGTACACGACCGACACCTTGATGCCGTGCTCGCGAACTTCTTTCCGAAGCGCCATCGAAAAGGCGTCCTGCGCGTATTTTGAGGCGCAGTACAGCGAGCCGCCCGCGAACACCCGCTTGGCGACGTCGGACGCGACGGTAACGACGTGGCCGCTCCCCTGCCCTTTCATGACCCTGACGGCCTCCCGACTGAAGAGAAAGGTACCCGTCACGTTGGTGGCGAAAACGGCGTTCCAGTCGGCGAGGTTGATTTCGTCGGCGTTTCCGAAAATCCCGAATCCGGCGTTGTTGACGACCGCGTCGAGCCGTCCGAATGCTCCGACGGTTTCCGCGACGGCGCGCTGGGCGAGGGCTTCGTCGGCTACGTCACCGACAAAAATCAGCGCCTTCCCGCCCGCCGCTTCGACTTCGGTTTTGACAGCTTTCAATTCCGCTTCGCTTCGGGCCACCAGGCCCAGGTTCGCGCCTTCGGCGGCCAGTTTCAGGGCCAGCGCCCGGCCAATGCCTTTCGAGGCCCCGGTGATGAGAATAGTTTTCATGGTTAAAAAAAAAGCCTCCAACCCCCGAAGGGGGCTAAAAATACGAGCATTGATGAGCCCCCTTCGGGGGTTGGAGGCTTTTTAATCAGTGAAGTACCCCCGTCGTCAGCGGCGTGACCGGCTCCTCAGCGGGCGTACGGCCTTGTTGGGTGGATAATTTTACGTTCGGCAGCTTCGGCAGCACGTACCGGGCGAACAATTCGCACTCTTCCCGGAGTGGGTACCCCGAGAGGATGAACGAGCGGATGCCCAGGTCGAGGTAGCGGTTCAGCTTGTCGAGTACCTGGTCCGGGTCGCCGACGATGGCCGCGCCCGCGCCGGATCGCGCCCGGCCGATGCCGCCCCAAAGGTGGGGTTCGAGGTAGTCGTCGGTGGAACGGGCGCGCAGTTCGTCCTGCCGGAGTACCCCCGCCGACTGGGCGTCCTGGGTGCGGTTTTTCAGGGCGAGGCCGCGTTCGGGATCGAGTCGGGAAAGCAGCCGCTGGGCGTAGGCGCGGGCTTCGGCTTCGGTTTCGCGGACGATGACGTGCGCCCGGAAGCCGAAATCAATCACGCGCCCGTGCCGGGCGGCGCGTTCGCTGAGGTCCTGCATGGTTTCGTAAATCGCTTCTTCCGGTTCGGGCCACATCAGAAACACGTCGCAGTACTTCGCGCAAACTTCCCGCGAACCGGGCGCGATGCCACCGAAGTACAGCAGCGGCCCTCCGTTTTGCTGGTAGGGTTTGACCGGGTCGGCAGGTAAATCAAATTCGTAGAGTTCGCCCTTGAACTCGATCCGGTCGCGCGTCCAGGCCTGCTGCAAAATTTCGATGATTTCCGAACAGCGCTGGTACCGCACCTCCGGGCTTTCGCGAACGCCGGGCAGTTCCGAATTGATGATGTTCACCGTCAATCGCCCCCGCAGCAGGTGATCGAGCGTGGCCAGGTGCCGGGCCAGCATCGGCGGGTGAATTTCGCCCGTGCGGATGGCCGTCAGCAGACTGATGTTCCGCGTTTCGGGCGCGATGGCCGCGGCGAAGGGCAGTACCTCCTGCCCCACGACGTAACTCGTCGGGAGCAGAATGTTCTGGTACCCGAGGCGGTCGGCGGTCAGCAGAATGTCGCGGCAGTGGGCGTAGCTACTCCGGCGGGCGGGGTCGAGTACCCCGAGAAACGCCGTATCGCCCCCGCAGAGGTCGTCGAACCAGGCCACTTCGCAGACGCGTTCGGGCGTCCGTACCGGGACGGGCTGGATGGGTTGCGTCAGCATAAAAAACCGACCGCTTCGCGATTCGGCGCGAAGCGGTCGGCAAAGATACGGGCTTAGAACAGTTGCGCCAGAAATGCCTGGACGCGTTGCTCTAATTCCAAATTGGTGGTGCCAATGTCTGAATGGCCCCGGTCTGGGTACTCGAAGTATTCGAGCCGATTCCCCGCGCCCAGCTGCTGGAGGCGCGTTTTTAAACGTACACCCTCCGTTAGCGGTACGATCTGGTCTTTCACGCCAAAATGTACCTGCGTTCGGGGTAGTTTTTCACAGAAATAAAGTGGTGAGCTGGCGATCATGCGCTGACGTGCCTTCCGGATGGATTCGGGCGTATTCGCGATTCCCTGTAGAAACTGGAGTTGGTACGTCGGGTCGCGCTGGCTCTCGGCGGTGCGGCTGAGGAGATCCGTTGGAAACGCAACCCCAATCGTTCCCTTGATCCGCGCATCACGTTCGGCCAGGAGCAGCGCGACCGTACCGCCCCGACTGCCGCCACGAGCAGAGACTTTCGCCAAATCAGCCTGGGCTACCGTTGCGGCGATGACGTTCAGAAACGCAATGGCGTCGTCCGTCGCACCGTCGAAGGCGTCCCCGTGTTCGCCTTCCGATTTCGGCGTTCGGTACTCCTGTCCGTTTTCACTCACCAGCAGCGACTGACCCCGCAGCGTGGGTACGGCGTAAATGAAAGCCTCGCTCGGATTCGGTGTGGTGCTTCGGGATAAGGTTACTCGAAACTCAGTCGTGTTGCGCTCGAAGCCGGTAACGAAAAGCCGAACCGGCAGGGGCGTTGTCGACTGCGGAATCACCAGAATACCGTACTCCCGCTGACCACGTACAAGAAACGAGACGATGCGCAACTCGGTCCGCTGATCGCTGAGCCGTACCGATTTTTCTTCCCGGTACCCTTGCACCGACAAATCCCGTGCGTCCCAGTCACTCCGAACAGCGCCCAATTCGGTAGGCGTCGGGGTGGCAAACAACGTTTGGGTATCGATGTCCCGGAGGTAGTCGTCGGAGGCACATCCCCCGGTCAGGAGCACCAACAGCACGCCGCCCCAGAGTGCCGCGCTGCTGACTGAATAGGTTCGTCGTCGGATCATTCGTCATCCTTTTTCTCGTCAGTCTTCGGCTTCGGCGTTTGCTTCGCCACGAGGTCGTTGTCTTTCAACCGCTTGGAAACCATCAGGAACGGCCCGGAAATGACTTCCTCGCCCTCTTTCAGCCCCGAGAGAATTTCAATGTTTTCGAAGTCGCTGATGCCCGTCTTCACCTCGCGCAGTTTGGCGCGGCCGTTAACGTGGACGAAAACCACTTCCTTGATTTTCTCCTCTTTTTTCGGCTTCGAGTCGTCGTTCGAGACGTTGCTGGCCGGTGGGCCGTCTTCGCCTTCGGGTTTCTCCTGCGCGGCTTTCGGGTCGCGGGTGGTGACGGCGGCGATGGGTACCGTCAGGATGTTCGACTTGCGCTCGGTGAGTACCTCGACCGAGGCCGTCATGCCGGGGCGGAACGGGAAGGCGCGTTTGGCCTTGCGGTCGACCAGGTCCTGGTACGATTCGCGCAGGATGCGGATTTTAACCTCAAACTCGGTCACGGCGTCGGTCGAGGTGGCCGCGGCCGACAGCGAGCCGCCGACGCCGTTGGCCGTGTTGGCGATTTCGGTGACGAGGCCCCGGAACTTGCGGCCCGAGTAGGTGTACGCGTCGACGTCGATGCTGACCGAATCGCCCACGCTGACGCGCACGATGTCGTTTTCGTTGACGTCTACCCGCACTTCCATGTTGTTGAGGTTGGCCAGCCGCATCAGTTCCGTACCGGCCATCTGCGAGGTACCCACCACGCGCTCGCCGAGTTCGACGTTGAGCAGCGAGATAATGCCGCTCGATGGGGCGTAAATCGATGTTTTCCGCAGGTTTTCGGCTGCGTCGCGCAGGCCGGCCTGGGCGCTCTGGATGTTGAATCGGGCCGCCTCGACGTTGGCCTTCGCGCTGGCGACGTCCTGCCGGGCTACGTTGTAGTTGGCTTCCGCCGTCTCGAAATCCGCTGACGAAATCACCTTGTCGGCGAAGAGCTGCTTGTTGCGATTGTAATCGGCCGTGGCGCGGATGAGCCGGGCCTCCGATTGCGCCTGGGCCGACTGCGCCTGGGCCAGGGCGGCTTTGCTCTGGTTAACGGCCGCCTGCGCCCGCGCCGAAAGCGACTCGTAGTTGTCGGGACGAATGCGGAGTAGCAACTGGCCCTTCACGACCGAATCGCCCTCGGCCACGTACAGCCCGATGATTTCGCCGGAAACGTCGGGCGAAATTTTGACTTCAATCTCGGGCTGCACTTTTCCCGAAGCGCTCACCCGCTCGGTGACGTCGGTCCGGCGGACCTTGGCGAAGGTGACTTCGTTGGGTTTTTCCTTGCCGATCCAGCCCTGTGATTTGGCCACGAACAGCGCGCCCAGCAACACGACGATGGTACCACCCAGAATCCACCAGATGCGATTGGAAGAACGTTTTGCCATTTTTGAAGAGGTAGGATGCAGGAGATAGGATGTACGAGGTGGACTTGACTCCTACCTCCTGCATCCTACCTCCTACCTGCTTAAAACGAAAGCGGTTTATTCTGGTAGAAGTCCAGGATTTTGGTTCGGAAAATGTAGTCGTAGCGAGCCTGTACCTGATTCGAGCGGGCGCGGTCGAGGTTGGTCTTGGCAATGTTGTAATCGACCGAGTTGATGGCCCCGGCGTTCAGGCGGCTCTCGGCCACGCGGAAGGCTTGCTCCAGCGCGCTGACCTGCTGCGTCGTGGCGGCGTAACGCTTGGCGGCCGTCGTCAGATTCGTGTAGGCCTGCTCGATGGTCTGGCGTAGTTGGAGCCGGACGTTGTCGGATTCGAGTTGCAGGTTGCGCTGGCTGAGACGGGCGTTGGCCACCTGTACCCGCGTCTGGTACCCGTTAAAAATCGGAATGCGCAGGCCGAGGCTCAGGTTGGCGTTGCGGTTGGAGGCGAGTTGGTCGAAGTACCCGATGCCCACGAACGACTGATTGGGCTGCTGGGTCACGAACGTCACCGGCGTCGGTACCCCGTCGATGACGACCGTGGCCGTGTTGGTCACGTCGACCAGGTTGCCGAGTACCCGCCGCTGGGCGGCGCTGGAGTAGTTGGTTGAAACCGAGCCGTTGAATCCCAGCGTCGGCGTGAGCGCCCCGCGGGCCACGTCGACGGCCTTCGCCGCGCTCTGGGTCCGGAAGTCGGCGGCTTTCACAGCAGCGACGAAACCGGTAGCCACGTCATAAATCTGCTGCGCCGACTGTGGGTACGGATCCGTGGGCGTGTTGATGCTGACGCGGTCAAGCTGGATGTTCTGCAACCCGTTGACGTTCATCAGTTGGAGCAAACTGACTTTTGAAAGCGTCAGGTCATTTTCGGCATTGACGACCGCCAGCTCGTCGTTGGCCAGTTGCGCCTGCAAATCGTAGAGATTGCCCGGCGGCAGCGAACCGGCGTCGACCAGTTTCTGTGTGCGTTCCACCTGCAGGCGGCTGACGTCGGACTGACCACGGGCGATGGCCAGCAAGTCTTCGTTGTTGAGTACCTGGAGGTACGCCAGCACAACGTTCAGCGTGAGCTGATCGCGCTGGGCCTGCACGTCCTGCCGACTGGCCTGCACGGTCAGCTCGTTTTGTTTGATGAGGTTCCGCAGTTGCCCCCCCGCAAACAGCGTGACGTTGGTACTCAGGTTGAAGTTGTTGAACGTAATCTGCTGGTTGATGGCCGTGTTCGTAAACGGGTCAATCCCCCGCCCGAAGCTCAGGCCCGGTCCGGTCACGTTGCCGTTGAGGTTGGGCAACTGATTGGCCCGCGATTGTTGCAGGTTATTCTGGTCCGACTCCACTCGTACCTGGCTCTGGCGAATCAGAATGTTGTTTTCCCAGGCAATCTCCAGACAGCGTTGGAGCGAGTAGCGCTCGATGGGGAGGGTACTGCCGGTCTGCGCCTGCCCAACCGACAGCGTCAGACTGAGCCATCCGGCTAAAAAAAGAATTCGTATCCGCATAAATCCAGGGCCGTTAGTCAGCCAATGTTACGAAAGCCCCCTCCGCGGCCTCCCCCATTTTGGGATAAGCGGCCAAATACCTCCGTGAAGCTGGCAAATGGAATCGTCGGCACGTTCGGTAGAAATCGCTTCCACCAGGCGGTGCCTTTCCGCCGTTTTTTTACTTTTGCCGAACGCACCCCCATGCCCACCTACCGGCCCCCTCGTTCGAACGGCGTCACGACGCTCAAGGACGCCATCGACGAAATGTTGAAGGCGTACAAGCTGCGCAACAAATTTAACGAAACGTACCTCGTCACGTTCTGGGAGCAACTCATGGGCCGCGGCATTGCCTCGCGAACGGGCAAGCTCTACGTCAGCGACAAGAAACTTTACATCCAGATCACCTCGCCACCGCTCAAGCAGGAGTTGGTCATGGCCAAGTCGAAAGTCATCGAACTTATCAACCGCGAGATGGGCGAGACGGTGGTGGAGGACGTGATTTTCATTTAAGTTTAGAATGTCGAATGTTGAACAAGGAATTTTGAATGTCAAGCGGAGTTACTTCAACATTCAAAATTCCTTGTTCAACATTCGACATTCACCTTCTTCCCTCCCCCATGCCCGGCATTCTGCTCCAATTTGCGCATCCGGCGCTGGAAAAATCCCGCGTGAACCGGGTTCTGTTCGAGGCCGTGCGGGGGTTGCCCTTCGTGACGGCCAACGACCTCTACGAGCAGTACCCCGATTTTGACATCGACGTCGATCGCGAGCAGGCCTTGCTGCTGGAGCACGAGTACGTCGTTTTTCAGCACCCGTTTTACTGGTACAGCACCCCGGCGATGGTCAAGCAGTGGGAGGATCTGGTCCTCGAACACGGCTGGGCCTACGGCCGGGAGGGTACCGCGCTGGCGGGCAAAACCTGGCTCAACGTCCTGACGGCGGGCGGGCGTGAGGAGGCCTACCAGCCCACGGGCTACAACCGCTTCACTGTCCGGCAGTTGCTGGCCCCGTTGGAGCAAACGGCCTACCTGTGCAAAATGGAGTACCTCCCGCCCTTCGTCGTGCCGGGTACCCACCGCCTCGACGACGCGGGCATTCAGACCGCCGCCGGGCAGTACCGGGCGATGCTGGAACGGCTCATGGCCGGAGACGTCGACCCCCGGCAAGCCCGGACGTTCGATACCCTCAACGAATTGTTCGCCGAAAATCAACGCGCATGAATCAATCCGTTCTCGTTCAGGCCGCCGTGTACCTCGCCGCGGGCGTGGTGTTCGTGCCGCTGGCCAAGCGGCTGGGCTTAGGCTCGGTGCTGGGGTACCTCCTGGCGGGCATCGCCATCGGTCCGGCGGTACTCGGTTTCGTCGGGCAGGAAGGCCAGGACATTCTGCACTTCGCCGAGTTTGGCGTGGTCATCATGCTGTTTTTAGTCGGGCTGGAATTGGAACCCGAACTGCTCTGGAAACTCCGCACGCCCATCTTGGGGCTGGGCGGCTTACAGGTCGTGGGTACCGCGCTGGCGCTGGGCGGACTGGCCTTCGCCGTGGGGGTACCCTGGCAACCGGCCTTGGCCGTGGGAATGATTCTGGCGATGTCGTCGACGGCCATCGTCCTGCAAACATTGAACGAAAAAGGCCTGCTGGCGACGCCCGCCGGGCAGAGTACCTTTTCGGTCCTGTTGTTTCAGGACATCGCCGTCATCCCGATTCTTGCCCTGCTCCCGCTGCTGGCGACCTACCCCGTGGCAACCGGCGGCGAGGCCGGACACGATTCGCTCTTTGCCGACTTCCCCACCTGGCTCCGGGCGCTGGCCGTGATGAGCGCGGTACTCGCCGTGGTGGTGCTGGGCCGGTTCGTGATGCGGCCCGTGTTCCGCGTCATCGCCCGGACGGGCCTGCGCGAGGTGTTCATCGCCACGGCGCTGCTGCTGGTCGTGGGCGTGGCGCTGCTGATGGAAGCCGTCGGGCTGAGTCCGGCGTTGGGGGCCTTCGTGGCGGGCGTCGTACTGGCCAACAGCGAGTACAAGCATGAATTGGAAAGCGACATCGACCCGTTCAAGGGCCTGCTGCTCGGGCTGTTTTTCATCTCCGTCGGGGCCTCGATTGATTTCAATCTGATTTCGCGAAATCCGCTGCTGATTACTGGTCTGGTCATCAGCGTGATGCTCGTCAAGGCCGGGGCGTTGTGGCTGCTGGGCCGGCGCTTCGGCCTCGGTACCGACCAGAATCTGACCTTTGCGCTGGGGCTTTCGCAGGTGGGTGAATTCGCCTTCGTGCTGCTGTCGTTCACGCTGCAAAACGGCATTCTCGATCAGGAAACCGTCGGGCTGCTTACCGCCGCCGTCGCCATCACGATGGCCCTGACGCCGCTGCTTTTTTTGCTCAACGAACGGGTACTCCTGCCCCGCGTTTGCGCGGTGGGTCAGCCCGAGAAGGCGGCGGATGCCATCGAAGAAAAAAATCCGGTCATTGTGGCGGGGTTCGGGCGGTTTGGCAACATCGTCGGGCGGTTTCTGCGGGCCAACAACGTCGGTACGACGGTCCTCGATTTCGATTCCGACCGGGTCGATACGCTCCGGAAAGTCGGCATCAAAGTGTACTACGGCGACGCTTCGCGCTACGATTTGCTCCGCTCGGCGGGTGCGCAGGACGCCCAACTGCTCGTCGTGGCCCTGGAAACCGCCGACAAATCGCTCGAACTGGTCGAAACGGCGAAGAAACATTTTCCACACCTGCGGGTACTCGTTCGGGCCGACGACCGCGACGATGCCTACGCACTGATGGACGCGGGCGTTGAAAACGTCTACCGCGAAACGCTCGATTCGTCGCTGCGCGTGGGCGTCGACGCCCTGCGGCTGCTCGGCCACCGGGCCTACCAGGCCGAGCGCTCGGCCCGTTTTTTCCGACGCTACGACGAACAGGCCCTGATCGAGCTGGCCGCCGTCCGGCACGACGAGCGGCAGTATTTCAGCACGGCCCGGCGGCGCATCCGCGAGCTGGAGCAACTCATTGGTTCGGACGTAACGAATCGCTGGCTCAACGACATCGAAGAGGGCTGGGACGCCGATTCGCTGCGGCGGGAAGTCAACCAGACCGCACCCTGAGTACCCGAACGAAAGCCGCGCCCCAGCCGCCGCGCGTTCGTTATCTTCGCGGGAGATTTTCCGATTCATGCAACGTCCCGCTCCCCTCCGTCCCGGCGATACCGTCGGGGTACTGGCCCTGGCCAGCCGACTGCCCTACGAACGCGTCCAGCCCGCCCTCGATGCCCTGCGCAAGTGGGGGCTGAACGTCGTGGAAGGCCAGTCACTCAAAAGCGAACACTTCACCTTTGCCGGTTCGGACGCCGTGCGGGCGGCGGATTTTCAGCGCTTCCTCGACGACCCGGCCATCAAAACCATCATCTCGGCCCGCGGCGGGTACGGCTCCTCGCGGCTCATCGACGGGCTGGATTTCACCCGTTTCCGCCAGAACCCGAAGTGGATCGTGGGCTTCAGCGACATCACCGCCGTGCACTGCCACGTGCACACGTTCGGCATCGAAAGCCTACACGCGACGATGCCCAGCGTATTTTTCCAGGACAAATCGGGCGCTTCGCTCGAATCACTCCGAAAGTTTTTGTTTGGGGAAACGCCGAGGTACGTCCGCCCCAGCCATGCGCTGAACCGCGCGGGTACCGGTACCGGCGAACTCATCGGCGGCAACCTCTGCCTGATGGCGCATGTGCTGAGTACCCCCTCGGATGTGGACACACGGGGTAAAATTCTATTTCTCGAAGAGGTTTCAGAGTACCTCTACAGCATCGACCGGCTGATGGTGCAGCTCCGGCGGGCCGGAAAACTGCGCGAACTGGCCGGGTTGATCGTGGGCAGTTTTTCCAACGTGAAAGACAGCATCGACCCGCCCTTCGGCGAGACGGCCTACGAAATCATCCGCCGCTGGACGAGCGACTACGGGTACCCGGTTTGCTACGGATTCCCTGTCGGCCACGAACCCGACAACCTCGCAATGCCCTGCGGACGCGTCGCGACGCTGACGGTGGGGACCGACGTGCGGGTGGAGTTTGGGGCGTAGTTTTTTCTCACAGATTCACACAGAACAAATATCCACAGATGTTCACAGAATCAGTTCTGTGCGTATCTGTATGCTTTACGTCGGTGTGAATCTGTGAGAAAATAGAGCGCCCGTTCCAACCGTTCAACCAACTTTCGCGTCTTGACCGCATTCTAACGAACTCGAACCATGCGCCGACTACTCACTGCTCTGCTGCTCCTGACGCTGTTAGCGGGTTGCTCGAAAGATGAGCAACTCGATCCCGGCGATTTGTACGGTCTCTGGAAATTTCGAGGCTACGGTAGTCATCTGGCTGATGTGTCGTTTCCGGCGGCCCGGCTCGTTTGGCAAGCTAAAAACGCTCCGACGCTGGTCCTGGAATCCAAAGGCGACGAAATCGGCGTTTCTGGCCAGTCCGTGGTGAATGCCTACTTCGGTACCGCGCGCCGGAGGACACCGTTGCCGAACCGGGTTGTAGGCTACGAAGCGGAGTTTGTCACGTTGGGATCGACGAAAGCGGCGGGCACCCCTGACCAAATGGAGCGCGAGCAGGCTTACTTCGGCAATCTTCAACAATTAAAAAGCCTCTACATCTACCGTCAGCCATTTGATAACTACGACGAACTCCTTTGGATGACCAGTGAGACGGAGTACCTCTCCTTCATCCGCAAGCGCTAAACCAGCACCATCGTCAGTACCCCCACGAGCATGATGACTTTGCAGAGCCAGCTCAGGTACGCAAAGTCTTGCCGGGTATCGGCGCGGACGAGGCGGACCGTCAGGTACCCGACCGGGACGAGCAGGCCCAGAAACACGTAGCCGAGTACCGGGTTGTTGAGGGGCCGTACCATCGTGAAGAGCAGCGTCACGAACCCGGCGATGAGGACGTAGACGAAGGCCTTCGTCCCCGGAATGCCCCAGACGATGGGCAGCGTCCGGCAGCCGAAGTTGGCGTCCCCGCGGACGTCCTCCATGTCCTTGATGATTTCCCGAATCAGCGACAGGCTGAACGCAAAGAGCGCGTAGGTGTACACTTCCTGCACGTGCCGCTGGTAGTGCACGGCCAGCACGACGAGCGAGAGGCCCGTCAGGAACGAGACCATCAGGTTGCCCCAGAACGGCAGACGCTTTAACTGGTTGGAGTACAGCCAGAGAAACAGAATCGCCAGGGCGTTTACCAGAAACACTTTTTTATCGACGAAAAACCCGATGGCCAGGCCCAGCAGGTTCAGGCCGTTGTGGATGCCCAGCGCCCAGCGCCGCTTGATGTACCGCCCGATGACGACTTTTTCGGGGCGATTGACGAGGTCGATTTTAATGTCGTAGTAGTCGTTGATGATGTACCCGGCGGCGGTGATGCAGACCGTGGCGAGGCTAATCCAGAACAAATCGGCTTCGAGGAGACTTTCATACCAAACCTGCTCCGGGCTGATGAGCGAGATGCGGACGAGGTACTGCGTGAAAACCAGCAGGAGCAGATTCGGCCAGCGAACCAACCGAAACAGTCCCGCCACCCGCTCGGCCAGCGTGCTGGTGCGGGGGGTGCGTTTGCGGGTCGGGGGAAGGTGCTGGGACACGGTGGCTGGGTTGGTCATTCAAATTTAACACGGTGTTGGGCCAAGTTGGGAAACCGACGGCGAATGATGTACGTTACACGCCGAAACGAATCCCTTCATTCATGAAAATCGGCATTGTGTGCTATCCGACGTACGGGGGTAGCGGCGTCGTCGCCACCGAACTCGGCAAGTCGCTCGCGCAAGTCGGGCACCAAGTCCACTTCATCACCTACACGCAACCGCCCCGTCTCGATTTTTTCAATGAAAACATTTTCTACCACGAAGTAAGCGTCGCCTCGTACCCCCTGTTTCTCTACCCGCCCTACGGGCAGGCACTGGCAAGCAAAATTGTCAGCGTCGTTGAAAACGAAGGGCTTGACCTGCTCCACGTCCATTACGCCATCCCGCACGCCTCGGCGGCATTCATGGCCAAAAGTATCCTGAAAACGAAGGGAATCGACCTGCCTTTCATCACCACGCTGCACGGGACCGACATCACGCTGGTGGGCAAAGACCCCTCGTTCGAGCCCGTCGTGACGTTTTGCATCAACCAGTCCGACGGCGTGACGGCCGTTTCCGACAGCCTCCGCCGCGACACGTACGAACTGTTCGACATCCACCGCGAAATTGAAGTCATCCCGAACTTCGTGGACCTCGAACGGTTCAAAAAACAAAAAAAAGAGCACTTCAAGCTGGCCATTTGCCCTAACGGGGAGAAGTTGCTCATGCACACCTCGAACTTCCGCCCGGTCAAGCGGATTGAAGACGTGATTCGCGTCTTCAACGGCGTTCGCAAACACCTGCCGAGCAAGCTGCTCCTGGTGGGCGACGGCCCCGAACGGCAGGGCCTCGAAACGCTCTGCCGCGAGTTGGGCATCACGCACGACGTGCGGTTTCTCGGAAAACTCGACGCCGTCGAGGAAGTACTCTCGCTGGCCGACGTGTTTCTGATGCCCTCGGAACAGGAAAGTTTCGGCTTGGCGGCGCTCGAAGCGATGGCCTGCGAGGTACCCGTCGTCTCTTCAAACGCGGGCGGGATACCCGAAGTGAACGTCCAGGGCGTGACGGGGTACCTCTCAAACGTCGGCGACGTCGAGGACATGGTTCGCAATACCCTGACGATTCTGAAAGACGAAAACCTGCCGCGTTTCAAAGCCGCCGCCCTCGCCCGCGCCCACGAATTCGACGTGACGAAAATTCGTCCGCAGTACGAAGCGTACTACGAGCGCATCAAGAGCGGTGTTCCGGCGTAGTTTTTGCCATCTCCTCCGTGAAGCCCCCCACCCCCTAAAGGGGGCTTTCGTTTCATCAAAAGCCCCCTTTAGGGGGTGGGGGGTACTTGCTCATGACACCCAACATCCCCGAAACCACCAAACCGCGCGTCGTCATCATCGGCATGGGCTTTGGTGGGCTGGCCCTGGCTCGCAAGCTGGCCGACTGCGAAGATTTGCAGGTGGTTCTGATCGACAAAAACAACTACCACCAGTTCCAGCCGCTGTTTTACCAGGTGGCCACGGCGGGGCTGGAGCCGAGTTCGATCGCCTTTCCGCTGCGGAAAGCGTTTCAGAGCGAAGACAACGTCCACATCCGCATCACCGAAGTCACGCGCGTCGATCCCGTTCAGCAGTGCATCACCACCGGTCTCGGCGACATTCGCTACCAGTACCTTGTGCTGGCGATGGGGGCCGACACGAATTTTTTCGGAATGCCGAACATCATCAACCGGGCTTTGCCGATGAAATCGGTTGGGGAAGCCCTGGCGATGCGCAACCGACTGCTCGAAAACTTTGAGAAAGCCCTCGTCTCGACGGATCCCGACGAGCGGCAGGGGTTGATGAGCGTCGTGGTGGTGGGCGGCGGGCCGACGGGCGTCGAACTGTCGGGTACGCTGTCGGAGATGAAAACGCACATTTTACCGAAGGACTACCCCGATCTCGATTTTCAGGGCATGCAGATCACGCTCGTCGAATCAGGCGGCGAACTGCTCGGGCCGATGTCGAAAAATGCGCAGGAAAAATCGAAGGAGTACCTCGAACGGCTGGGCGTCAAGATCATGCTCAACTCGCGCGTGGTCGACTTCGACGGCCACTACGTGTACCTCAAAGACGGCTCCAAACTTCGCACGAACAACCTCGTCTGGGCGGCAGGCGTGAAGGCGAGCCTCATTGAGGGCATTGGACCGGAATTACTCGGGCGCGGTGGGCGCATTAAAGTCAACCGGTTCAACCAGGTCGAAGGGTACCCCAACCTTTTCGCCATCGGCGACGTGGCGCTGATGAGCGAACCCGACTTTCCCGACGGTCACCCGCAACTGGCCCAACCCGCCATGCAGCAAGGCAAACTGCTGGCCGAAAACCTGAACCGGCTCATCAACCGCCAGCCGCTGGAGGAATTTCACTACCGTGACCTCGGCTCGATGGCGACCGTCGGGCGTAACCTGGCCGTGGTAGACCTGCCGTTCTGGAAATTCGGCGGGTTTTTCGCCTGGCTGGTCTGGATGGTCGTGCACCTGTTTTCGATTGTGGGCGTCAAAAACCGGCTCCTGATTTTTATCAACTGGTTCTGGAATTACCTCACCTACGACCAGTCGCTGCGACTCATCATCCGGGCCAAGCCACCCCGCGAAGAAATTAAGGCCGAGGTACAGAAGGCGCAACAAGGTCAAGGCTCCGAAGTGCAGGCCAATCCGCTCGAAGCGGCGCCTCCGGCTTCGGTTGCTGCGGGGTGAGGTCCCGCCGTTCGTCCGAAAGTTTTACCCGAACGTACCACGATACACGTCCTCTGGGTTACTTTTGCGCCAAAGCCATACCTTCAGTTATCCGGTTTGCTCATGGAAGCCCCCAAAATCAAACCCAAACACAACGGAACCAAGCAGCTTTTCGAGAGCCCGCTGCTTGAAAAACTCTCCCGCACCCACATCTCCGTTCCCGTGACGATGTTTTTCGTCATCGGCGCGGTACTCGGCTGGTACGCCTTCGCTTACACGGAGTTGAGTTACTGGCTCATCGGGGTACTGTTCTTCGCCGGACTGCTCACGTTTACGTTCGTCGAGTACTGGGCGCACCGCGGTCTGTACCACATGGACACGCCCACGCCGACTCGGGCCAAGTTTCAGTACATGACGCACGGCATTCACCACGAATTTCCGAAAGACAAAACCCGGCTGGCCATGCCGCCGATTCTGGCGATTGTGATTTCGGGTACCTTTTTCGGCATTTTCTTCTTGCTCATGGGCGAAGCGGCCTACGCGTTTTTCCCCGGCTTCATCTGGGGCTACGCCGGGTACTTGCTTGTGCACTACTGCGTCCACGCGTACCCGCCGCCGAAAAATGCATTCAAAGCTCTCTGGGTCAATCACGCCATTCACCACTACAAAGACGGCAACGCGGTCTTCGGCGTGTCGTCGCCGCTGTGGGACTACGTCTTCCACACGATGGACACGAGGGACCAGCAGAAGGCGATGAAGAGTTTGTAAGCGCCGTGATGAGTGAACAAAAACGGGCAAGCCAGTAAGGCTTGCCCGTTTTTGTTAGGTGAGACGACTCACACGCCCTGCTCCTGCCATTGGCTCAGCCGCCGGTACAGCCCGTTTTTCAGGTTCAGGAGTTCGTCGTGGGTACCCCGCTCGGCGATTTCGCCCTGGTGCACGACCAGGATTTCATCGGCGTGCTGGATGGTACTCAGCCGGTGGGCGATGACGAGCGTCGTGCGGTTTTGCATCAGGTGCGCTAAGGCATCCTGCACGAGGCGTTCGGATTCAGTATCGAGGGCTGAAGTCGCTTCGTCCAGAATCAGAACCGGCGGGTTTTTCAGGATGGCCCGCGCGATGCTGAGCCGCTGCCGCTGCCCGCCGGAAAGCCGTGAACCACGGTCGCCGATGACGGTCTGGTACCCTTCGGGCATCCGACTGACGAATTCGTGCGCGTGGGCGATGCGGGCGGCTTCCTCGACCTGCGTGGGCGTGACGTCAAGGCCGAAAGCGATGTTGTTGAACACCGTGTCGTTAAACAAAATCGATTCCTGCGTGACCACGCCCATCTGCGCCCGGAGCGAGGCCTGCGTCACGTCGCGGAGGTCGGTACCGTCGATGAGGATTTGCCCAGCCGTGGGATCGTAAAACCGGGGAATCAGGTCGGCGATGGTGGATTTTCCACCACCCGACGAGCCGACGAGTGCGATGGTTTTTCCCTTCGCCAGCGTAAAGTTCACGTGCCGCAGTACCGGCTGGCCCGTCGCGTAGGCAAAACTCATGTCGCGCACCTCGATCCGGTCGCGGAAGCCCGTGAGCGTTTGGGCACCGGGTCGATCCGTAACGCGTACCGGCTCGTCGAGCAGCGACAGAATGCGTTCGGCCGAAGCCCGGCCCCGCTGCATGATGCTGATGGCGCTCGTGATGGCCTTGGCAGGCTGCGTAACCTGCGAAAACAGGGCGATGTACGTGATGAACGCCGAGGCCGTCAGCGTCGATTCGCCCGAGAGGACCATCGAACCGCCGTAGAGCAGAATGCCCGCCACGACGGATACGCCCAGGAATTCGGACAACGGCGAAGACAGCTCGTGCCGGTACACCACGTTGCGCCAGAGCCGGAAGTACCGCTGGTTGAGGCCGTCAAACTGCCGGGTCAGGAACCCTTCGGCGTTGAACCCCTTCACGACGCGCATTCCGCCAAAGGTTTCGTCGAACAGGCTCACCATTCGGCTCATTGTGTTCTGCACGTCGGTCGCGTTTTCGCGTAGGCGCTTGCTCAGGGTACCGATGATGACGCCCGAAATCGGGATGACCACGAGCGAAAACAGCGTCAGCTCCACCGATTTGTAAAACAACGCCACGAAGTACCCAACCAGCAGGAACAGTTCCTTGAAAATGGCGCTGCCGCCGCGCGTGACCGACAGGTCGATTTCCACCATGTCGGTCGTCAGGCGGGTCATCAAATCGCCCTTGCGGGTGTCGTTGAAAAAACCGAGGTGCAGGTGCAGGGCCTTGTCAAACACCGCCGAGCGCAGGTTCGTCACGACCTGCCCCTTCAACTTTTCGATGAATCGGCTCGCCGCGTACCGAAACACGTTGGCCAAAAACACCGAGCCGATGATGACCACGCAAACGAACTGCAGCGCCCGCAGCTTCCCCGATTCGAGCGTGATGCGCGTGAGGTGGTAGTTGAAGAGTTGAATCGGGTACTCCAGATCGAACGTCGCCTCAGGCTGCGGCAGGGGTTTCAGCGGTTGGGTACCGAACAGCACGTCGAGCAGCGGTTGCAGCAGCGTCAGGTTCAGAATGCCAAACACGCTCCCGAGCAGCGAAAACAACGCGTACGGCAGCACGAGCCGGGCAATGGGTCCGGCGTACGAAAGCAGGCGGAGGTAGAGTTTCATCGGTGGAAGTCAAGAACCGCGGCGGTCAGGGCCGCGCGGCGTAAATCATCTGCCCGTCGGCGGTGCGCACGGCGTAACCTTTCGCCCGCAGGAAGTCGGCCAGTTCGCCCAGCGTTTCACCGGGGTTTTTCATCGGATGGGCTTCCGCTACAATGGCCGGAATGCGCGCGAAATACCGCTCGGGCAGGGTGTACAGAATGCCGTACTCGGCCCCTTCGCAGTCGAGCTTAAGCAGGTCGCAGCCGTCGAGGCCGTGTTTTTCAAACCAGTCGGCCAGCCGCACGGCCTCCACCTGCAACCGCTGGTGCTGGGCCGTGACGGTACCAATTTCCGTCGCTGAGTACAGCGAGGCATTCGTGCTGATGCCTTCAGACGTTTCGCTTTCGTCGTAGTAAAAATCCAGCGTACCCGTCCGATCCGCCACGGCGACGGGGTGTACCTGCCAGTCGAGTTGCGGGTTGGCCTGTCGGTGCGCCACGAGGTACTTGAGATTGGTGGCGATCGGCTCGAAGGAGTGCACTTTCGCCTGCGGGTACCGCAGAAAGGCGTACAGCGCGAAGTACCCCAGGTTGCCGCCGACGTCGAGAATGACGGGTCGCTCCGCCCGTATTGCCCGCAGCGCCGGTTCGTAGGCTTCGCGCATGAAGATTTCCTTGAACAGCATCACCGTCGCGCCCGAACCCGGCATCCGCAGCTCGATGGGTACCGGACGGAGACGGAACGTGTAGGTGCGGCTGCGATCGGGCTGAATTTTGAAACGGAGGTACTGCGCCCAGTTCTGGACGTTGCGGACGAGCCCGAAGTACTTGCTGAGTGTTTGCGCCATGAATCGAACGGCGTCGTCGCACCGGGGAGGTGCGTTCAACCGAACCGCAAAGTTCCGAAAAAAGCCCGAAGGCGGCGTTAACATTCTTTAAGCCGGGGCTTAACACTCTTTAACGCGGCCCACGAACGGGCGGGTCGGCAGGGGCCGTTTTCTCGGCACAAACGCCATTCACTAACCCGTTTGCCCGATTAGCCATGTTCAAGCGCCTTTTCTTCGCCCTCGCCTTCGTCACCGTCGCCTTCGCCGCCCAAGCCCAATTTCAGATCGGTCTGAAGGCCGGGGTCAACGTATCCAACACCCGCTTCTCGCCCGAACCGCTCGATTTTCTGCGGGGCAAAACCGACTTCCACGCGGGCGTCTTCGCCGTCGCGCCGATCACCGAGCGCGTGGCCTTCCAGCCCGAATTGCTGTACTCGCGGCAGGGCTTCCGCGTAGGCGGCAGCAACTTGGCCAGCGTCAATCTGCACTACCTCCAGGTACCTGCCCTGCTCAACTTCCACGTTACCGACGGCCTCTCGGTGCAGGCCGGGCCGCAGGTGGGGTACCTGGCCGATGCCCGCGTGGGTGTGGGCAACTGGTTCGCGATTTCGTATGGCGACGCTTTCCAGAAGTGGGACGCTTCGCTCGTGGGTGGCTTGCAGTACGAACTCCCCGGCGGGCTGACGCTCGGCGGTCGGTACATCCACGGCCTGAGCAACGTCAACCGCAACTTCGATCTCGTGGAAAGTTTCTCCTTCAACGACTTCGTGCGGATGCGCAACGCCGGATTCCAGTTCTCGGTTGGTTACAAATTCTGAGTACCGTTGGTGAATAGATTTGGTTTTAGGGAAAGCAAACAGCCCCGGTTCGTTGAACCAGGGCTGTTTTTTTGTAGCTCGACTGCGGGCTGCTCAGCGCTCAATCACGGTCGCGCCGCCTTCCAGCACCAGCGACTCCTGGCCCAGGGCTTCGGTCGCTGCTTCCGCCGCGGCAGAAATGCGGGCGGAGGTACGCGCCGGACGGAACGCGCCGCTGCGGATGTACGATAGGGCTTCGGCCAGCCGGGCCTCGTTCGGGTCGCCGAAGGAGCGAGTCAGGTCGTCGATCTGCGTTTTTTGTACGGGAATACCATCAAAAAAGTCGCCTTCCTTGTTGGCGTTCGTGTACTTGAAAGCCGTGGCGAAGGGGTAGTAGTTGCCCACCTGCCGGGCCTGCTGGCCGACTGGCTTACCGTACGTTTTTTCGCCAACGAGGAAAACAGGCACGTACACTTTCATGCTGTTGATCATCAACTCGCTGGCCGAGGCCGTGTTGGTTGAAGTGATGAAAAACACGCGCGACAGATTCAGGCCATTGGTTTTCTTGACGGTGTAGCTCCGGTCGTTCGTCGCCTTGAGTTTATCGTTAAAAGCTTGGTTGTAAAATACTTTCCCGTTGGCTGCTGTCGGAGCCAGCAGGTTGGCGAAGTGTTCGGCAACGGCCAGATTTCCGCCGCCGTTGTAGCGCAGGTCGATGACGAGGTCCGAAATGTTGTTGCTTTCAAACAGGTTGAAGGCCTCGGTCAGCTCCGCGTTGGCGCTTTCCACAAACTGGAACAAATTCAGGTACCCCACTTTCTTGCCGTCTACGTCCAACACACGTCGGTCGAATACCATTTTTGTGTTGTACGTGCCCCGTGCAACGGTTTTGGTAACCGTCGCTCCCGCGGCATCCTGCACTTCCAGTTCGAGCGTGGCCTTGCCCAACTCCGTGTTGATGGCGGCCACATTGTCAGACGTACCCGCCACGCCGTTTACTTTCAAAACCTTCCACCCGCGGGTAAGGCCCTGCTGAGCAGCGGGCGAATTCGGGAGAACGAAGCGCACGCGCAGGTCGGTCGTCGTATTGAATGCCAGGTAAAGCCCCGTCGAACCCGTCTGCCCTCCGCTTTGCTGCTGGTTGTAGGCGCTGATGGTCGTGATGTAGCTCCACTTGTCCACGTTTTTACCGGCCGCGTCAAGAGGGCTGTATTTTTTCACGCCTTCAAATAAGGCTTCGGGCGTGACGTACGACTGAGGCTTGAAATCCGCCGCGGAAGGCAGGAGATTGGTCCAGAGATAGGCTAACTGGACGTACGCATAAACACTATCGCGGACGTCGAGTTTGGTACCGGATGGAGGAGTAGCCGGCGTTGGCGTAACGTCCGGCTCCTTTTTACAGGCAACCAGCGCGAATCCCAGCAGCGTGGCCAGGACGAGGGAGTGACGGAATTGCATGAAGTAAATTGGTTTGTAGGGATTTATGCGTCTCCCTTAAACTAAAAAACGGGCCGGAAAGTACCCTTCCCGACCCGTTTTTTTTAGGGTTTTACAGATTCGTCTCCAACTCGCGCTTAAACTCCGTCAGAAGCATTTCCTTGACGGCCACCTTCCGGCGCTGCGTGTTGATTTTTTGCAGCATGAGCTTGTCGGCTTCGATGTTGCGGTTGAAGTTGCCGTCGTTTTCGAGGTACTGGCCCAGGTCGGCTTTTTCCTTCCGCACGAGGTACTCCATCTGGTAAATCTGAATCTTGAGCTGGTCGCGGCGGGGCTTGTCGTCAAAATCCGGGTACCGGTACCCGATCACGCGCCGGAGGTAGTTCATCTCAAACACCTTGTCGCAGGCGAGCCGGAACCGCTCGGATACCTGCCGGTCGAGCGTCTTGACCTTCGAGGCGTTTTCCTTCCACTGCACGAGCAGTTCCTTCGCCCGACTGGCCGCCGCCAGTACGGCCGCCTGGTTGATGCTCGACGTCAGGCTTTCGGCTTCCTTGGCCATGCCTTCGAGCAGCGCAATGCGCGGGTCGATGCGCGGCTTCGGCACGATGCCCTTGGCGGCGTTGTATTTTTCAAAAAACAGGTCGTTGGCTTTTTTGAACTGCTTCCAGAGCATGCTCTGCTTCTTCGGCGGCACGTTGCCGATGGTTTTCCATTCGGACTGCATCTGCCGGATTTCCTGAAAGGCGACGTCGAAGTCTTCGCGTTTGCGCAGGGCGAAGGCACTGTCGACCAGCCGTTGCAGCGTGGCCAGGCGCTCGTCGATGAGCCGGTTTTTTTCGGCGAAGTATTCGCGGCGACGCTGGAAGAAGTCGTCGGTCAGTTGCTGGAACAACCCTTCGGTTTCCTCCTCGTACTGCTTCTCGACGGGGCCGGTTTTGAGCCACTTCGTCTTGATGTCCTGCATCTGCTGGGTGGCGTCGTTCCAATCCTCGCCGTTCGGCTGGACAGCCCGCACTTCCTCAAGCAGCGCCCGCTTGATTTCGAGATTCTTGGCCTGATTAACCTTGATGAGGTCGCGCAGGTACACCTCCTGGGCGTCGAGCTTTTCGAGCAGCGGGATAAAATCCCCCAATCCGTCAAATTCAATCAGGGTTTTGCGGAGCTGGAGCAGTTTGGTCAGGTACGAGCCCTTGTTCTGGGCTTCCTCAATCTCCGTTTCGAGTTGGTTGACTTTCTGCTCGGCAATCTTGAAGCGATTCCGAAAGTACTGAATGGCTTCGGCTTCCGTGTTTCGGACTACGCCAATCTCCCGGTCGGGGTACTCCAGATAACCTTTCAAAAATACTTTGCCGTCCTGGGCGTAGCCGTATTCTTCAACAGAGGCGGTGTTTTCCATGGGTTTTCAGGGTCGAATAGACTGACAACGGGCTGCGATTTACCATCTTTGCCAGTACTGGATTTCAAAGCCAGCAAATAAACGAAAAATGAGTAACGAAACCATTATTTTCTCGATGGCGGGCGTCAGCAAAACGATTCCGCCCCAACGAACCATTCTCAAGAATATCTACCTCTCGTTTTTCTACGGGGCTAAAATCGGGGTACTCGGGTTGAACGGTTCGGGAAAGAGTACCCTGCTACGCATCATCGCCGGAGTCGACAAGGCCTACACGGGCGAGGTGGTTTTTTCGCCGGGGTACTCGGTCGGGATGCTCGAACAGGAGCCGCAACTCGACCCGACCAAAACCGTGCGCGAGGTGGTCGAGGAAGGCGTGCAGGAAGTCGTGAATTTGCTCCGCGAGTTTGACGAAATCAACAACGCCTTCGCCGAACCCGACGCCGACTTCGACAAACTCCTGGCCCGGCAGGGCGAGGTCCAGGAAAAATTGGATCAGCTTGATGCCTGGGAACTGGATACGCGCCTCGAACGGGCGATGGACGCCCTCCGCACGCCGCCGTCGGACGCGCTCGTCGGGAATCTGTCGGGCGGCGAAAAACGCCGCGTGGCGCTGTGCCGCCTGCTTCTCCAAAAACCCGACGTCCTGCTGCTCGACGAGCCGACCAACCACCTCGACGCCGAGTCGGTCCTCTGGCTCGAAGAGCACCTGCGGCAGTACGAGGGCACCGTCATCGCCGTGACGCACGACCGGTACTTCCTCGACAACGTGGCGGGCTGGATTCTCGAACTCGACCGTGGCGAAGGGATTCCCTGGAAGGGCAACTACTCATCCTGGCTCGAACAAAAGCAGCAGCGGCTGGCGAAGGAAGAAAAAACCGAGTCGAAGCGGCAGAAAACACTTCAGCGCGAACTCGAATGGGTACGCATGGCCCCGAAGGCCCGGCAGGCCAAGTCGAAGGCGCGTCTTGGGGCGTACGAAAAACTGCTCGGCGAGGAAAACCGCCAGAAGGAAGACAAACTCGAATTGTTCATCCCGCCCGGACCACGGCTGGGCAGCAAGGTCATCGACGTCCAGAACGTGGCGAAAGCCTACGGTGACAAGCTGCTGTTTGAAAACTTGACGTTTTCGCTGCCTCCGGCGGGCATCGTGGGCATCATCGGCCCGAACGGTGCCGGGAAAACGACGCTCTTTAAACTCATCACCGGCCAGGAACACCCCGACGCGGGTACCTTCAGCGTCGGCGAAACGGTGCAGGTGGCGTACGTCGACCAGGAACACGATGAGTTGGAGGCGTCGAAAACCGTTTTCCAGACCATCGCCGACGGCAACGACCTGATGCAGTTGGGCGGGAAAACCGTCAACGCGCGGGCGTACGTCAGCAAGTTCAACTTCGGCGGCGGCGACCAGGAAAAGAAAGTCGGTACCCTCTCGGGCGGCGAACGCAACCGGGTCCACCTGGCGCTGATGCTCAAGGAAGGGGCCAACGTGCTGCTCCTCGACGAACCGACCAACGACCTCGACGTGAACACGCTCCGGGCGCTCGAAGAGGCGCTGGAAAACTTCGCAGGCTGCGCCGTGGTCATCTCCCACGACCGCTGGTTTCTCGACCGCATCGCCACGCACATTCTGGCCTTCGAGGGCGATTCGCAGGTTTACTTTTTCGAGGGCAATTTTTCCGAATACGAAGAAAACCGCCGCAAGCGCCTCGGTACCGACCTGACGCCGAAGCGGATCAAGTACAAGAAACTGGCTTGACGATCATTTGAAAATGAAGGTTCAATTTGAAAATTTGAGAATGTGGCAATTTGAGAATGGGCTGACGCGAAAGCCTGCATTCATTTTCAAATTGCCACATTCTCAACTATTCAAATTTTTTCAACCGGCCTTCCTGCTGGCCCTCGTGCCCGTGGGTACCTACGCGTACTGGACGCTGGCGTACCCCGTCAACGTTCCGTTTCTCGACGACTTTCTCGACAGCGTACTCACCTCGCTCGTCAAACTGAAAACGGCCCCGAGTACCGCCGACTGGTGGCGGGCGCTGACGGCGTATTACAACGAACACCGGCTGGTGTATACCCGGCTCGTGGCGCTGCTGAGTTGCGCGCTCAACGACGGCCGCGTCGATTTTCGGTTCTTGATTTTGGTTGGGAATACGGCCCTGCTGGCGTTGCTCGGGGTGTTTTGGCGCAGCTTCCGGCGGCTGGCACTGCCCGCCGTGTACTTCCTGCCGGTGCCGTTTCTGGTGCTGCAAACGCAGGCGTTTGAAAACATGCTCTACGGCATGGCGTCGCTCCAGAATTTTACGGTACCCCTGTTTGCCGCGCTTGCGCTGGCTGCCCTGACCCGGTCCGCTCGCCTCGGTTGGGCGCTGACCGCGGCGGTACTCGCTTCGCTGACGAGCGGCAACGGGTTGTTCGTGTTTCTGGCGGGTGTTCCGGTGTTGTACGTGCAGCGGCGCTGGGGGGCGGGCGTGGTCTGGCTCCTGGCGGGCCTCGTCGTCTGGGTGTGGTACCTGTACGGGTACCAGTCCGTTCGCACGTTCCCGACGACGTTACTCGAAAAAAGCAATACGTTTTTCGGTCTGCTGGGCGGGGCGGCGGGTGCCGGTCGCGGGGCATGGATACCGATTCTGTTCGGCTTGCTGCTGTTTGGTGGATTGTTGGTGCTGGCGCTACCCGTTTTGCTTGGGCGGCGGAGGGCTTCCGGTACCGAACTGTTTTACCTGAGCCTGTTCGCCTGGGTGGTGCTTACGGCCGGAGCCATCGCCCTCAACCGCGGCGGCGGGGCCAATACCTCGCTGAGTCGGTACAAAGTGTACCCGATGCTCGTACTGGTCGTAGGTTACGTGTTAACCCTGCACCGGCTGGCACCGCCCCGGCGCGTCTGGTTTTTCCGTACTGGACTCCTCCTGGCAATTCCGTTCTGGGCGCTGACGCAACTGCGCATGCCCGCGCTGCTGACGGCGCACCGGCAAAACCTGCTGACCGACGTGTTCAACTGGCGCGTTTCGGGCACGACCGTCAATCCGAAGTACGTCGCCGAGCGGTTTCGTCCGTACCCCCGCCTCGTCCGGGCGCGGGCCGCGGGGGTTTACGAGTACCCTCAGGCGTTTTATTCGTCGGTTGAGAATCAATTGCTTCGCCCCCTGTCCGAAGCTTCGCGGGTACTCCCACTCGCGGTCGATTCCACCAGTCAGCCGGGCGTTTGGACGGTACGACTGACGAACTTCCCGGTACCCACCGGTTCGCCCGACGAAGGCGTGTACCTGCTTTTGCAGTCGGATTCAGTGACGTACCTGTTTCCCAGCCTTCCTGACCGCTCGGCGTACCGATTCTGGTCCGCCACCGGTCCAAACTTCACGGCGACGCTGGCCCCACGGGTACTGCGCCGGGGTCGGTACCGGCTTGGACTGTACGTGTACCGAAACGGGACCCACGCGATCGTTCCGACGACGACGCAACTGGTGATTTGATCATTGCACCCCGTCTGCTGGCTCCGGGGCGAAAGCCATCAGGCTCCCGGCCCGCTTTCCTTTTTCTCCTTCCGATGAGATGAACAGCGTCCCCTCGGGCGAGAAACAGAGGCCCTCGGGCTGCGGAAACTGCTTGGCGTCCAGTTCAACCACCGAACGAATGATACCCATGCGGTCGAGGCGGAGCAATTTGTGCCCCTTGGCCGCCAGGATGAACACATGGTCGGTCTTCGGGTGAACGGCGATGGCCGACGGGTGAAACTCGGCGGCTTTACCCGTTAGCCGGGCTTCCACCCGCAGCTTCAGCGGCGAGAGCACGATGCCTTCCCAACTGGCTTTTCGCCCAAAATCGTAGAAAAAGACGTAGCGCTTGTCGGGTTCCTTCGCGTTTTGGATGTCCTTGATGGCCAGCAGCAGTCGGTTCGTTTTTTTGTCGTAGCCCAAGCCTTCCACGTCACTGCCGTCGGGAACGCCCATTTTGAGGGCCTTCGTGCTGCGTTCGCCGCTAATAATCATACTGCCCGGCGCAAACGTCTGGTCGTACGTGAAAACGAAGACGGTGCCGTCGCTGCGTAGCGCGTAAAATTCGCCGTCGGCAAAAGCAAGATCTTCGTAATCGCCGTCGTCGCCAAACAAGCGTCGCTCGCGCACCTTCCCGGTCTTCGAATCGATCAAAAACAAATCCCCGCGCTCGTCCTGCACGGCGGCAAGCAGCCCATCGCGGTAGTGCGTGATGCCCGAAATTTCGCGGAGGTCGTCGGGAAGCGCGAACGTGGCCGTCGGTTTACTCAGGTCGTAGCCGAGCGGCTGGAGGTCTTCCTGGACGTACTTCACCGAGTCGGCCACTTCGTCGGATTCCGATTTCGAACCCGTGCGGCAGGCCGCCAGGCTTAGCAGGGTACTCAGGAGGAGCAGGGGAAGGCGCATCGGAATGGGGAAAGGGTTGCGCCGAAAGATGCAGAATTCCCCGCAACCCGGCAACCTACCGGTCGCTGTGCCCAAGCGATTTTTCGGGCGCGATGCGGTCGCGGAGCTGTTGCTTGAGGGGTTTGAGATCGGGAAAACCACCCGTCGTTTTCCGGTCGAAAAACAGTTCGTCGTTCAGCCAGACTCGGAAGGTACCCGAGACGTCGGCGGGCCGGAGGGCCACTTCGCCGAGTTCGTCCGCGAACGTCGTCAGCAGTTCCTGCGCCAGCCAGGCCGCCCGCAAGAGCCAGCCGCATTTGGGGCAGTACTCGAGGGTGAGGCGGGGTTTCAAAATTCTGTTAGATTTGAATAAAAACCGTCTATGGGCCTGCGTATTCACACCTTAGAAGTTGTTTCGCCTGAAGTCGAGAGAGACTATTACGTTTACATTCTTGATTACGGCTGGTCACAGCCACTTTCCGAAGTAATCAAAAGGAACCTAAAACAGTTGGAAGCTTGGGCTTCGAAAAACGGATCGGTAATAATTACTGGGTTAGGCGAGGTTGGACACTTTGATAATCAGGTTCTGTCGTGGCATGGAATCAATGGTCAACCAGGAGAAGAAAGCCTTCCAGCCATTTTAATTACCAGAACTAACCCTCGTAAATTTAAAGAATACTCAGATTCAGAGAATCGTAGAGTAGACCCGTCGTTCAAGTACATTCTCGTCCCCTTGATAAAGGTTTGTAAAACCGAAAACGATGTAATGACTCTCGTAACCAGAGTTATTTATGACATTGAGAACAAAAAGGACTTAAATGACTTTCGGGTTCTGAAAGAGTTGAACCCAAGTTTCGGTAGAGCTTTCCTAAACTCGATCATTCTCGAACCAAATTTTAACGGCGTTGGATTTAGCTTCAACAGGTTGAGAGATTATCTCAAGTAGTATCTACTCGACTTTCAGGTCGGCGTCCGTGTATACATCTTCCGCTTCATCTGCCAAGAAGTCAAGTCCCCCGCCCTGCTGCGCCAGCGCATGCAATTCCTGCGGATCGAGTTCGTCCGAATCGGGCAGAAACGTAACGATGACCCGCTGCGGTTTTCTGACCTCTACTTTTTCAAGAAGCGTCAATTTCTGACCGTCGAAAATGGCAGGAACACTCAGCATACGAAAAGCATTGGGTTTCCGAAGGTACCAAAACTCGGCGAAACGTCACGAATGCAAATCCACCTCCCGCAGGACCTCGTTCCAGGTACCGCCGTCGTTGGCCGAAGCGTACCGCACGACTTCACCGAGGATGATGACGGCCGGGTTGCTGAGTTTGTGCTCCAGCGCCAGCCGGGGGAGTTCGGCGGCGGTACCGGCGGCCCAGCGCTCGTCGGCGGTGGTGGCGTTCTGGACGATGGCGGCGGGTACCTCGGCGCGGCCCATTTTGCGGCAGAGGTCGGCGATTTCGTCGAGTTTGCTCATGCCCATCAGTACGACGATCGTGGCCGAGGAGCAGAGCGCCAGGCAGAGGTCTTTAGCCAGCGAGCCGTCGGATTTGGTACCCGTCACGACCCAGAAACTTTCGTTGGTACCCCGCGCCGTGAGCGGGATGCCTACCGAACCCGGTCCGGCCAGCGCGCTCGACACGCCAGGAACGTACTCGGTTTCGATGCCGTAGCGCCGGGCCACGTCAAGTTCTTCCTGACCGCGCCCGAATACGAACGGATCGCCACCCTTCAGCCGCACGACATGTAGTCCGGCCAGCGCTTTTTCGATGATGAGAAAATTGATGGCGTCCTGCGAATGGCTCTCGCCGGGCCGCTTACCGACGTAGATTTTCTCGGCCTCCGGTCGGCAGTACTCCAGCAGCACGGGGTCGAGCAGGGCGTCGTAGAGCACCACGTCCGCCGCGCGCAGGGCCTTGACGGCCTTGACGGTAATCAGGTCGGGGTCGCCCGGACCCGCGCCGACGAGGGTGAGTTTCGCGCTCATGCGTTGACGACGGCGGGTTGGTCGGCCAGTTGTGCCTCGCGCCAGGTCTGGGCCTTGGTCACGAAAGCAGCGGCTTCGGCCCGGAAGCGTTCGGCAAATTCGACCGAGGGTTCGTGCTGGTTGATTTGCAGCGTTTGTTCGCCGAAGGTTCGTCCGCCGAAGCTGAAATCGCCCGTTTCGACAAAGTGCTTGTCGAACTCGCGGATGACGCCGTGCTGGGTACTGGCGTTCACGTTGCGGTCGAGCAGCAGGGCTTTCGCCCCGGCCACGAACACGCTGTACGAGTGGTAGATGCTGTCGGCGAGGCGGCCTTCGGCCAGGGCTTCCGTCGCCCAACCGAGCTTTTCTTCGGCCTCGAAGAGCAGCGTGGCGACCAAGTCGATGATGACGCTGGCGCATTCGCCCACGCCGATTTCGGTCTGGAACTGGTCGGATTGACCCCAGTCGATGAAGTCGGTACCGACGACGGTAGTCAAATCCGTCAGCGGCTTCAGCAACGCGTAGAAGTACTTGTCGCCCTGCCGCGCGAAGTAATCGGTGTAATATTCGCCGTCGAGGGCATTTTCGTCGTAGTCAGCAAGCAACATCCGCAAAGCCAGCGGCCCGCGCTTCGAGGGAATCTTGATGACCTTATCGGCCATGCGACCTCCGCCGTTGCCGAGGGTACCCCCGCCGAGCAACACTTGCAGCGCGGGCAGTACCCGCTTGTCGGGCGCTTTGAGCGAGGAGCCGTGAAAGCCGATGGAAGCCATGCCGTGCTGTCCGCAGGAATTCATGCAGCCCGAGATTTTGATGAGCAGGTCGCGGTTGTGGATGAGGTCGGGGAATTCGTCGCGCATCACCCGCTCCAGTTCGAGCGAAATGGCGGTCGAGTCCGAAATAGCCAGGTTGCAGGTGTCGGTACCGGGGCAGGCCGTGATGTTGGCGGTGCTGTTCGCGCCCGATTCGGCCAGGCCGTGGTCGGCCAGAATCTGGTACACCGTCGGGAGGTTTTCTTCCCGCACGAATCGGAACAGCAGGCCCTGGTTGATGGTCACGCGGACGTCATCCGCCACGAAATCCCGCAATTTTTCAATCAAACTCCGCGAAACCTCCGAGCGAATGTTCCCCAGCGGTACCCGCACATACACGCCAAAGTACCCCGGCTGCTTCTGGGCGAAGGTGTTGGTGTTTAACCAGTCGGCAGTCGCCAGTCGCCAGTCGGCAGGCAGGCTGTGAAACGGTTCGGCAGGTACCTCCGCGACCGGTACTTCGACTGGTAATTGGTGACTGATGACTGCCGACTTCACTTTCAGCGCCTTCCACTCCGCGTCGACCAGCCGCCGGAATTCGTCGAGGCCGATTTTGGCGAGCAGGAATTTCATGCGCGCTTTGTGGCGGCTGCTGCGCTCGCCGTGGCGATCGAAGACGCGGAGGACGGCTTCAATCGTCGGGATGAGCTGGTCTTCGGGCAGAAATTCGTGGAGGAGCTGGGCCAGCATCGGCTGCGCACCCAGCCCGCCGCCCACGACGACCCGGAAACCGCGCTGGCCGTCCTGGATTTTCGGGATGAAGCCCAAGTCGTGCAGGTAGCTCAGTGCCGTGTCCTCGTCCGAACTCGAAAACGACATTTTAAACTTTCGGCCCATTTCCTGGCAGACCGGGTTGCGGAGGAAATACCGGAATGTCGCATCGGCGTAGGGCGTCACGTCGAAGGGTTCGGCCGGGTCGATGCCCGCCGTGGGCGAAGCCGTGACGTTCCGAACCGTGTTGCCGCAGGCTTCGCGGATGGTGATGGCATCGCGGTCGAGGTCGGCCCAGAGCTGGGGCGTGCGGTCGAGGCTGACGAAGTGAATCTGGATGTCCTGCCGGGTGGTCAGGTGCAAATTGCCCGTTGAGTACTCATCCGAGACGTCGGCGATGCGCTTCCACTGCGCCAGGGTCATTTTGCCGTAGGGCAGTTTGATGCGCACCATCTGTACGCCCGACTGCCGCTGTCCGTACACGCCGCGCGCGAGGCGCAAGCTGCGGAATTTTTCTTCGTGAATCTGACCCTCGCGAAACAGGCGGATTTTTCGCTCCAGGTCGACGATGTCTTTTTCGACCAACGGGTTTTCGAGTTCGGTACGGAAGCTTTGCATGGACGTGAAAAACCGAGTTTACTCTATAAAGTTCATAGAGTTTGCAAACGTACGGCCAAAAAAAAAGCCTACCAAGTCAGTAGGCTTTTTTCTCGACTCGAATTTTCAGAGCACTGGCAACACGGCTTCGAGTTCGGCCCGGTGCCGCTCGAACTGCGGCGGGAGCTTCAGGTGAGTACCCAATTCTTCGAGCGACTCGTCGGCGGTGAAGCCCGGATGGTCTGTAGCAATTTCAAACAGTACTCCGCCCGGTTCGCGGAAGTACAGGCTGTGGAAGTAATTCCGGTCAATCTGCTCCGTGACGTGCAGACCCTTCGCCAGAATCTTTTCGCGGAGCGCCAATTGCGTGGCATCGTCGGCGACCCGAAACGCTACGTGGTGCACCGAGCCGCCCGCCACGTGCCCGCGTCCTTCGGAGGGTACCGCCACAAGGTCGATGACGTTCGCCGTCGGCGCATTCGGATTGACGAAGCGGTACCGGTTTACGTGCTCCTCAACTAACTGGTAGTCGAGCAGTCCGGTCAGGATTTCGGCCGTCGGCTCGACGTTCGCCAATGTGAGCGTCACGCCGCTGAAGCCGCGGATGGCCTTCTCCGCACCGATTTCGTCGGTGACGTGCGGCTGCCGGTCATCCGGAGTACCCGTCGCGGTGAGTTCGAGTTTCAATCCGTCGGGGTCGAGGACGGTCAGGTACTCCTCGCCGAATTTCTGGGCCGGTTTGTTGAAGATGACGTTATGCGCTTCGAGTCGTTTCATCCAGAAGTCGAGGCTTCTGGCGGGTACCGAAAACCCAACTTCCGTCGCCTGCCCGGTACCCCGTCGCCCGCGCGGCACGGCATTTCCCCAAGGGAAAAACGTCCAGATGGTACCCGGCTCGGCGGCGTAGTTGCCGTAGTAAAAATGGTAGGTCTGCGGGTCGTCGAAATTGACGGTCCGCTTGACGAACCGCATTCCGAGTACCTGCGTGTAGAAATCGTAATTCTTCTTGGCGTCGCCGGCGATGGCCGTCACGTGGTGCAGGCCGAGGACGCGGGTTTCGTTCGTTGTCATGGCTGAATGGTTTAAGATCAATGAGTTGACTCCTCAAAAATACCTCGGCTGGTCCCTTGGCGGAAGGGCATTTTCACGGATACCCTTGCCAGAATTACGGACCCAGTAGAGTTTTTAATCGCAGAGACGGGGAAGTGCGCAGAGTATGGACTCTGTGTCCTCTGCGCCACATCCCCGTCTCTGCGGTTAAAGAAACCCTACCCCTGCTTGATTACCTGCACGTTCAGCACGAGCCGCACATCGTCGCTGACGACGGCCCCGCCCGCTTCGGTCATGGCGTTCCAGGTCAGGCCGAATTCCTTCCGGCTGATGACGCCGGTTAGTTCAAACCCGGCTTTCGTCTGCCCCCAGGGATCGACGGCAGTACCCGTCAGTTCGACGTTCAGGGTGACGGGCTTCGTGACACCGCGGATGGTCAGGTCACCGGTGACGGCAAACTCGTTGCTGTTTTTTTTCACAACGTCCGTCGAGACGAAGGTCAGCTTCGGATGCTGCGCGGCGTGAAAAAATTCTTCGCTCCGCAGGTGTGCGTCGCGCTGCTCGTTGTTCGTGCTGATGGAATTGATGTCGGCTTCAAACTCGGCCTTCAGTTCCGAGAAATCCTCGTCGGCTTCAATCGAGCCAGTGAACTGGTTGAACTGTCCCGTGACGGTCGTGATGACCAGGTGCTTGACCTTGAACTGAATTTCGGAGTGCGCTGGGTCGATGACCCACTTCGTGGTGACGGCTGCTTGCGTTTCCATGCGATTCTGGTTAGCTGTTTGACGCTGCAAATGTATGTAGTAACATACAATTAAATCATGCCAAACCCACCGAAAGACTTGCCAGAATCACGGGCGAGTTGGTTTCACGCAAACATCCGCGTGAAACGACTTCAGCCCGCGTACTGCGCCTGGATGGAGCGGCGGTACTCGGAGAAGGTTTGTCCAGTGTTGGTTTTGAAGTACCGGGAAAAGTGGGCCTCGTCGTCGAAGCCGAGTTCGTAGGCAATTTCTTTCGCCGATGTATGCCCGAAAAACGCCCGTCGTTTCGCTTCGAGTACCACCCGATGCTTGATGTGCTCGCTGGCGGGCTGGCCGGTCACTTTTTTGACCGTGTCGTTGAGGTGCGTCGGCGAGACGTGCAGCCACCCGGCGTAATCGGCCACGCGGGTACTTTCCCGAAATTTCCCCTCAACCAGATCGCTGAACTGCCGCGCCAGACAGACCGTCCGCGAGGTTTCGCGGGTACCGTTGAGCTGCGCGGCAAAGGCGCGCGAAGCCTGAATCAGGAACAACTTGAGCAGCCCGCGCAGCATTTCGTCGCGGAGCGGCTGGTCGGCGGCGAATTCTTCCTGCATCTGTGCCAGAAGCGCGGCGAACCGGGTTTGCTGATCGTCGGGTAGGTGGAAGGGTTTGAAATCGAGCAGGTTGTTGAAGAGTCCCGAGTTGACTAAGATTTCTTGATTCGCCTCCGAAACGCAAAAGAAATCGTGCTCGAAGGAAAGCACCCAGCCCGTGGGTGGCGTATCGGGCCGCAGTGAATGCGCCTGGCCGGGCGAGAGAAACCAGCAAGTACCCGGTTCGAGCGGGAAGCGCTGAAAATCCACGTCGTGGGTACCCGTTCCGGCCTGCACCCAAATCACGACGTAGTACGCGTGCCGGTGAGGACCGTCGAGTTGCCCGCGCCGTTCCTGCTCGATCCAGTCCATCGGGTGAATCTCGAAAGCCGTGTGCGGCGGGTTGAAATCGGTCAGGCGGAGAGTTTTCATTCGGCGTATTTTCTCTGGATGCCGGGCGGTTGCGTTGTCAAGGGCAATGTTCAATACACAATGTTCAATGCGCAATGTTCAGTTGAAAGTACTTGAACCGTGCGGCGGTCAGCCTTAGGTATTGAACATTGTGTATTGAACATTGCTTTCAAGAATTATCCAATCCAATCTTCAGAGCGCAGGAGGTACCCGTTCACCACCCCAGCCGCTCCCGCAGCCCGGTGATGTGCGCGAGGTGGTGCTGTCCGTGCCAAACGTAGTTAGCCAAGTGCAGGTCGAGGGTACTGGTTTGGTGGTTGGCCGGGTGGTAGAAGGTTTTCTCGAAAGCGGCCTCGTCGAGCAGCGCGTACAGGTTCGCCCAGCGGGTGTGCAGGGCCTGAAGCAAATCGAGCGAAACCGCGACGGGCGTCCCGAACGTATCGGGAAGGTTCGTCCAGCCGTCCTGCTCGTAGGGCCGGATGGTTGGATTGGACTCAGTCAACGCCAGTTTCGTGCGCAGATACCCGTTCAGGTGGCTATCGGCGACGTGGTGCACGAGTTGCCGGACCGTCCAGCCGTCGGGCCGGTAGGGCGTGTCGAGCTGCTCGTCGGTCAGGTCCTCGACGGCCTGGCGCAACTGCTGCGGCAACGCGGCCAACTCGCCGATAGCGGCGGTGCGCTCGTCGGCGTTGAGGGGCTTTTCGTACTGGAAGGGGCCGAGGGGGTAGCGCAGGTCGGGCATTTTTGAGGTACGAGTTAGGGAGTACGATTTACGATTGAGTGAAAATTCCTTCTCCGTTCTCCTTGTTTCTTTCTTCTCAAAACCGCCGAATCAAAATCACCCCCGCAATCACGAGCACCACGCCGAGTACCCGCCCGAGCGAAATTTCCCGCACGGGTACCCCGAGCCAGCCAAAATGGTCGAGGAGTACCGCCAGCAGCATTTGTCCGCCGATGACCAGCCCGAACGTCAGCGCCGGACCGAGGCGGGGCAGAATCACCGCGGCCGTCGCCACGTAAAATGCCCCGAGCAGTCCCGCCAGCCAGGTGTACCCCGGAGCCTCGCGAACGGTACCCGCCAGCGAAAACGGCGTCCGGCTCAGCAGCGCCACGGCCAGGAGTACCCCCCCGCCCGTCACGAACGAAATCAACGCGCCCCAGACCGGATTGCCCGCGGCTTGCGCCATTCGGGCGTTCAGGCTAGCCTGCACGGCTAAGGCCACGCCGCAAAGCACGGCCAGGACGAGGTAACCCAGGGCGTTCATGCTCAGGCGCTGGCGCCCTCCCGGAGGCGTTCGGCGTTTTCGGCGATGCGGAGCTGTTCGATGAAATCGCCGATGTCGCCGTCCATCACGGCCGGTAGGTTGTGCACGGTGTAGTTGATGCGGTGGTCGGTCACGCGCGACTGCGGGTAGTTGTACGTGCGAATCTTGTCGGACCGGTCGCCGCTGCCGACCATGCTTCTGCGCGCGCCGGAAATCTCGGCGTTCTGTTTTTCGAGTTCGAGTTCGTAAAGCCGCGAGCGGAGTACCGTCAGGGCTTTCTCGAAGTTTTTGATCTGCGAGCGCTCGTCCTGGCACTGCACGACGAGGCCCGTCGGCAGGTGCGTCACGCGCACGGCCGAGTACGTCGTGTTGACCGACTGCCCGCCCGCGCCCGAGGAGCAGAACGTGTCCTTGCGGATGTCATTCATATTCAACTGCACATCTACTTCATCGGCTTCGGGGAGTACCGCGACCGAGGCCGCCGAGGTGTGAATCCGACCCTGCGATTCAGTGGCGGGTACCCGCTGGACGCGGTGTACGCCCGACTCAAACTTGAGTTTGCCGTACACGTCTTCGCCCTGCACGCTGGCGATGATTTCCTTGTACCCGCCCGAGGTACCCTCGGTGTGGTCCATGACCTGAAACTGCCAGCCCTGGGTTTCGGCGAAGCGCTGGTACATCCGAAACAGATCGCCCGCGAAGATAGCCGCCTCGTCGCCGCCGGTACCCCCGCGAATTTCAAGGATGCTGTTGCGTGAATCGTTCGGGTCTTTCGGGATGAGGAGTTCCTTCAGAGCAGCCTCCATCGCGTCTTTTTGCGGGCCGAGTTCGTCGAGTTCGAGCTTAGCCATTTCCCGGAATTCCTCGTCTTTTTCGGTGGCGAGTACCTGCCGGGCCGACTCGATGTTGCCGAGCAGCGTCTGGTACGCCCGGTACTGATTCACGATCTTTTCGAGGTCGCGGTACTCCTTGCTCAGGGTCTTGAATTTCTTCAGGTCCGAGACGATTTCGGGCTGGGTAATCTGCTGGGAAACTTCCTCAAAACGTTCGCGAATGGCTTCTAACTGCTCGATCATGGCTGCGCGGGTACCGGAAAAATAGGTGGGCAAAGATAGCGAAAAGCCTGTGCTTGCCGGGCGGAATTCCTGATCGAGCACCCAGGTCGTTTGCTGAAAAACAGAAACTAAACCCGGCGTCGATTTCGTTATTCTGGTAGCTTTTGAATTAAACCCCTCGGCGGTTCGTCCATCGAACGGGTTCCGAAACAAAACCGATTACAGCCATGAAACTCCTGAAAACAAGCGCCCTGTTCCTGATTCTGGCCGTCGCCTTCACGGCCTGTTCGCCCTATGCGACGACGGGCGTCAGCGGCGGCGTGAGCGTGGGCACGGGTTACTACGGCCCTCGGCCCTACTACCGGCCTTACGCGTACCGTCCGTACTACCGCCCGCGTACGGTGGTGGTTCCGCAGCGTCGGGTCATCGTCCGGCCCCATCCGGGCTATCGAAACGGATTTAAAAACGGGTACCGACGCGGCTACTGGCGCGGTCGCGGCGGACGTTGGTGATGTAGTTTCGCTTTTCAAACCTACCTTGAGCGGCCCCGTGGGGTCGCTCTTTTTTGTGCGGGAAACGCCGGGCTGTCCGGCGGGTTTTCGCCCTAACTTGTTCGTTATGAAAAATTACTTCTGGCTCTGGATTCTGCTGCTGGCGGGCTGCGAAACCAAACGCATGGATACCCGCGGCATGGCCCAGGAAATGCGCGACCGCAAAATCAAGCACGTTACGCCCTCGCAACTGACCGCGCTGGCCGATTTATGGGGCGGGCGCGTGGCCGGGCAATTGAACCAGGATTTGCTGGCGTCGCTGCAAAATCCGGCGCAGATTGACTCGCTCCAGACCGCGTACGGCGCGACGATTCGCTTTGAAACGCTCGACGTCCTGAATCGGAAAGACCTCGACCCGAAGGCTCGCGAACTGTACGAAGCCTACCAGTACACCGCCCGGCAGCGGCAGGTACCCGACCCGAACGTGCAAAAACTTCAGGACGGGGCGCAGTTACTCTACACCGCGCCCGTCGTACTCACGCCCGAACTGGGTACTCGCTGGCAGGCGCTTTTGCCTCCCGAACGCCAGCAACTCACCCAGCAGTTCGGCCTGAACCCGGCGGATACGACAGGTACCGGGCGCTTTCTCGGGTTGTGGAGCGTGACGTTTCCGCGCAAAGAACTCATCCTCCGCGTCAGCGAGAAGGATTTGAAAAAGCTTGACGTGCGTTAGCCACTGGGCTTGCGTAGTTTTGCGGTATGGTTTCCAATCGCTACGCCCAGCGCGGGGTTTCAGCCCAGAAAGAAGACGTGCACCGTGCCATCGAGAAGCTCGACAAGGGGCTTTTTCCGAAGGCGTTCTGCAAAATTTCACCCGACACGCTGGCGGGCGATCCTGATTTCTGCACCATCATGCACGCTGACGGGGCGGGTACCAAATCCTCCCTGGCGTACCTGTACTGGCGCGAAACCGGTGACCTGTCGGTCTGGCGAGGCATTGCCCAGGACGCCGTCGTGATGAACACCGACGATTTGATCTGCGTCGGGGCGACGGGGCCGATGCTGCTGTCGAGTACCATCGGGCGGAACAAAAACCGCATTCCGGGCGAGGTTATCGCCGAACTCATCGACGGTACCGAAGAAATTCTTCAACTCCTCCGCGACCACGGCATCGAGATTCACTCGACGGGCGGCGAAACGGCGGACGTGGGCGATCTGGTTCGCACCATCATCGTCGACAGTACCGTCATCGCCCGGATGCGCCGCGACCAAGTCATTTCCAACGACCGCATCCAGCCGGGCGACGTCGTCGTCGGCTTGGCTTCGTTCGGGCAATCGACCTACGAAAAAACCTACAACGGCGGTATAGGCTCGAACGGCCTGACTTCGGCCCGCCACGACGTCCTCACTCACGAACTGGCCGGTACCTACCCCGAAAGTTTCGACCCGGAGGTACCCGACGCGCTCGTCTACAGCGGTACCAAACGCCTGACCGACCCGGTCGAGGGTACCCCGCTGAACGTTGGGCAGCTCATCCTCTCCCCTACCCGCACCTACGCGCCCGTCGCGAAAGCTTTCCTCGACGAATTGCGCCCGCACCTGCACGGGCTGGTGCATTGCTCGGGCGGGGCGCAGACGAAGGTGCTGCACTTCATCGAAGGCCTGCACGTCGTCAAAAACAACCTGTTTCCGATTCCGCCGCTGTTCCGGCTTATCCAGGCCGAGAGCAGTACCGATTGGCGCGAGATGTACCAGGTGTTCAACCTGGGCCACCGCCTCGAAGTGTACCTGCCCGAAGCCCAGGCCGACCGGCTGATCCAGATTTCGCAGGAGTTCGGCATCGAGGCCCAGGTCATCGGGCACGTCGAGCCGTTTGACGGCAAACGCGTGACGGTGCGGAGTGCGTTTGGGGAATTTGTTTACGGATGACGCCCTCGGGTGAGTCGAGTCGCATCACAACCACTCCGTCAGCTCCCGCAGCGTCGCGACGTGGCGGCAATCGGCGTCGGGTACCTCGCTGCGTTCGGGGTTGAACCAGATGGCCGATAGCCCCGCCCGGCGCGCGCCGAGTACGTCGTTTTCCCAATTATCGCCGATCATCAGGCTGTCCGTGCAGGCGCACGTAGCCGCATTCAACGCGTAGGAATAAATGGCCGGGGCGGGTTTGCCGACTCCGGCGCGCTGGGCGGTGATGATTTCCCGGAAGTACGGCAGCAGGCCCGAGGTACGCAGCTTGGTGTGCTGGACGTCGTTGAAGCCATTCGTGATGACGTGCAACGGGTACCGCGGCGCGAGGTACTCCAGCAGGTCGGTTGCGCCCTCGATGAGGTACCCTTTGCTCGGGCAGGTAGCGAGGTACCGTTCGTTCAGTTCGTCGCAACAGCCGGGTTCGTCCACGCCCAGCGCCGCGAAGACGCGCCGGAAGCGGTGGTGGCGGAGTTCGGTCTGGGAAATCTGGCCCGTGTCGTACAGTCGCCAGAGTTCGTGGTTAGTGCGGCTGAACGTCTGCTGAAAATCGGCGACTGACGCGACCCCGTGCGCCCGCAGTCCGTGCGTCTCAAACAGTTCTCCCAACGTCTCGGCAGAATTTCGCTCGAAATCCCAGAGCGTGTGGTCGAGGTCAAAAAAGAGATGTCTGTAGGCCGTCCGGGGCATTTTTAAAAATCTTTTGGTCGGTGATGAGCCGCCGGTTGGTTTCGAGAAAGTCCACGAAGGCGTCCAGTTCGTCAAGCAGCGGGCCGAAATCGTACGTGTCGGCGAAGTACGACTCGACGTACACCTGCTCGAAATCAGTGATGAGGTAGTCAAGCTGCCCGATGTTCCAGGCCTTTAGTCCGAGCAGGTACAGGTTCTGGAAACTCCGGGCGAAACGACCCGGCTGGTACCGGCCGGTCGTCTTCACGTCCACGGCCCGATCACTGCCGACGACGTCCACGAGTCCGTATAACTCCACATCCTTCACCACCGCCCGAACGCGAAACTGCGTCTTGAACTGCTTCGGCAGGCGCGTCCGCATCTCCTCGACGATGTGCGCCGGGAAATGCTCCTCGCCCCGCCCCGTGATGAGCGCGCTCTCGAAGTCGATGCCGCGCTGCTGAGCCTGCGTGGTCGGGGCAGGTACTCGGTTGATGCGGTCGATGATTTCGTCAAACCCGACCAGTACCTGACCCTTCGCATTCGTAATGCCGTGCTGGTACTGCGAAAAGGCCTGGAGCAGCGTCGGGTAGATGCGGTAGCGAACCATGCCGCGAGCGGGTTCAAAAATCGAGCCGGAGCCGCTCGACGGGTTCGCTGCCGATGAGGTGCTTTTCGACAATTTCCTCGACGTCGGAAAGCTGTACATTACCGTAAAACACACCTTCCGGGTACACGACCAGTGCTGGACCGAAAGCGCAGACGTCGAGGCAACCCGTTTTCTGCGCCCGCACCTGAGGTGTCAGACCTTTTTCTTTTAACGATTGTTTGAAGGCCTCCACCAGCGCCAGTCCCTGGGCTTCGCCGCAGCATTTTTTGGGGGCTTCTTTCTGATTCGTGCAGATGAAAACGTGTTTCTGGTATTTCATGAAGTAAACGATTTCCCGAAGATACTGCGGAATAATGCAACGACGGGTCCATACACCCGCCTAATTTCCAGGCCACGCGAATCTCGTTTCGCGTAGGCACGGCGACGTAACTTTTGAGCCAAACGGGAGTTTAACAAACCTATTTTCACGCCCCTCACTTTTGTTAAAAAATGTTAACGACTCCTCAAGAAACGGGATTGAAGGTAGGGTGGCTTTGGAAGTTTCAAAGAACCGTCTACTTTTGGTCAAGGTAAATCGTACATCTCTTAAAAATTAACCGGTAAAAGGCACAACATGAAGCACCGCTCTACGTTAACTAAGCAGACCAAAAAATGGGAAAAATCCAAGTTAGCGACAGTGAGCTGGTATCGCTTTACATCCGCGGACACGAAAAAGCCTTTGAAACGTTAGTCAACCGGTACAAGTCAAAAGTCTACACGACGATTTACCTCATCGTGAAAGACCAGTACATCGCCGAAGACCTCAGTCAGGACACCTTCATCAAGGCCGTCGAAACGCTGAAGTCAGGCAAGTACAACGAAGAAGGCAAGTTTCTGCCCTGGGTCATTCGAATCGCTCACAACCTGGCTATCGATTATTTCCGTCGAGAGAAACGCTACCCCAACATAGTGTTCGAAGACGGCAGCCATGTGTTTAACTCGCTTGATTTCGCTGACGATTCCATCGAATCGCTCACGATCAGGAAGGAAACGCACGAGTACCTTCGGGAATTAATCAAACGACTTCCCGAGCAGCAACGCGAGGTACTCATCATGCGTCACTACGAGGACATGAGCTTCCAGGAAATTGCCGACGCCACCAACGTCAGCATCAACACGGCTTTGGGACGTATGCGTTATGCTCTCATCAATTTGAGAAAAATGATGAGCAAACACGCCCGGAGCTATGACAAAAACCTTTACACACGATGACGTTCTTCGGTACCTCTACGAAGAAACAACCCCCGAAGAAAGCAGCCTGATTCAGGACAGTTTATTGGTTGACCAAGACCTGCTTACGTTCTACCTCGACATGGCGGAACTGAAGTTGAGCCTGGAGCAATTGGAACTGAGTCCTTCCAATCGTACGGTCGACGCCATCCTGGCGTATTCCCGGAACCATCCTAAGCCAAACCCCGCGCCCTCCGTGTTGTTTCACTGAGACGCGGGGTTTGCGGTTTTACCGGACTTGAGAGATCGAGTCCGGTTTTGGTTATTCAGGCCAGTTCAGCCAGGATGGTTTGCCCGCCAACGGGCCGGTCGTTTAGCTTGATTAGAATCTTGGCATCGAGGGGCACGAACACGTCGACGCGGCTGCCGAACTTGATGAATCCGAATTCTTCACCCTGCTTGACGGCGTCGCCCTGCTTGACGTAGTACTTGATGCGCCGGGCCATCGCACCTGCGATTTGCCGGAAGAGCACTTCGGTACCCTCCTCGTTTTTCACCACAACCGTCGTGCGCTCGTTTTCGGTACTCGACTTGGGGTGCCAGGCCACAAGGTACTTGCCAGGGTGGTATTTGAAATACGAAACCACGCCCGAAATGGGGCTGCGGTTGATGTGTACGTTCACCGGCGACATGAAAATGCTGATCTGCCTCCGCGGGCCGTTGAAGTACTCCGCTTCGACGGTTTCCTCAATGACAACAACTTTCCCGTCCGCCGGAGCGACGACCTGCTTGGCCGTGGCGTCGGTCACCCGGCGGGGGTTGCGGAAAAATTGCAGCACGAGCAGGTATGCCACGACGCTGCCGACTACCAGCACTTGGCGCAGCACCGTTTGCTCGGGCCAAACGTAGTACACCAGCGCGTTGAGCGACACGAGCGCCAGCAAGGTCAGAAGGAGCGTGGTAATTCCTTCGCGGTGAATAGTCATAAAAGCAATCGGTAATCAGAAGGCCGAAAGTACGGAAAATTAGCTGTACCGGTCGTTGCGCCAGGGGTAGGCCGTATCGGAGTACCCGCGCTCTTCCCAGAAACCGAGTTGATTTTCGGTTAGAAACCGGATTCGTTTGATCCACTTCGAGCCTTTCCAGGCGTAAAGCTGAGGCGTAATCATTCGTACCGGTCCGCCGTGTTCGCGCGGAAGGGGCTTGCCCTCGAACGTGTGCACGAGCAGCACGTCGGACTTCAGCGCTTCTTCGAGTGAGAGGTTCGTCGTGTACGTATCGTAACCGTAGCAGAGCACGTGCGTGGCCGTTTCCTTCGGCATCGCGAGCGCGGCCAAGTCGGCGAAGCGTACCCCAACCCAGGGCATGTCGAGTTTCGACCAGGTCGTGACGCAGTGGAAATCACTGATGTCTTCGGTTTGGGGCAGGGCCATAAATTCCTCCCAGCGCAGCGTAACCGGATGTTCGACTTCGCCATCGAGCGTCAGTCGCCAGCGATCGAGCGAAATGTCGGGTTGGTACCCGAGGTCGAGTACCGGCCACTTGGCCGTGACCGTCTGCCCGACGGGTACCTGCGGCATTCCGTGCCGATTAGCGGGACCTTTGCCCTGCGGACGCTCGTCAGCAACTGAAGGGGTACCCTTCATTTTTTCCTCAAAACGCGTCTTCAGTTTCATCCGGGCGTCGATAATGCGGTCGAGTGTGTCGCTCATGGGCTTGTTTTTGTTTAACCGCGGAGAGGTAGAGCCGGGCCGCCGGAGCGGTTGCACGGAGAACGCAGTGGCCCCGCTTTCTCTGCGGTTCATCCAACTCGCATAAAAAAAGGCCGATTGCTCGGCCTCCCTAAAAATTCCGTGCGCCCCGCTTAGGCCAGTACTTTCATTCCGACTAATTCGCGGACAGCCGCGGCGATGCCTTCGGAATCGAAGCCGCACTCGCGGTGAAGTTCGAGTTGCTCGCCGTGCTCGACGATGCGGTCGGGGATGCCGAGTCGCTTCACTTTCGCCGCGTAGCCGTGGTCGGCCATGAATTCGAGTACCGCCGAGCCGACGCCGCCCTGCACGCAGCCGTCTTCCACCGTCAGGACTTTGTCAAAATTCTGGAATACCTCGTGCAGCAAGTTCTCGTCAAGCGGTTTCACGAAACGCAGGTCGTAGTGCGCGGGCGAAATGCTCGCTTTTTCGAGTACCTGACAGGCCTTCGGTACGTAGTTGCCGACGGGTCCGAGGGTCAGAATAGCGACTTCTTCCCCGTCGCGGCATTTCCGACCCGTACCAATTTCCACCCGTTCGAGCGGCGTCCGCCACTGCGGCATCACGCCCTCACCGCGGGGGTACCGAATCGTGAAGGCCCGGTGCCCGGCCTGCGTTTCGGCGAGTTGGGCCGTGTACATCAGGTTGCGGAGTTCCTGCTCGTTCATCGGCGCGGCCACGATCATGTTCGGGATGCAGCGCATGAACGCCAGGTCGTAGGCCCCGTGGTGCGTCGGGCCGTCGGCACCCGCGAACCCGGCGCGGTCAAGACAGAAAATGACGGGCAGTTCCTGAATGCAGACGTCGTGGATGACCTGGTCGTAGGCCCGTTGCATGAACGTCGAGTAGATGTTGCAAAACACGACCAGCCCCTGCGTGGCCATCCCCGCCGAAAACGTCACGGCGTGCTGCTCAGCGATGCCCACGTCGAAGGCGCGTTCGGGTAGGGCTTTCATCAGCAGGTTCATGGACGAACCCGAGGGCATGGCGGGCGTCACACCCACCACGGCCGGATTTTGCTCGGCCAGTTCAACGAGCGTGTGACCGAAAACGTCCTGGTACTTCGGCGGCTGCGGCGTGGCGTGAACTTTCTTGAAAATTTCGCCCGTGACTTTGTCGAACTTCCCCGGCGCATGCCAGATGGTCTGGTCTTTCTCGGCCAGCGCGTACCCTTTGCCCTTCACCGTCACGGCGTGGAGGATTTTAGGTCCGGGAATGTCTTTCAGATCGCTGAGTACCTCGACGAGGTGATCGATGTCGTGCCCGTCGACCGGACCGAAGTACCGCAGGTTGAGCGACTCGAACAGGTTGCTCTGCTGGAGCAGCGTGGCCTTCAGCCCGTTTTCGATTTTCTGAACGATTTCCTGCGCCGTTTTCCCGAAGGTACTCATCTTCCCAAGCAGGTTCCAGACGTCTTCCTTCACCCGGTTGTAGGTGTGCGAAGTCGTAATGTCGGTCAGGTAGTCTTTCAGCGCACCTACGTTCGGGTCGATGCTCATGCAATTATCGTTGAGCACGATGAGCAGGTTCGTGTCGCGCAGCGAGCCGGCGTGGTTCATGCCCTCAAAGGCCAGCCCGGCGGTCATGGCTCCGTCGCCGATAACGGCGATGTGCTGCCGGGTGGTGTTGCCCCGATGTCGCGAGCCGACCGACATACCCAGCGCCGCCGAAATGGACGTGGACGAGTGCCCCACACCGAACGTGTCATACGGGCTTTCTTTCCGTTTCGGGAAACCCGACAGACCGCCGTAGAGCCGATTTGTGTGAAAATTATTCCGCCGCCCGGTCAAGATTTTGTGTCCGTACGCTTGGTGGCCCACGTCCCAGACCAGTTGATCGTCGGGCGTGTTGAAAACGTAGTGCAGTGCCGTGGTCAGCTCAACGACGCCCAAACTGGCCCCGAAATGCCCGCCGTACACCGAAACGTTGTCGATGATGAATTGGCGTAATTCCCCGCAGACTTGCAGCAACTGCGTTTTGTCGAGCTTGCGCAAATCCTCGGGCGACTGAATGTGCGCCAACAACGGGCCGGGGGTGATGAGCATGGGTACGGGCGAATGGACGAACGGCGGCGGAAAAACGGACCCGGCCTTGCGGTCAGGCTAGGTGATAAACCTACGGTTTTTCCGGATTGTTCGATGTACCCGTAAGCTTACGGACAAAGATAGGACTTCAACTCCGAATGAAAATGCCTCCGCGTGGGAGGCATTCCGGATTCAGTTCCGTTGACTGGCTTTAAACAATTTTTGCTTTTCCTCGCGCGTCAGACTTTCGTAGCCGGACTTGGAAATTTTGTCGAGGATGGCGTCGACTTCATCGTCGTCCGGGAAGCCGTCGGGCGTAGGCGAGTACGTCGAACTGTACGTGGTTTTGCTCTGTGAACGGTAAGTAACTTTTACCGAAGGGCGTGGTTTCTGAACGAACAACCCACGTACCCAATCGCCGACGGCATCGAGCGGACTACCTAGGTCAAGGCCGCGCCGCAGCATTTTGATGTAGAGAAAACCCAACAGCGCACCGCCGAGGTGGGCAATATTTCCCCCAGCGTTCGGGCCGGATACCTGCGCAAACGAGAGCACGAGGTAAAACAGCGCAATCCACTTAATCCGGACCGGTCCAAGAAAAAGTAGGTGAAACGTGTAGTTGGGCAGCAAAGTAGCCGCGCCAAACACGACTGCATACACCGCGCCCGAGGCTCCGAGCATGGGCGGCCCTAGCAGGCGTTTCTCAAAGTAGGGTACCAAGTTATAGAGCGCAATGAAGGCAAGTCCCCCCAGCAGCCCTCCTAGAAAATACAGGTTAATCAAACGCCGGTTCCCCAGGTACTCATCCACCAACCGCCCGAACCAGTAGAGGAAGAGCATGTTGAACAGGATATGAAAAATATCTTCGTGGGTGAAGAAGTACGAAACGAGTGTCCAAGGTTTGTACGCCAGCGCCGGAAGCGAAGCCGGAAGCGCCAGTTGGTCAACGACGGCGAGGTAGTACCCCGATAGCTGCGACAGGGTAAACGTCACGTTGAGCACGATCAACGTCAGAAAAACGATGACATTGAGCAGGATGATTTGCACCAGCCCATTGTCCCGCTTCGTGAAGGCGCCCTTAAATTCATCGAGAAACCCCGCCATGCTCAATAAAAATTAGTGCGTTGTCGACGCCAAATCCGAACGAGGATGAGGGCAAAAAGCATTCCGCCGATGTGCGCGAAATGCGCCACGTTGTCCCCTTCCGCGTTATGAATTCCTGCGTACAATTCGTAAAGGCCGTATAAAGCTACAAAATATTTGGCTTTGACCGGAAACGGAAAAAACAGCAAAAACAATTCGGTGTTGGGATGCAGGAGTCCGAAGGCCATCAAAATCCCGAAGACGGCTCCTGAAGCGCCCACCATCGGAATGTTGGCCTGACGCGAATAAAACTCCCGAACAATTTCGGTGGTTTCGCGGAGATACGTGGCATTGGTTGGGTCTTGCTGAAATTCTCGCAGGTACGCGGTATTCTGCTGCGCAAAGCCACTCGCGAATCGATTCACGTAGCTGATGAATCGGCTTGGTTCCGGATCTTGCAGGTACGCGTTGGTTGCCGCCTGGATCTGACCGATTTCGTAGTAGTTGATGGCCGAAAACAGAACCGCTGCACCCAGTCCCGTGAAAAAGTAGAAAAAGAGAAAGCGGCGACCGCCCCAATCCATTTCCAGCATAGGCCCAAAAATCAGTAGGGCGAACATGTTGCTGAATAAGTGACCCAGACCCGAGTGGACAAACAAGTGGGTGACGAATTGGTACGGTTGAAACGATTCGGCGTGGATGTACCGCAGCCCAAACCAATTGATGAAATCGTACCCCAGCAGGGCCTGAACGGCAAAAACCCCGACGTTGACCAGCAGCAACGTCCGGACGACGGGCGTCAAATTAAACATGCTTCTGAATTGAAAACCGCCGGACCCAGCACGGGTCAGCGGGGTGCAAGCTACGAACGACCGGAAAAAAATCCGGCCACCCGGTCTAAACCTAGAATCGTGAGCGTCGGTTCGCCGCCGGGCGTGTAGTGCGGGTTGGAGGAGGCAAACAACTGATCGATGAGGGCGCTCATCTCTTCGGCCGTCAGTCGTCCGGTGTGGCGGTGGGCCAGGCGGCGCGCCAGCGAGCGGGCCAGGGCTTCGGGGCGGTCGAGTTTCAGGTCGGCATTCTGGCGTTTGTACTGCTCCAGCAGGCCCTCGAAAACCTCCTGCTCGTTTTCGCCAACCACGTCCGCCGGTACCCCGTAAATCACGAAGGCATCGCGCCCAAGCTGGGCAAAGTCAAACCCCAGCGCCCGAATTTCTTCCTCCAGTTCAAGCACCAACTGCACGTCGACCGCGGGCAACGCAATCGTTTTCGGAAAGAGCAATTGCTGCGACAGCCCACTGCGCTTGTCGAGTACCTGCCGGTACTGGTCGAACAGGATGCGCTCGTAGGCGGCCTGCTGATCGATGAGCATCAGCCCCGACTTCACCTGCGCCAATACGTATCGGTTGTGGAGCTGGAAGGTCGCGTTTTCGGGTCGTTCGGACGGCGACTGGGCATCGAGGCGATTGGCCTTGCTCTGAAACGTCATCGTTCCCTGAGCGGGCGGTGGTGGTACCGTTCGCTCGGGGCTGGGTACCTCCGGCTCGTCGCGACGCGTCAGGAGTCGGTTTCGCTCAAACGATTTGGGCGTTTCCAGTCCCTCAAACAACTGCTGCCAGCTTGACAAATTGCGTTTGGGCGGGGTCTTCGAAGCCAGGGGTTCAATCACGGACGGGTCAGCGGAGGATTTGGCCGAAGGCGCCGATGGGAAACTCAGTCCTCCCGGAAAGAAATTCACGTCCGAGTCGAAGTCGAGCGAGGGAGCCAGGTTGTAGACGCCCGTCGCCCGCTTGACCGCCGCCCGGACGATGGCGTAGACCGAGCGCTCGTCGTCAAACTTGATTTCGGTCTTGGTCGGGTGGACGTTGATGTCGATGTGGCTCGGGTCGATGTCGAGGTTCAGGACGTAAAACGGGTGGTTACCCTCGGGAATCAACCCCTCGAACGCGCTCAACACGGCGTGGTGCAGGTAGGCGTGTTTGATGAAGCGGTTGTTGACGAAGAAAAACTGCTCGCCACGGACTTTCTTAGCGAAATCGGGCTTGCCGATGTACCCCGCCACCGCCACGAAAGGCGTTTCTTCCTGGCAGGCCGCGAGCTGTTCGCGGTACGCTTTCCCGAACAGATCGACGATGCGACGGCTCAATTTCCCAGCGGGCAGGGCATGCACCTCCGTTTCGGCGTGGTGCAGCGACATGGCCACTTCGGGGTGCGCCAGCGCCACCCGCTGAAACTCGTCGATCACATGCCGCATCTCGACCGGGTTCGACTTCAGGAAATTCCGCCGGGCGGGTACGTTGTAAAACAGGTTCTTGACGCAGAGGTTGGTACCCACGGGCGTTTGGCAGGGCTCCTGCGCCTTTACTTCCGAGGCTTCGATGCGGATGAGGGTACCCAATTCGTCCGAAGCCCGGCGCGTGCGAAGTTCGACCTGCGCGACGGCGGCGACCGAGGCCAGCGCTTCGCCGCGGAACCCCTTCGTGCGAATTTTGAAGAGGTCGTCGGAGGTACGGATTTTCGAGGTGGCGTGACGCTCGAAACTGAGCCGGGCATCGGTCGGTGACATGCCGACGCCGTCGTCGATGACTTGAATCAGCGTCCGCCCGGCCTCCTTCACCACCAACCGAATTTGCGTAGCGCGGGCGTCGATGGCGTTCTCCAGCAACTCCTTCACTACCGAGGCCGGGCGCTGCACCACCTCCCCCGCCGCAATCTGGTTGGCAATCGAATCGGGCAGCAACTGAATAACGTCTTGCATGGCTTTCGAGGACCCAAGCACCGGTCCTGACTAAAAAAATCGGTACGTAAACTACCCGCAAGTTCGGGAAAACTCCCCCCGAAACCAATTAGACTTCGTAGCGGAACGCGGGTATTTTTTAGGGAATTCACCGCGCATTTTCTTGGAATCTTCCCCACGAATTGCACTATTTTAGCGTTTCATTGTCGAATCGCGTACGCCCACCCGTCCATGAATGTGTGTGTTTGGTACCGTCTGCTGCGTGCAGTCGGTTTGGTGACTGGCTGGTTGTCAGGCACTGCGCTTGTGGCTCAATCGCTGACCGCTGACCGGTGGGTTGACAGCGTGCTGACCACGATGACCGAAGAGCAGAAAATCGGTCAGTTTTTCGTTCTCGCGACCTTCTCCAACCGTACTGAACCCTACTACGCTCAGCACGAACGCCTCGTGCGCGAGCAGCACGTCGGTGGGCTGTTGTTTTTCCAGGGCGATCCCTACACGCAGGCCACGCTGACGAACCGGTACCAGGCCGCGGCGAAGGTACCCCTGCTCATCAGCCTCGACGCCGAAACGGGTCTGGGTATGCGCCTCGACGACGCGATGACCTTCCCGAAGCAGATGACGCTCGGGGCCATCACCGACGACCGGCTGATTTACGAAATGGGCCGTGAAATCGGGCGGCAGTGTCGGCGCATCGGTGTGCACCTCAATTTCGCGCCGGTCATCGACGTCAACTCCAACCCGCGCAATCCAATCATCGGCAACCGGGCTTTTGGCGAAACGAAAGACAACGTGGCGGCGAAGGGCCTGGCCTACGCCCGCGGCCTGCGCGACGCCGGAGTACTCGCCTGCGCCAAGCACTTCCCCGGTCACGGCGATACCGAGACCGACTCGCACCACACGCTGCCGCAGGTACCCCACGACGGTACCCGACTGCACGCTCTGGAACTGCACCCCTTCAAGGCGCTCATCGCTGATACCGTTGCCGGGGTACTCGTCGGACATCTAAACGTACCGGCCCTCGATTCGCGCCCCGTCGCGGCGACGCTTTCCGACAAAATCGTGACGGGTTTGCTGAAAAACGAACTCGGTTTCCGCGGCCTCGTCATCACCGACGCCATGAACATGCGCGGCGTGACGCGCTCGGGTAGTCCCGAAGACGCCAACCTCCAGGCCGTTCTCGCTGGAAATGACCTGCTGCTCTGCGCGGAGAACATTACCGGCAGCCTGGCGAAAATCAAGGACGCGATTCAGAAAGGGCTTTTCTCGCGGGATGAACTCGACGCGCGGGTACGCAAAATCCTGCGGGCCAAGTACCAGGCCGGGCTGGCCGCGTACCAGCCCGTCGACCTGACGAACCTGAGCCGCGAACTGAACACGCCGACCGCCCAGCGCCTGCGGCAGGAGCTGTACGAGAACGCCGTAACCGTCGTGCGCGACGACGCCCGGCTCCTGCCCTTCCGCCACCTCGACACGCTGCGGCTGGCGGCGGTAGCCATTGGCGCCGGGCCGCACAACGATTTTCAGCGTACCCTTCGCAAGTACGCCGCCCTACCCTGTTGGGCCGACGAGGCCAAGTCGGACGCGGCCTGGTTCAACGAAATTTTCAAGAAAGTCGACTCCACGCGCACGGTCATCGTTAGCCTGCACGAGTTAAGCCAGAAGCCCGCCAGCGGGTACGGCATCACGGCCGCAACGCGGGCCTTCGTCAAGCGGCTGGCGCAGCGGCAGCGGGTGGTGCTCTGCACGTTCGGCAACCCGTACGCGCTGAAGTACTTCGCCGACGTACCGGGGCTGGTTTGTGCCTACGAGGAAAACGACTGGACCGAATCGGCCACGGCGCAGGTACTCTTCGGCGGCCTGAGCGCATCGGGCCGACTACCGGTCTCGGTCGACGAGCAGACCGTGGCCGGAACAGGTCTACGCCTCGGCGCGATTGGTCGGCTGGGGTACGCCCTGCCCGAAGCCGTGGGCATGAGTTCGGAACGCTTGCAGCAACTCGACGCCGTGGCGCGTTCGGCCGTTAACCAGGGGGCCGTTCCGGGCTGTCAGGTACTCGTGGCCCGACGGGGCAAGGTCGTTTTCCAGAAAAACTATGGAAAACTGACCTACACCCGAACGGAAGAGCAGGTCCGGGATACGATTCGCTATGACCTGGCCTCCGTTACGAAAGTCACGGCGACCTTGCAGGCACTCATGCTGCTCAACGAGCAGGGCCTGATTGATCTGAACCGCCCTGCTGCTGACTACCTGCCCGAGCTGCGCGGGAGTAACAAAGAAACCATCCTCGTCCGCGATTTACTGCTCCATCAGTCGGGTTTGCAGGCCTACATTCCGTTTTGGGAACGCACCCGGACGCCCGACGACTTCAAGCCCGAATTTTACGCCCGCCGCGATACGCTCGATTTTACGCGGCAGGTTGCCCCGAACCTCTGGACGCGCCCGGCCACGCGCGACTCGCTCTGGAAATGGGTCATCGAATCGCCGCTCAACGGTCGCCGCGACCGCGCCGGGCGGTACAGCTACGTCTACAGCGACCTGGGTCTGATCATGCTCTGGCACGTGGTGGAAGCCGTGGCGAAGCGCCCGATGGAGGAATTTCTGGCCGAGTACCTCTACGAGCCCCTGGGGATGACACGTACCGGTTTCACCCCGCTGGGCCAGGGGGTACCCTCCACGTCCATCGCCCCAACCGAGCACGACTACCGGTTTCGGCAGGCGCAGCTCCGGGGTACCGTCCACGACCAGAACGCCGCTTTGCAGGGCGGCGTGTCGGGCCACGCGGGGCTGTTCAGTACCGCCAACGACCTGGCCATTCTGATGCAGATGAATTTGCAGCGCGGGTACTACGGCGGTCGGCAGTACTTCCACCCCAACACGGTGCCGACGTTTGCGCGGACGTACTCCACACGGAGCGCCCGCGGATTGGGCTGGGACAAACTACCCGACAACGGCTGGTCGAACTACATCTCCGCCCGCGCTTCGCGGAGCGCCTTCGGGCATTCGGGGTTCACGGGAACGATGGTCTGGGCCGACCCGGAGCAGGACCTGGTGATCATTTTCCTCTCGAACCGCGTCTACCCCGACGCCAACAACACGACGCTGACCAGCCAGCGCATCCGCCGTCACCTGATGGACGCGGTGTACGGGGCGATTGACTGATGTGGCCATGTGGTAATTTGGTAGTGTGGCAATGAATGCATTGCTTTCGCGTCAACCTGTATTTCATTGTCACATGGTCAAATTACCACATGGCCACATTTAGTACCCTTCTTTTCCACTCGGAAACGTATTGGCTTTCACGTCGTCGACGTACTGCGCGACGGCGTCGTTGACGACCGCCGCCAGGTCGGCGTAGCGGCGCAGGAAGCGCGGTTTGAATTCCTGGTTGATGCCCAGCATGTCGTGCAAAACGAGAATCTGCCCGTCCGTCGCCGGTCCGGCCCCGATGCCAATGCTCGGAATGCGGACCGCCTTCGTGACCTGCTCGGCCAGGGTCGCCGGAATTTTTTCGAGCACGTAGGCAAAACAGCCTAGTTCGTCGAGCAGACGGGCGTCGTCGAGGAGTTTTTGGGCTTCGGCTTCTTCCTTGGCCCGGACGGCGTAGGTACCAAACTTGTAAATCGACTGCGGCGTCAACCCCAGGTGGCCCATCACCGGAATGCCCGCGCTGAGGATGCGGATGATGGATTCCTGCACTTCGGCCCCGCCTTCCATTTTCACGGCGTGCGCGCCCGATTCTTTCATGATGCGAATGGCCGAGCGGAGCGCCTCCTCCGAATTGCCCTGGTAGCTGCCGAACGGCAAATCCACCACGACCAGCGCTCGCCGGGTACCCCGCACGACCGATTGCGCGTGGTAAATCATCTGATCGAGCGTGATGGGCAGCGTGGTTTCGTGCCCGGCCATGACGTTCGAGGCCGAATCGCCGACGAGAATGACCTCGATTCCTGCCGCATCGACCAGCTTTGCCAGCGAAAAATCGTAGGCTGTTAGGCAAGAAATCTTTTCGCCCCGGTTTTTGAGTTCCTGAAGGGTGTGCGTCGTGACGCGCTTGATGTCGGGGTTGTGGACGGACATGAGGGGTGAGCGAATGAATGACGAATGTCGAACAAGGAATCTCGAATGTCGAAGCCAGCAGGGAACTTTAAGACACCATCTTAAAATAGGTGTTGCTGGTTGTTGGATTGTCACGCTGAGCGGAGTCGAAGCGCCTGAACACACGCGCTTCGACTCCGCTCAGCGTGACAGAAAAACCCATTTTAAGACGGTATTTAAACTTCGTCATTCGAAATTCCTTGTTCGACATTCGTCATTAAAATGAATTCAAACCTACTTCAGCCTCTTCACTTCCCGTACCATTCTGCCTCCACCACGCGCGTCTGGCCGTTTTGGGAAAGGGTGTAGTTAAAGCCTTTTTGCAGGCCAAACGCCCCGGTTTCGCCCGCCCGGTTGACGGCGAGGTACCCAATCTGAAATTCCTTGTAGCTGGGGTACCGCTTCACGATGCGCCCGATGGCTTCCTCGCAGGCGGCTTGCGGGGTACGTCCCTGGCGCATCAATTCGACGACGAGGAACGAACCGAGCGTTTTCAGAACAAACTCACCCAGGCCCGTCGCGCAGGCTCCGCCGACTTCGTTGTCGACGAACATCCCCGCGCCGATGACGGGCGAATCGCCCACCCGACCGTGCATTTTGAAGGCCAGTCCACTCGTGGTGCAGGCGCCCGAGACGTTGTTCTGTGCGTCGATGGCCAGAATGCCGATGGTGTCGTGGCGTTCGCTGTTGATTTTCGGCTGATACTTCGCCGTCTTTTTCCACTCCTCCCAAGCCTTTTTCGATTTCTCGGTCAGCAGATTTTCTTTTTTGAATCCCTGTTCGAGTGCGAATTGCAAGGCCCCCGCCCCGCTCAGCGTAACGTGCGGCGTTTTTTCCATCACGGCCCGCGCCACCGAAATCGGGTGCATGATGCCCTCCAGGAACGTCACCGCCCCGGCGTTGCCGCGCCAGTCCATGATGCAGGCGTCAAGCGTGACGCGCCCGTCGCGGTCGGGGTACCCACCGTAGCCCACGCTCGTGTCGTTGGGGTCGGCCTCGGGCACCCGCGCCCCAGCTTCGACGGCGTCGAGCGCAGTGCCGCCTTTCGCCAGCGCGTCGAGCGCAGCAGTGTTGGCTCCGCGGTTGTTCCAGGTCGAAAGCACCAGCGGGGCGTTCGCCGTAGCCGGTACCAGCAGCTCAGGCCGGGCCAGCCCGGCGGGTCCGGCCAGGGCCGAATGCTTCAAAAAATCGCGTCGGGTGAGCGTCATGGGAAAAATCTTTTTAGTTTTGACTGCATCCCGTCGGAAAAACTACGCACGAATCCACAGAGTACCAAGCCCGTCCCCCGGCTCGTCTGATTCGATTTCCTCCAAACCGCTGCGCGCATGGAACCGCTGACACCCGACCAACGCAAGTACCTCCGCGACCACCTCATCCTGAACGGCATTCTCGACGACGACCTCGAAGCCAAAGTCCTGGAAGATTTTGCCTCCGACGTAACCGTCAAAATGCACTACGGCGGCCTGCCGTTTGAGGAAGCATTCGCCAAAGTGAAAGTCTACGCTGCTTACCAGGGCCTCGACGCGCTTCAAACGCAGTACCGCGAAGCTCAGCACATCCGATACCTGCTCAAGCGCGACACGGTCGTGCACATCGTCGGACTGATTCTGGCCTCGGCACTGCTGTTTGCGCTCAACCGCGGCGAGGCGTTCGTGGAGTTCTGGACCGACTTCGGCGAGGGCCTGGCCTGGGCTTCGCTCTGCTGCCTGCCATTTGCGCTCTGGCGCGTCGCGCAGACGAAAAAAGCCCTTCGTGAACTCGAACAAGCGCTTTCCTGACATGGAGCGCGATACGGCCAAGCGTATTTTTCGGATGTTCCTGCCGCTCTGGATAGCGCTCTGGTACGCCTGCCAGGATTCGTTTACGCCACAAGTTCAGAAAATCATCCAGCGCTGCGTCGAGCGGCACGGCGGGGAGCGGTACGAACGCTTTCGGATGACGTTCGACTTCCGGCAATTTCGCTACGACCTGCGCCACGACGGGGGTCGGTACCGCTACGCCCGCGCGTTTCGCGATTCGGCGGGAGCGGCGATTGAAGACGTCCTGACGAACGAGTCGTTTACGCGAAAAATCAACGGGCAGGTTGTTCGGCTCGATTCGTCCGACCGCCAGCGGTACACCAACGCCGTCAATTCCGTCGCGTACTTCGTGCTGTTACCCCACAAACTGCTCGACCCGGCCGTGCAGGCGGAAGTGGTACCCGGCGAACACCGCCTCGACGGGCACACGTACCACAAACTGCGCGTGAGCTTCCGGCCCGAAGGCGGCGGGCAGGACTACCAGGACGTTTTTTATTTCTGGATTGATCGGGACATTCACTCCCTCGACTACCTCGCCTACAGCGAAGGCGGCAACCGGTTTCGGAAGGCCGTGAATCCGCAAGTCGTCGGGGGAATCGTCGTGCAGGATTACCTCAATTTTCAGGGACCGAAAGACGACACGACGGACGTCGGGCAGTACGACCATCGGTACCGGGCGGGCGGCCTGACGCTGCTTTCGCGCATCGAGCAGAAAAACGTGCGGGTGTCAGCCGAGCCGGGTTTCTGACCGGTACCCCCGCACTACCTCCACCACCGCCCGAATTTTTTCCACGTCGGCGTACGCGACCTCGTACTCGGGTACCTCCGGCAGCCCGCCCATTGCGATGCCCGCCCGGCGAAACTGCATGACGCTCGGGCGGGTACTGCGCGCTGACAGGTGCAGGGCATCGACGCCCGTGGCGAGCAGCGCCGCGGCGTTCCGGGCATTCACACCGCTTCCGGCCATGAGTTCGAGCCGCCCCGCTGCCCGCTCGACGCAGCGCGCCAGTTGGTCGAGGCCTTCGGGGGCCGTATTCGCGCCGCCCGAGGTCAGAATGCGGCGACAACCCGCTTCGAGGACGGCTTCCAGGGCTTCGTCGAAATCGCGGGTAAGGTCGAACGCCCGGTGAAACGTGACCGGCAGCGGATGCGCCGCTTCAACCAGCGCCCGGGTTCGGTGCCCGTCCACCCGGCCGTCGGGCCGCAGGATACCCAGCACTACCCCATCGGCTCCGGCTTCGCGGGCCGCTTCGAGGTCAGCCTGCATCACCGAAAACTCCGATTCCGAGTAGCAGAAATCACCGCCCCGCGGTCGAATCATGACGTGTACACCCAACCGCACCGCCTGCCGTACCCGCCGCAGCAACCCCAGTGATGGCGTGGTACCGCCCTCGTACGGCGACGCGCACAGCTCGATGCGATCGGCCCCGGCAGCCTCGGCATGTTGGCAGGATTCGAGTGAATACGCGCAGATTTCAACGGTACGGAGTCGGTTCATGCGGCGAAATAAGAAACTGAAAACGAGCGATTTGGTCAGGAAATCATAATTATTCAGCGATTGCCATACTTTTTTCAATCGGAACCGGTTACTTAATCGCAAAAAATCGGGGCCGCCCGGCTTTGGTTTTAAAATTGCTATACTTTTGCAGTCATTTTTTCAAACACCCATATTCAATAGGAGGGAAAACGTATGTACTGGACGCTTGAACTTGCTTCCTACCTGGAAGATGCTCCCTGGCCCGCGACCAAAGACGAGTTGATTGATTACGCGATTCGGACAGGTGCCCCGCTTGAGGTAGTTGAGAACTTACAGGAACTCGAAGATGACGGGCAACCCTACGAAAGCATCGAGGAGATCTGGCCCGACTACCCGACCAAAGACGACTTTTTCTTTAACGAAGACGAATACTGAGCCGCTGGCTCTCCCTGAACGTCTCGCGCACGCACCCTCGCCGGGTGCGTGCTTTTTTATGCCGTAACCGACGCCCGCTCGCGCTGGAGCAAGGCCTCCACCACGGGCCGCGCCCGCGCCGTGGCTTCGGCATCGAGCAGGCCCAGGCCCAGGCGGCGAAATAGCACGTCGTCGGGGGTACAGGCCCATTCCTGGCGGGCGGCATACACGACTTCCGCCTTCAGAAACGGGTACCCCATGACCAGCGGCTCGCGGAGGGTCACGTCGGCGCGGGTCAGTTCGGCCACGGTGCGTGCCTGGGTACCGTAGCGCTGATTGAGGTGCCGACCGATTTCTTCCGGGAAACCGTACTCGTCCGCCCAGTCGCGCCAGTGTTCGGGCCGGTACCCCTCGCCGCCCACCAGCACGTGGTGTTCGGTGCGGCAGGCGACGGGCGGCTGCCCGAGCGCGTGCAGCACGGCGTCGACGGTATCGCTGGCCATGAGCCGGTAGGTCGTCCACTTGCCGCCGAGGATGCTGATGAGGCCCGAGCGCGGGTCGATTTCCACTTCGTGATCGCGCACGAGTGATTTCGTATCCGTCATCGTTTCAGCGGGCTGAATCAACGGTCGCTGTCCGGTAAACCCGGCCTGAATCGCTTCGGCGGGTACCGGCTCACGCAGGTACCGGTTGACGTAATCGAGCAGGTACCGCTGCTCGTCGGGTCGGGGCTGCGGATTGTCTTGCAATTCGTCTTCGAGATCCGTCGTGCCGACAAGTACCCGGCCGTGCCAGGGAATCAGGAAAAGCACCCGACCGTCGTCGGTTTTGGGTACCAGAATGGCCGTGTCACCGGGCAAGTACCGTTTTCCGAGTACCACGTGCGAACCCCGACTCACCCGCAACCGCGGCGGCAAGTCGGCATTGGCCCGCGTCCGTACCGCATCAGCAAAGGGGCCGGTGGCGTTGACGAACGCGCGAGCCGAAATTTGGTAGGTTTCTCCGCTGAGCGTATCGCGGACATGCAACGCCCGGAGTTTGCCCTCCGCCGTTTTTTCAAACTCCAGCGCCTCGGCATGGTTGAGTACCACCGCCCCCGCCCGCGCCGCCGACTGCGCCAGGGCCAGGGCGTACCGGGCGTCGTCAAGCTGGCCGTCGAAGTAGAGCACGGCGCTGTGCAGGGTTCCGTCGAGTTGGGGAACGCGCCGGAGTGCGGCCTGCCGCGAGAGCCAGCGGCTGGATTGCAGACTGCGCGACCCGGCCAGCCAGTCGTACAGCTTCAGGCCAATGGTGAGGTAGGCAGCCTCGAAGGCGTTGGCGCAAGGCGTGAGCAGGGCCAGCGGGCGCGTCAGGTGCGGGGCGTTGCGCAGGAGGGTACTCCGCTCGGCCAGTGATTTGCGCACCATCTGAAACTGCGCCCAGCTCACTTTTTTGACGGCCTCTTCGAGGTACCGGACGCCGCCGTGAATGAGTTTGGTGGATTTGGAAGACGTTTGCGCAGCAAAATCGTCCCGTTCGATGAGTACCACCTTCAACCCCCGCAACGCGGCATCGAGCGCGCACCCGGCTCCGGTGGCCCCGCCACCGATGAAGCAGACGTCAAAGGTTTCGGTTTGGAGGCGTTGGAAAGCGGCGGAACGGGTCATGCGGCGAGCGTCAGGAGAAAAAACGGGCGTGGTGCGTTTGAAACCACGTTTCGGTCAGGCTCAAATCCTGACCCGTAAGCGGATGACTGGCCCGCAGTACCGGGTGCTCGACGGCAAAACCGCGGGCGCGGAGGCGGCGTTCGTAAGTTTGCAGGCCCTCGGGCTGGTAGTACGGATCGGCCATGCCCGACAGCAGCAGGACGGGTACCTCGGGGGCCGCGACGGTACCGGGCGCGGGTTCGTCGTCCTGCAAGGGGAGCATGGGTCGCCAGAGCACGGCCCCGGCCAGCCAGTCGGGGTAGAGCAGCAGGATGCTACCGGCGAGGTTAGCCCCGTTGGAGTACCCCAGGGCTACTACTTTTTTCGCATTAAACCCCTCCTTCGGCGCGAGTTCCTGCACGAAATGCACCAGTTCGTGGGTACGAAACCGTAGGTCTTTTTCATCGAAAACGCCTGTGGACAGCCGCCGGAAAAACCGCGTGACGCTGCCGTTTTCGAGCACGTTGCCCCGCAGACCCAGCAGGTTGTAGTCCCTGGTGAGCTGCGCGGCCAGCGGCACGAGGTCCGTTTCGTGACCACCCGTCCCGTGCAGCAGCAGCAAGGTCGGGGCCGAGGCCGCGTCGGGGGCCGCCGTGAAGTGGTACTGAAGCGGTTGGTAGTCCATCGGAAAAAGGGTCAGTCCCGCGTCGCCAGAAACGTGTGGTCACGCAGGATGATTCGCAGAAATACGTCGTCGGAAAGCGTACTCGTCACCCCCGTCACGGCCTTCACGCGCTGGGCCGCCGCCGCGATCAGGTCGGGGTTTCCTTCGGTCAGGCCCTTGTCGAGCGCCGCCCGAATCGTGTTGGCATCGCGGTCGGAAAGCAGCGCCGCCGCCGAAAACGTCGGTTGGTAGTCGGGCTGTTGCTGCCGTTCGGTCAGAATCTGGTCGAGTACCATTGGAGCCTGTACCTTCACGACGGTCGTCCCGGCGGCCAGATCGCCCAGCCGCTGGCCCTTGCCGCCCGCCGCCACCATCACCACGGCCAGGATGCCGTTGGTCAACGCGACGTCGACGAGGCGAAATACCCAGCGCAGCAGGTACGCCCCAAGCGTGGGCGGATTGCCGTCGAGCAGCACGACCCGGATGCCCAGCGCCCGCTTGCCGATGCTCTGGCCGTTGAAAAAGATTTCGTTGAGAAGGTGGTAAAACAGAAACGGAATGCCAATCAATACCAAAATTGAGGCGAGTCGAACATCGCCCCGCACGTTGCCGTCGTCGAAGAGTGTGCCGATCAGGATCATCACGCCGATCATCCAGGCCCCGAGCAGCAGGCTGTCGATGAGGTACGCCAGAATGCGGTCGCCGACGCTGGCGGGCTGGTACTCCAACCGGACGTTCTGGGTGGTTTCGATTTGCAGGGTACTCATGACTTGGCGTTCCGGCTAATTTTCGGCTATTTCAGGCACGTATTCTCAAGACATGCGCGAAGCCGTTTTCATTCGACAAAATACGGAAAAGTGGCGGGAGTTTGAGCAAGATTCCTCGACCGATCCCGACGTCCTGTCGGAGCGGTTTGTCCAACTGACCGACGATCTGGCCTACGCCCGAACGTTTTACCCCGAGGCACCCGTCACGAAGTACCTCAACGGGTTGACGACGCGTTTCCACCGACAACTCTACGCCAATCGCCGCGAAGCGGGCAACCGGTTCCTGACGTTCTGGAAGTACGAATTGCCGACGCTGTTTTTCCACTCGCATCGACAACTCCGCAATTCGTTCGTGATTTTCGTGATCGCCTGCCTGCTCGGGGCGGTTTCGGCGGCGTACGACGACACGTTCGTCCGGCTCATCCTCGGCGATAGCTACGTCAACATGACGCTCGAAAACATCGAAAAAGGTGATCCGATGGCCGTCTACAAAAGCCGCGGGCAGACCGAAATGTTTCTGGGCATCACGCTCAACAACGTGCTGGTTTCGTTTTACGCCTTCATCCTCGGGGTCCTGTTTTCGGTCGGAACGGTGTACATCCTGTTTTCCAACGGCGTGATGCTCGGGGCTTTCCAGTATTTTTTTTACCAGAAAGGCGTCTTTCTGACCTCCGTCCTGACGATCTGGATTCACGGCACCCTCGAAATTTCGGCCATCGTCATCGCGGGTTGCGCCGGGCTGGTGATGGGCAACAGTCTGCTGTTTCCGGGTACCTACCCGCGGCTGCACTCGTTTCGCGAAGGGGCCAAACAGGGGATGAAAATTACCATCGGGCTCATCCCGATTTTTGTAGCGGCCGGTTTCCTGGAAAGCTTCGTGACCCGGCTGCCGTTGCATGGGCTGGCCAGTTCCGGGATTATCCTGGCTTCGGCCGGATTCATCGGCTGGTACTTCATCGTGTACCCGCGGCAGTTGAACCGCGCGTCTCTTCCTACCCCTTAATCCTTCGTCATGGACCCGATTGAACTCCGGCAGGAGCGCGATTTCAGCGAAAAAATCAACGCGACGTTTCACTTCACCGTCCGGCACGTCAAGCCGCTGGGGTTGTGTCTGCTGTACTTCGTCAGTCCGCTGACGTTGCTGGCGGGCATTGCCAACGGACTGTACCAATCGAATATTCTCGAACTGGCGACCCAGTCTACCAATCCGGAGCGACCGTCGGCCCCCAACCCCTTCGATTCGTTTGCCCGAATTTTTTCGCTGGAGTACGGCGCCGTGCTACTTTTTTCGAGTCTGGCGGGTGTGCTGCTCACCCTGACCGTCTACGCCTACCTGCTCAACTACGAAGAAACGGGTCAGTCGAGTACCCCGGAGCAGGTCTGGGCCCGGCTGCGTTCCCGTTTTCTGCCCAGCCTGGGGCTGTCTTTTCTCTACCTGCTGACGGTACTCCTGGGCCTCGTGTTTTGCCTGATCCCCGGCGTCTACCTGGCCATTGCGTTTTCGCTGGGGTACCTCGTGCTGATGCGCGAAGACCTGAGCATCACCGCCAGCCTGGGGCGCTCGTACCGACTGACGCAGGATCACTGGTGGTCGACGTTCGGACTTCTGTTCGTCGTCTCGCTCGTGGCGGGCATTGCGGCGGGGGTCCTGGCCATCCCGACGTACCTCATCACGTTTCTGTCCGTGCTGAAGGTTGTGGAAGAAACGAATACCTTCCTGCTCATCCTGGCCACCATCGTTTCCACGACGGCCTCGACGCTTTTCCAGGCGGTCGTCGTCCTGGCCACGGCCTTTCAGTACTACAATTTGGTCGAGAAAAAAGAAGGCGTCGGACTGCTGCAGCGCATTTCTGAAATCGGCACCACGCTCAGCACCCGTCCGCGTCCCGACGAACCGGGCGAGTATTGATGTTCAGCCATGAAGCGTTTTTTCGTTGGATTTCTGATCCTCCTGGCGAGTACCTCGTGGGCGCAAAAACCCGCCCAGCCGGTCGTGTCGTTACCCACTGATTCGGTGACCCGAACCGCCCGCCGACCCGACGCGGCCACGTGGGAGGAACTGCGCACCGATCGCGAGTTTCGGTACGGCCAGGACGTCACGCCGCCGGTGACGCCCTGGGATCGGTTCTGGCGCCGGGTTCAGGCGTGGTTCCTGCGCTGGCTCCAGCCCGAAAACCAACGCGCCCGCAACTGGCTGACGGGCCTAGTTGTCGCGGTGGTGCTGGGATTTGCCCTCTACAAATTCTTGCAGATGGAACGACGGGGCTTTTTCACCCGTCGCGGAACCGACATAGCCCTGCCGTACGACGTACTGACGGAAGACATTCACGCCATTTCGTTTGACGAAGCCATCGCCACGGCCGTTCAGAACCGCGACTACCGGCTGGCCGTGCGGCTGTACTACCTGAAAACGCTTAAGGAACTCTCTGACCGAAACCTGATTCGCTGGCAGCTCGACAAAACGAACCGGACCTACGCCCAGGAGTTGGCAAAAACGTCGCTTCAGGCCGAATTCGAGCATCTCACCTCCCGGTTTGAGTACGTCTGGTACGGGAATTTCCCGGTGAACGAACCCCAGTTCGTTGCCTTGCGGACCGAATTTGACACCTTTCGGCAGGCGTTGCCCACCACTGCATCCGTCTCGTGAAATCGTATTTCAACCGATACCTCCTCTTTCTGACGCTGCTCGTGGTGGCGTACACCTTGGTGGAAATCTACCGCCCGAAGCCCATCGACTGGACCCGCACGTACCGCAACGACGCCGCGATTCCGTTCGGTACCCGGGCGGTTTACGACCTGCTGCCGGGGCTGTTTCCGAACCAACCGGTTGAGTCGGTCCGGCAGCCCGTGTACAACCGCCTGCGCGAAGCGGCTCTTCCGGCCCGCAGTGCGTACCTGCTCATCGGGGAGGAATGCCGCCTGGACGAAAACGACCTCCGCGAGCTGCTGGCGTACGTGGCGCGGGGGAACGTGGCTTTTTTGTCAGGAAACGGATTTCCTGAGGAGCTGCTCGACACCCTGCACCTGACGCTGGGCCAACGCAGCCTGCTCGATCTGGAGCGCTACCAGGCCGAAACCCGCGGCAAATCGGACGCTCAGGCACCGTTCGACCGGTACCGGGCCGATACGATGCGCGTCAATTTTTTGAATCCGGCGCTGCGTCGGGCGCGGGGCTACGTCATGGAGCGCGAAACGGGGGAAAACTACTTCGAGGTGACGGATTCCACGCGGGCACTGGCTTTGGGCGTGGACCAGCAGAACAACTACAACTTTTTGCAGTTCGCCTGGGGCAAGGGTACCCTCTACCTGCATTCGGCCCCGGAGGTGTTCGCCAATTTTTACCTGCTCAAGGAAGGCGACGAGGCGTACGCGTTCCGGGCGCTGTCGTACCTGCCCGCCGTACCCCTGCTGTGGGACGAGTATACCGAACAGGGGCGGCTCGGGGAACAAAGCCTCTTCCGGTTTCTGCTCAGCAGCCCGGCCCTGCGCTGGGCGTACTACCTGGCCCTGGCGACGCTGTTGCTCTACGTGATTTTCGAGGGCAAACGGCGGCAGCGCGTCATTCCTGTGCTGACGCCGCCGCGCAATACGTCGCTCGAATTCGTCGAAACGATTGGTACTCTGTACTACCAGCAACGCGACCATTTTGGCATTGCCGATAAAAAAATCCAGCATTTTCTGGCCTTTCTTCGGCAACGCTTCCACCTCTCCACCGCGGACCTCGACGAGGAATTCTGTGAATCGCTCGCCGCCAAAAGCGGTCTCGCCCGCCCCGAAGTGGACCGACTGGTGCAAGGCATCGAACGCACCCGCCGGGCCGGGCACCTGGCCGAGTACGAACTGCTCGACCTGAACCGACGGATTGAAACGTTTTACCAAGCTCTGTGATGCGCCCGGAGGAACAAGCAGCCTGGCTCCGGCAAATTGCCCGTCAGCTTCGGGAGCTGACCGACGAAGCTACGCTGTTCGCCCAGCTCAACGACCTCGAACCCGCCCGGGTGCAGGAACTCCTCGACGGGTACCGCTGGGTCGAGCGGCGGTACTCGCCCGTCAACCTGCTCCGCTACGAAGTACTCAACCAGTTGGAGGAAGGTCGCCCGCCGCTCTCGCCCGCCGACGTGGAACTGATTCGGCAGCACATCGAAAACCGGGATACCTTTTTCTTCAAAAAGTACGGTGCTCGGCTGGCGCAGCAATTGGCCGATTCGCCCGCGACCGAGGCGTTTCGGGGGTACCGGCAGGGGCCGCGCCTGGCGTATTTTCGGCTTTTTTACCGCTTTTTTTACGGCTCGCGCGAGTCGCGCCTCGTGCGGGATGCCTTGCGCGAACTGGGTGAGTACCTGGCGGCACATCTGCCCGTACCCGCCGCCCGGCTGCGCGTCGGCGATTTCAACAACGGCAATTACAGCGGCGGCACCCGTTGCTGGCTGGCGTTTCACCCGAGCGAGGGCGACGATTCGCTCGTCCTCGAAATCACGCCGGAGGGCTTTCGCTGCGCCTGGCCGGAACACCGCGACGCGCGCGCGGTGGATTGGTTTGCGAGTACGGATTGGGCCGAAACGCTCGATTTGCTCGGTCGTCTGGCCGCCGGGTACCGGCGGACGCACGGGCTGGACGTCGTACCCGAACCCGCGCAGTCTGCCACCGTGGCAGAACCCGTACCAGGCTACGCGCCGGAATCGTACGACCGCTCCGAAGCGCTGAAGGACTTATTTTTTTCGGCTACCCAGTTCGATGCGTGGCTGGCGGCGTTGCGAACGAAGAAAAACCTGCTCCTGCAAGGCCCGCCGGGTGTAGGCAAAACCTTCGTGGCCCAGCGGCTGGCCCAGGTACTGACCGGGTACCAAAACGGGCCGACGACGAGCTTCGTGCAGTTTCACCCGTCGTTTGCGTACGAGGAATTCATCGAAGGGTACCGGCCCGACGGGCAGGACGGTTTTGCCGTCCGCACCGGATTGTTTTACGCGTTTGTGCAACGCGCCCGGCGGTACCCGACGCAGCCCCACGCGTTTGTCATCGACGAACTCAACCGGGGAAACGTCAGCTCTATTTTTGGCGAATTGCTGGTGCTGCTCGAAGCGGATAAACGCGGTCCGGCGCACGCCGTTCGGTTACCTAACTCGGGCGAGGCGTTTTTTCTGCCCGAAAACCTGTACGTTCTCGGTACGCTCAACACCGCCGACCGCTCGCTGGCCCCGCTCGACTACGCCCTGCGGCGGCGCTTCGCCGTAGCCACGCTCGTGCCCCAGTTCAACGAGGCCTTTGCCGACTACCTCCAGCGGCATCAGGTACCCCCGAACGTGGCAAACGATCTGATTCGGGAGCTGAACCGCCTCAACGAACGCATCCGGCAGGACCGGCAGCTCGGACCGGGGTTTGAAATCGGTCACAGCTATTTTTCGCAACCCACGGTACCGGTGGACGACTGGCTCCGGGCCGTGCTCGAACTCGAACTGGCCCCGTTGCTTCAGGCCTACTGGGCCGATGATTCGTCGGTGGCCGACGCACAAATCGAAATCTTGTTCGGGCTGCTTGGGTAGAAACGCGTAGTTTTGCGGCTCGTTTGAGCCTTACCCATGCGTTTGTTTTCCACCAACGGGCAGAGTCCCGACGTTACGCTCGAAGAAGCGATTTTTCGCGGCCTACCACCCGACAACGGCCTGTACGTTCCCGAGTCGATTCCCAGGTTACCCACTGAGTTTTTTGAGCGAATCGGGCGACTTTCATTTCAAGAAATTGCCCTGGAAGTGTCGAAGACCCTGCTCGGCGATGAGTTATCCACCGCCGACCTGGAGAAATTGGTGGAAAACGCCTTTCCGTTCGACGCACCCGTGCGCGAAATCGAACCGGACACCTTCGTGTTGGAGCTTTTCCACGGCCCTTCGATGGCCTTCAAGGATTTTGGAGCGCGCTTCATGGCCGGGTTGATGGGTCACTACCTCGCCCGCGCCAACCGGGAAATCCACATCCTCGTCGCCACGTCGGGCGATACGGGCGGAGCCGTGGCGCAGGGTTTTTTCCAGACCCCCGGCGTGCGCGTCACGATTTTGTACCCGAGCGGCAAGGTTTCGGCCATTCAGGAAAAGCAACTGACCACGCTCGGCGGCAACGTCGCGGCGCTCGAAGTGGCTGGTACCTTCGACGATTGTCAGCGACTGGTCAAGCAGGCTTTCCTCGATCCCGAGCTGCGGGCGCAGTTCAACCTGTCCTCGGCCAATTCGATCAACATCAGTCGGCTCATTCCGCAGTCATTTTACTATTTCAATGCCTACGCCCGGCTCAAGCAACGAAACAAGCCGCTGATAATCAGCGTACCAAGCGGAAATTTTGGCAACCTGAGCGCGGGTCTTCTGGCCTACCGTATGGGCTTGCCGGTGCAGCAATTCATTGCGACGACGAACGCCAACTGGGCGGTACCCAACTACCTCGCGACGGGTACCTTCGAACCGAAACCGTCCATCGAAACGATTTCCAATGCGATGGACGTGGGCAACCCGAGCAATTTTCCGCGCCTGACGCGCTGGGCGGGTGATTCCTGGGAGGAAATCAAGCAGTTGGTTACCGGATTTTGGTTTGACGACACCCACACGCGGGCCGCGATGAAAGAAGTCTACGACGCGACGGGCTACGTGATGTGCCCCCACACGGCCGTGGCGTACCTGGGTCTGCGCGAGTACCGTGCGGCGCACCCGGCGGAAAAGGTTACGGGGGTGTTTCTTTCAACGGCGCACTACGCCAAGTTTCTCAACGTCGTGGAGGTAGCGGTCGGGCAGTCGGTTCCGGTACCCGAGCGGCTTTCGGCCTTGCTCGATCAGCCGAAAGTCGCCACGCCGCTACCGGCCGATTTTGAGGCGTTCAAGCAGTACCTGCTGGCTTAAAGAAAACCGCCCGCCGAAGATTCGGCGGGCGGTTTTCTTTAAGCGTACATGCCATCGATGAGGTCCTGGTATTTCGCGGTGATGACCCGGCGTTTGAGGCTCAGCTTGGGTGTCATCTCACCGGTTTCGACGGTGAAGGGCTTGCTCAGTAGGCGGAATTTCTTGACTTGCTCGTACTGCGCGATGGAGGCGTTGGCCTTCGCCACTTCCGACTCGAAGCGTTCGAGTACCCGCGGTTCGGTCAGTACCTTTTCGTTGGATTCGTAGGGGATGCTCTGAAGTTCGCACCAGGTTTTCAACGCCGCAAAATCAGGTACCAGCAACGCCGAGGGGAATTTTTGCCCTTCGCCCACCACGATGGCCTGCTCGATGAAACGCGATTCTTTCAACTTGTTTTCCACCAACTGCGGAGCGACGTACTTGCCGCCGGAGGTCTTGAAAATCTCTTTTTTCCGGTCGGTGATTTTCAGGAAACGTCCTTCCACCAGTTCGCCGATGTCGCCGGTGTGGAAGTACCCGTCGGCACTCATGACTTCGGCCGTTTTTTCGGGCTGTTTGTAGTACCCTTTCATTACGTTCGGGCCTTTCACCAGGATTTCTCCGTCTTCGGCAATCTTGACGTGGACGCCTTCGAGCACCGTTCCGACGCAGCCCACCCGGAAATCGACCGGGTCGATGAGGCTGGTGGAAATAACCGGCGAAGTTTCTGTCAGTCCGTAGCCTTCCGAAATGCGAATGCCGGCCGCCCAGAACACGCGCGAAAGCCGGGGCTGGAGGGCGGCGGCACCCGAGCAAATCATTTTTACGTTGCCGCCCAGGGCCTGCTGCCACTTGCTGAAAATCAGCTTTCGGGCAATGGCCAGTTGCTGATCGTACCACCAGCCCATCGGCTTCGTCGGGTCGTACTGGAGGCCGAGCTGGAGCGCCCAGAAAAACAGGCGTTTCTTGAGGCCCGTCAGTTCGTATCCCTTCGCCACGATGCGGTCGTAGACTTTTTCAAGCAGGCGCGGAACGGTCGTGAATACGTCGGGTTTAACTTCTCTCAGGTTATCGGCGATGGTGTCCATGCTTTCGGCGTAGTAGATGCCGATGCCCTTGCGCAGGTAGACGTACAGGCAGGTACGCTCGTAAATGTGGCACATGGGCAGGAAACTGAGCGCCTTCCCGTTTTCAATCGAAGCCGGGAAGTACCGCAGACAGCCGTCGACGTTACTCAGGATGTTGTGGTGCGTGAGCATGACGCCCTTCGGGGTACCCGTCGTGCCGGACGTGTAGATGAGCGTCAGCAGGTCTTCGGGTTGCACGGCCTGTTTGTAGGGTTCGAGTTCGCTCACGTTCCGTCCCTGGCCTGCTTCGAGCACCTTTCGCCAGTATTGGGCACCGGGCAGGACGTCGAACGTGTACACGTCCGGCGCGTCCGTCAGGCCTTCGATGGCCGCAACGACTTTGTCGTACAGGACCTGATTGGCGACGAAGACGATTTTGGTACCCGAATCCTGGAAAATGAAGCGGTAATCCTCCACCGTGATCGTCGGATACATCGGGACACTGACCGCCCCGAGCTGCTGCATTCCGAAATCGACGATGTTCCATTCAGGTCGATTCGCGGAGATAATGGCGATTTTATCGTCTTTCCGAACCCCCAGTTGTAACAGTCCCAAGCTGGTTTGATTGACGAGGTCCGTAAACTCCTGAGCGCTGTAGCTGCGCCACGTGCCCGCTTCTTTTGCCACCAGCGCGTCGGCGCGGTTGGCCGTGCAAACGGAGTAATCGAGCAGGTCAAAAACGCGGGAATAGCCCGTTTGCTGGGTGGAGGCCGGTCTGGTTTCGGTTAGTGTTTGCATGACACGTGAGGAATGAGGCACGTACAATCCCAAGTCCGAAATTAGGATTTTTGTTTAGAAAACTTGTACCGATGCAATTCAAGATGCGCTACAATCGAGGTACCGATTCACTCTGTACGCGTTTCCTGTCGGGCGTCCTGCCAATAGTGAATCGCCTCCTGCTGGCCGCTGGCGTAGACGTATTTGCCCGCGCCCTGTCGTTTTCCCTGCCAGAACGCTCCGATGTAGCGGTCGCCGTTGGCGTAGTACAGCGTGCCGCGGCCGTGGTACTGGCCCGCCCTGAATTCGCCCGTGTACACGTTGCCGTTGGGTAGCCAGTGGGTACCCCGGCCTTCAAATTGCCCGTCCTGAAACTCGCCTTCGTACTTTTTCTTTCCACTGGCGTAGTACTGCCAGCCAAAGCCGTGCGGACGGTTGTTTTCCCAGGTCCCCGCGTAGCGTTCGCCATTTTTACGATTGATGTACACGCCTTCGCCGTCGGCGCAGTTCCCCGCCACGCACCCGACCGACGGCTTGGGCGTTTCGGTTCGGGCGGGAGCGGGCGTCAGCGTACGGGGTGCCTCGGTCGGGGTACGCGCGGCCAGACTGGGGGCGGGTTTACCGACGCCGGGGTACAGCGCAGCCGCATTTCGCCAGCCTTTTTCGATGGCTTGCAGGCGCTGGCTCCGGGGCGGGTGGGTGTAATCGCCCGCTTCCGATTGGAGTACGCGGATGGCAATCTGGGCCTCGTCGAGCGTGGCCCCGAGCTGATGCAAAACGAATCCAGACCATTCATCGGCCTGCAATTCCTTGTGCGGGCGGCTTCCGGTACCATCGCCTGTGTGCCCCTGGAGGTGGTGCGCAATTTCGTGCGCCATGATGCTCACCGAGGCCCAGTCGGTGTTGGTGCGGTCTTCGACCAATTTCATGAACGAATTGTCGTAGACAATGTACCGAACGCCATTCTGCCAGGTAGCAAAGCAGTTTTGCGTGTTCGGACATTCCACCACGGCGAAATTACGGGCCAGTCCGACCGGCTTCAGAATCCGATCGACGACAGCTTCCGCGTGCTGATTCGAGGCGAATGGATGGACATCACACGGCCCTTTGGCGTAGGTTTTCTGGCCGTAGTAGTGGCAGACGAACGGTTCGGAGGCAGCGGAAGAACGAGGTGTTTGGGCAAATCCTAAAACAGGAGCTAACAAACAGGCCGTCAAGGCCTTGAAAGCGTTCATAACGGGGCGATTTGGAAAGTTAACGCCCCCTTACAAAGCATTTCGGGCTTAGTTTATTGCGTCGCCCCGTAGGTTTCTGAATCGCTTGCGTGCCTCGGCCACGTAGATGCTGCCGGGGTACTGCGTGAGTACCTGCTGGAAGAGCCGCATGGCGGTTTCTTTGTCGTTGAGTTTTTCCTGGTACACTTTCGCCAGTGCGAACAGGGCGTCATCGCCGAGTACGTCTTCGCCGTGTTTCTGCCGGATTTTTTCGAGATCACCGACGGCCTCCTGAGCCCGATTTTCTTTGATGAGCGTGTTGGCCCGCAGCCACAGGATTTCGTCGGCCAGGGAGTGCTCCTGGTAGGTCCGGAAGAGGCTGTCGAGTGCCGCCAGCGCGGTACCGGTTTGGTTTTGGAAGAGTAGCAGTTCGACGGCTGCGTACGCTTTCATGGCCGTTTCGGTACTGTCGAGACCGGTGTTGTCCTGAATCAGCAGACTCACCTGCATGGCGTCGTTGGCGATTTCGCGCGTGGTCGCCATTTTAAGGATGTCGAGCATTTCCTTAGCCAGTTCGAAATCTCCCCGGTAGTAGTTCAGCTTGGCGTTTCGGAGTTTGGCTTCGTAGCCCAGCGGGGTTTCCTTTTGCGACTTTTCCACCTGTGAGTACAGCAGTGTGGCCTCCCAGGGCTCGTTTTTCAACAGGTACACGTCGCCCAAGTCGAGTTTGCAGCGGTCAATGAATTCGCGCTCGTTGCCGCCCGACTGGATGGCCGATTGCAGGATGGCCTGGGCCGTATCTTTTTCATTTAGGTAAAACGCGTAGAGTTGCGCCGTGCTGCGCATGGCCTCCAGCGTCTTGGCGTTGCGCCCCAACTCGTCGACCAAGCGGCGGTACTCGGCGATGAGCGAGCGTATTTCCTGCGTGTTGACGGGGTACGTCGTTTTGACCAATTCTTCTTTGGCGCTGATCATCATCCGGCGATACACCGGGTAGCTTGGACTGCGGGGGTACTCTTTCACGGCGTATTCAAAGGCTTTGCCCGCCGCGGCGTAGTCTTTGTTCTGCATGGCCATGAAACCAATTTCCACTACTTTTTGCCCTTCCTGCCGGTTGCGCCGGTCCATGGCACGGGCCTGGATGAACGCCTTGTTGAATTCCTTGAGTTGAATCAGGTGCCAGATGAGTAGTTCGTTGTAGTACGGTTCATTGGGCTGTTCCTGTACTTTCCGGTACAGCTCGCGCTCGAGTACTTCGATCGTTTTCTCGTCGCGTAGCTCGTCCTGAAGCAAGGCCTCAATTTCGGAGCGATGTTCGGGCTGTTTCCCGTAGGCGAGGTATTCGCCTACCATGCGTTCGAGTTGTCCCGTTGAGCGGTAGAGTTGGGCCAGCTCCAGGGCGTACCGCCCGGGCGCTTTTTGGTAGTCGCGGGCGCTTTGGTACAGTTTCATCGCCCAGTCGGTCTGATTGGCTTTTCCGAATAGTTCGCCCAGGGTTCGGGTACTCCCTTCCCGCGTACGGGCCTGGTCGATGGCGCTTTCCCATTGTTTTTCGGCTTCGTTATTTTTTCCTGCCCGCATGTAAACTTGCCCGAGTTCGGCCTGGTACGCCGTGGGATCGTCGCTGCTGCGCAGGAGGCGCTTCAGGTATTTCTCGGCTTCGTCCCACTGCTTGAGTTGAGTAAGCGCGTTGAGGTAAACGGCATGGATTTCGGGGGCAACCGTTCGTCCGCGGACGAATTTCTGTAGTACGCTTTTCGCTTTTTCAAATTCGCCGACTTTCACGTACTCCCGACTTAAGCGTAGTTCCTGACCCTCGACTCCTGTTGAGTCAGGGGTGGGTCGTACTTGCTGCGCCCAACTTGGACTGAGTCCGACCAATATGATCCAGCCCAGCAAGCTGAGTCGAGTCAGGTGGTGATTCAATGAATTGAATTTCATTTTCTTTTTTTAAAATCTTCTTTATTCTACTCCTTCAATGACGTGGATAAGTTGAAAACTTGCTTCGTTTGTCCCTTTTGAAGAGCAACGTGTACAATTCACGAGGTTACCCACAGTTTCTAACACACTTTTCCACAATCAATTAATTATCTATCAGCAAGTTAACATTTTGTTGATAGCCTGGTTGAGTTATCAACTTCTTTTTGTGTGGATAGTTGAGGTTGAGAAAAACGGTTGATAAGTGGTGTTCAGGCTGTGAATTTCTTTCGCGAAATCCACTACTCCTGGACGGTTGTACGCTTTTCCACAATTCTCACGGAGTTCTTCACCACATAATCCACGCCTCATCGGGTCTTTTACACGTCGAAAATGGCTTATCCACTGAGTTATCCACACTTTTTTTAAGGATTTTCAATTTTAAATAGACCTTTTCTTAGTCAAAGCGTAGGTTCTGGTCATCCAACTCAAAATTTTGCTTTAGTGTGGGAAACGACTGGTTGAAGACAATTCGTTCGGGTAATTCGAAGCGTTCGGCGTTTCCGGCGTCCCATTTGCCGTTGTTATTGGCGTCTTCGATGGCCCGCAGGTAGTATTTGCCGGGTTTAACGAATTCAAATCGAAAACGAGACTTGTTTGATTGGGTACTGACGACTTTGAAGTTTTCGTCTACCAGTTGAACGATAACCCCTCCCCGGTAGCCCGTGACTTGCCCTCCGATGACGCCATAATTCTCAGGATCCTTGATGGGGTGGTTGGTCCGACTGACTTGGTTGGTGTCGTTTTCGATTGAAAAAAACGTGCCTTTGGGTAAGCTCACCCGAATCTCCCGTCGGGCGTTCACCTCTTTCCGAAGCGAGAGTTGGGTACGAGTCGGGTTCCATTGCCACTCCTGTTCGCCAATCGGCACCTTCCGGGTCGTATCGGTCAGCAGTTCAATCAACTCGTAATTGGTACGCAACACGGGTTTCGTAAAGTTGATTTGATACTCAAACGCGGTCTCGACTTCCTCCCGATCGGCGGGAATGGTCTTCAGCGTAAATGCCGACCGGGTCGCCTCCTCGCGCCGACCCCGCGGTCGGAACTTGATTTTGACTTCGTGATTAAATCGTTGGTCAGCAGAATCCAGTACGGTCACGGCGGCGCGCACGGTATCCGTTTCATTCCGCACGTTGTAAAATTGCAGTTGCTTTTCGTCAAGCAGTGCGTACGGCAAGCTGTCAGCCGAACTGCGAAATTGCACCTGCACCTGCTTGACTCCCTTAGCATAGCCCACCGTGTAGTACGCACTCGTACCCCGTTGCGTAACGACTCGGTTTGGAGCCGTATCAATAAATCGCAGCGCCAATCGGATGCCTTGCTGGTTGGTAGTCAGTACCAGCGAATCGCGCAGAAACGCAATGGATTCTTTCGCGGCGTCGTAAAGCAGGTTGTTATTGGCGTCGGTGAGCGCGGCGAGGCGGTAGGTACCTACCGCGATGTTTTCAATTTCGAATTGACCCGAACTATCAGCTTTCGCGAAATAGTACGGCCGATTTTTAGAGAATTGAAGCGTATCCGAAAAACGGTATAAACCAACTAACGCGTCGAGCGCGGGCTCATTGGTTTGCAAGTCTACGACCTGTCCGCTGACGCGCAACGAATCAATCGTACTGCCGGTACTGAAAACCAATTTTACGTTCCGGGCCGGGTTACGCTCGCTGATGTCCTTGAAGGTGTTCCGGAAATTGAGGCTGTAGGTGGTGTTGGCCTTGAAAGGTTTGTCAAACAGGAGCCGAGCCCCCTTCGGTTTGATTTTCGTGGTGTAAATCCCTTCAATTTCGGGGGTAATCAGGAGTTGTTGGTTGATGTTGTCGACGGATACGTACTCGTCAAACTCTAATTCGACGACTTGCTCCCTGAAGTTGGTTGTCTGATTTTTGGGAAAGGTACTCACGACGCTAGGCGGTGTAACGTCTTTCGGTCCCCCAGTCGGGGGCACTTGCTGGGCACAACTTGCCAGAAAAAAAAGCACTGACCCAAGCAAAAGCAGGTAGATTCTCATGAAGCAGGTGGAAATACAAAACCCTCACTGGATGCGATGGTGAGGGTTTCTACAAATAACGGCTGAGTTTTGAAGACGTTTCAGCGACCGGATTCCTCTTTTTCAAAAATGTAGATTAAACTCGAGTACTGACCATTTCGAGAGGCGTTCCAGTTGGAACGCAAGCCCACTTGTAGCGCCTCCGAATAACGTACTCGACCGTACCGGTATTGGGTGCTGAGCATACTTACGTAGTAGGCATCGAAGGGCATTGGTTTCGTTGCGCAGAGCTTGAAGCCGTGCTTTTTAGCCAATTGGGACAGCGTGTGTTGGGTGAAATGATACAGGTGTCGGGGAACATCGTAGGCGGCCCAGTGCTGTCCGAATTGCTGGGCATCGTAACTCAAATGATTGGGTACCGCAATTAGTATCTTCCCCCCTGCGGCCACGTGCGCACTGATCCAACGCCAGGTTTCTTCGAGCCGGTGGACATGCTCCAGCACGTGCCAGAGGGTAATGAGTTGGTACGATTCTCCCGAATTTAATTTCCAGATTGAATCGCTGAACGATTGGCCGAGTGCTTCTTCCGCTTGCTTCCGAGCCTTTGGGTCGGGTTCTACTCCTGCTACGTTCCACCCATTTTGTTGACAGGCTTTCAGGAAAGCACCCGTTCCGCAGCCGATATCAAGGATTTTTCCTTTCTGGGGTACCTGACCGTTGATCAGTTTAATTTTATTCCGGATCGCAACCTTGCGTACGCCGTGATACAGTCGGGCAATCAAACCTTGCCGGGTATTGCTGTGTGAAATGTACGCGTCGGACTGGTAATAGCGAGCAATGGTATCCTCCGTTGGCCGAGGATTCGTGAAAACGAACGCGCAATTCGCGCACTGGCTTAACTCGAATACTTCCTGACTGACCGTGTAATCCTGGCACTGTAAAAAGGGCTTGAACTCGGTGTGTCTGCAAACCGGACAGTTTCTAACCAATTCCGTACTCATACAACAATTTTGAAATTTACCGACCCAGATGCACCAGCAAGATTGATAAATCGGCGGGCGATACGCCGCTGATTCGCGAGGCTTGGCCTAACGTGCGGGGTCGCAGCGTTGTCAATTTCTGCCTGCTTTCTTTTGACAAGGATGGTAACGCATTGTAATCAAACTCTTGATGGATGAGTACATCCTCCAGACGCGTCAATTTCTCCACCTGTTGCTGCTCTTTGACGATGTAACTCTCGTACTTGATGCTGATTTCAGCCTGTTCCAGCACATCGGCGCTGAATTTTTGTATCTGTTTCCCAGCTTCTTCACTCATCTCAATTAGGTGTGCCAAAGTCAGATCTGGCCGTTTGAGCAGATGGTGTAACGAGGTTTTTTCCCGCAGTGGAGCGGAACCCATCTTTTCTAAATAGCCGTCTGCATCCGCAGGAAGCAGTTTTACTTCTTTCAAGACTTTGATTAGCGCCTCCGTCTGACTTTGCTTCAACCGCGTTCGTTGAACGCGTTCTTCCGAAGCTAAACCAATGGCGTACCCTTTTTCGGTAAGGCGTAGATCGGCATTGTCCTGACGCAGTAAGGTGCGGTACTCGGCCCGCGAGGTAAACATTCGGTATGGCTCGTCCGTACCCTTGTTGATCAGATCGTCAATCAACACGCCGATGTAAGCTTCGGCCCGACTCAGCGTAAACGCTGCTCGTTGATGTGCCTTGTTGTGCGCGTTGATGCCCGCGATCAGACCCTGGCAAGCCGCTTCTTCGTACCCGGTTGTCCCATTGATTTGACCAGCAAAAAACAAATTTGCTATTCGTTTGGTCTCTAACGTGGGATGAAGCTGAGTCGGCGGAAAATAGTCGTACTCAATGGCGTAACCGGGCCTGAACAGGCGAACCTGCTCAAATCCTTCGATTTTTTGCAGGGCCCGTAGCTGAATCTCCTCGGGTAGCGAAGTAGAAAACCCATTTACGTACACTTCAACAGTGTTCCACCCTTCCGGTTCAACAAAGATTTGGTGACGATCTTTATCAGCAAATCGGTTGATTTTGTCTTCGACGGAAGGGCAGTAGCGCGGACCTAATCCTTTGATTCGCCCTGTAAACATCGGCGATTGATCAAAGCCTTCCCGCAAAATAGCGTGTACCTCCGGATTGGTGTAGGTAATCCAACAGGAGCGCTGATTGGGCAGGGGCGTTGTGTCCAGATACGAAAACTTGCCGGGTTGCTCGTCACCTTTCTGCTCCGTCATTCGGTCGTAGTTTAAACTACGCCCATCTACTCGGGGTGGAGTACCGGTTTTCATCCGTCCCGATTCAAATCCCAACTCAACGAGCTGTTCCGTGATACCCGTACTCGCGCGTTCTGACACACGCCCTCCCCCGAACTGCTTTTCTCCGATGTGAATCAACCCATTCAGAAACGTCCCGTTCGTAAGGATTACGCTTTTCGCTTTAATCTCGAGCCCCAACTGAGTTTTTACGCCTATCACCCGATCGGATTCAAGCAGCAGCTCTGTTACCGAGTCCTGGCGAAAATCAACGTTTGAATTTTTTTCCAAAGCCGTGCGCCACGCTTCAGCAAATCGCATCCGATCAGACTGACAACGCGGACTCCACATGGCTGGACCTTTTGATCGGTTCAGCATTCGAAATTGAACCATGCTTTCGTCTGCAATGATTCCAGACATTCCCCCTAGCGCATCAACTTCTCGAACGATCTGCCCTTTCGCAACGCCTCCCATTGCTGGATTGCACGACATTTGAGCAATCGTCTGCATATTCATCGTGACCAGCAGTACGCGCGAACCCATTTGAGCCGACGCATGAGCGGCTTCACAGCCTGCGTGTCCCGCACCTACTACGATTACATCATACTTATTAAAGTTCATTTCCAGGGATTTAAGGACAGTTTCACGTGAAACATGTATTTGAAATAATTTTGTTTCACGTGAAACGCTAGCTGAAGTTCGACAAATAAAGATTTTCCTTAGAAGTCATCTCTCCTTTTTGAATAGTGGTTTTATCAAAGTAACCAAGCAAATGCAACAAGCCATGTACCATTACTCGACGCAGTTCTTCTTCAAACGAGAGAGCTAACTCCAGTCCATTGGCGTTTACCCGCTCAATACTAATGTAAATGTCACCTTCCACACCCGTTTCAATGGAATGTTCAGAATAATCAAACGTGATGACATCAGTCAATGTGTTATGCTGAAGAAACTGGACATTCAGCTGGTGCAGGTACTCGTCCGAACAGAAAATATAGTTCAATGCGTTCAGGTGTGCCCCTTCTTTCTGAGCGACTTGCTGCAACCAGCGTTTCGTGCGGATGGGCTGAGGAACTTTGAAATCAATGTCTTCACAAAAGAAACGAATCACGGCGATGGAGATAAAAAAAGGGTGGTTAAATAACCACCCCAAAATTGATTAGCGAACTTACTTTAACTTCTGAAAATAGTTATCTACCTCACGTCGGTAAAAGGGAGACAAGGTAGGGGGTACCGTCTTTAGCAATTCCGTCTGCCGTTGCTTCACCCGATTGAACGTGTCCAGTAGGGCGGGAATACGCGGCGGTACCTGACGAGCGGTTTCACCCTTGCGTTTCTGATCTTCCTCCTGCTCTTTAAGCGCCTTTTCTGATTCCAGCAACCGCGTCAACAGCTCACGATTGCGATTAACCGTATTTTGATTAAGTCGCTTGTTTACTAAATCTTCTTCCGTTTCGTCCATCTTTTTCATGATGTCCTGTAGTTCACTGCTCTGCTTTTGGCCAGCTTCCGTACCTCGACTTTGATTCATCAATTCCTGAAGTTGCTTCCGAAGTGCTGCTTGCTCGGCAGCTAGACGGGCTAACTGTTCGGAATATTGCTTCCCGCCCTGACCCGGACCCTGCTGGTTCATTTGCTGCATCTGCTGATTGAGCTGTTGCTGCTTCTCCCCCATTCCGGGCATCGGCTTCGAACCTTTTTTCTGATTACCCTTTCCACTAGCCATTGACATCATGCTGGCCATGCTGTCCTGCATTTGTTTTAGCACATCACTTAGCATGAGCGCTAGATTGTTCATGCTGGTCATGGCAAACTGCTGTTTCGAAGTCGCCTGGTTAATTTTGCGTTCCTTGATGTACTGAACCCCATCATCCATTGCCGTTCGCATGTCCGAAAGCTCACGGGTTACGAACGATTGAATTTGCAGCACTCGCTTCGCTAAAGCGTACAAGCTGTCTTCTACCACCTTGGCATCGTCCTGAAGTTTGAGCTGCTCCTGAGATAGTTTTACAAAACGTGGATCGGCCAAATTAACGCCCCTGAATTCTTTCATTACCTTCTCCTGATCGAACGAAAGACGGATCAGGTTTTCAAGGATTTTCCGAAGATCGTCCATGTTCTCGCTGGTCTCCTCCATTTCAGCCGAGTTTTTCGAGTCGGCCAATTGCTGCGCCAGTTGTTTCATCTGACTCGCTGCCTTTTTCTGTTTTTGCGAAGCCGCTTTGTTGTTCTGATTCGACAAATCTTGCTTGCTTTGCTTTTGTTGATTGGAAATCTCGTTTTGCTGCTCCGGTTGCGTATCCAATTCGGGCGAATTAGGTAACTCTTTGTTCATCTCCTCCGCAGCCTTGAGCTTTTCCTTGATGTCTTCCATGGCCTTCTCAAGCGCCTCCTGCTCCTTTCTCAATTGCTCGGCTGAGCTCTCAGATTTGTTTTCGGGGAATTGCTGATTCTGCTCTGGCTTATTTGGCTCAGGTTTCGCGTCGGATTTATTCTGTTCCGTTTTGTCTGCAAGGTTTTCCTGCTTCTCGGAAAGTTTCTTGAGATCTTCAATGGCCTGATCCATTTTCTGATCGACTTGAAGTTTCTTGAAAAGATTCAGCGCCCGATCCAGCTCTTTTTCCGTGTTACGCTCTTTATTTTTCAAACGGTCCAGAAGCTCAAGCAAACGACTATCCTGATTCTTCTCCAGCATATTTTTCAATTGGTCATACAGCTTCTGCGTATCGTTGTTGAGCAATTCGTCCATGATTCGTTGCAATTGCTCGGCTTTCTTTGCCGCTTCCGGACTCAACTGGTTAAACCGTTGCTGACGTTCCGTTAAGGCTTTGTTCTGATTCTGGAGCTGACGAATTTCTTCCATCAGTTGCTCCCGCTTTTTGAGCAATTCTTCGATCTGCTTCTTGTCCTGAAAATCCAACTCGCGCTTGCTACGCAGGCGGTTTTCGAGCGCTGCCAATTCGTTTTTTAATTGCTGAGCGCGGCTGAGGGATTTATCGAGCTGGGCTTCAGCTTTTCCGCTTTCTACTTCCAACTCCTTCTCAACCGCTTCCCGAGCCGGGGGCGCATACGTTAAAATGGGCGTGCGGGCTGACTTGGCACCGTTCACGCCATCGTTGTCCCAGACCTGCACGTAGTATTCCAGCCGGTCGCCGGACTCCAGGCGAAGGCTGTCCGTCTGCCAGGGGAAGTAATAACTCTGAATCGTCTGATTGCGATTAACGGAAAGACCAACCGAGGCATACGCTTTGGGTTCGGGTTGGTTCTGACGTGAAATTTTGTAGAACACCCGAAGCTGTGAAAGCCCGTAGTCGTCAGTTACCGAGCCACTCAGCACGACAAAATTGTACAGCGTCGAATCGCGGTACTGCTCAAGGGAAATGGTCGGATGCCGGTCAGGCGTAACGTTGAGGTAGTACTGAATCGGCTCCCGATTAGCGGCATACTGATTTTGCAGGAAGATTTGATAATTCCCTGAAGTCATGGCCCGCTTCTGAAACGAAAACGCATTCCCAACCAACGACTTCTCTGCTGTCTGCCGGGTTTGACTCGGCTCGAATTGCACCAGTACCGTTTCGGTTTGCTGAGCGTCAAACTGCCAGGTAACCGAAGTACCCTGGGGCAGGCTTAGATTACCCACGTTTTTCAGCGATTCGGCGGGCTTGTTGAGGTAAGTCGGGTACGTTAGCCGAACGTCAAAAGCGGCTAAAGCCGGTCGCTGGACTACCTCCACTTCGTACGCAGCAGACGAAAAGCCCGCCGCTTCAAACGAAAACGGAGCATCCTTCTGAATTTTTCGAAACGTATACACATACGTTCCCTCATCCTGCAACTCCATGCGAAAACTCCGGTTGCCGGTGCGCAGAAAAACTCCCTCGGGAGCCACCTCGCCCTGCAACTTAAGCTGTACCGTGAAGTCTTCGTTTTTAAAGGCCTGCAGGGACTTGTTCTCCAACACGAAAGAAAACGGCGCGTCTTCGACGTACTCGTTTTTGAAATTGACGATGCGTTGCGTCGGCTGGGCAAAGAAGGCGGGCGACACAAATAAGATCCCCATGATGAGCAGCGCGGGCGCGGCGATGTACTTCAGGTACCGCTGGTTTTCGTCCAGTTGAACGGCATCGGCGAATCGCACGAACGCCAACTGCTGCGACTTCTGTTGAATCGAAGCCAGGAGCAATTCGTTTTGATTGGTACTGAGTCGGGCCAGTTGCAGGGTATTCAACAGGCGGTCGCCTACCTCCGGAAAAAATTGCCCAATCTGCGCGGCGGCCTGCTCGTTACTCAACGGCTTGCGACGACCGTACAGAAACCAAGCCGGTTTGACTACCCAAAAAATGAGCGAAAACGTCAGGACGGCCAGAAATCCAAAAAACAAAACGGCCCGAAAGGTCGAACCGAATCGCCCGAAGTACTCAAGCGTGTTAAAAATCAGGTACGCCGACAGGAGTACCGCTGCCGAGAAAATCAGCCCCTTCAGCAACAGGTTGAGGTAGTACTTCCGCTTGTACTCTTCCAGGTGGCCGAGCAGCGTTTCGAGAGGGGAAGTGGCCATGAATCAAATTGATTAAGTCAGTTCGACGAGTACCGGACAATGATCGGAATGGTGGGCTTCAGGCAAAATGGCCGCACGAACCAGGCGTTCGCGCAGCGGCTCGGTAGCCAGGTGGTAATCGATGCGCCAGCCCAGATTTCGCTGGCGGGCTCCCGACCGAAAACTCCACCACGTGTAATGGTGCGGATCGGCGTTGAAAACACGAAATGCATCCACGAATCCTGACGACAAAAACGAACCGAACCAGGCCCGCTCTTCAGGCAAAAAACCGGAGCAATTGACGTTCGCCTTCGGGTTGTGAATGTCGATTGGCTGGTGGCAAATGTTGTAATCGCCCGAAATGACCAGATTCGGATGCGAACGTTGCAAGTCCGTCACGTACCCATGAAAATCATCGAGCCACTGCATTTTAAACGCCTGCCGCACATCACCACTCGACCCCGAGGGCATGTACACGCTCATCAGCGAAACGTCGTCAAAATCAGCACGAATCACGCGTCCTTCGCAATCATAAACGCTCAGGCCGCAACCGTATTCTACATGGCGGGGTACCTGCTTCGATAAAATGGCCGTGCCACTGTACCCTTTCTTTTCGGCGGGGTACCAGTAGAGATGGTACCCCAAGTCCTCGAATACCGTCCGGTCAAACTGGTCGAGCGAAGCCTTGATTTCCTGCAACGCCACGACGTCGGCATCAGTACCGGCCAGCCAGGTACCGAATCCCTTGCTCAGGGCCGAGCGAATGCCGTTGACGTTGTACGTCAGAATTTTCATGTCAGACAAAAACTTCGCGGTCGAAATACGCGACCACGTGCAATTTGAGTAACTGCTCCTGCGCCAATAAATCGCCATTGGGCAACGAACGCACCAACCGCCAGTGCGGCCAGCCTTCCGCGTCGAGACCGTCGAGCTCGTAGTACCCCGATAAGCTGAGTACCTTGCAAATGGCGATGTGCATCAGGTCCTGCTTTTGTTCTTTCGTAAAAAACTGATGGCCCTTGCCCAACTCCTGCACGCCGATGAGAAACAGGACCGCGTTCAGATCCATTGGGCGTTTCCCCACGCTCTCCTCCAGGCGGTCGAGCAGGGCTTCCCATTCCTGGTGTAGCGAGGTGTCGTTGATCGGCTCCATCAGGCAACGGTAGCTTGCAGTTCGTCCCAGTACTCCACGGCGCGGCGCAGGTGCGGAATCACGATGGTCCCTCCTACCAGCGTCGCCACCGAAAAAACTTCCTGCACTTCGGCCTCGGTCACGCCCAGTTCGTGGCACTTGCCGAGGTGGTACTTCACGCAATCGTCGCAACGGAGCACCATCGAGCTGACGAGCCCCAGCATTTCTTTCGTCTTCGTGTCAAGCGCGCCGGGGGCGTAAGTGTTCGTATCGAGGTTGAAAATGCGTTTCAGAATTAAATTATCCGACCCCAGGATGCGGTCGTTCATCCGACTTCGGTACGCGTTAAAATCGTCAATGGCAGACATGCGGGTAAGCGAAATGGAAAATTGAGGAAATGGTCGTCCCGGAAAAAAGACGTAAGGCTAATTTAGTCATTTCCTTTTGCATCCCGAATGCGCCTGTACCTGAATGCCTTCGTTGACTTACTTTTTCCACGCGTCTGTTCGGCGTGTTCAGAAACGTTGGCTAGCGGTGAGGAAATTTTGTGTACCTCCTGTCGATTCGCCTTGCCGCGTACCGATTCGCACCAGACCGGCGACACTCGGATTGCCGAAAAATTTTACGGGAAAGTCGAACTGGCCAGCGCCCACGCGTACCTGAAATTCAGCAAGGGCAGCAGTGTGCAGCGGTTGCTTCACGCACTCAAGTACCGAAATCAACCCGGAGTCGGGCAAATATTGGGAAAACTTTACGGGGCAGAACTGCGTCAGGCGGGGCGGTACGATGACGGCGATCTCATCATTCCGGTACCCCTGCACCGCGCCAAGCTCCGGCAACGGCAATACAACCAGAGCGATTGTTTTGCCGAGGGACTTTCGGAAGCGATGCAGATTCCCTGGTCGCCGACGGTACTTCGCAAGAAAAAAGCAACCGATAGTCAGACCCGGAAAAGTCGCTTCGAGCGCTTTCAGAACGTCAACGAAATCTTTCAGGTGACCGATCCGGCGCAGATTCAGGGCAAAACTCTGATTCTGGTCGACGACGTCGTCACGACGGGTGCTACGCTGGAATCTGCCGCGCGAGTGTTGCTCGGCAGCGGAGCGCAATCGGTACACGTCCTGACCATCGCCACGGCTCTGTAAAACGAAAAGAGCCCGGCCGTGGCCGGACTCTTTCTCGCAACTGGAGGAAACTCAATTTTATTTCTTGCGGCCCACCGACAGCATCGCGCAACGGAAACCGATCATGGCCGTGGCCGAATCCTGGTCGAGATACCGGCGGGTACCGGGCGAGAGCCAGTAGGCGACGTCGGCCCAGGAACCGCCTTTGTAAACCCGGGCGCGGTTGTCGACGAGCGAGTTGTTGTTTTTCTTGTCGTAGTTCTTTTCCTGGTCCTGGAACTCCGAATTCCGAACGGGGTTCAGGTCGCTGAAATTCTGGAACGAAAGCGGGCGGTAAATGTCGTACACCCACTCGTTGACGTTCCCGGCCATGTTGTAAAGGCCGAAGTCGTTCGGCGGGAAGGAGTACACTTCGTCCGGCGTAATCGAGCCGTCGTTTGATTTACCGGCGATACCGGCGTAGTCACCGCGACCGCGCTTGAAGTTGGCGAGCATAGTACCTTTCTTCCGACCAGCGTTTTTCCGTACTGACGAACCATCCCAGGGGTAAATCCGCTGGTTTGACTGGTTTTCATCGATGTACTGCGTACCGATGAGCGCCTTGGCGGCGTACTCCCACTCAGCTTCGGTAGGCAGGCGGTAGTTCGGCAGCACGTACCCCGTTTCAATCGCAGCGCGGCCGCCTTCGGTTTGCACCACGTTTTGCGTCGCTACTTCAGCGCCTTTCTTGCCCCGTTTCTTGGTACCGGCCTTCGCGCCTTTCGCGGCCAAGTCCATGTTGACAGCCTGCGTGCGCCAAGCCGAATAATCGCTGGCCTGCACCCAGCTCACGCCCACCACCGGGTACATCCGGAAGCCGGGGTAGCGGAAGTACTGATCGACGTACGAATCGTTGAAGGCCAATTCCTGCGCCCAGACGGTCGTGTCGGGCAGGGCGGCTTCGTAAAACTCCTGCGTCGAATCGCGCTGGATAGCGTAAAGGTATTCGAGGTAGTGGACGTTGGCGATTTCCGTTTCGTCCATGTAAAACGACTGGACGGTCACGGTACGCTCCACGTTGTCGTGGGCCTGCATGGCGTCTTCTTCGAGCGAACCCATCGTAAAGCGACCGCCTTCGATGTAGACCAGGTTCGGGCCGGTTGGCTGACCTTTGAATTTAGCGACCTGGAACCCGTCTTTCTGGTTGTAGTCAAGGCCCGTTGCGGTACTCTCCTTGCCGATTCGCGCGCTGCTGGGTCGTTTCTTCGAGCAGCTCGTCAGGAGCAGCACCGTCACCAGCATCGGCAGTAATTTGAAAGCCACTTTCATCCGCGTGATAAATTAGATTTGGTACGTGTTGGTCGCTTTTTAAAGTCCACAAAAATAGGCCTTTACCCGGAAACTCCGTCAAACGGCTTGCGTAAGGGCCTCAAAACGTTGTACAATTTCACCAAGCGCCTGATCCAGATCGGCCACCGACCGAACGTCGTCGCGTTGAAAAATCAGCTTTCCTTTCACATCGCGCAGGGCCACCTTGCGGGGGTTTGCCTTCACGTAGTCGAGGACCTGACCGAACTGTTCCGACTGGAAGAATTGCTCGTGCTCCCCAGAAACGAAGTAGCCTTTGAGGGTATTGTTTTTCAGCGTCAATTTCTCGAACCCGATTTTTTCGGCTTTCCAGCGCACCCGCACGATTTCGATGAGGTCGTGTACCTCGGCGGGTAGCGGGCCGAAGCGGTCGGTCAGTTCCTGCTCGAAGGCCCGAAGCTGCTCCTCGGTTTCGAGGTTGTCGAGGCGGTTGTACAGCCCCAGACGCTCCGAAATGTTCGCGACGTACGATTCGGGAATCAGAATCGACAAATCGGTTTCAATCTGGCAATCCACCCGGAGTACCCTTGCCGACTCGGCCAATTCCTGAACGAAAAGGTCCTTGAACGTACTCTCCTTCAACTCCTGCACAGCTTCGTCGAGAATTTTGTGGTACATCTCGAAACCCAGGTCATTGATGAACCCGCTCTGCTCGGCCCCCAGCAGATTGCCCGCGCCACGAATGTCGAGGTCGCGCATGGCGACTTTGAAGCCGTCGCCCAAATCCGAGAATTCTTCGAGCGCTTGCAGCCGCTTCCGCGAATCGGTCGACAACAGCGAAATCGCGGGCGTCAGCAGGTAGCAAAACGCTTTTTTGTTCGACCGCCCTACCCGACCACGCATCTGGTGCAAATCGCTCAGGCCGAAGAGGTGGGCGTGGTTGATGATGATCGTGTTGGCGTTGGGAATGTCGAGGCCCGCTTCGATGATGTTCGTTGAGACGAGAATGTCGTACTCGCCCTCGATGAAGCGCATCATCACCCGTTCGAGTTTGTCGCCCTCCATCTGCCCGTGCGCCACGCCGATTTTGGCGTCGGGAATGAGTTTTAGAATCAGGTTGCCCATCGACTCGATGTCCGAAACCCGGTTGTGCACGAAAAATACCTGCCCGCCGCGCTTCAGCTCGTGGGCGATGGCGTCGCGAATCAGAATTTCATCGAACACGTGAATTTCCGTCGTGACCGGCTGGCGGTTGGGCGGCGGGGTACCGATGACGGACAAATCGCGGGCACCCATCAGCGAAAAGTGCAACGTTCTCGGAATCGGCGTGGCCGTGAGCGTCAGCACGTCGACGTTCACGCGCATTTCCTTCAGCCGGTCCTTCGTCTTGACGCCGAACTTTTGCTCCTCGTCGATGACCAGCAGCCCGAGGTTTTTGAATTTGACGTCCTTGTTAACGATCCGATGGGTACCAATCAGGATGTCCGTCTCTCCCGATTCCACGCGCTTGAGCGTGTCCTTGATCTGCTGCGGCGATTTAAAGCGGTTGATGTACTCGACCTTGACGGGAAATTTCTCGAACCGGTCGCGGAACGTCCGGTAGTGCTGCATGGCGAGTACCGTCGTGGGTACCAGAATGGCCACTTGCTTCGAGTCGCAGACCGACTTGAACGCCGCCCGCATAGCCACTTCGGTTTTGCCAAAACCGACGTCGCCGCAGACGAGCCGGTCCATCGGGTGCGGCTTTTCCATGTCGTCCTTCACGTCGCTGGTTGCCTTGGCCTGATCGGGCGTGTCTTCGTACAAAAACGACGATTCCAACTCAGCCTGTAGGAAACTGTCGCGAGTGAACGCGTACCCCGGCGCGAGCTTGCGCTTGGCGTAAAGCTGGATGAGTTCGGTGGCGATGTCCTTCACCTGCCGCTTCACGCGCGATTTTTTGTTCTCCCAGTCGGGCGAGCCGAGTTTGCTCATCGTTGGCGTCGCGCCGTCCTTGCCCGAGTACTTCGAGATTTTGTGCAGCGCGTGGATGCTGACGAACAGCACGTCGTTGTCGCGGAAAATGAGCCGGATGGCCTCCTGCTCGCGCCCGCCGACGTCCACCTTTTCCAGTCCGGCAAAGCGCCCGACGCCGTAGTCGACATGCGTGACGTAATCGCCCGGCTGGAGCGTTTTGAGTTCTTTCAGCGTGAGCGCCTTCGATTTCGAGAATTTGTCGCGGACGCGGTACTTGTGGAAGCGGTCGAAAATCTGGTGATCGGTGAAGCAAACGATTTTCGTCTGCTCGTCAATGAAGCCCTCGCGCAACGAGATGTTCAAGGGCTGAAACTTCACGTAGTCGTCGATTTCCTCGAAAATCGTGTTCAGCCGCTCCAGCTGCTTCTGCGAATCGGCGGCGATGACGTTTGCGTAGCCGTGGTACTGCTGGTCGTGGAGGGCTTCGGCAAGGCGTTTGAAATCTTTGTTGAACGAAGGCTGCGGACGGGAGGTGTACTGGAGGCGTGCTTCGTGCTTCGGGGGTTGTGCTTCGTTCGCGTCTTTTGACGTGAGCGGCTTAAAGTAGAAGCGTTTGCCGAACTCGACGGTACCGAAGCTCTTGACGTGGCTGAGGAAACCGCGCCGCGTTTCGAACAACTGCGCCGGTTCGCTGATGATTTTGATACCGCCGCTGCGCGCGAGGATTTCCCCAAAGCTCTGCTCGACTTTCTCGAAGCTTTTTTCCAGAATCTCCAGCGTCAGTTCGGCGTCTTTGAACCAGAGGCGGGTCGTTTCCGGGAAAAAATTCAGGAACGGCTCACGCGTTTCCTGAACGAACTTCGTCTGAACGTCAGGGATGATGTTGATGCTCGAAACGGATTCCTTCGAGAGCTGCGTTTCGGGGTCGAAGGTGCGGATGCTTTCGACTTCGTCGCCGAACAGATCAATGCGGAACGGCCGCTCGTTGGCGTAGCTAAATACATCGATTATTCCCCCACGAACCGAGTACTGACCGGCTTCGTAGACAAAATCCGTGCGGTCGAAGCCCTGCTCGTTCAGGAATTCGCCCAGAAAATTCGTATCCAACTTCTCCCCGACCGACACCGAAAACGTGTGCGCGACAAGCGAACGCCGATTGATGACTTTCTCGGAAAGGGCTTCGGGGTACGTCACGATGAGCAGGCCCCGTTTCGCCTCGACCGTCAGGCGGTTGAGTACCTCAGCCCGCATCAGCACGTTGGCGTTGTCAATTTCCTCGTACTGGTAGGGTTTTTTGTACGACATCGGGAAGAACAGCACGTGCTCCTCGCCCACTAAGTTTTGCAGGTCGTTGAAAAAGTAGGCGGCTTCGTCGCGGTCGCTCAGGACAAATAGGCTTGTTTTCGGCTCGCGCTGGTAGAGCGCGGCGGCGAGCACGGCATCGAGGCTGCCGACGAGGCCTTTGATCTGCACGTGGGCGTCTTCGGCCTTCCGGCTTTTGAGCCGCTCGGCGAGGAGTTGGACGAAGGCATCTTCGCGGTACAGCGTCAGGAATTCTTTGACTAACATACGTTGGGGGTTCACACGAGAAACCACGAATGCACGGTGGACGATTCGTGAATTCGTGGCGAAAGCAGCACAAACCTAACCAAAAGCGTACCGAAAGAGTTTGTGGCCGAGCGTCCCGAATCCGGGGATTTTTCGGGAGTTTAGCAGGCATGGAATCGGTACTCACTTACGTCCGGCAAAACCCGCTCGAAATCGCGGGCATCGTCGCGACGCTGATCTGCGTCTGGCTCAACACCCGACAAAACGTCTGGGGCTGGTTCTGGGCGATCGTCAGTAGCGGGATTTACGGCGTGATTTATTTTCAGGCGAAGCTGTACTCGGACATGGAATTACAGGGCGTGTTCATCGTCCTGAGCGTCTACGGCTGGTACCACTGGCTCTTCGGCGGTACCCGCCGCGGCGGGCGCTCCCGCGGCGGGAGCGCCCGCGACGACCTGCCCGTGACGGCGATGCCCGCGAAGTTCTGGGTACCCTGCCTGCTGCTGTTCGCCGCCTTCACGGGCGCTTCGGGGTACCTCCACGGCCAATACACCGACGCCCGACTGCCCTACGCCGACTCGGCCCTGACCGCCACGAGCCTGATTGCCCAGTGGCAGATGGCGAAAAAGTACCTCGAAAACTGGGTACTGTGGATTTTGGCCGACGTGTGCTACGTTGGCCTGTACCTCGTCCGCGGCCTGAACGGGACCGCCCTGCTCTACCTCCTGCTGCTCGGGCTGGCGCTGAAAGGGTACCTGGATTGGCGGCGAACTCTCCAGCCCATCCCGAGCGCATGAAAAAAATCGTCCTGACCGGTCCGGAATCGACGGGCAAGAGCACCCTTGCCCGCCAACTGGCCGGGCACTTCGCCGCGCCACTCGTCGAGGAGTACGGGCGAACGTACTGCGAACGGTTCAGAAACGACTGCGACCCGCTCGATTTAATTCACATTGCCGCTGGGCAGTTGTACCACGAAGACTTGGTCGCTGCGCAAACGACCAACTTGCTGATCTGCGACACGGACCTCATCGTCACCGAAACCTACGCCGAACTGTACCTCGGGACCTGCCCGCTGCTCGTCACCGAATGGGCGAAGTCCCGGCACTACGACCTCTGGCTGCTGCTCGACACCGATTTGCCTTACGTGCCCGACGGCATTCGGCTGTTTGCCGAGCGTCGGCAAGCGCAATTCAATCGGTTGCGGGAGATTCTGAAGGAGCGAAACCTGCCTTACGTCGTCATCTCGGGAAATTTTGAGGAGCGATTCATCCGTGCTGTGGAAGCGGTAAGCAGGATTTTATAAAAAAATCTTGCTCCTCGCTCCCCACTCCTCGCTTCCGGCTTTACCTTCGCCCCGTTGATCGCATAAAGGGGTGCCCTACCTGACGGGCTGAGATCATACCCATTGAACCTGATGCGGATAATGCCGACGCAGGGAACGCGAGTAATTTGAAAATTTGAGAATGTCACAATTTAAAAATGGGGCTGACGCGAAAGCCTGCATTCCTTCATTTTCAAATTGTGACATTCTCAAATTTTCAAACTGCCCCACATTTTCAAATTCAGTTCTGAACCCCCGGCGGGATTCAGCCCCTTTGCCTGTCGTGAACCGTTTCTTCGATGAAAACGACCGCGACGTTTTTGCCCATTTTTCTAGTTCTCACGCTCCGCACGTTCGCGCAGTTCAGCCTTTCGGGTACCGTGACCGACGGCGAAACCGGCCAGGCGCTCCCCGGCGCGACGATTCAACTGACGGGTACCCCGCGAGGTACCACGACGAAGTCTGACGGCACGTTCATGCTTCAAAACCTGCGGGCGGGTACCTATGCACTACGCATCAGTTACGTGGGATTTGAAGCCGTCAACCGCTCGCTGGAGGTTCGGCAGAACGAAACCGTTTCGGTCGCGTTGAGCCGGAGTACCTTCACTGCCGATGAAGTCATCGTCAGCGCGACGCGGGCTAACGAGCGCTCAGCGATGGCGTACTCGAACGTTACGGCGGAGGAAATCCGGAAGCAGAACCTCGGCCAGGACTTACCCGTGCTGCTCAATTTCCAGCCATCGCTTGTTTCCACCTCCGACGCGGGGGCGGGCGTCGGGTACACCGGCTTTCGGATTCGCGGCTCCGACGCGACCCGCATCAACGTTACGCTCAACGGCATTCCGTACAACGACGCCGAGAGCCAGGGTACCTTCTGGGTCAACATGCCCGATTTTGCCTCCTCGGTCAGCAGCATCCAGATTCAGCGCGGCGTGGGTACCTCGACCAACGGGGCCGGGGCCTTCGGCGCAACGGTCAACATCCAGACCAACGAACTGCGGAAGGAGGCTTACGCTGAGACGAACCACAGCTTCGGGTCGTTCAACACGTTGAAAAATAACGTACTGCTGGGCACGGGCTTGATCAACGGCAAATTTACCATCGACGCCCGGCTCTCGCGGCTGAAATCCGACGGGTACATCGACCGGGCTTTCTCTGATCTAAAGTCGTTTTACCTCTCGGGGGGGTACTTCGGGAAAAAATCGTTCGTGCGGCTGAACGTGTTTTCGGGGCAGGAACAAACCTACCAGGCCTGGGAAGGGGTACCCGAAGCGCTGCTCGAAACGGACCGCACCTTCAACCCGTACACCTACGACAACCAGACTGACAACTACCAGCAGGACCACTACCAACTGCTCACCTCGCACAACCTGAGTCAGAACTGGACGCTGAACGTCAACGGGCACTACACGAAAGGCCGTGGGTACTACGAGCAGTTCCGGACGGACGACCGGCTGAGTACCTACAACCTGCCGCCGGTGGTACTCGGTAGTGATACCGTTCGGCGTACCGACCTGGTTCGCCGCCGCTGGCTCGACAATGATTTTTACGGGACGGTTTTCTCGCTCGATTACGATTCGTTCAAACGGCTTCGGCTGAACGTCGGCGGCGGCTGGAACCGGTACACGGGCAAGCACTTTGGGGAAATTATCTGGGCACGCTTCGCGAGTACCTCCAACATCCGCGACCGGTACTACGACAACGACGCGACGAAAACGGATTTCAACCTCTACGGAAAGGCGTTTTACCAACTCGCCGAGCCGCTGACCCTCTTCGCCGACGTGCAGGTACGGGCCGTCGACTACGCATTTCTGGGATTTGACAACCAGCAGCGCAACGTGCAGCAGACAGCGAACTTGCGCTTTCTGAACCCGAAACTGGGACTAACGTACCAGTTAAGCGAAACGAGTACCGCCTACGCTTCGCTGAGCATCGCCCACCGCGAACCAAACCGGGACGATTACACGCAGTCGACGCCGCAGAGTCGCCCGCAGGCGGAGCAACTGCGTGACCTGGAAGCCGGGTACCGCTACCGCCACGGCGGCCTGGCGCTGACGGCCAACGGGTACTTCATGGACTACCGCGACCAACTCATCCTGACGGGCCAGCTCAACGACGTTGGGGCGTACATCCGCGCGAACGTACCTCGCAGTTACCGCGCCGGGTTGGAACTGGAAGGCGCGTGGCAATTGGCGAAGTCACTGACGTTGAATGTCAACGCCACGCTGAGCCAGAATAAAATTCGTGAATTCGTGACGTACTACGACAACTACGACGATGGTACCCAGCGCGCCGAAACCTTCCGTAACACCGACATTGCGTTTTCGCCGAATCTGATTTATGGCGGACAACTCATCTGGCAAGCGGCGAAGGGCCTGGAACTGGCCTGGCTCTCGAAGTACGTCGGCGATCAGTACCTTGACAACACCTCGAACGAAGCCCGAAAGTTGAATTCGTATTTCACCAACGATCTCCGGGCAATTTATTCGCTCAAGCCGCGCTGGGCGAAGGAAATCGGCCTGAGCCTGCTGCTGAATAACGTGCTGAACGAACGCTACGAGTCCAACGGGTACACGTTTAGCTACGTAGCGGAGGGCCAATTGTTGACCGAAAACTTTTACTATCCGCAGGCGACATTCAATTTTCTGGCGGGTATCACACTCAAATTCTGACCGCAGATTTACGCGGATTTGGGGGATTACGCAGAGGATTGATTCTGGAAGCGAATTGATTTTTAGGGGATGGTCATTTTTCACTTCCATGCTCCTGTCAAATTAGCCCCTTTCCAGCTTGCTGATTTCGTAAATCCTCTGCGTAATCCCCTAAATCTGCGTAAATCTGCGGTTCAGACAATCACCGCCGCTGATTCCAGTACACAATCAAATTCAAACTCGCCCGCCCGGCGGCGATGAGGTCCAGTTTGCCGTCGCCGTTCAAATCAGCGGCTTGCAGGTCTTCGCAGGCCATGAGCACACTGTCATCGACGGGGTACTCCGTCCAGGTTTCGCCTTTCGCATCAGGTACGAACAGCCGGACGCCCATTTTCTTCGCGGCGTTTCCGGCCCGCCAGCCCACGGCCACCTGCGAGGAGCCAATACCCAGAAAATCGCCACAGACGACGGCGTGGCCCTGATTGAGTTGGTTGAACAGTACTTGCTTCGTCCCATTTTTGAAAACCACGAGCTGATTCCCGTGCATGGGTTCCACCGCCGCGACGAACGGAGTACCGTCGGGCAAAGTACCCCGCCGCACCTCGCCGACGGGTACCCCCTCCCCGACCCAGCGGTTTTCGGGTACCCATTTTCCGGCGCGATTTATCAAAATCTTGCTGCCTTCCTTTCCTCCTAGCAGCAATCGGGTACCATCGGCGTCTTCCCAAATCTCAAAATTGTGCGTCAGGTGCATGGTCGAGTCGACGTGATCGACGGCCCAGGTCTTGCGCACGTCCTTCGGCGGATTGTAGGCCAGTACCTGCACGCCGCGGCCTTCGCCGTTTTTATTGCCACGCCCATGCAGCGGCACCACGATGAGCTGGTAGCGATTGCCGACTTTCGCCCAGCGCATCCGGTGGGTGGTGGGTTCGTGGTGAAGCTGGACGGGTTCCCAAGTCTGCGTCGGGTCTTTTGGGCGAACGAGGTAAAAAACCGCCCCGGATTTTGTCGTGTCGTTCGTTTCCGAGGGGTCCCACTGAGCACCGACGGCCACTTCCACCCGACCGTCGCCGTCGATGTCGCGGGCAGCGATGCAGACGTTGTCGCGTTGCGTCAGGTTGGCCGCCATCACGAAGCGTTGCCACGGTCCGTTGCCGCCGTTGCGGTACCAGACAATTTCTTTCTGGTCGGCCAGCAGGATGTCGGGTTTGCGGTCGCCGTCCATGTCGCCAATGGCCAGCCCGTAGCCAATGTCGATCTGATTGTCGATGACCTGGAGTTTGAATTGCGGTGTGGGCGGGGAAATGAGCAGCGTACTCAACGCCAGAGCGAGAAGCGATTTCATGATGGTTCAGAGTCGGTTGCGAAGGATAAAAGTACACGTTTCGCGCAAACACGACCCAAATCCATAAAAAACGCCACCCGGTACCGGGTGGCGCAAAGCATTCAGACTTTTCAAAGTCACTTAACCAGCAATTTGTGCCGACTCACCGTCCCGTCAATCAGCCGAATTTGGATGATGTACAGACCTTTTCTTAACGATTGCTGGGGAAAGAGCATCAGTCCATCGTCGTTGTTTCGGTTGATGGGAATCTGCTTACCGGAGAGGTCGAACAGATCGATGGAAGAAGCAATGGCCTCAATCGTACCCCGGACGTAAAACACTTCGCCCGTCGACGGATTCGGGTACACAGCGAGTCGTGAACCTCCCTCGCCCACCTGAACGCTGACGGGTCGATAGGCTTGCCGGGTTCCATCGCGGTCTACTTGGGTGAGGCGGTAGTAGTAAGCTCCTGCAAGTGCGGTTTCGTCCAGGTACGAATACGTCCGGGATTCGCGCGACTGACCCGCTGCCCCAACCTGAGCAATGCGGATGAACTGCTGAAGATTTTGGCTGCGTTCGAGCAGGAAGTAATCGCTGTTGTGCTCGGAAGCCGTGGCCCACTTGATTTGAACTTGGTTGGAGGCTAAAGTTTTTGCGTGAAAGTAGGTTAACTCGACGGGCAGGCTGGTTTCGTAGGAGGTCGATATCCGAATTCCGTCAATTGTAACGGCAGGCGTGAATAGATTGCTACTTGTATAGTCTTGGCGGAGCACCACGGTCTCCAAGCGAGGCGTGTTACCATCGGAAGCGGAAACGGAACCCGACGCTGCTGGAGTACCCTCGACGGCACTGGGCGTGGTCGGGTTGATAAACAAGTCTACCAGATCATTCGTCGTTCCAGCAACAAACGTGTACTTAATGACGACAAGATGAGTTGTGTTATACGCTAATACGACAGAAGCGTACGAAGCAGCTTCGTTACTTTTTGCGATGCCAAGCTGGAAGCCAGAACCACTGCTTTTCGCGTAGAGTCGACCCATATAATTGGCTCCAACGGGTGCGTCTTTACTCATGAAGAGAAAGTAGTCGCCAGTAGGGGCCGCACTGGTCACGTTTAATAAGAGCGCTAAGTAAACTGTGCCGGTATTAACGTTTCCGAAGGTTCGATAATAGTCTTTTCCTTCCACGCTAGCCAAGTTGACAGCGTTTCCAACTCCGGTTGAACCGTAGCCCGCATAAGATAATCCAGGAGAAATAATTTGCGGAGCGTTTCCGGCGCTACCCGAGATAGCCGTCCAGTTTGTAGATAGGTCGCCTGTAGAATAGTCAAAATTCTCTTCGAGAAGTTGAGCTGAAGCAACTAGTGAGAACAGAAATAAGAAACTAAACAGAAGGTACAGACTTTTCATGGGGTGGAGTTGCTAATGTGAGGACGCAAAACAAACGACCTACGCTAAAGCAACACTACCGTTAAATAAATGATTTTCAATATGTTAATTAATCATAATGCCTGCTTCGCCTCCTCCCAGTACACATCCATCTCTGCCAGCGTCATGTCGCGGAGAGTCTTTCCTGATTGCTTCGCCTGCTGTTCAAGGTACTGAAAACGCTTGATGAATTTCTTGTTCGTCCGTTCGAGCGCCGTCTCCGGATTGAGGTCGATAAAGCGGGCGTAATTGACGAGCGAAAACAGCAGGTCTCCGAACTCGCCTTCGGCCCGTTGGGCGTTGATAGGTTCGTTAGTTTCAGCGTTGAATTCGCGTTTAAATTCTTCCAGTTCTTCCTGTACTTTTTCCCAAACCTGCTGCCGCTCCTCCCAGTCGAAACCGGCTCCGCGAGCTTTCTCCTGGATGCGCATGGCCTTCACCAGCGCGGGTAACGAACCAGGTACCCCGGAGAGTACCGAGGCGTTGCCTTCTTTCATCTTCAGTTGCTCCCAGTTCTGCTTGACCTGCTCCTCGGTGTCCGCCTTCACGTCACCGTAAATGTGCGGATGTCGGGCAATGAGCTTTTCGCTGATGGCGTGCAACACGTCGGCGATGTCAAACGCGCCGGTTTCGGAGGCGATGCGGGCGTAAAAAACGAGGTGGAGCATGACGTCGCCGAGTTCTTTTTTGACTTCCGGCAAATCGTTTTCCAAAATCGCATCCGACAACTCGTAGGTTTCCTCAATGGTCAGGTGGCGCAGCGAGTCCATCGTTTGCTTGCGGTCCCAGGGGCACTGCTCGCGCAGTTCGTCCATGATGGTCAGCAGGCGATTGAAGGCCATGAGTTGTTCCTGGCGGCGCGGCGGCAATTGGTCGAACGTCATAAAAATTAGGTCTACGAAACACAAAGGTACCCTCCACAACGAAAAAGCCGGGCAGCGAAACCCGGCTTTCTCCTCGGTACCCAAATTCTATTCTTTCCACTTAATCGCGCACCCAACCGATTTGGTCGAGGTATTCACGACGGGCTTATCCGCGAGCAGGTTGGTCACGGCTTCGTCGACGTACCGGCGGTTTACGCTGGCCGGGTCCTGCGAATTGTCGTCAATGGCTCCGACGTACTGCACGATGAATCGCTCGCCCGTTTTCTTCAGGACCAGCACGTGCGGCGAACGGGAAGCGCCGTACGTTTTGGCCACGCGCTGTGTATCGTCGACGAGGTACGGAAACGGGAAACTCTTGTCACGGGCCCGAATTTTCATGTTGTCGTACGAGTCCTCCTCGTAGGCCGCCGGGTCGTTCGAGTTGATGGCAACAACCGGGTACCCCTGACCGGCAAATTTCTGGTGCAACGCGATGAGTCGGTCTTCGTAGGCCCGCGAGTACGGGCAGTGATTGGACGTAAACACGACGATGACTCCCTGACCCGAACGGAAATCGGTCAACGAAACCATTTGCCCGTCCACGTTGCGCAGGCGGAAGTCGGCGGCTACGTCGCCCACTTCGTACACCAGCGGAGGCTCGGCGTTTCCGGCGAGCGGCAAGCCCAGGAGCAGCGTGGCGGCGACCACACCCAGCTTGAGATGTTTTTTCATGAAGGTTTTCATTTCAACGGTTCGGACTAAAAGTACGCAGGAAGCGAAGCAAGTCAAGTCCTCTCTTCCTAACGTTTATCCGCCCCCGAAAACATACGGAATTTGGGAAAGATTCGTCGGCTCAGGCGGACGCCCGGAAGTTTTTTAAAACCTGATTTTCAATTCTTAGAACGCATCCCGTATATTTGCGGTCCTTTTTAGCACATCTCAAAATCAAGACCATGTACGCCATTGTAGAAATCGCAGGTCAGCAATTCAAAGTTGAAAAAGACCGTTTCCTCTACACGCACCGGTTGGCCGGAGAGGAAGGCGCTGCCCTTGTGTTCGACAAAGTACTGCTCGTCGACAACGCCGGCGAGGTATCCATCGGTGCCCCGACCGTTTCGGGCGCTTCCGTCAAAGCCAAAATCCTGAACCACCTGCGCGGGGAAAAGGTCATCGTTTTCAAGAAGAAACGCCGCAAGGGGTACCAGAAGCAAAACGGCCACCGTCAGGATCTGACGAAAGTCCTCATCGAAGACATCACGATCTGAATTAGTTTAGGATTTAGCGTTTCGGGTGATTTTGTCAATCCTAAACGCTAAACCCTGAACCCTAAACGCTACACACAGAAATGGCACACAAAAAAGGGGTAGGTAGTTCCCGAAACGGTCGCGAGTCGGAAAGCAAGCGACTCGGTGTTAAACTCTTCGGCGGTCAGGCCGCCATCGCCGGCAACATCATCGTTCGCCAGCGTGGTACCCAGCACAATCCTGGCCTGAACGTCGGCATTGGCAAAGACCACACGCTGTTCGCCCTGAGCGACGGCATTGTTCAATTCAAGAAAGGGTTCAAAGGTCGCTCGTTCGTGAGCGTACTCCCCGCCAACGGCGGCGCAGTCGTCGCGGAAGCCGTGGAAACGGTACCCGCCGAAGCGAAAACTGCCGCGGACGTCGTGACGGTACCGTCGCCCGCTCCGGCCGCTGAACCCCAGACGGAAACGACCGAGGCTACGGAAGCCGAGGCGTAAGTCGATTCCAGCACAGCATCAAAACCTGTTTGCTCTGAGCAAGCAGGTTTTTTTGTGCGAAACTTTCCCGAAAAGGTCGGCGTTTGCCCGGCAGACGATTTTTTCATCCAACCGAATGCACCCATGCTGAAGCCCCAAATTCTCGTTTACACCGAAGCTACGCCGAACCCGAACTCGATGAAGTTCGTGCTCAACTTCGAGCTGGCCCCCGAAGGCGCGGTCTTTGACTACGCCGACCCCTCGGAAGCAATTGCGCCCGAGAAAAGCTCACCGCTAGCGGTCGAACTGTTTGGGTACGATTGGGTGCAACGCGTGTTCATTGCCTACAATTTCGTGACCGTGACGAAGGACGAAACGACGGCTTGGGAAGATGTGCTCTACGACGTGAAGCAGACCGTTAAACGATTTCTGGAAGAGAAAAAGCCAGTCTTTGCCCAGCAGACGGTGACAAACTACGAAAATGCCCCCGGCGAAGTGGATTCGGAAACGGTGCAGAAAATTAAAACGGTACTCGACCAGTACGTCCGCCCGGCGGTGGAGTCCGACGGCGGGGCCATCCAATTTCACTCGTTCGAGGAGGGTACCGTGAAGGTACTCCTGCAAGGCTCGTGCAGCGGGTGCCCCTCGTCGACGATGACGCTGAAGGCGGGCATCGAAAACCTGCTGACGCGGATGGTACCCGAGGTGAAGGAAGTTGTCGCGGAAGGCGTTTAGGCTGGTCAGACCTGCGGACTACGCGTCGGCGGTCTGACCAATTGAAAAAGCCGAAACCACCCTGTGGTTTCGGCTTTTTGGTTTTCAGGAAAAAACCGACTGGCGTTCGTTGAAACTTCGCACGGTACCCGCCACTTCGGGCAGTAGCGCCGGGTCGCGCTCGATGCCATTTCCCACCACGATCAAATCGGCTCCCGCACTCAGCGCAGTTTTGGCCTTTGCCGCCGAATTGATCCCGCCCCCCACGATAATCGGCGTTTCGACCGACTGCCGCACGGCCGCGATGAGTTCGGGTGGCACCGAGCGCTCGGCCCCGCTGCCCGCGTCGAGGTAGGTCAGGCGCAGGCCGAGCATTTCGCCCGCCATCGCCGTGCAGGCGGCTACGCCGGGTTTGTCGTTGGGCAGGGGCGTCGTGTTACTGATGTACGAAACGGTCGTCTGCCGACCGGATTCGACGAGCAGGTACCCCGTCGGGAGAATTTCCAACCCACTTTTCTTGAGAATCGGCGCGGCGACGACGTGCTGGCCGATAAGAAATTCAGGATTCCGCCCCGAAATCAGCGACAGAAATAAAATCGCATCCGCCGAAGCGTCGATGTGGAGGTTACTGCCGGGAAACAGGATGACCGGAATGGCCGTGTGCTGCCGGATGGCGGCGATGACTTCGGCTTGAATCGAACTGGTAATCAAACTTCCCCCGACGAAAAAATAATCGACACCGTGCGCAACGGCCTGTTCGAGTAGGCGGGGAAATTCATCCAGGCGGATTTTGTCCGGGTCGAGCAGCACGGCGAACGCCTTGCGGTTGGCCGCGTGCCGTTGGACCAGCGAATCAAGAATACGATGTTTCATGTTGGGACAAGTCATGGGCGGAAACGCGCCGCAGCGGCTTCCAGACATCCACGACGTCGGCCACTCGGTTCGGGAATCGAGCCACCGGAGCGTGTCAGTTCGGTCGCCCTGGCGGGGACGTACAAAACCTGCTTCTCTCGTACTTCGGAACACAAAGTAAGGCGCTCGGCGCTGGGAAACAAAACTCCTGGAGATTAGATTAGACGTTAGACGCTGGACATTGGACAAGAGACAAATGCAATGGTCCAGCGTCTAACGTCCAGCTTCTAATTTCCTCCTACTCGCCTCCCCCGCCGCGCCCCGCGCTGATTTGCGAACCGAAGAAGAGCGCGTTTAGAAACAGCTTGTTCGTGCCGTACCAGAAGGCCCGAAAGTTCGGGTTATCGGTCATCGCGATGACTTTTCCGGCCCCGAACGACGTCGCTACGACCGCCGGAGTACCGCGTAGCAACCGTTCGTTGCGCGTGGAGATGAACCCACTCAGCAGTGGTTTGTCGGTGTACTGCACGGGTACGGCGTACGGGTCGCGGTAGCGTTCGAGGAAAATCGTATTGTCGCGGAAGACGGGCAACGCTGGCTCCGTGTAGCCGTACCCCAGCGGGTGCGTCACGTCGAGGCGCGTCTGAAAAATCGCCCCGCCGATGACTTGCGCGCCTCGGTACCGTTCGGCCAGCGCGTAGGGCCGGTTGCTGGTCGTATCCGCCGGAGTGCGTTTAGTTTTCGCGGGTGTCAACCCTTTTTCCGACGCCCAGTTGATGGCGCTGCCGAGCGTGACGAGTACCCCGCCGCCCTGCACCCAGCGCTTGATTTTGTCATCATTCAACTGGCTGTAGTTGCCGCTGACCAGAATCAGCGTGTTGTATTTGTCGAGCGGCGCGGTGTTGACTGTAGCTACGTCGGCCATCGTGAGCGGCAGCGCGACGCGGGTATCGAGGAGGTGCCAGATTTCGCCCGCGTCGTTCGACTCCACGCCCGGCCCGGCCACGAGCAGCGGCTTTGGTTGCCGCAGTACCCCAAAATTGTTGCTACCCAAGTCGATGCCCGTCGGGGTCAGCCCGGTTTTCAGAGCGTAGAAATCGGTACCGTTTTCCTCAGCAAGTTTTTGAAGTACCGTTTCGATGCCAACCGGCGAGGTGCCCGCCGGCGAGGTACCAGCCGGCGAGGTGCCGGTGGTACCCATCGCCGTATTCATCCCGAGTGAAACCTCGATGGTTCCGTACCCGAAGGGCCGCTGCGAACCGTCGGCGAGTACCGCCGTGAAGGGTTCGGACGCGACTTTCAGCCGATACCCGCGCTTCATCAGTTCGTTGGCCGTGCGCGGGGCGAAGTACCCGTCCCACTCGAACACGTACGCCACCGAACTCTGCCCCACGACGCGGCCCTTCGGGAAATCATTCTGCCGCCATTCTTCGCCGAGCGTCACAGCCGTTTTCGCTTCGGCGTAGGGGACGTTGAAGCAGAGCGGCATCGTCCAGGATGAAATGTCGTAAAACAGGCTGTCTTCAAACGTCGTCCGCTTTTCAAACATGCTTTTGATGAGCCGGTGCTGCGGCTGGTTCATCGGGACCACGTAGGCGCTGCCCTTGCGGAACGTACGGCCGTCGAGCATTTCGTCTTTGGCCGTCTGGTACACGCTGATCTGGTTGTTTTTCAGAATCGTCAGCATCTCGTGCAGCCGGGCGCGGTCGGTGGTACCGCCGAAGACGTAAGCCTTCACGGGATCAGCGGACGTTTCCCGGTAAAAACCGCGCTGGTACTCCAGCAACTCCTGGCGCATCGCCTTCGCGGCTTTGAGCGTCGAAAGCGAGACGGTGAACTGGTTGCGAATTGTGAACGGAAACGTGACGACGCCGTTGACGCTTTCCTGCGCATGCCCGCGTGAACTGCCTTGCTCGAACAGGATCCCGATGCAGCCGTTCACATCGGGGTACGTCGAGCCTTTGCCGTAGTAGAAATCGTCGAAACTTTCCTGCGTGTAGTACAGCGAACCGATTTTGTCGAGCGCGGTGGCGTGGTAGGTACCGATTTTGGCCGTCAGTTCGAGGTTGCGTTTCGGCGTCATCGGGTGCATCCGGGTCGGAATGCCGGGTTGGAAAAAGAACGTCGAGTTGGTACCCATTTCGTGGTGATCAGTCAGCACGTTGGGTTTCCACTCGTGAAATTTTTTCATCCGCGAAACGCTCTCCGGGTGTTGCTGGTAGAGGTAATCGCGGTTCAAATCAAACCAGTAATGGTTTGAGCGACCGCCGGGCCAGGGTTCGCTGAACTCGCGGCTGAGCGGATCCGTCACCAGGTTTTTCGAGCGATGCGTATTCACCCAGGATGAAAACCGGTTCGAGCCGTCGGGATTGATGCAGGGATCGAGCACGATGAGCGTCTCGTTCAGGAGCGAATCAATCGCCGGACCCTGCGCCGCCGCCAGGTGGTAGGCCGTCAGGAGCGAGGCGTTGTTCCCACTTGGTTCGTTGCCGTGAACGGTGTATCCCAACCAGACCACGACGGGCATCGACCGGACATCCAGCGACGCAGATTTGGCCGGATCGCTCAGCGCCCGGTGCTGTTCTTTCAACTGGTCGATTTTCGCCCCATTCGCCGGTGAGGTAATCGTCAGGAGTACCAGCGGGCGGTTTTCGTGCGTCCGCCCGTACTCGGCGATTTCGATGCGGTCGGATACCTCCGCCAGCTTCCGCATGTACCCGACCAACTGGTCGTGCCCCACGTGCCACTCGCCCACCTGGTACCCCAGAAATTGCTGCGGCGTCGGAATCTGCGGATTGTACGAAACATCAGCAGGCAGGTAGTAAGTCAGGGGTACCTGAGCTGATACCTGGCTACCAACAAAAAAAGCCAGCAACGTGGCTTTTAAACGGGAAGCGTAGAAAACACGCATAGAAAAGGAGTTTGGGAAGATAAAACCGAAGCAGTACCGAAGCGGAACCGTTCGTTCCGCCCGGATTCTGCAAAAGCAGGATCGAAGACCGTTTGTAGATCAGTTTTGCTTTTTCAATTTGGCTTCGATGGTCTGCTGCGTGTGGGGCACGGCCCGCAGGCGCTCTTTCGGAATCAGTTTGCCCGTATCGATGCAGATGCCGTACGTGCCGTTTTTGATCCGAATGAGGGCGTTTTCGAGTTGGGTTGAAAACTTCTGAAGACGAGCGGCCAACTGGCTCAGGTTCTCACGTTCGCTGGTATCGGCCCCGTCTTCGAGGAGCTTCGTATTGCCCGACGTGTTGTCCGTTCCCGAGTCATTTTTTTTGCTGAGTGCCTCCCGGATGTACTTCAGTTCCGAGCGGGTGTCTTCCAGTTTTTTTTGAATGATTTCTTCAAACTCTTTCAACTCTTCTTCCGAGTACCGGGTACGCTCTTCCGTAACGTTCATGGTGTGGTGATGGCAGAAAGATGAATAGATCAGAATGGTGGCAGGTCGGGGTAAAATAGGTACAAAACTACGGGTTTACGGTGTTGGTACAACGGTCCAAAAAAATAAAAAAGTACAATCGACAGTTCCTGACAAAAATTATTCGGTGCGTCGCCGCTTTCCCCAAACACCCATTCGCCAGCGTGCTAAAATGCCACAGAATCGATTTTTAGGCCCTGAAAATCAGTATGGTTTCGATAACCTAAAGCACTTTGTTTTGTCGTTAGGTACCTACTAAGTTTGCATGGCTCATTTTTTTGTGCTGGGAAAAGTAAAAATTGTAACGAACTCATACAGTCATGGCGTATATCGAACCGGCTCCGATCAAGGATAAGGAAAATCCGTTGGAGTCGATGATGCAGCGATTTGATCAGGCGGTTAACCTGCTCAACATCAGTGATGAAATGTATTACATCCTGAAAGTGCCCCGTCAGCAGGTTATCGTCGGTTTACCGGTCACGATGGACGACGGCTCACTCCGGGTTTTTGAAGGGTACCGCGTCATTCACTCCAACATCCTCGGGCCGTCGAAAGGGGGTATTCGGTTTGACCCGGCGGTTAATCTCGATGAGGTTCGCGCCCTGGCTGCCTGGATGACCTGGAAGTGCGCGGTGGTCGACATTCCCTACGGCGGAGCGAAGGGCGGCGTCGCCTGCAACCCGCGCGAAATGTCGGCAGGCGAAATGGAACGTCTCATGCGCGCCTACACCGGTTCGATGCTCGACGTCTTCGGCCCCGACCGCGACATTCCGGCGCCGGATATGGGTACCGGTCCGCGCGAAATGGCCTGGCTCATGGACGAATACTCGAAAGCGAAAGGCATGACCGTCAACGCCGTCGTAACGGGTAAGCCGCTGGTACTCGGCGGTTCGCTGGGCCGCACCGAGGCCACGGGCCGCGGCGTGATGACCGCCGCGCTGGCCGCGATGGAAAAAATGCGCATCAACCCCTACCGCGCCACGGCGGCGGTACAGGGCTTTGGCAACGTCGGCTCGCACGCGGCCGAACTGCTCCGCGAGCGCGGCGTGACCGTTACGGCCGTCAGCGACATCAGCGGGGGGTACCTCAACGAACGGGGCATCGACATCACGGCGGCGATTCAGTACCGCGATGCGAACAAAGGCTCGCTGGAAGGTTTCAAAGGGGCCGAACGCATCTCGAACGAAGAACTCCTGGCGCTCCCCGTCGACGTGTTGGTACCTGCCGCAAAGGAAGACGTCATCACCGACGACAACGCGGCGGACGTTCAGGCCAAACTCATCGTGGAAGGGGCCAACGGCCCGACTTCGGCCAGCGCCGACTCGATCATCAACGAGAAGGGCATTCTGGTGGTACCCGACATCCTGGCCAACGCGGGCGGCGTGACCGTCAGCTACTTCGAATGGGTACAGAACCGAATCGGTTACAAGTGGACCCTCGACCGCATCAACCGTCGCTCCGACCGGGTCATGAAAGACGCCTTCGACAAAGTTTACCAGACCTCGCAGGAATACAAAGTTTCGCTTCGCATCGCTGCGTACATGGTGGCCATCAAGAAAGTAGCCGATACGTACAAGTTTCGCGGGGGGTACTGAGCTTCGATTTTTCTATTTCGATTAAAAACCTCCGACCCTCGGAGGTTTTTTTGTGGCGTAGCGCTTCGACGGGCTCAGCGTGACGGACTCGTTTTGGGACGTGATCAGTCTCCCTGAAAAAACTGAATCAGCGTCACCACGAAGGTCGTGTACAGCACGCTCGCGCCGATTTTGCCCAGTGTGGGTACCAGCAGGCTCAGGCTGCTGGCTTCGAGCAGAAATAGCACGCTGTGGTGCAGGAGCGTCATGACCAGTACGTACGACACGAACCAGCGCAGACCCATCTCGGTGATGGTGGGGCCGAGGCGCTCTTCGTACCCGCGAACGGGCGTCAGCAGCCGCAAAATAAATGGGCGGGCGTAGGCCATGAGTACCGTCGAGGCGGCGTGGAGGCCAAGCGTGTTGTAAAACACGTCGACGACGATTCCCGTGAAAAACGCCAGGAAAAGCAGCGCGACCGTCGAGGTTTCAAAAGACCGTTGCAGCGTGCAGGCGACGTAGACGAAGCAGAAGCCGTAGTGAAACAGAACCAAGTTTCGGAAGACGAAGACTTGGAGAAACAGGTACGCGAACGTCCAGAACAGTAAACTGAATAAACCGCGGGTGGTCATGCGGGCGGGCAGGGCTTATTTTTTGGCAGGCGGAACCGGGTTTTCGAGCGTATCCTGCTCGGCTTTCAACGCGTTTTTGATGACGTAAACGTAGGTCAGGTTGCGGAAGTCCGTCGCCAGTTTGAGGTCCACGTCCCAGAAGGCCTGGTCGGGTTTGACGCCGAGTTTTCGCACGTACCCGACAAATACGCCCGAGGGAAAGACCGAATTCAGATCGGAGGTCACGATGGTATCACCCACCTGTAGTGATTTGTACCGGGAAACGTCGTTGAATTTGACGATCTCCGGGTTGCTTCCTTCCCAGCGCACGAAGCCGATTTCGGCACTGCGCTTCACCCGCGACGAGACCAGAAACGGCGGCTCGGTGTGCAGAATCGACGTCACGCGCGAAAAATGCTCCGAACACGTTTGCACCTTCCCCACCACGCCCGTCGGCGAGATGACGCCCATGCCCGGCTGCACGCCGTCGGCGGTACCCTGATCGAGAGTCAGGTAGTTATTGGCCAGACTCGTCGAATTGGCGATGACCTTCGCGACGATGGGCTGAAACCGGCTCGCCACGAGCGAATCGGCCCGGTAGTCAAGGGTACCCGCAAGCTGCTGATTCTGGAGTTTCGCCACGAGCGCGTTCAGCCGGGCGTTTTCCGCCGCCAGGTCGGCGTTCACTTTTCCCATTTTGGCGTACTGCGTGATGCTGGTCTGGAGCGCCAGCAGCCGACCGGCGTAGGCATTGGCCGTGTTGAAAAACACGACGCTCGGGTAGTTGTTAAACTTAAAAAACGCCCACAAACTCAATACCTCCAGCGCCACGAAAACGATGAAGCCCCGCTGCCGGATGACGAAGGCAATGAGTTGGTTCATGAGTAATGGAAAATGAAAAATGGAGAATGGACAATGGATAATGCGGCTGAGCAGTCATTATCCATTGTCCATTCTCCATTTTTCATTATTAACTGATGAGTACCGCCCGATACTTCTCCAAGTCCTTGAGTACCTCGCCGGTACCGCGGACGACGGCCTTGAGCGGGTCGTCGGCGATGTGGATGGGGAGTTTCGTCTTGGCCGCAATGCGCTTGTCGAGGCCGTGGAGCAGCGCGCCGCCGCCGGTGAGGTGAATGCCGTTGTGGTAGATGTCGGCGGAAAGTTCTGGCGGCGAAATTTCGAGGGCCTTCATCACGGCCTCTTCAATTTTCGAGATGGATTTGTCGAGGGCGTAGGCGATTTCCGAGTAGGTCACCTTGATTTCCTTCGGAATCCCGGTCATCAAATCCCGACCCCGAATTTCGTAGTCCGACGGCGGGTTTTCGAGTTCGGGCAAGGCCGCGCCGACCTCGATTTTAATCATCTCCGCCGAACGCTCGCCGATGAGCAGGTTGTGCTCGCGGCGCATGTAGTCGACGATGTCGCGGGTAAACGCGTCCCCGGCAATCCGTACCGATTGCTCGCAGACGATACCCGACAGGGCAATCACCGCGATTTCGGTCGTACCCCCGCCGATGTCGACAATCATCGAGCCGTTGGGCTGCTGAATGTCGATGCCGATGCCGAGCGCCGCCGCGATGGGTTCGTGAACCATGTACACTTCCTTCGCCCCGGCGTGTTCGGCGGAGTCCTTCACGGCCCGTTTTTCCACTTCCGTGATGCCCGAGGGAATGCAGATGACCATCCGGTGCGAGGGCGTAAAAAAGCGCCCGCCCGCGTCGATCATCTTGATCATGCCCCGAATCATCAGCTCCGCCGCCGTAAAATCGGCGATGACGCCGTCGCGTAGGGGACGGATGGTTTTGATGTTCTCGTTGGTTTTTTCGTGCATTTGCATGGCTTTGTGGCCAATGGCAAGCACTTTGCCCGAGATTTTATCGAGAGCGATAATGGACGGCTCGTCCACCACAATTTTGTCTTTGTGAATGATGAGCGTATTGGCCGTACCGAGGTCGATGGCGATGTCGCTCGTCAGGAAGTCAAATAATCCCATTTTGGCTGGAAAGTGGCTAACTGTCAGGTGGAAACACTTCGGAATGTGCAAAAGTAGGGATTATTCAACGAAACAAGCCGAACGGATTTTCAAATTCTTGCCCAGGTTTTCGCCCGGCGAACGATGTGCGCTAAACGACTGTTAGGCAAGCAGTAACCCAATTTCTAATGAAAAAAAACAAGGACGAGCAGTCCAAGCTGAACAAGGAAGAGCGGTTTTTGAATGGAATCAAAAACGAGCTTCTTTCCTATTTTGACATCAACTACGAGCGCAGCCAGTCGCTCAACCAAGTGCATAAAGCCTTCGCCGTCAAGGATCGGTCGATGAAGTTCATCTACCAGGGACTCCTCGACGAACTCGTGACCGAAGGCAAACTCCTGCGCCTTCCCGACGGTACCTTCCAGATTGACAACGGCTTGCGGTACCGCACGGGCCGCATCGAACACGCCAACGCCCGATTTGCCTTCCTCGTTTCGGACGAAGGGGAATACGAAGGCGACGACGTCTGGATTGCGACCGAAGACCTGAACGGAGCCATCGACGGTGACCGGGTGAAAGTGACCGTCTTCAAAGGAAGCAAGCGCAGCGGTCGGCGCTCCGACGGTCGCCGGGCTGAGGGGCAGGTGGAAGAAATCCTCGAACGCAAGCGCACCGAACTGGTCGGTACCCTCGACTCGAAAGGGGTACGCTTCGGCGTGGTCATCCCCGACAGCCGCCGGATTTACCAGGATTTCGCGGTACCCATTGACGCGCTGAATGGCGCGAATCCGGGCGAAAAAGTCATCATCGACATCACGCAGTTTCCCGCCGAGGGCGTTCGGGCCGAAGGGCGGGTGCGGGAGGTACTCGGGAAGGCCGGGGAAAACAACACCGAAATGCACGCCATCCTGGCGGAGTTCGGACTGCCGTACCAGTTTCCCGAAGCGCTCGAAGACCAGGCGGCGAAGATTTCTGAAGTCATCACCGAGGAAGAAATCGCCAAACGCCGCGACTTCCGGGGCGTGACGACGTTCACCATCGACCCCGTCGACGCGAAGGATTTCGACGACGCACTCTCGATCGAGTACCTCAACGGCGGGAACGTGGAAGTCGGCATCCACATCGCCGACGTGACGCATTACGTCCGGCCGGGTACCGACCTGGAGGCCGAAGCGCTGCGCCGGGCGACATCGGTGTACCTCGTCGACCGGACGGTACCCATGCTGCCCGAAAAGCTCTCGAACAACCTCTGCTCGCTCCGTCCGAACGAGGACAAACTGACCTTCTCGGCGGTCTTTGAGCTGACGCCCGAGGCGAAAGTCGTCCAACAGTGGTTTGGCCGGACCGTCATCCATTCCGACAAACGCTTCAGCTACGAGGAAGCGCAGGAGGTGTTGGACAGAAGTCAGGATGCAGGATTCGGGAATCAGAATTTTGAAAAGGAGTTATCAACACTCAACACGCTTGCCAAGCGCCTCCGCGACCTGCGCTTCGCTAATGGGGCCGTAAATTTTGAAACCGTCGAAGTCAAATTCCGCCTCGACGGGCAGGGCAAGCCGCTCGACGTGTACCAGAAAATCCGCAAGGACGCTCACAAGCTCATCGAGGAATTCATGCTGTTGGCGAATAAAAAAGTAGCCGAATTCGTCTACAACCAACGCCCGCAGGACCCGCGCAACACGATGGTGTACCGCGTCCACGAAGCGCCCGACGCCGACCGATTGAAGACCTTCGCGCAGTTTGCCAAACGTTTCGGGTACCAGATTCAGGCCGAAGGCGAGGGCATCGCCGCCTCGCTGAACCAGTTGATGGAAGACGTTACGGGCAAGCCCGAGCAGAACGTGATGGAAAGCCTCGCCATCCGCACGATGGCCAAGGCCCGGTACTCGACCGAGGCCATCGGGCACTTCGGGCTGGCGTTCGCGCACTACTCGCACTTCACCTCGCCCATCCGCCGGTACCCCGACATGATGGCCCACCGGCTGCTCCAGCACTACCTCGACGGCGGCAAGTCCGAAGACCGCGGCCCCTGGGAGACGAAGAGCAAGCACAGCTCGGAAATGGAAAAACTGGCCGCCGAAGCCGAGCGCGCCAGCATCAAGTACAAGCAGGTCGAGTTCATGAGCCAACAACCCGAGGACGAGGTATTTGAGGGACTGATTACGGGCGTGACCGAGTTTGGAATTTTCGTGGAAATCACGTCGACGGCCTGCGAGGGCCTGGTCAAAATGAGCGACCTGCGGGATGATTTCTACGAACTCGACCGGGAAAACTACCGCATCGTCGGCAAGCGGTCGGGCCGAATTTTCACCTTCGGCGACCCGGTGCGCGTTCGGGTGAAGGAAACCAACCTCGCCCGCCGCAGCATGGACCTTTCCCTGGTCGGCTCGGGCGGACGGACCAACCCGCCGCAGACCCGCGGCGGTCGGAACTCGGCGATGCCCCGCGGCAAGCAGCGCGAGCGCGGGACACGGCGGCGGTGAAAATTCACAGTATTCCCCGTCATTGCGAGGAGGGAGGCGGACCGCTTCCCTCCTCGCAATGACGGGGGGCGAAATATAAAAAAGCCCGCTCTCAGGCCGAGAGCGGGCTTTTTGCTGGCAGGAGGACTTGCGGCCTACCCCAACACCAGCGCCGAAGCTTCCAGCAGATTAATGGAAGTCAGCTCACTTCTCGAACCTTCCGGCGAACGCGTCACCTGAATCGTGCGGACGCCCGCTTTTTTTCCGGCGAGTACGTCGCGCTCGCCATCGCCAATCATCCAGGACTGCTTGGCGTCGATGCGGTACTTGGCCATTGCTTTTTCGAGCATGAGCGAGTCGGGTTTGCGCAGCAGCGAGGCCGTGGTGTAGTCGGGGTGGTGCGGGCTGACGTACAGGTCGTCAATGAGGTGCCCGCAGGCGTCCTGAAAATGCGCGTGGCACTTCAGCACGTCGTCTTTCGTGTACAGACCTTTCGCGATACCCGCCTGGTTCGTCACGACGATGAGCAGGTACCCGGCGTCCTTCATCCGCCGGAGCGCTTCAAACGCCCCGTCGGGAATTTCCATGTCTTCGGCCCGGTAGAGGTACCCTTCCAGGTCCTGATTCAGTACCCCGTCGCGGTCCAGAAATACGCACTTGTTCATCGAAAATTGAAATATGCCTTGATTTTTTTGACCAATAAAAGAACGAAGTAGAATTTTTCACCCACACTTCGGTTACTTTTTTTGCAGGCGGCCCCAAAACTAACGTGCCACACCCGGCTGGCGTGTGGCACGTCTGCCCAGATTGAGCGAACGGTTTTAAATGTGTTTGTTAGATGTTCACAGAAAAAAAGTTATCCGCTGCGTGCATCTGCGAAACACATCCGCGAAAATCAGCGCGAACTATCGTCAGCTCCGAAACCAGGGCCGGTCGCTGAATGGAATCCGGGAAAGAATGAGCAGCAGCGCGATGCCGTAGAAAATCAGCGCCGTCCGGTGCCGGGCCACGTCGTTGACCAATTTCTTCGTCCGGCTCCGCCCAACGTGAATCAGGACCCAGGCGACGAGCATCACGGCGATGTGTTCGACAGCCCAGTACCGGATGCTGGCGTCTTTCATCGGTTCGAGGCCCGGCGTCTGAAACGCCGCCAGCCCGAACGGACTCAGCCAGAAGTACAGCAGCAGTCCGAGGAGCAGTTGCAGGTCGGCGGAAATCATGAACAGCAGGCCGTTGCGTGCGTCGCCCGCCGTGAAGGCCGAGCGCTGCGACAGCCCGATGGCCGCCCGGACAATCACGACGAGCGCCAGAATCAGTACCGCCCAGCGGAGGTACGAGTGAATAGTGAGGACGATGGGGTACGCTTCCATAAAAAATGAAGAGTTAGGAGGTGAACGTTGGGAGCGGGCAAATTACGCCGCGCCGCCGGTTTTCGCCACTTTCGAACCGCGCCAGGTGATGAGGAGTACGCCGGCGAGCACGAGCAGGGTACCAAGCAGTTGGAGCAACCCGACCGTTTCGCCCAGCCAGACGTACGCCAGCACAATCGTAATCATTGGTCCGACGCTGCCGATGATGGCCGCGTTGCCCGAACCGATGCGCCGGATGCCTTCCGAGACGAGGAACGTCGGGATGACCGTCGAGCCAATCGCCATCCAGAACCCCAACCCGTACACCCGCGCCGGGAAGTGAAACAAATCGAAGCCGTTGACGACCGCGCAGTGCAGAAACGTGGCGACCGACGAGGCCAGCATCGCGTAGCAGGTGAAGCGTAGCGACCCCACGCGGGGAATCAGTTCGCCACTGCCGATGAGGTACAGCGCGTAGGTCAGGGCGCTGAAGAAAATCAGAATCGCGCCCGCCGCCAGTGACGGGGAGCCGCCCGCCGCAAGGTCGTCGGCGAAGGCAACGGCCATGCCGAGGTACGTCAGCACCAACGCGGCAACTTGCAGGTACGTGATGCGTTTCCGAAAAAACAGGGCCGAAATGACGACCACGAGCGTCGGGTAGATGAACAGAATCAGCCGCTCGACGCTGGCCGTGACGTACCGCAGCCCCCAGAAATCCAGAAAACTGGCCAGGTAGTACCCCGTGATGCCCACGCCCGCTACGGCGGCCCACTCGCGGCGGCGCAGTCGGACGGGTTCAGAGCGCTTCGCCAGTACCGCCGCGATGACGAGGTAGAACGGGACCGAAAACAGCATCCGCAGCGCCAGCAGCGAGACCGAATCAATCGGAAATTCGCGGTAGGCGATTTTGACGAGAACGGCTTTCGCCGAAAATCCGCAGGCCCCGAGAAAAACCATTGCCGCCCCGAGCAGGTACGGCAGGCGAGTCTGAGTAGCAGATTTGGGAGGAGCGAGCGTCGGCATGGCGGGCAAAGGTACGCTGTCAGTGGCAGTGCAGGATGCGCAGCGGCGCGGAAGCCCGTACCTTTTGGCGGCCGAACGTTTTCCGAATCATGCTCCGAATCGCCGCGCTCCTGCTCCTGAGTCTGGGCACCAGCTTCGCCCAGACCGAAACCTGGTTTCCGTTTCAGCCCCAAAATCTCTACGCGCCGGGTACCCTATCGCTGGCCGACTGGCTCGACGCACCCGCCGGGAAGCACGGGTTCCTGCAACTACGGGGGAAGGATTTCGCCTTCGCGGATGGTACCCCCGTCAAATTCTGGGGCGTGAACCTCGCCGATCACAACGTCTTCCCCGACTCGGCCCGCGCCCGCGAGTGGGTACGCTTCCTGACGAAGTACGGCATCAACGCCGTCCGGCTGCACAAGTTCACGTGGGAAGCCACCGACGGTACCCACTCGACGCAGCTCACGGACGCGAACTGGCGAAAACTCGACGATTTCAAAAATCAACTCCGGCAGGCCGGAATTTACTACGGCTGGTCACACATCTACGGCCACCGGGTCCGTCCCGCCGACCGCGACCGGCTGCTGGCCTACGACGAGGTGGCCGGTACGAAGTTTCCCTGGGCGCACCTGAACGGCTCGACGGCCTCGCTGGTCAACTTCGCCGAGGATTTGCAGGCATTGAACATCGAGCTGACGGTGAACATGTTGAACCACCGTAACCCGCGGACCGGCCTGCGCTACGCCGACGACCCGGCGCTGGCGTTCGTCGAGTTGCAGAACGAGGACAACATTTACTGGTCGGCCATCGAAACCACGCTGAAGCAAACGCCCACGTACCGCGCCCTGCTTTGCCGGAAGTTTTCGGAGTGGTTGCTGAAAAAATACGGCTCGCAGGCTGCGCTTGAAAAAGCCTGGAATGGCCAGGGCCTCGACCCCGGCGAGTCGCTCGACGCGCGCAACGTGTACCCACACCCGAACCACGGGCAGTTTCAAGCTGCCGAGCAGCGGGGTACCCTCCCACCCCACGCTCGCGACCGGGCGACGTTTTTGTACGAAGAGCAGGTCAAGTTTTACGAACAATTCGTGAAGACGATTCGGGAAACGGGGTACCGCGGCGTCATCATCGGCAGTTGCTGGCAGGCGGGCGCGGGCCTCGCGCACTGGTACAACCTTCACGCCGACTACGTCGCCGGGGCTATCGACCGTCACAACTACTTTGGTGGGGGCAAGGGCCACCAGCTCCAGCCGGGGCCGTTTGACAACTCGGCGATGGTGTCGCAGCCGGGTTCGGGACTGCTGAGTACCGGTTTCCAGCAGGTCAGCGACCGGCCGTTTCAACTCTCGGAATGGATGAGCCTCATCCCGACCGAGTGGACAGCGGAGGCCGCGCCGCTGATTGCCGCCTACGGACTGGGCTTGCAGGACTGGGACGGCTCGTTTGCCTTCGCGATGGACCAGCCGGGTTTCACCAAAACCATCCACACGCCGGGCGTCTACAACGTCACCGCCCCGACGCACCTGACGCTGTACCCGGCGCTGGCCGCGATGGTCTACCGCGGCGACGTGCGTGAAGGCCAGCCCGTGGCCGGGCGCCGAATCAATCTCGGCGCGATGGCGCGGGGCGAGCAGCGGTACCTGGAACAGACTACGCAGGACTACGATCGCAAATCCTTCGCCGGGCAAGTACCCCCCGCCGCGCTGGCCGTTGGCCCGGTTACGCTGACGTTCACCGACCAGTCGGTACCCGATCCCGTTCGCTTCGACCCGAAAACCGTCGAAACCGCGACGAAGCGATTGACCGCGAACACCGGGCAATTGCTTTGGGACTACTCCGGCAACGGATTCGTGAAACTTACCACACCGGGTACCGTCGGGCTGATTGGCTTCGCGCCGGATACGCGGGTGGTTTCGCGGGAAGTCGAGCTGAGTACCCCGAATCCGTTCGCTGTGGTACTCGTGAGTAGCCTGGAAAAGAAATCGTTAAGTGAAGCCGATCGCTGGCTTGTCACGACCATCGCCCGAGCGCGGAACACGGGTATGAAATTCAACGAGGACGGAAAAACGTTGTTGGAAGTTGGGCAAGCGCCGATTTTGCTGGAGCCGGTTTCGATCAACGTCCGGCTGAAGCGACGTGGTCGCCCGACGGTCTATGTCCTCGACCACGCCGGTACCCGAACGGGCCGGACGGTACCCGTGCGCCGGGGGCGCTTCGTGGCTGACGGGGCGAAAACGCAGGCGATTTATTACGAAGTGGTTTTTGAACGCTGAACGACGAAATTTCCCGCGATGATTTGGCAACGCTTTGGTTTTCAAAACCAAGCCGGTATATTTGCACTCCCTTTTTCAGCGACGATGCCCAAAAGTTCCTGAGAATCAAGTGGAAATCTAAAAAAGCTCATTTCAAGTGGATACGTTAAGCTACAAAACCATTTCGGCGAACAAGGCCACCATTGAAAAAGGGTGGGTTGTCATTGACGCTGAGAACGCCGTGCTGGGCCGCGTTTCGAGCCAGATCGCGGCCATTCTGCGTGGCAAGAACAAGACTTCGTTTACGCCCCACGCCGACTGCGGCGACCACGTCATCGTCATTAACGCCGACAAGGTTCGCCTGACCGGTAACAAAATGACCGACAAGGTGTACGTTCGTCACACCGGGTACCCCGGCGGGCAGCGGTTTTCGACGCCCCGTGAAGTACTGGCGAAAAACCCGCGCGGCGTCATCGAAGCAGCCGTGAAGGGCATGTTGCCGAAGAATCGCCTGGGTCGTCGGTTGTTCACCAACCTGCACGTCTACGCCGGTACCGAGCACCCCCACGCCGCCCAGCAACCGAAAGAAATTAAACTGTAGGAGTGAGTAGCGAGAAGTGAGAAGTCGATTCGACGGCCTCAACTCTCAACTCAAAACTCTCAACTCAAAAAATGGCAGACGTCATTAACACCTTAGGTCGCCGCAAAACGTCGGTTGCCCGCATTTACCTGACGCCCGGCAAGGGTGACATCTCGGTGAACGGCCGGGATTACAAAGACTATTTCGCTTCGGAGATTCTTCAGATTATCGTCAACCAACCGTTTTCGACAACGAACACGCTGGGTACCTTCGATCTGAAAATCAACGTCGACGGCGGTGGCGTGGCCGGTCAGGCCGAGGCCGTTCGGATGGCGATTTCGCGGGCGCTCTGCGAAGCCAACGGCGAACTTCGTCCCGCACTAAAAAAGGCCGGTTTCCTGACCCGTGACGACCGGATGGTTGAGCGGAAGAAGCCCGGTCGTCGGAAGGCTCGCCGCCGGTTCCAGTTCTCGAAACGTTAATTTTCGAGGAGCGAGGATGGAGCGAATAGCGAACAGAGCGAAAATCCTAATCGCTATTCGCTCCATCCTCGCTCCCCCGCCAGAATCCGGCTTGTCTGTTGCCGATGCCGGATTCTCGCCCGTTTATTTTTTCATCCAAAACCAGTAAGCGGAGTATCGGTCTTACGACCTGCTGACCCACGACTTACGACTCAAAAATGGCACAACTCGAATACAAAGACCTGCTCGACGCAGGCGTCCACTTTGGTCACCTGACCCGCAAGTGGGACCCCCGGATGGCCCCGTACATCTTCATGGAGAAGAACGGCATCCACATCATTGACCTCAACAAAACGCTGGCGGCCCTTGACGAAGCCTCGAACGCACTGAAATCCATCGTGCGCTCGGGCCGGAAGATCATGTTCGTCGCCACGAAAAAGCAGGCGCAGGAGATCGTGGCCGAAGAGGCGCGTCGCTTGAAAATGCCTTACGTGACCGACCGCTGGCTCGGGGGCATGTTGACCAACTTCGCGACGATTCGGAAGTCGCTGAAGAAAATGTCGACCATCGACAAAATGCTGAAGGACGAAGCGACGGTGAAAAACATCGCCAAGCGCGAACGCCTGATGCTGAGTCGGGAGAAAGACAAGCTGGAGCGCCTGCTCGGTGGGATTTCCGACCTGACCCGTCTGCCCGCGGCCCTGTTCGTCATCGACGTCAAGCGCGAGCACATCGCCGTCGCTGAAGCGCAACGCCTCGGGATTCCGGTCTTCGCCATGTGCGATACCAACTCAAACCCGGACCTCGTCGACTTCGCCATTCCGGCCAACGATGACGCCTACAAATCGATCAGCCTGATCACGCTGGCGATTGGTAAGGCCATCGAAGAAGGATTGATGGAGCGCAAGCAGGACAAAGACACGGCCTCGCTCCAGGAAGAAGAGGAAGCCAAGCGTGCCGAAGACAGCGGCGCACCGACGGCCGACGTAGCTCCAGCACCAGAAACGGTGCTTGAAGCTACTGCCCCAAATGCCGCGACGACCGAGTCGGAGGAAGCTTAATCCGGCAAAGCGACTTTGCCATTCAACGTGAATCGCCCAAAGTCGACGCTTTGGGCGATTTTCATTTAACAAAACCGTGACGCATCCGTGAGGAAACGTCTCCCAACTTCACCGTTTCATTAATCAAACCAACATGGCTGCAATCACCGCAAGCGACGTAAACAAACTGCGCCAAATGACCGGCGCCGGCATGATGGACTGTAAAAAAGCCCTGACCGAAGCCGACGGCGATTTTGAAAAAGCAATCGACATTCTCCGCAAAGCCGGACAAAAAGTAGCGGCCAAGCGCGCCGACAACACGACTTCGGAGGGCCTCGTCCTGATTCAAATCAGCGAAGATGGTACCAACGGAAAGCTCGTGGCGCTGGCTTGTGAAACCGAGCCGGTGTCGAAAGTCGAAGACTTCCGTACCCTGGCTCAGTCGCTGCTCGACGCCGCCGTACAAACCAACGCCGCCGACAAAGACGCCCTGCTCGCCACGAAACTGGCTGACGGGCGTACCGCCGAGGAAACCATTGTTGAACTCATCGGGAAAATCGGTGAGAAAATCGTCATCGCCGCCTACGAAAACGTAACGGCGGAGAAGGTCATCAGCTACGTCCACTCGAACGGCAAACTCGGGGTACTCGTCGGGTTCAACAGCGTCCAGGGCGCTGACATTGACGAAACCGGCAAGGACATCGCCATGCAGATCGCCGCCATGAAGCCCATCGCCCTCGACCGCACGGGTGTCGATTCGGCCACGATTGAGCGTGAAATCGAAATTGGCAAGGAGCAGGCCCGCGCTGAAGGCAAGCCCGAGGCGATGCTCGAAAAAATCGCCGTGGGTAAACTGGAGAAGTTCTACAAAGAAAACACGCTGCTGGCCCAGCAATTCGTGAAGGACGGTAGCCTGACCATCACGCAACTGCTTGACAAGACGCAGAAAGGCTTGGTCATCACGGAGTTCAAGCGAATTTCGCTGACGTAGGGAAGCGAGTTTCAACTTGTGAAAAGGGTACTGGATGAAAGCCAGTACCCTTTTTTCATGGCCCGAAAAAAGGGTCTATTTGCGGCCTCAAACCACCAAACGCGCCAACAATTCGGAAAGCAACGGGTTCTACGAACGTCCGTCTTCAACCTGTTCCACCCAACAACAAACCCCATGAAACTCCTTTATTCAGTACTGCTACTCCTGATAACCGGTGCCGGACCGCTGCTGGCCCAGGTACCTGTACCCGAACTGCGGGATTCGACGCTTACCCCCAAGGACACCGTGTACTGGAAGAAAACGACCGAAATCGGGCTGAACCTCAACCAGGGTTCGTTCAGTTCGAACTGGACCGGCGGGGGCGTCAGTTCGATTGCCGTCGGAAGTTTCTTCAACATGCGACGAGAGTACCTCCGCAACCGAACCAACTTTGTTTCGGACCTGCAACTGGCGTACGGCGTGGTTAAAAACCGCGACGAGCGGGCCCGCAAAAGCCTCGACCGGATTTTCTACGACGTCAAGTACGGTCGCAAGCTCGGTGCCGAATCAAAATGGTACCTGTTCGCCAACGTCAACTTCCTCTCGCAGTTTGCCGACGGGTACGACTTTGCGTTTGACGCCGAAAACCCGCCTCGCATTTCCACGTTTTTTACGCCCGCGTTTCTGACCGAAGCCGTCGGGCTGGAGTACAAACCAACGGAGTACTTCACCATTCTCTTCGCGCCGGGGGCCGTGCGGCAGACCATTCTCGGCAATCGGAATCTGTACCAAGCTATCGACGCAGGGTACCCAGGGTACGATTTTAAAAACTACGGTGTGGAACGAGGCCGGGGCCTGCGGAACGAAGTAGCCCTGATGCAACTGGTCGCCAATTTCAACAAGGACATTGCCAAGAACGTCAACCTGAAGTGGCGGTACCTGGCGTTCGCCAGCTTCGACGACCTCGGGGCCATCGACCACCGCCTCGACGCCCAACTAACGGCGAAAGTGAACCGGTTTGTCAACGTCTCGCTCGGGGCCATCATGTTTTACGACCAGGACCAGGACCTGAAGGTCCAGTTTGCTCAATCGCTGGCGCTGGGGCTGCTGTACGCGTTTTGAAAATTCCATAAAAAGTTTCGTACTTACTTCGCCGCCAGTCAATAAGCCATTCACCCAAACCCTTACCTCCATGTTAAAAGAATTCAAGGATTTTGTCATGCGCGGAAATGTGATGGACCTCGCTGTCGGGGTTATCATTGGCGCGGCGTTCGGCAAAATCGTCGACTCGGTCGTGGCTGACCTCATCATGCCCGTGGTAGGCATCGCCGGGAGCGTCGATTTCAGCAACCTGTACCTGCCGCTTTCGGACAAAGTACAGACCGGATTGGCGCTTGAAGCCGCCCGCGCACAAGGCCCGGTGTTTGCCTACGGAAGTTTCCTGACGGCGATCATCAACTTCGTCATCCTGGCCTTCATCATTTTCTGGCTGGTCAAGGCGGTCAATCGGCTGATGGATAAAAAAGCCGAATCTCCCGACGTACCCCCCGCACCGACGAAGGAAGAGGTACTTCTCACCGAAATCCGCGACGCTATCCGGGGCGGTGCTCAGATTTAAAGTCGTTTCAGTTTTCAACGAAAAGCCCCTCCAGCGACGGAGGGGCTTTTTCATTCGGACGTATCGAATTGACGCCGCTGCCAGGCTTCCAGTCGCGGGTTCATCCAGCGAAACCAGAGCGGCGGAATCAGCGCCAGTTGAATCAGGGCCGGGTACCCGGCGGGCTTCGTGAATGGGCGGTCGGCGTGGCGCTGAAGCTGAAACAGGAAAAAATTACTCGCCAGCGGCGTGGCATTCCAGGCGTGCAGCGGGTTGACGCGCTCGTAGCGGCCGGGTGCAATCTCGCGCCGCACGATGCCGTAATGCTCGACGTAGTTGACCAGTTCGAGCAGCGTGAACGCCCCGATGCTTTGCAAAACGAAGAAAATCGGAATGCTCCAGAGTACCCGCCCGGCGTAGAGGCTCCAGCCCGCCGTGAGCAGGGCGCAGAACAGAATGGTCAGAGCAGGGTAGGCAAGGATTCGATTCTGGAAGCTCCAGATGGGTTGTCCGATTCGTCGCAGCCGGGCGGTTTCGATTTGCCAGGCGCTGCGCCAGCTTCCCGCCACGGTACGGACCCAGAAGGCGTAAAACGATTCGTTTTTGCGGCTGGTCGCCGGATCGCGCGGGGTGCCCACGTGGACGTGGTGGCCCTGGTTGTGCTCGATGTAAAAATGCCTGTAGCCGACCGTCACGAGGGCCAGTTGGCCCAGAAAGCGTTCGAGGGCCGAAGTTCGGTGGCCTAGTTCGTGTGCGACTGTGATGCCGATGCCGCCCGTGACGGTAGCGACGCCGAGCAGAAACCCGAGACGTGGTACTCCCGCAAGCGAACCCAGCGCCCAGGCCCCCACCGCCCAGCCGAGAAAAAGTACCTGCATCCCGACCCAGGCGTAGGTGACGTAGCGGAAGAAGCGCTCGTCGCTCAGGGCGGCTTCGTCGGCGGGCGCAGGGTTTGTCGGATCGTTGCCAATCAGAAAATCGAGTACGGGAAACCGCCCGTAGACGGAAACGACCGTCAGCAAATTCCAGTACCCGCCGAGCGCGTAGCCCGCCACGACCTGGAGCGGAATCAGGAAGGCCAGCAGGTAGCCGTACTTTTTCGGGAATTTCATGGAAGAGGTCGGGGTTCGGTGAGCGGAATTTACGAAGTTTCGCCGCAACTTCGCCACCATGTCCACCCCAACGATTGCCATTCTGGGCGGCGGCGAAAGTGGCGTCGGCGCGGCGTTGCTAGCCCAGGCGAGAGGCTTTGACGTGTTTCTTTCCGACCGTGGTACCCTCGGCGAAAGCTACCGCCAGACGCTGCTCGATCGCGGCATTGCCTTCGAGGAAGGTCAGCACAGCGAAGACCGGATCCGGGCGGCGCAGGAAGTCATCAAAAGCCCCGGCATTCCTGATTCGGTACCCCTCGTGCAGGCGTTGCGCGCGCAGGGTACCCCCGTCATCGGCGAAATCGAGTTTGCCGCCCGGTACACCCGCGCGAAGCTCGTCGCCATCACCGGCTCGAACGGCAAGACGACCACGACGCTGCTGACGTACCACCTGCTGAAAACCGCCGGGCTGCACGTCGGATTGGCGGGCAACATCGGCGAGAGCTTCGCCCGCTCGGTACTTGAACACGATTACGATTACTACGTGCTCGAAATCAGTAGTTTCATGCTCGATTCGATGGTCGACTTTCGGGCCGACGTGGCGATTCTAACTAACATCACGCCCGACCACCTCGACCGGTACGGGTACGTTTTCCAGAACTACGTCGACTCGAAGTTTCGGATTCTGCAAAACATGACGCCCGATGGCACCTTCATTTATTTCCGCGAAAGCGAGGCGATTGCGGCGGAGCTGACGCGCCGGCCGGTGGTACCCCGACCGGAACCGGTTTCGCTGGAAATGGAGCTGGCTGAAGGCGGGTACCTGAAAAATCAGCAACTCGTCGCGCGGAGTTATGGACAGGATTTCAGGATCAATCAGGATGAATTGCCGATTCGGGGGCCGCATAACGCGCTGAATGCGCTTTGTGCAATTTTAGCCGCGCAGGCCGTCGGGGTACCGGCGGAGGCAATAAAAAACGGATTGCTGAGTTTTCAAAACGCCCCGCACCGGCTCGAATTCGTGGCCGAAGTAAATGGCGTCCGGTTCATCAACGACTCGAAGGCGACCAACGTCGATTCGGTGTTCTACGCCTTGGGCAGCTTTCGCGGGCCGCTGATTCTGATTCTGGGCGGCGTCGACAAGGGCAACGACTACACGCAAATCGAGGCGCTGGTACGCGAACGCGTCAAACTGCTCGTTTGTCTGGGGGTGGACAACCACAAGCTGGTCGACTTTTTCACGGGGAAGGTACCCCAGATGCGGGAAACGCGGGACATCCGCGAGGCCGTGCGGTGGGGACTCGAACACGGCCAACCCGGCGACGTGGTACTGCTCTCGCCCGCCTGCGCCAGTTTTGACCTGTTCAAAAACTACGAAGACCGCGGCGAGCAATTTAAAGCCGCCGTGCGCGCCCTGCCCTCAACCCCTTGACTCCGATGCGAAAAATCGTCCTGAATCTGGCCCTGAGTCTCGACGGGTACATCGAAGGCCCGAACGGCGAGTACGATTGGTGCTTCACCGACCAGGACTACGGCATGACCGAGTTCCTGGCCCGCACCGACGCGCTGTTGCTCGGGCGGAAAAGTTTTGACATGATGCAGCGCGATTTGAGCGGGCTGTTTCGCGACAAAACTTGGTACGTGTTTTCAACGACCCTGACGGAGGTACCCCAAGGCATGCACCTCATCGGGGCGGATTGGGAAGAGGCGGTTCGGGCGTTGAAAAAACAACCCGGTGGTGATCTCTGGCTGTTTGGCGGGGCCGTCCTGACGGCGCACCTGCTCCGGGCCGATCTGGTCGATGAGCTGCTTCTGTCGGTACATCCCGTGCTGCTCGGCGGGGGTACGCCGCTGTTTCAGCGCCTCGACGCGCGTACTTGGCTGGAGTGGGTCGACACGAAAACGTACCCCAGCGGATTGGTTCAATTGCAGTATCAGCGAAAAACGACACACGCATGAACGCACGTTTTGCAGGACTCATCCTGGTGGCATTGGCCGGTTTGGGTACCGCCTCGGCCCAGGTCAACGTCAATCAGTTGGGTCAGAACCAGGTCGAATCAGGCAACCTGATTGCGACGGGCAGTTACACTGCGTACGAAAACACGCCCTTTTTTCCGACCGACTGGCGCACCGGTACCGTCAAGACCACCAACGGCAAGCAGTACGCCGTGGACCAGATGCGGTACAACGCCTACGAAGACCGGCCCGAATACGAACTGAACGGGAAGATCTACGCCTTCGTGCAGCCCGTCGCCGAGTTTACGCTGAAAGAAGGCGCCGGAGTTGTGTTTCGTAACGGATTCCGACCCGTCGATCAGCAGCGCGAACGGAGTTTTTACGAAATCCTACACGATGGCAAAATCAAACTGCTACGCTACCGCAAGGCCAACCTGCTCGACGTGACCCAATACAACTCGGCCACGAAACAGAAACGCTTTGATTTCAGTGAAACGTACTACCTCGCCCGCCCCGAGGCCGCGCCCGTTCGCCTCAAGCGCGATAAAAAAAGCGTACTTGACGCGCTGAACGATAAAACGGCGGAACTCGAAACATTCATCAGCCAGGACAAGCTCAAATTCCGCGACTGGGACGACGTGCGCAAACTGCTCAGCCACTACGACACGCTGTAGGCACTGCGGGGCGGCGCGTGGTATGCAATTCGTAGAACTACCGGGCCTCTTTTCCCGTAGGTATTTCCTCTAAACCGATTGCCCGAAGACCTCGCGCACCGCTGGGCATCCTAAAAACAGCTCGTATGCTCAATCCTGTACGAATTCCAATTTCGTTGATGAAGTATTTGTGGTGCGCAGGATGGACGGGGCTCCTGGCTCTGCTTGGCGAAACCAGCGGGGCGCAGTCGCTTCCGGGTACCCGTCCGCGCCAGGCCTACCTCGAAGCAGGGGGCTACGTTTCGTCGGCCACGGCCACGCCCTTCTGGCTCCGGGCAAATCAGTACGGCATTGCTCCCCTCGCCTCGCCGACGGGTACCCTTCGGGGGGGAATCTACCAGGAGTACCGGCGCGATTCGCTGGGTGCGCCGCGCCGGAAGTTTGGCTGGGGAGCCGGGGCGCAGGTCGTCCTGAACGTAGGTTCGCCGACGCAACTTTTGCTGCCGGAAGCGTACGCGAAAATCCGGTATGGGCGGGTCGAACTCTCCGGTGGGCGTCGCCGGGAAGTATTCGGGCTGGGCGATTCGACGCTTTCCTCCGGGTCCGTCATCCAGTCGGGCAATGCGCTGCCGATTCCCAAGATTCAATTCAACACGATCGGGTACGTCCCGCTGCTGTTTAAGAATTTCGTCGCCCTGAACGCCGGGTTTGCCCACGGGTGGTTTAACGTGCCGTACATCCAGCAGGCGATGCTGCACCAGAAGTACGTTTATTTCCGGTTCGGACGCCCGACTCAGGTACTGCGGTTTCACGTGGGCGTGAACCATCAGGTGCAGTGGGGTGGTTACGCCGAGTACCTCAAGAACATGCCGGAAGTCGCCGTGGATGGTCGACTGGCCTCCGAATTCCGGTTCTATCCCTTCATCGTGATCGGCAAGGTACCCCGCGACTGGATCGGCTACGGCATCACGGCCAACGACAGCTACGCGGTAGGCAACCACTTGGGCAGTTACGATGCCGCCCTGGAGGTGACGCTGGGACAATCGGTCGTCATGCTCTACCACCAGCACATCTACGACGATAAATCCAGCCTGTATTTCATCAACGCCCCGGATGGATTAACGGGCCTGAGCTGGAAACGGGTACCCCGCCCCGCCGCCAGCCGGGGATTGCAGCTACGGCGGGTCGTGGTGGAGTACCTGACTACGCAGGACCAGAGCGGCTCGACGTTTTACGTTCCAAATTCCCGCTTTCAGGGAGGCGACAACTACTTTAATCACGGGCAGTACCTGCGGGGCTGGTCGTACTTCGACCGCGCCATCGGGACGCCGTTTCTGGAGCCAACGCCGGGCGCGGGTTTTTCCAACAACCGGGTGAGCGCGGGGTACCTCGGGGTGGAGGGCGTCTACGGCAAAACCGTAACCTGGACGGCGCGGATTTCGCATAGCCGCAACCTGGGTACGTTCAACACGCCGTTCGCTTCCCCGCGCGATCAGTTTTCCTCGCTGCTGAGCGCCCGGATTCAACTGCCGCGGTTCCGCAATACGTCGCTGAATACCGCGATAGCCCTGGATCAGGGCAACTTGTTCCCGGCGGTGTTCGGGGGATACCTTAGTTTGAGAAAGAGCTGGTGAATTCGTTCGGTTTAGTCGAGGGTTCAGTACATCAATGGAATCGAACGGCGATCGATTCGGATCCAAATCAAACGTAGCAGACACAAACACTCGTTTGTGATGCTATTCCTCTGATTTCCAGAAATAGATGTAGATAAAAATACCCAGTATCTCAATTCTAAATAGTTTCTTAAAACGTCAGTAAACCAATTGATTGGTTAAGATTGAAGTTAGTTGAAACAGTGCGTTGAGTATTCCTTTCCAATTCAGGGCTCCTTCAAGCCCCGTGCGGTGCCTGTCCGTCTGTAGAAAGGTCGCTTTCCTAATTTTTTTTCGAGTGGACCAATCCAACGGTACGATTTTCCTCGTAAGTAACAATTGTTAATCCCAGCCCTGGGCATTTTCTCACTTCACACCCATTTTATCATGGACAAAACGATGTACGGTTCGCCTGATACGGCAAATCAAACTGAGCAGATGTCTTCGTCGATCGACCGGCGAAATTTTCTGCGTTCTGCGGGTCTGGCTGCGGCAGCTGGCTCTGCCTTCATGGCCGGTTGCACGATGGTTGACCACCCGTTCCCGGCAGGAACCATCGACCTGGGTTCGGGCGACGTCGGCATTCTCAACTATGCCTATGCGCTGGAACAACTCGAAGCCGCGTTCTACACGCTGGCCATCGACGCTGCCGACAAGAATATGATCAGTAGCTCGGACAAACTGAGCATGATGGAGTACAACCTCCTGAAAGACATTCGCGATCACGAAATCATCCACCGCGACTTTTTCAAGGCAGCGCTTCAGGGGGCGGCCATTCCGACGCTGGGCGTTGGCGACCTCAACTTCCCGGCTGATACCTTCAGCAGCCGGACGAAGATCCTGCAAATGGCTAAGCTGCTCGAAGACACGGGCGTTGCCGCTTACAACGGCGCGGGCATCCTCATCCAGGATCCAGGCTATCTGCTGCTGGCCGGAAAGATCGTCTCGGTCGAAGCGCGCCACGCTGCCTACATTCGTTTTGCCCTCAATTCCATCTCGGCCGACTTCGCCGGGGATGACGTCGTTGAACCGATGACGGGCCTCGACAAACTGGCTCGCCCTGATGCCATTCTGATGGCTGTTCAGCCTTTGCTCAAAGTCAAACTCAGCGGTGCAAACCTGCCCAAACCCTAAACTGCCCGTTCCGACATGAATATTTTCAACTTGATTTCCGATCTCGAAAAAGTCGACGGCGACGTACACGAGCGCCTGAAGTTTTATTCCCGCCGGACGATGTTCAGCCGGTTGGGCAAAATGGCCGCGGCTACGGCACCCGTTGCGCTGGCTTCGGTATTCAACAAGGCCTACGCGTTTACGCCCGGTGCCATCGACGTGCTGAAGTACGCCCTGACGCTGGAGTACCTGGAAGACGAGTTTTACAAAATGGGAAACTCGAAAGCCGCAACGCTGTACCCAAATGGTGGCCAGTACACGCCCGTTTTCATGCAAATCGGTAAGCACGAAACGGCTCACGTGCTGTTCCTGGAAAAAGCCCTTGGGTATACGCCCATGAACGCCACGATGACGACCGGCAACGGCAAAGCCGAGCTGGGCGTTGGCAAAGGCTTTGACTTTACGGCGGGCGGTGCTTTCGCCGACGTATTCACCAACTTTGGGACGTTCGTAGCCGTTTCGCACGCGTTTGAAGACACGGGCGTACGGGCTTACAAAGGTCAGGCGACCAACCTGATGGCCAAGGAGGATGAAGTCCTGCTCGACTACGCGCTCCAGATTCACTCGGTCGAAGCGCGTCACGCTTCCGTGGTGCGATACATTCTCAACGACCTGGCGAAGCCGACGCCACCTATCAAACCCTGGATTACGCTCAATCAGGCCCTCATCCCGGCAGTTGCTCCGATCGTTGCGGGTGAAGAAAACCTCACGCAAGGCGGCGTAAACCTGAAGGGTTTGGCTGGAAAATCGGACGAGGCCATTTCGGAAGCCTTCGACGAACCGCTCACGAAAATGGAGGTCCTGGCCATCGCGACCCCGTTCATCGTCAAGTAAGCAAAAGACGAGACGTACACCCTACCAACCGAAAAAGCCGCTCCTGCCTTAGCAGGGCGGCTTTTTAGTAGGCAGTAGCAGTCGGCAGAATCTGACTTGCCTTTGACTGCCGACTGCTACCGCCAGCTACTTCTTTAACCCGTACACCCGCACGTAATCTACCAGCATCTGCTGCGGGAAAACGGTGTCGTCAACGCCCTGCTGCCCACCCCAGTTGCCGCCGACGGCGATGTTCAGCAGCAAGTGGAAGGGCTTGTCGTAGGGCCATTCGGCCCAGCCACGGCCGGAGTTCTGGAAGGTGAAGTACTCGGTGTCGTCGATGAAGAACTTCATCTCGGCGGGCGTCCAGTCCACGCGGTACGTGTGAAAAACCTCCTGCGCGTCGGGTACCACGCGGCTGTTGCCTTTGTTGGTTTTGATGGCGTGGTTAAACGCCTTCGTATGCACGTTGGCGTGGATGCGCCCCGGATCAAACCCGACGTGCTCCATGATGTCAATTTCCCCGTTGTCGGGCCAGAACTGGATACCATAGTTCGACTGCGAAGCCAGCATCCAGATGGCGGGCCAGGTACCCCGGCCGCGGGGCAGCTTTGCCCGGATTTCGTAGCGGCCGTAGGTCCAGTCGCCCTTGCCCTTCGTGACGAGCCGCGCCGAAGTGTACGAGCGATGCTCGAACGTTTCCTTTCGCGCTTCGATAATCAGATTTCCGCCTTCGACGCGGGCGTTTTCGGTGCGGTCCTTCGTGTAAAATTCCAGTTCGTTGTTGCCCCAGCCGTGGCCACCCACGTCGTACGCCCAGCGCTTGGCGTCGGGTAGACCCGTGTAGTCGAACTCGTCGGCCCAGACAGGTTTTTCGTCAAAGACGATCGGCGGTGGATTGGCGGGTACGGGCGAGGAAACAACCGGCTTGGGCGTTTCCTGAATTTGGCAGAACGCCAGCAAAATGGGGAGCGTGGTGAATGAAATGACGCGGCGAAACGGGTTCATGGCCGTAGTTGAGAGGTGCAAATCCAAAGGTCGGAAAAAACGGGTCGCCAGTACCCAACGTAAACGGCGAGCGATTAAACCAAATGGCGCGCACGCCCTCTCAGCAGTGCCCAACCGGGAAAAGCCATGATGGAAAAAAACACGCCTACCCACGTTCTGCACCTGTTCCGCCGGGCCGGTTTTGGTGCCACGCCCGAGGCGGTCGCCGCGGTCGCTCGCCAGCCGATTCGCAAAGTCGTTCGGCAACTCTTCGCTGATTCCGAAAAGTCGGTACCCCTCACGCTGGTTACTGCGGACGAATTCACGCCCAAAAAGCAGTTGAAAAAAGCGATGAGCCAGTCGGGTACCCCGCGGGAGCAAATCGTGCAAATGATCAAAGAACAGCGCCAGCGCATCGGCGACCTGAACCTCGCCTGGCTCGAACGCATGGGCGCTGGCGAAGGCGCGCTGCGCGAAAAACTCACGCTGTTCTGGCACGGGCACTTTGCCTGTCTAAGCCGCAATCCGTACTTCGTGCAGCAGCAAAACAACGCGCTGCGGCAGCACGCGCTGGGCAAGTTTGGCGACCTGCTGCTGGCCGTTTCGAAAGACCCGGCCATGCTCCAGTACCTCAGCAACCAGCAAAACCGCAAGCAAAGCCCGAACGAAAACTTTGCCCGCGAGGTGATGGAGCTTTTCACGCTCGGACGGGGAAACTACTCGGAACGCGACGTGAAAGAAGCTGCCCGCGCGTTCACGGGCTGGGGCTTCAACGCTGAAGGCGAGTTCGTGTTCCGCGCGAATCAGCACGACGAGGGGACCAAGACCATCTTCGGCCAAACCGGTACCTTCGGCGGCGAGGACGTTATCGCGTTGATTCTGAAACGCGAAGAAACCGCCCGGTTCGTCACGCGGAAAATTTACCGGTACTTCGTCAACGAGCAGGTCAACGAGGCGCGGGTCGCGACGCTGGCGAAAAACTTGTTCCGCTCGAATTACGACATCGCGGCGCTGCTCGAAGAAATTTTCACGTCCGACTGGTTTTACGAACCGCGGAATCAGGGTGCAAACATTAAATCGCCCGTCGAACTGCTGGCCGGGTTGCAGCGGAGTTTCGGGCTGCAATTCAGCGAGAAGCAGTCGGTGCTTTTCATTCAGAAAGCCCTCGACCAGGTGCTTTTTTATCCGCCGAACGTCGCGGGTTGGCCGGGTGGTACCGCCTGGATCGATTCGTCGAGCTTGCTGCTGCGAATGAAGTTGCCCGAAATGCTCTTCAAGGCCGCCACCCTCAACTTCCGGGCGAAGGAAGACGGCGACGTGAACACCGAGCACCTCTCTCGCCGAGGTACCCGCGGCCTGCAAGTCACCGCCGACTGGTCGGCTTTCGAGCAGGCCTTCGCCGATCGCAAACCCGCCGAACGCCTCGACGCGCTGGCGGGGTACCTCCTGCCCCGTCCGCTTTCCGCCGAGCAAAAACGGCTCATCCAGCAAACGGCCCCGGAAGGTACCGTCAGGGATCTGGCCATGCGGCTGATGACCTTGCCGGAGTACCAGTTGTGTTAAATCAGTTACGAGTTGAAGGTTACGCGTTACGGGTGAATGCATGGCAACGGCTCACTCGTAACCCTCAACTCGTAACCCGTAACCATCACTTCCATGAACCGCAAAGACTTTCTCAAACGCTCGGCGCTGGCGACGGTCGGCACGATGCTCATTCCTGATTTTTTGAAAGCGTACGAGCGCCAGCAACTCGGACGCGCCGCCGTGGGCGATAAAATTCTGGTCGTCGTGCAGCTCTCGGGGGGCAACGATGGGCTGAATACCGTCGTGCCCTTCCGCAACGACATCTACTACCGCGAGCGGCCCCGCCTGGCCATCGCGCCGGAGCAGGTATTGAAAATCAACGACGAAATCGGCTTCCACCCTGCCCTCGAAAAGCTCAAATCGCTCTACGACAATGGGCTGCTGACGGTGGTCAACAACGTCGGATACCCCAACCCCGACCGCTCGCACTTCCGTTCGATGGACATCTGGCAAACCGCCTCCGACGCCAGCGAGTACCTCAGCAACGGTTGGCTGGGACGGTACCTCGACGCCCAGTGCGCGGGTGCCTGCCAGCCCCATGCGGCGCTCGAAGTGGACGACACACTGAGCCTGGCGCTGAAAGGTACCCGCGTGAAGGGCCTCGCCGTGACCGACCCGCAGAAACTGTACAACCAGACGCAGAGCCGGTTTTACGAGCAGCTCGCCCAGGTGAATCACGAGGAATTTGCCAACGTCAACTACCTCTACAAAACGCTCGCCGAAACCGTCTCCTCCGCCGAGTACCTCAACACGAAAACGAAGGCCACGAGTGCCGCGCCCACGTACCCGGCGAGCGAGCTGGCGACCCGGCTGCGTACCGTCGGGCGGCTCATCCGGGCGGGCGTGGCGACGAACGTGTACTACGTTTCGCTCGCGGGCTTCGACACGCACGTCAATCAGCTCGCCCAGCAGGAGCGCCTGCTGCGGATGTACGCCGAGGCGGTTCACGCGTTTCTGGCCGATGTGAAAGACGCGGGTCGGCAGAACGACGTGGCGATACTGACGTTCAGCGAATTCGGGCGGCGCGTGAAACAAAACGCCTCGAACGGTACCGACCACGGAACCGCCAACGCGGTGTTTCTGCTCGGCGCGGGCCTCAAACCCGACAAGCAGTTCGAGAAGGCTCCGAACCTCACCGACCTCGACGAGGGCGATCTGAAGTACCGGGTCGACTTCCGCGACCTCTACGCCGGACTGCTAGACCAGTGGCTGGGGGTCAGTTCACAGGCCGTACTCGGTCGGAAATTCGGGGGATTGCGACTGGTGTGAGGCGATTTTCAACCGCTTCGTAACCATCGGAGCGTATCGCTGGTTTTCGTCAAAAAGACGTGAACCAGCAATGCAACTCATGAAAACCTACCACGATTACGTCATCAAAGACGGGCAATTTGTCGGACAGTTTGAAGAAATGTACCGAGAGTTCGACAGCCCCTGGATGCAGGACCGCCAGCCGAACCCCTACGCCCGGCAGGCGGGCATTCTGCACCTCCAGCGGTACGGCATTCGGTCCGTGCTCGAATGCGGCTGCGGGCTGGGGTACTACAGCGACTGGATTCACCGGCAAACGGGCCTCGTGCCGGTGGGCATCGACATTTCGCCGACGGCCGTCAAGAAAGCGCGCCAGCAGTTTCCCCACCTTGATTTTCGCGTGGATACCGTTCAGAACCTGAGCCAGTACCGCGACTGCGAAGCCATACTGTTCGCCGAAATCACCTGGTACCTCCTGCCGGAGTTGAACGCGCTGTTCGAACAAATGCACGAGCACTTCGCCGGCAAGTATTTCCTGCATAACCTCGTGTTTTACAAGGGTACCCAGCGCTACGGCACCGAGTACTTCACCACGCTGCGCGAATTCATCGACTACGTACCGTTCCGGCTGCTGGCCTACTGCGAAGCCAGTACCGCCGAGGACTCGACCATCGAAACGAGCTGCATCTTTCGAATTGAGCCGAAGTAAGTGGCCCATACCGGCCCCGTTTGGTGGCGGGCTGGGGCAAGTTGATTTTCGTATCTTCGTCCATGCTTCACAAAACCCGTGGCATCGTTCTGAACTTCCTGCGGTACCGCGAAACGTCGATCATCGTGCGGATGTACACGGAGGAATTCGGGCTGCAATCGTACATCGAAAACGGCGTGCGCACCTCGAAAGGCCGGAACAAAATGGCCCTCTTCCAGCCCCTGACGCTCCTCGATCTGGTCGTGTACTTCAAAAAAGACGGCGGCATTCAGCGCATCTCCGAAACGAAAATCGCGCACCCGTACCACGGCATTCCGTTCGACATCGGCAAATCGAGCATTGCGCTGTTCGTCTCCGAAATCCTGGGTAAAACGCTCAAGGAAGAAACCGGCAACCCGGCGTTGTTCCAGTTCCTGACTGAGTCGCTCGTCTGGCTCGACGAGGCCGAGGCGGGCTACGAAAACTTCCACCTCTGGTTCATGCTCCGGCTGAGCGGGTACCTCGGTTTTGCGCCCGAAACGCCGTTTGAACTCGCCAGTCAGCTCCGCGAAGCGGGCCTGCCCGTCTACGACCTCGACGCCCTCGGTCAGCTCGACGTGCTTAACCAAACCCCCGAAGCCGCCCGCCTCGACCGCGCCACGCGCGGGTACCTGCTCGACGCACTCGTCAAGTTCTACGCCCTGCACCTGGATGGGTTTGGCGACGTGAAATCGCAGGGGGTGTTGCAGGAGGTACTGCGGTAGTGACTTTAATTAGTTGTCACGCTGAGCGGAGTCGAAGCGCCTTGCGAGAAGAGGCGCTTCGACTCCGCTCAGCGTGACAAAAGAAAACGCCCGTCATTGCGAGGAGGGAGGTACGACCGACGAAGCAATCTCCTGAGGTAAGCCAGTCACCTTCGAGGTACCAGCTAACAGCTTCCCGCGTCGGTTCCGCTTCGGCGGCGGATTGCTTCGTCGGTCGTGCCTCCCTCCTCGCAATGACGGACTCGGGGTTGCGGGCAAAGCCCGCTCAAGCGTAGTCGTCACTCGGCACAGCCGAGCAACTGCGGAAATTTTACTTAATTCCTTTATCGTCACCGTACTTGCCAGCAATCAAACTGAGTTCAACGAGTGATTCTGATAAATAACTCTGGTCGCCACTAATTTCAAATTGTAGCAAGTTTTGCTGCCACGTACTTTCTCTGAATTCGCCAGTTATTCGAGTGTGACCTGCTTTATAGTATTCAACCCTTAACATGAGATTACTCTCGTAATTTTCGTAAGTCGCTTCTCCCGTAATCTGGTCATGACAAGTCTTTAGTGCTTGATAGAAAGTGAATAGTTGGCCTGTCGTCGTCCAAAATTTAGAGTTGACAGAGTATCCTGAAATAGTTAATTCTATCGTCGCTTCGGTGTCATAGCCACCGACGTGGCACGTCCTATCAGGAAAGCCAAACACGTTTGTCAAAGTAATCTTGATGAAGCCGTTAGCGCCCTTCAACTGGAAACTTTCCATTCTGCGTAATTTCTAAAATCCGCGTAAATCTGCGGTCAAATCTTCCGCCTCAACTCAAAATTCTTCCCCAGGTACACCCGCCGGACCACCGGGTCTTCGGCGAGTTCTTCGGGAGTACCGAAGCGGAGGATTTTGCCCTCGAAGAGCAGGTAGGCGCGGTCGGTGATGGAGAGGGTTTCGTCGACGTTGTGGTCGGTGATGAGGATGCCGATGTTGCGGTACTTCAGCTTGGCGACGATGCTCTGAATTTCCTCGACGGCAATCGGGTCGACGCCCGCGAAGGGCTCGTCGAGGAGGATGAACTTCGGGTCGACGGCCAGCGCCCGCGCGATTTCCGTCCGCCGCCGCTCGCCGCCGGAGAGTACCTGCCCCTTGTTTTTGCGGACGTGCGTCAGGCTGAATTCTTCGAGCAGCGCCTCGGTTTTTTCCTTCCGATCGGCCTTGCTCATCGACGTCAGTTCGAGTACCGCCAGGATGTTTTCCTCGACCGTCAACGCCCGGAACACCGAGGCTTCCTGCGCGAGGTACCCGATGCCGAGGCGGGCGCGTTTGTACATCGGCAAGTCGGTCACATCCGTATCGTCGAGGTACACCTTGCCGCTGTTGGGTTTGACAAGGCCCGTCGCCATGTAAAATGAGGTCGTTTTCCCCGCCCCGTTCGGCCCGAGCAAGCCCACAATTTCGCCCTGCGCCACTTGGTAACTGACGTGGTCATTGACCAGTCGCTGGCCGTATTTTTTGACGAGGTTTTCGGTACGTAGAATCATGATTGGGAGGTAGGAGGTAGGATGCACGAGGTAGGTTTTAGTTCATGCTACCTTCTTCATCCTACCTCCTACGTTCTAAAACTTCAAATCCTTCAACACCAACTGCAAGTTCCGCCGGCCCTGGAATTCGTTGATGTCGACCTGGTAGCAAATCTGGAACGGGCGGCCTTCCCACTCGATTAATTCCTGGAAGTAATGCCCAAGGTTGAAGCCGATGGCGTCGAACGTGCAGGGGCCATCCCCAACCGAAAACTTCAGGTGCTTTTCCTTCAGTACCCGCGGCAATCCGCGCAGCCGAACTTCACTGGCGAAGATGGGCGTCATGTTCTGCGGACCGAAGGGGGCCATCTGCTGGACGATGCGGTGGAATTTTTCGGTGACTTCGCTCAGCGGCAGCCGCATGTCGACTTCGAGGATGGGCTGGAGGTGTTCGGGAAGCAGTTTACTCGTCACGACTTCCTCAAACCGGCGCTGGAAAGCCGGAATGTTTTCGACTTTCAGCGTCAGGCCCGCCGCGTAGCGGTGTCCGCCGAACTGTTCGAGCAGGTCGGAGCAGGCTTCGATGGCTTCGTACACGTCGAATCCGGCCACCGACCGCGCCGATCCGGCGGCTTTTTCGTGCGATTTGGTGAGGATGATCGTCGGGCGGTAGTACCGCTCGATGCAGCGGCTGGCCACGATGCCGATGACACCCTTGTGCCAGTCGTCTTTGAACAGTACCGTGCTTTTGGCCGCGCGCAGCCAGTCGTCGGCCTCGATCATGTGCAGGGCTTCGGCGGTGATGCGCGTGTCGAAATCGCGGCGGTCGGTGTTGTGAACGTTGATTTTCCCGGCGAATTCGAGCGCCCGCTCCTCGTCGGGGCAGAGCAGGAGTTCGACGGCTTGGTGAGCGTGGGCGATGCGCCCGGCGGCGTTGATGCGCGGCCCGAGGCCGAAGACCACGTTGGTAATGTCGAGGCGTTGCTGAAACTGGGCGATTTTGATGAGCGCTTTCAGCCCCGCCCGCGGTGATTCGTTCAGCCGTTGCAGGCCGTAGTGCGAGAGTACCCGGTTTTCGCCCGTGATGGGTACGATGTCCGAGGCGATGCTGACGACGACGAGGTCGAGGTACTCAAACAGGTCCGACTCGGGTACCCCGGCCCGCTGGCAGTACGCCTGGAGCAGCTTGAAGCCCACGCCGCAGCCGGTCAGTTCGTCGTAGGGGTACTCACAATCGACGCGTTTCGGGTCGAGTACCGCCACGGCGGGCGGAATCACGTCGCCGGGCCGGTGGTGGTCGCAGACGATGAAATCCAGCCCTTCGGTCTGTGCTTCGGCGATGAGGTCAACGGACTTGATGCCGCAGTCGAGCGTAATGACGAGCGAGTACCCGTGTTCGAGCGCGTAGGCGATGCCCGGTCGCTGCACGCCGTAACCTTCGCGGTACCGGTCGGGGATGTAGTACGCCAGGTGCTCGTACCGGGTTTTGAGAAACCCGTACACCAGCGCAACCGACGTGGTACCGTCGACGTCGTAATCGCCGTAAATCAGGATTTTTTCACCCGTTGCCAGCGCCCGTTCGAGCCGGTCGACGGCCCGGTCCATGTCGCGCATCAGAAACGGGTCGTGCAGGTGGTCGAGGCCGGGGCGGAAGTAGCAGCGAGCGCAGTCGAAATCGGTGATGTCGCGCTGCCAGAGCAGGGTCGCCAGGAAGGGCGTCACGTTCAGTACCCGAGCCAGTTCAGCCACTTCCGCTTCCGCTTCGGGGCATTCGGGCAGCTTTTTGTACGACCAGCGTTTCTCGACCATGCCCGCAAAATAACGAAAGAAAAAAGCGGGCGTTTGCCGCTCGCGAAATTTCGACCAAAGCGGTCGGTCCGGCCCGAATCGGTTTTTGGCTATCTTTGGCGAATGCGCTCCGTTCTGCTGGTCCTCTACACGATCTACGCCGCCTGCTGGTTCGTGTTGCTTTTCCTGCTGTTGTTTCCGTTTTTTTACCTGTTTCTCCAGCGCGAGGAATGGAAACCGCGGGCGCATTACCTGAACCGACTCTGGGGAAAACTTTTTTTCCCGCTCATCGGGATGCCCATCGACGTGCGGTACGAAGTCGAGCCTGACCCGAAGCGGGCGTACGTGTTCTGCTCGAATCACTTTTCGTACCTCGACATCGCGGCGATGGGGCTGATTCTGAAAAATTACTACGCCTTTGTTGGGAAGAGTGATTTGAAACGCGCGCCGCTGTTCGGGTACATGTTCGCCAAATTGCACATTCAGGTCGACCGCAACGATCCGGCCAGTCGGTCCAAGTCGCTCCAGCGTTCGATCAAAGCGCTGCAAAGCGGTCGGAGCGTGGTTATTTTTCCCGAAGGCGGCATCAAGAGCGAATGTCCGCCGAAAATGCACCGGCCCTTCAAAGACGGTGCCTTTCGGATGGCCATCGGGCAGCAGGTACCCGTCGTGCCGATTTCGTTGTTGAACAACCATCGACTGCTGCCCGATAAAACGAAAATGCGCTTGCACCCCGGACGTATTCGGGCCATCGTTCACGCGCCCATTGAAACGACGGGCCTAACCCTGGCCGACCTCGAAACGCTGAAGGAGCAAACCTACGCCGTCATCGACCAAGCCCTGCACGCGTACGAAAATCCCGTCGAGCGAATACCGGAGTCGTTCCGGCGCGTTACCCCGATTTAAACTATGCACATCGACTCGGAAGCCCTGCACAAAATCGCCCACCTGGCCCGGCTGGAGGTCGGCCCCGACGAGGAAGCGGCGCTGCTCGACAGCCTGAGCAGCGTGCTGACCTGGATGGAGCAACTCAACGAACTCGACACGAGCGCCGTCGAACCGCTGACGCACCTCACCGAAGGTACCAACGTGCTGCGCGAGGACGAAGCCCAGGAGACACTATCCACTGCCCAGGCGCTGACGAACGCCCCGAGTCAGGACGGGACGTACGTTCGGGTACCGAAGGTGCTGGAGTAAAAAGCGTCAAAGCGGCTCCGTAGCGAGGGATTTAAACCCCTCGCTACGGAGCCGCGCGGCAAACAGTTCAACGCTGTACACCGTAATCAGAAAAATCAGGAAGCGAATCAGGACGGCGATGGGGACCCAGAGATACCCGATGACGAGGGTCTTCAGCAGCGAGAGCCACCGCGTCTGCCCGTACACCTGCCGAATCGTGCGGTACGCGTAAATTGCAATACTGAACAAAGGCCCTTGTTCGATGACTTCCGGGACCCAACCTGGGAACGCTTTCGCCCCGCTCGCCCGCAGCAAGGCAATCGGCCCCGCCATTAAAACTCCCAGCACGATGAAGAGCAGCATGGCCGTCGTCCAGAAGTGAATGGCGGCGAAAAAATGCTCGGCGAAGTACTGCTTCCGTGCCCAGAACAAGCCGGCAAAAAGCAGTGTAAAAATCGGGATACCCAGAAAAATGAGCGTCTTGGCGTAGATGTGAACCGTGTGGTTGAAACGTTCCTCAAACGCTTCGCGCTCGGCTCCCGACTTACCCCGCAGGCGCTTCTCGATCAAGGAACTTGCGAATTCGTCGCTGTACTCCTGCAATTCGAGGTGGTACCGGAGCGGCCCCTCGAAGGTCCGATACGCGCTGATGGGTTGCGTGAAAAAATACAGCACGTTGACGACGATGAACAGTTGCAACGGCCGCATGTCCGCCGCCCGCGCAGGAATTCAGTTGTCAGGAAACCTGGTTTTTTGAGCAGCGGGCGGAGACTGCGAAAGATCTTCGTATCAAAGTGGGTAAACTCATCGACGGTTTCCTCGGCCACGTGCACCAGGGCGTACTGGTGCGGATCAAGGCGCTTCTCGCCGCAATTTGGGCAGTACTACTGCGTCATCGGAGTACCGCAATTGATGCAGGACGTAGTCTCAAGAGATTCGGCGTGCATGGGCGAGGGAAGGTGCCTCAAGTTTCTAAAATCTTCCGAAAGCCTTACGTTAACGTAAAGGAATCCGCGTCGAGGTGGGCCGGGAACTGCGCCCGAAATGTGGACAAGTCGTTCAAATTGAGCGTTTCGGTGTGGATAACCTCAAGTGACTGTTGATAAGTTAATCGCTCGCCCTTAAAATTCAGTACCGCCGAATCGCCCGAATGCGGTACTCCGTAGCCATCCTCCCCTACCCGATTCAGCCCAACGACGTAGCACACATTTTCAATCGCCCGGGCCGCCAGCAACGTATTCCAGGCGAGACTCCGGACGGCGGGCCAGTTGGCGACGTAGAGCAGCAGGTCGTACTGCTGCGGTGTATTGCGGCTCCAGACCGGAAAGCGCAGGTCGTAGCAAATCAGCGGGCAGATGCGCCAGCCTTTCCACTCCACCACGAGCCGCCGGGTACCCGGCGTGTAGACTTCGTGCTCGCCGCCCATGCGGAAGCAGTGACGTTTGTCGTAGATGTGGTACCGCCCATCGGGTTGCATCCAGAGCAGGCGGTTGTAGAAATTTCCGCCGTCGCGCACGATGAAACTGCCCGTCACGACGGCCCCCGTCCGGGCGGCCTGCTGGCGCATCCAGCGGGTGGTGGTGTGGTCGGGCGGCTCGGCCAGGGGTGCGGCGTTCATCGTGAAACCCGTCGTGAACAGTTCGGGCAGCACGATGACATCCGTCGACTCATCCATCTCGCCGATTTTTTCTTCCAGCATCGCCCGATTCGCGACGGGGTCTTCCCAGTGCAGCGCGGTTTGAACGAGGGTGATGCGGAGGTCAGTCACGATACTGAGTGTGCCACGCGCAGCGTGGGCACGCGACTAATTGATAATCGTCAGCGTCCCCTTCAGTGCCGGGCGACCGTTGTTGGGTAGGATGACGTAGTAGTACGTCGCCACGGGGAGTTTGCGGCCGTTCTGGGTACCGTCGAAGGGCAGCGTGTACCCTTTCGAGGAAAACACTTCACTGCCCCAGCGGTTAAAAATTTTGACTTCGGCCTCGGGGTACCGGTCGATGCCCGGCAATTCCCAGACATCGTTGGCCCCGTCGCCGTTGGGTGTGATGCCCTGCGGAACGGTCAGTTTCGGGTACACCGTCACGACGATGTCCTCCGCGTTGACGCAGCCGTTGGCCAGCGTAGCCGTCAGCCAGTACGTGGTGGTTTGCGTGGGGAAGGCCAGCGGGCGCAGTTCGTCCGCGGACGACAGCGCCGTGGGCGGGCTCCAGCCGTACTGCGCGCCCTGCGTCACCTGCGCCAGCAGCTTCACGCTGTCGCCTTCGACGATGCTCACGTCGGGCCCCAACTGCACCCGCGGGGCCTGGGTCACGAGCGCGATGCGCCGGGCCGTGGTACTGCACTGAAACTGGTTCGTGACGGTGTACGTCAGCGGAAAAGCGCCCAGTCCAGCGGCGAGTGGGTTGAACAGGTTGCCTGACACGCCCCGCCCGGCAAACACGCCGCCCGCGGGGGTACCCGCGAGCGTAACCGTTTGGGCTTTCGTGCTACACAGCGGCTGAATCGTGTCCATCGTCACGACGGGTCGCGGGTTGAGTGTCAGCGCCAGCGTATCGGAAGTGGACGTGCATTTGTTGGCGTCCGTCACCACGGTCCAGAACTGCCCGGCCTGAACCGCCGGGTACCGCCCCAGCGTGGCCCCGGCAATCGTCGGACCGTTGCGGTGCCACTGGAAAACCATGCCCGCGGTGCCCGTCACCGTCGTGCGCAGCGGCAGGGTGTCGCCGTCGCAGAATACCGTTTTGTTGCGTTCGTTGATGAGCTTGACCGCGGGCCGCTTGTTCACCACCACGTCGACGGCCGCGGCGAGCACCTGGCACTCGGTCGTGCGGTTGGTAATCCAGACTTGGTACGCACCCGTCTGGTTGACGGTCAGCGTGGGCGTCGTGGCCGTTTTCAGCGTGTCGGTTCCGTTGCGCAGCCAGAGGTACCCCAGGTTGCCGCCCGTGGTGGCCTGCAAAGTCACGGTACCGCCTTCGCAAAAAGCCGTGGGCCCCGAAGCTTTGATTTCGGCGGGTTGGGCCGGGCGCTTCGTCACCACGATCACGTCGGATTTAATGTTCTGCCCGCATTTCTGCGCGTAGCTCTTCACGACGATGTACTCGCCCGCTTCCATGACCCTGATCGTCGGGGCCGTCGCGCCGAGTACGTTGTCGCCGTTGCGCTGCCACTGGTAGTTGTATTCCGAGCTAGCTTCGGTTTTCAGTTCCACGAACGAGCCTTCGCAAAACGAGGCCGTCGAGGTACCGCCGGGCTGGGTGGCCGTAAATACCGTCGGTTTCGGGGGCGCTTCCTTCGGGCAATCGATCACCAGAAGCTGGAAATCGCGCCGCACCGCCCCGATGCGCCGCCCGCTGCGGTACTCTTCCACGAGTACGCAGAACACGTGCAGTCCGAGCGTCGAGGCCGTGACGGTGAGCAGGCCGTTGCCACGGCCGACGGTTAGCGGCGGAGCGCCCTGAATCTGAATGCCTTCGCTGAATCCCGGTGCCCACTGCACTTCGGGGTAACTCGACGAACCCACGTTGTTGGCGTTGGGGTTGTTGGCCGTGGCGTTGCCGATGTACGGCGTCACGAGCGAGTACCGGAGCAGGTCGCCGTCGGCATCGGTCGCCGAAAAATTGAGCTGGAAGGGCTGGTTGCGGCAGATGTACTCGCCGTTGGGAAACGCAAACACGGGCGAGGAATTCAGCAGGGGCTGGTTGAGGTACTGGACGGGCGGAAATTCCAGGTAAAACGTCATCCCGACCTGACCGGGCCGCAGGATGTTGTCGACCGAATTATTCCGGCAGCAGCGTTCCCAGACTACGTAGTACCCCTGCTCATCGTCGTAGGCATTCGTCAGACTCAGGCGGGCCGTGTACCGGATGTCGGTCGTGCGCAGGCTCCGGGCGGTGGCGCAGGCTTGGTTGGCGTAGTTGACCGACGTCCGGCTCTGCAAGGTCATCACCACGTCCTGCATCCGCTCGTTGTTGCGTTTGCGAAAAATGCTGACCGTAATCGTGTTCGTGACGGCGTTCTGACTCCCGAAGTTTTCGTCGAAAAACATGCTCAGGTTGAGCGTGTACGAGCCCGGCGTGGTCCCGTTGGCGAGCAGCTCAAAATTACCGCCGACGATGTGCGAGGCCTGCGCCCACTCAGTCATCAAAACCAGAAGGAGTACGAAACGGAGACCATGTTTCATGGGTACGGAACTGGATCGGGTTGGCTGGCGGCTGATTCGGATACGAAATCTACGACTTTACGCGAAAATACGCCAAGCCGTTGCCCCGGCAATCGACCTACTGCCGGATTTGCTCGTCCAGTTCCCGGAAGGGTTTGGCAAACCGGCCGTTGAGGTTGAGGGCCAGCCCAAACCGAAAATCGGTGCGCTGGTACCGGCCATCGAGAAACGCGCTGACGATTTCGATCCGCAGAAACCGGAACAGGCCGTCGAGGGCGTACCCCGCTTCGGCGTAGGTGCGGTCGAGGCGCTGCTGGTAGAGGTAGTGCCCCAGCACACCCTCGCGCAGGCCCGTCCGGCGCACGAAAGGCAGGCGGGTCAGGAGCAGTTTGCGGAATTCGTACTGCCCGTGGGCTGTCAGGTACGCCCCCGCCGTGCTGAAGCGGTACAGGTCGAGCAGCCGGAAATCCGAGGGCTGGTGGTGCACAAGTAGCCGAAGCCCGTTGGACGTGAAGTGCTGGTAATCGGGAAAGTACAGCCGACGGGTGTTCGGGAACGTACCCGCCCGGAGCAGGTACTCCAGCTTCCCCCGGTGCCCGGCGCGGACGTACTGCCCCAGCGTGATTTCGAGTTGGATAAAGTCAGCCCCGCTGGAAGCCCCTCCTGAGCCAAGCACGCCGGGTACCCCGCGCCGGACGCGCAGCCCCAGTTCGGGCGTGGCGTTCTGAATGGAGTACTTCCGTCCGTTGCGGATTTCGTATTTCACGAAGGGCCGGTACCGCAGCGAAGCCGACACGATCAGCGCCGTGTGGTTGGGAAAAGCCGTGCGCCGAAGCTCGTCGTTGAGGGGATCGTTGGTGGTCGGGACGCCCTCAGCCGTCGAGTCAAATGCCGCCAGCGCGGGCAGGTACCGGCGATAGGCCGCTTCCACCCCGACCGACGCCACCCACGATTCGCCCCCCTGCCGGGCGGCGGTCAGACTGATAAAATCCCGCTCGTAAATCTTCAGGAAGTTGCCGTTCGCACCCGACCGGCCCTGGGTGTTAAAGAAAAACGGGGCCGGATTTTCGGGGTTGAACTGGTTGATGAACCGCCCCCCCGCCGCGCTCAGGCTCGTCGCGCCCCGACGGTAGTACGCTGTCGCCTGGCCCGAAAACTGCCGCCGCCCGAAGGCGTAACGCGGGTACGCACCAAACGCCAGTCGCGTCTCGTCGGACGTCGCGACGCCCGGCGTTTCGCCGCCGCGCACCCACCGCACCCGTGGACTGAGCACGAAGCCTTCGGCCACGTTGAACTGCCGCGCCAGGAGGAGCGAACCGAGTTCGAGGCGGGTGGTGGCCGAAAGCGGCACGAGGCCCCCGGCAAAGAGCGCGTTAAACGTCAGCAACCGCCGCAGTTGCAGGCTATCGCGGCGGGCTTTGTCGCGGCGCTCGTCGCGGGTGCGCAGGTACTCGGCGAGGCTCCTGGTTTCGTTGCCCGTCAGCGGAATCGGCCGAACGGCGGCCCAGTACGTCGAATCGCGGCGGTAGGCCCCCGAATCCACGGCCACCGAATCGCGCCGGAGCGCCTGCCGGTCGGGCGCGGCGCGGCGTTGTTCCTGCACGAGTTGGCGCGTGACCTGGCGGAGCTCCTTCAGCGTGAGGCTCTCGCCGGTTTCGAGTTTTCGCAGCAGCGAATCCGCGGGCGGGCGTTTTCGGGAAACGGTACCCGAGTCGACGGGTACCGAATCGACTTTTTCATCGAGCAGCGGTCCGCCGATGCGGGCGTGCACCGCCGGGTCCACCGTGAGCTGGTACGCGCTGACCGAGGCCAGGTACCGCACGTCGAACGTCAGCCCAAGGAGCTTGAGCGTGGCCTGCAACTCGTGGCTGATGGGTACCCAGACGTTTTCGACGGGCGCAAACTGCTGGCGAATGCGGAAGGGCGTGCCGCGCCGGGTGTACCGGAAATCCAGGCTGTGCAAGCTCCAGGTACCTTCGATGAGAAACAGGGTACCCGCCACCACGTCGTCGCCCGGTGAGCGGGGCGTGACCCGGATGCGGTTGACGTCGACGCCTTGGTCCTGAAACGATCCTTCGTAGGCGAAACGGTACGAGCCGAAGGCCGCCGGGGCCAGCGGCGAGAGCAGTTCGTCAAGGCGGGGGTTGTAAAAACTGTTTTCGAGGTACGGGAAGGGCGGGGCTTGTCCGTTCAAATCACTCTGCACGGCAATGACCCGGTTGCGGTACGTGCTGGGCTGCTCGAAGGTCAGCTCCGAAACCGATTCGATGAAAAAACCCGGTCGCTTCGAATCGATTTTGAGTGAATCGCGCATGCTGGGTTTACTCAGCAGTCCCTTCGCCTCGATGAGTTTTCCCCCGCCCTTCACGTACACCCGCGCCGTGTAGCGGGCCACTTCGCGCTGGTGCAGCGGGGCCGTGGCGATGGCTTTGCGCATCATCGAATAGGCCGGGTCTTCGGCGGAAGCGCGCACCTTCACTTCGCGTAATTGAACCGACTGCTCCGACAACGTGACGTCGAGCGTTACGAATGCATCAGAAATTGTAACTGAACGAGTTACGGCCCCGTACCCCAGGTGCTGAATGACCAGCTCGTAGGTGCCGGATTTGAGTGGAAGCTCGTACTGGCCTTCGGCGTTCGTCACCGTCCCGGCGGAGGCGTTGCGCACCCGTACGGCGGCGTAGCTCAGCGGTTCGCCCGCGGTGGTACGCACCCGACCGCGGACGCCCTGCGCCCAGGCTACCGGGGTACCCAGCCACACACTGAAAAAGAAAACGAACCAACCGTACCGCATTCGGTCACCTGGAATTTTTTGCGAAAAATAAACGGGGAGGCCGAAGGCGTCTCGGCAGTGGGGAAAGGGTACGGGAATGTACGAGTTTTCTGGTAAAGAAGATTTCAAAAAGAAGGCCCGGACGCGAAGGCGAGCTGAAAATGAGTACTCCAAACCCCACTGCGGGCAAAAGAAACGCCAACCTACGGATGGCAAATCGCTGATTACCCGAGAATGAGCACGAGGGTTTTGTTTTTGCAACGTAATCAGTGGGGATTCTCCTGACTACGTCCGCTAAACAAGCCATGAAATGGATACTTCTTTCCGCCTACTTCGCCGCTCTCGCCTGGATCACCTGCTTCAGCTTCGTGCAACTCAGCCTGGTGATTTCGTACTGGCGAAACAGGCGTAAGCAAGCACGGTCGACTGCCGCAACGGTGGACGCGGAACCGGCCACGCGTCCCCTTCCCTTCGTGACGATTCAATTGCCGGTTTACAACGAACGGTACGTCATCGAACGACTCATCGACGCCGTAGCCGGGATCGACTACCCAAAAGACCGGTTTGAAATCCAGGTACTCGACGATTCAACTGACGAGACGACGAGTCTCATCGCCGCCAAAATCGAAGCGCTTAACGACCCCGCCTTGCCAATCCGACACGTGCGGCGAGCGAGCCGAGCAGGTTTCAAGGCCGGGGCGCTGGCTGAAGGGCTGAAGCAGGCCCGCGGCGAATTCATCGCCATTTTCGATGCGGACTTCCTGCCCCGCCCTGATTTTCTGCAACGGACGATTCCCCACTTCACCGACCCCGCCGTGGGCATGGTGCAGACCCGTTGGGAACACCTCAACGCTGATTACTCCGCTCTGACCCAGATGCAGGCACTGTTTCTCGACATGCACTTCACCGTCGAGCAGCGCGGGCGCAACGCCGCCGGTCACTTCATCAATTTTAACGGTACGGGCGGCGTCTGGCGGAAACGCTGCATCGAAGACGCGGGCGGCTGGCAGTCCGACACACTCACCGAAGACCTCGACCTGAGCTACCGGGCGCAGTTGAAGGGCTGGAAATTTCAGTACCTCGAAAACCTCGATTCGCCCGCCGAGCTACCCGTCGAGATGAACGCCTATAAAACCCAGCAATTCCGCTGGACGAAAGGCGCGGCTGAGTGCGCCCGCAAGCACTGGCTGCGGGTACTCCGCGACCGCTCGCTCGATTTGGGTACCAAACTGCACGCGCTGTTTCACCTCGGCAACAGTTCGCTCTTCGTCTGTTCGCTTTTACTGGCCGTGCTAAGCGTACCCGTGCTGTACTTCCGCGATCAGTCGGCGGCGTTCGACCGGGCGTTCCAGTGGACGTCGTACTTCAGCATCAGCTCCGTTCTGCTCACGCTGCTGTTCTGGACGGCCTTCCAGGGAGCGGCCCGTGAGCGCCGGGTAACCGCCAGTCAGGCCGAAATTCTGGTGGAATTTCTCAAACGCTTCCCGGTGTTTCTGGTGATGACCCTGGGGATGACGTTGCATAACTCCATCGCCGTCATCGAAGGGTACCTCGGACGCAAGACGCCGTTCATTCGGACGCCCAAGTTCAACGTCGTCGCCCAGACTGATTCGGGCTGGCGGGCCAATCAGTACCTCTCGGCGGGCATCAACTGGCTCACGGTCGCCGAGTTCGGGATGCTGCTCTACTTTCTGGGAGCCATCGGGTTGGCGTTCTGGCTGAAAAACTACAGCATGTTGACGTTCCACCTCATGCTGGTGATCGGCTTTGGCGCAGTGGTGGGGTACTCGGTGCGGCATGGAGTGCGGGCTAAGGGTTGACCGGACGAGTTAATTTCTATTTCTTAGGATTGATCCGTTTTTGAATCAATACGCACTGTTCAATGCTCACTTTTCATTACTCAACCGAATTCAACTGAGTTTGAACATTGAAAAGTGAGCATTGAACAGTGCGTATTGAATTCGAGAATCAGCGAACTGTGGGTTTTTACGGGGCATCCGGTATTTTTGTCCAAGACCCCCGCGCCGGTATGCTGGACAAACCCTCCTTTTTCGAGAACAAAATCGAGTACCTCAAGGGCGTCGGCCCGCAGCGGGCGGCCTTGCTCAACACCGAGCTGGGCATCTTCACCTACGGCGATCTCATCCAGTACTACCCCTTCCGCTACGAAGACCGTACGGCTTTCCTGACCATCGAAGACCTGCGCGACGATCTACCCTCGGCGCAGATCAAGGGCCGCTTGCGGTATTGGGAGGTACTCGGCGAAGGGCACAAAACGCGCCTCGTCGGGTACTTCACCGACGGCACGGGCACGATGGAACTGACCTGGTTTCAGGGCATTTCTTCGCTCGAAAAATTCCTCCGTCGCGACGGCGAGTACATCGCTTATGGCAAGCCGACGAGTTTCCAGGGGCGTTTTCAGATGACGCACCCCGAGCTGGATGTGCTGACGCCCGAAAACGAGCGCGGCGGTACGTTCCAGCCCGTCTACAACCTGACCGAACGGCTGCGGAAGCGGTACGTCGACTCGAAGGCCATCGCCAAAATGCAGAGGGCGCTGCTGGACATGGCCCTGCCGCACATCCGCGAGACGCTGCCGACGGACCTGATTCAAAAATTCCGCCTCATCTCGAAGCAGGAGGCGATGTACCACATCCACCTCCCGGCCAGCGAGGAGGCGCTGCACCAGGCGAAGCGGCGGCTAAAGTTTGAGGAATTGTTTTACAACCAGTTCCGGCTCATCAAACAGAAACTGCTGCGTAAAACTGAGTACGCCGGGCAGGTGTTCGGCCAGACCAACCTCGTTACGCAGTTTTACAAAGATCACCTGCCGTTTGAGCTGACCGGCGCGCAGAAGCGCGTGATTCGGGAAATCTTCGAGGATTTACGCTCGGGTAAGCAGATGAACCGGTTGCTCCAGGGCGACGTGGGGTCGGGCAAGACCATCGTGGCCTTTATCTGCATGTTGCTGGCCATCGACAACGGTGCCCAGGCCTGTCTGATGGCCCCGACTGAAATCCTGGCCGACCAGCACTTCACCGGCCTGAAACCCTACGCCGAAGCGCTCGGGCTGCAACTCGTGAAGCTCACCGGCTCGACCTCGAAGCGCGACCGGCGGTACATCCACGAAGGGCTGCTCGGCGGGCAGTTGCACCTCATCGTCGGTACCCACGCACTGCTCGAAGATGTCGTGCAGTTCAAAAACCTCGGGCTGTGCATCATCGACGAGCAACACCGCTTCGGGGTCGCGCAGCGGGCCAAACTCTGGGCGAAAAACCCGGCCACGTACCCGCACGTGCTCGTGATGACGGCCACACCCATCCCGCGCACGCTGGCCATGACGCTCTACGGCGACCTCGACGTTTCACAAATCGACGAACTGCCCGCGGGTCGCAAGCCCATCAAAACCGTGCATCGGTACGACAGCCACCGGCTCAGCGTGTTCGGATTTTTGCGGGAAGAAATCCGGAAAGGGCGGCAGGTGTACATTGTGTACCCGCTCATCGAGGAATCGGAAAAACTCGATTTCAAGGACCTGATGGACGGCTACGAAAGCGTGGCCCGCGCCTTCCCGGAGTACCAGATCAGCATCGTCCACGGGCGCATGCCTGCGGTGGACAAAGATTTTGAAATGCAGCGGTTTATCCGCAAAGAAACCCAGCTCATGGTCGCCACGACGGTCATCGAAGTGGGAGTCAACGTACCCAACGCCTCGGTGATGGTCGTGGAAAGCGCCGAACGCTTCGGGCTCTCGCAGTTGCACCAGTTGCGCGGGCGCGTCGGGCGGGGTGCCGAGCAGAGTTACTGCGTGCTGATGACCGACGTGAAGCTGAGCAGCGAAACGCGCACGCGGCTGAAAACGCTTTGCGAAACGAACGACGGCTTCGTCATCGCCGATGTCGACCTCCAGCTCCGCGGCCCCGGCGACATCGGCGGTACCCAGCAGAGCGGCGTCGTGGACCTCATCATCGCCGATCTCGCCAAGGACGGTACCATTCTGAAAGTCGCCCGCGAATCGGCCCAGGAACTACTGGACGAAGATCCGGAGTTGATTCTACCCAAAAACGGCGTCATCCGCGAGCATATCGAATCCGTCCGGGCGAACGAGAGCAACTGGGCGCGGATTTCGTAACTTTTCTGACAATGGACGTACAACAGGCTTCTTCCGAATTGAAAACGGCCCTTCGTGAGCTGTACGGTCCACGGATGCACAAGCTGTACCTGTTCGGCTCGTTCGCCCGAAATGAGCAGCACGAATTTTCGGATGTGGATTACTTGCTCCTACTGAATGAGCAACGGGTTCAGGCGTTGACTGAAATTTCCAAAATGACTCCACTATTGGTTTCCTTTTGGGACAAGTACCACCGACCATTTTCGGTCATTCCCGTGAGCCGAGAGCGGTTTGAGACAACAAAAATGCCGCTGTACCAAAATGTTAAAGCGGAGGGGATTGAGGTATGAGTCCAGAAATTCAACAAATCTTGGCAAAGGCGGAGGATTGCCTGGAAAGTGCTGCGTACAATCTGCAGGGCGGGTACCTCGAAGCGTCCGTTAACCGGTCGTATTACGCCGTCTTCGATGCCTTGGTCGCGTTACTGGCTTATCAGGAAGTGTATCCTAAATCGCACAAAGGTGCTCACGCCAAGTTTCAGGAATTATACGTACTGAATGGACTTCTGCCCCTACGGGCCAAGGCCATCGTAGCGGATAGTTTTCACAAGCGGCAAACCGGTGACTATGATTTTGATTCTGAAATTTCAGAAGCCGAGGCCACCGAAGCGCTGGAAAACGCCCGTGAATTTGTCGCGATGGCGCGGGCGTACCTGACGAACGCGCCCAATGCCCACTGACGCCTATCTCCTCCTCGGCGCGAACCTCGGCGACCGCGCCGCAACCTTCCAAAAAGCGACCGAAGCCATCGCCGAACGCGTCGGGCCGATACTCGAAACATCCAGTTTGTGGGAAACCGCCCCCTGGGGCCTCACCGACCAGCCCGCGTTTCTGAATCAAGTCCTCCGCGTAGCGACGCGCCGTGGCGCGTCGGAGGTACTGGCGGCCTTGCTCCAAATCGAGCGCGATCTCGGGCGAGTGAGGTACGAAAAATGGGGGGCGCGGCTCATCGACCTCGACATGCTGTACTTCGGCAGCGAAATCATCCACGAATCGGACTTGTCGGTACCGCACCCGCACTTGCAAGACCGTCGTTTCGCGCTCGCGCCGCTGGCCGAACTTGCGTCGGAATTCGTGCACCCGGTTCTGGGACTGACCAACCAGGAACTACTCGCCCGCTGCCCCGACCCCTCGGAAGTGGTACGAGTGGCGTAATTTGCCGACGGGTTCCGCGTTTTTGACGGAACCGTACTTTTTCAAAAAGCCATGATCCGTACCCTCCTGACCTGCTTCGCGCTGACGAATTTCGTCGGCCTCGCTTACGCTCAGACGCCCATGCCGAACCAGCCCCCCATCAAGAAAATTGAAGTGACGGGTACCGCCGAAGAGGAAGTGGTACCCGACGAACTCTATTTCACGATTTCGCTTAAGGAGTACTTCAAAGACGACAAGGCCCAGCGCGACAAGGTCACCATCGACATCCTCGAACGCCAGCTCCTCGCCGCCGTCGCGAAGGCGGGCTTGCCGAAGGAAGACCTGCGCATCGGCGGCATTTCGGGGTACCGCAACGTTTGGCCCAAGCCGAAAAAGCCCGCACAGTTTCTCGAAGGCAAGCAGTACGTGCTGAAACTGAACAATTTGAACAAAGTCGACGGCGTCCTGGCCGACGTGGACCCGCGCGGCATCGAACACGTGTACCTCAGCCGGACGGAGTACTCGAAACGCGAGCAACTCAAGCGTGAGGTGAAAATCAAGGCGCTGAAAGCCGCGCAGGAAAAAGCGCAGTACCTCGCCGCGGCCGTCAACGAACAGATCGCCGACGTGCTGGAAATTCGGGAAGTCGAGGAAGGGTACTACGCCCCGCAGCCCATGATGATGAAGGCCTCGGCGATGCGAATGGAAGCCGCCGACGCGGGCAGCGGGGTACCCGATTCGGAACTCGAATTTCAGAAAATCAAAGTCACCTACCGAATGCAGGCAGTGTTTCGGTTGAAGTGATTCCGTCGATGTTGGATGTTCGTTGCTCGATGTTCGAGAGGTTTTTACGAACATCGAGCAACGAACATCCAACATCGAAACCTCACCCCACAATCTCCAACTGACTGTACCCGTTCGCGCCTTTCTTCAAGCGAATCTGCGTGGGAATCCGCTCCTTCAGCGCCTCGACGTGTGAGATGATGCCGATGGTTTTGTCCGATTCGGCTTGCAGCCGTTCGAGCGTGTTGAGCGCCACGTCGAGCGTGAGCGGGTCGAGGGTACCGAAGCCTTCGTCGATGAACAGGCTTTCCAGCTTCACGTTGCGCGAGACCAGATCCGACAGCCCCAGCGCCAGTGCCAAGCTGACCAGAAACGTTTCCCCGCCCGAAAGCGTCGCCACGGCCCGGCGCTCGTCGAAGTGCCGGTCGAGTACCCAAAGGTTTTCTTCGTCCGGTTCGGGCGGCAGCAGCAGGTACCGTTCCGAGAGGCTTTTCAGTCGGGAATTCGCGCTCCGAATCAGGTGCACGAGCGTCAGCCGCTGGGCGAATTCGTTAAAATTCTTGCCCTGCCGGTCGCCAATTGCCTCGCTGAGCAGCCGCCACTTCCGCGTGGCTTCCTCCATCGTGGCGATTTCGGTCAGCTTCTGGGCGTGCCGGACCTGATTGGTCGCATTCTGTTCGAGTACCTTCCGCAGTGAGCCGATGTCTTCGCTGTGCCCTTTTTCCTCGTCGGCGAGGTCGCGGAGTTGGGCTTTGAGCGAATCGAGCGTTTCGTCCGGGTTGTCCTCGCGCAGTTTTTCGTCGGCTTCGGTTTTCAACTGCTCAATCTGCGATTGCACCATCGATTCCTCCCGAAACACCCCTTCCCGCCGCCGACTCAGTGTTTCGTACTCGGCGGACTGGAGCTGGGTTTGCAGCGCGACTTCAATCGTGTCAAACCCCTGCGCGTGCAGGGCGGGGAGCAGTGTGGTTTCGAGGTGACGAAACGCGGTTTCCTGCGTAGCCAGCGCCTCCTCGGCCTGCCGAACGTCCTCGGCGTACTGGTCAGGGTTGTGCGTTTTCTGGCTGAGGCGTTGCAGGAAACGGTCGCAGTCCGTCGCGAGTTGCTGTTTGACGTCGTGCGGGTACACCGAGCGCAGGTCCTCGGCGCGTTCGCGCTGGCGGGTCAGGTACTCGGCGGCGGACCTCAACGCCACGCCGAACTGCCGCAGTGCCTCGGTTTCGCCCTGCAAGGCTTCCAATTCCTGCAGGCGGATGGTCCGCTCGGTCGCGGCGCGGAGCCAGCCGAGTACTTCTTCGGCCTTCCCGACGCGTTCTAGCCCGAGTTGTTCCTTCAACCCGCCGACCGATTGCTTGATTTCGTCCAGTTCCCCCAGCGCCTTCTGCTGCTCGGCTTCGAGTACCCCAATCCGGCTTTCGAGCGATTTGCTCACCGCTTCGGTACCCTTCAAATTCGCCGCCGCCTGCTTGACTTCCCGCTCCCGCCGTTCGATGTCGGTTTCGATCTGAGCCAACTGGTCCAGGTACGCCTGCGCGGCAGCGAAGTCAGCGTCGGTCGCGGCGTGGTACGCGGGGTGATGCGTCGAACCGCAGACGGCGCAGGGATCGCCCGGCTGCAACTCGCTCCGCAAGCGCGGGATGGCCGTGGCTTTCAGGTGCGAAATTTTCGCTTCCAACGCCGCGAGCGCCGCCCGTTCCGCCGTTTCGACGGCCCGCTGCGCGGCTTCTACCACCGGCCCATTTTTTTGCAGTTGCTCCCGCTGCTGGGCCAGTTGCGTTTCGTAGCCGTCCGGTCCGGCGAGGCGGCGGCGCAGCGCCTCGAAGGCCTCGACCCGCGCCCGGAGTTCGGTCAGGAGCGCCTTGCGAAGTTCCGTTTCCTGACGTAGCGCCCGCACGTTGTCGGTTTCGGCAATGCCTTCGAGCTTCCGCAAATCGGAAACCTGCTGTTGGTTGCTCGTCCACCGCGCTCGCGACTGACTCAGGCAATCGTCCACCTCCTGCCGCTTCCAGGCAGTTTTTAGCGGACCGTCCGGTAGTTTTTCCAGCCAGAATTCTACCTGCTCCGACGCGGCTTTGGCCTGGGTACTCGCCTCGGTGAACTCGGCGTGGAGACGCGAAACCGTCGCTCGAAACGCGTTCAGACTCAAGGCCGCTGCTTCCGCCGTCAGCGCCGGTTCGCGGACGAAGGCCGCCAGTTCGGTCAGTAACGTTTTCTGATTCTGCGCAGCCGTCTGCTGCTCGGCCCGGCGCTGGGCGGCGTCGGTGCGAAGTTTCGCCAGCGAACGCGTCAGCGATTGGTAGTCGGCCAGGTCGTGGGCACGCTGCACGAGCGTTTCGTGGCGGGTCAGCCGGGGCAGGTCGTGCTGCTCGAATTGCTCCCGATTCGCCCGGACCCGCGGCAGCCGCACGTCGATGAGTTCGTGCAACTGATTCCGGAGTTCAAGCAAGCGTTCCTTCCGCAACCGCCGAACATCGAGTTCGCCGCGGCGTTGCTCGCAGGCGGTACGGAGCGTCGTCAGCTCAGCTACGCGGGCTTCCGCCGCCGTCACGTCCTCCTCCGAAAGCAGCGTCAGGTGACTGAGTTTTTCGCGTTCGCGGGTCAACTCCCGGCCCTTTTCATCATTCCAGATTTCAAACGCACGCCGCCCGATGGTCCGGTAGATTTCGGTACCCGTGATGCGTTCGAGCAAATCGCCGCGCTCTTTGGCCGTCGCCTTCAGAAACGCCGCGAAGTCGCCCTGCGAGAGCAGGATGGCCTTAACGAACTGTTCGTAGTCGAGACCGACGCGTTTTTTGATTTCTTCGAGGACCTCAGTTTTCTTACTGGTTAAAATCGTACCATCGAGGTCCGAGAGTTCGAGCGCTTCCTTCAAGTCGAAGGTACCCTTCCGCTCGCCGCGCCGCACGGGTACCTTGGTCAGCTCCCACTTCGCCCGGAAGGTACCCGCCATGCAGCGGAAGGTCACTTCGGAGCAGGCGTGGCCCGCGTCGCGGGTGAGCAGCGCGCCGGTGGTTTCGATGAAATCGGTCGAGAGCTTGCCCAGCCGGGGTACCCGGTTGTAGAGCGTCAGCGTGATGACGTCGAGCAGCGTGGTTTTGCCCGCGCCCGTCGGCCCGACGATGGCGAAGAGCGAGGCGTTGCGGAAGGCCGGGTGGCCGCTGAAATCAATTTCGTGGGTACCTCGCAGCGAGTTGATGTTCTCGAAACGAATCTTCAAAATCCTCATGCGCGCGTCTGCAAGTCGTTCCAGAGTTCGGTGAAGGCTTCCGTCAGCAGGGGTTGGGTTTCGGGCTGGGCGTTTTCGTCGAGCCACCGCTGAAACACCTCCGGCGGGGCCAGTTCGCGGAGCGTGGTGCCCTCGCCGAAAAGTTCTTCGGCGTTTTTGGTACCGCCCGTGAAGCGGAATTTCCAGTTGAGTACCTCCACGTGCGGGTGGTCGAAGCGCTGGAAAAACAGCTTGGCGAGGTCGACCAGCGCTGGGTCACGGACTTCCTCGACGATTTCCACCTCGGCCAGCGTCTTGAACGAATGGGCGTGCGCGTACCCGAGTAGTTGCTGCTCGACGTCGACGTACGCCCCGCTGAAGCGCTGGAGTTGCCGGGCTTTCGGTACTCGCAATTCGTCGATACCGGTCAGTTCACCACCCGTGAATCGCAACTCCACGACGTGTTTTTCGTCGCTTCTTTCGCTAAAACTGAGCGAAATCGGCGAACCCGAGTACCGCACGTGCTCGCGCTTCGCGATGGTCTGCGGGCGGTGAATGTGGCCGAGGGCGAGGTAGTCGAATTGGGGGAACAGGTCCAACTCGAAGAGGTCAAGGGTACCCAGCGCGTGGAGTTTGTCGTCGTCGTCCGACACGGCCGCGCCGGTCACGAACAGGTGCCCCATGCCGAGCACCGGCACGTCGGCGTGGGCGGCGCGGCAGTGGGCGTGGAGGTGTTCATACCGCCGCTGAATGGCTTCGCGCACGGCCCGGCGGCGGTCGTCGTAGCGCTCGCCTTCCACGGAGCGTTTCAAGTCCCGGTCGCGCAGGAACGGCACCGCCGCCACGACGGCCAGCAGGTCGCCGCGCCGGTTCGTCAGGGGTACTACTTCGTCGAGGCAATCGTCGCAGGCCCCGCCGATGACGTGCACGTTCAGACGCTTGAGGATGTGCCGCGGTGCGTTGAGCACGGCGGGCGAATCGTGGTTGCCACCCGTGATGACGAGTTGGCAACCCGTGTTGACCAGCCCGGTCAGGAAATCGTAGTAGAGTTGGACCGCTTCGATGGGCGGCGTGGTGGTGTCGAAGATGTCGCCCGCTACGAGCAGTACGTCGATGTCGCGTTCGCGGATGGTTTGCAGGAGCCAGTCGATGAACAGCCGACTGTCGTCGAGGAGGTCCGTCTGGTACAACCGCTTCCCGAGGTGCCAGTCGGCGGTGTGAAGAAGTTTCATACCCCGAGTTTACTCGAAAATTCCGAGATAATTGTGCGGAGTTATCCGACGGAGTTCGGTTTTAACGGTTTTCGGGATATTCAGGGTGTCGATGAACGCCGCCAGGGTCTTCTCGGTAATCGCACCGTTGGTCCGCGTCAGGGCCTTGAGGGCTTCGTAGGGCTGGGGGTATCCCTCGCGGCGGAGAATCGTCTGGATGGCTTCGGCCACGACGGCCCAGTTGGCGTCGAGGTCGGCACGGAGGGCGGCTTCGTTCAGTTCGAGTTTGCCGAGACCTTTTTGCAGCGATTTCAACGCGATGACCACGTGCGCGAGCGGTACCCCGAGGTTTCTCAAAACCGTCGAATCGGTCAGGTCGCGCTGGAGGCGCGAGATGGGCAGCTTGGCCGCGAAGTGCTCAAAGAGCGCGTTGGCAATGCCCAGATTTCCTTCCGAATTTTCGAAATCAATCGGGTTGACCTTGTGCGGCATGGCCGAGGAGCCCACTTCGCCCGCCTGAATTTTTTGCTTGAAGTAGCCCATCGAAATATACGTCCAGACATCGCGATCGAAATCGATGAGGATGGTACCCAGTCGCTTAAGTGCGTCGCAGAGGGCGGCCAGAAAATCGTAGTGCTCGATCTGCGTCGTGTACCGGCTGCGCGTCAGGCCGAGGCGCGAGACGAAGTGGTTACCAAACTCGACCCAGTCGATGTCCGGGTACGCCACGTGGTGCGCGTTGAAATTGCCCGTGGCCCCGCCGAACTTAGCCGCGTAGGGTACCGAATCCAGGGTTTCCAATTGCCGTTCGAGCCGTTCGACAAACACCCGGAGTTCTTTGCCCAGGCGCGTGGGCGAGGCCGGTTGCCCGTGCGTGTGGGCCAGCAAGGGTACCTCACGCCAAGTTTCGGAGAGCTGCCGGATTTCGTGAACGACATCGCCGAAGAGCGGCCAGATGACGGCTTCCATCGCCTCCTGCAACAGCAGCGGAAGGGCCGTGTTGTTGACGTCCTGCGAGGTGAGGCCGAAGTGGATGAATTCGAGCGACTCGCCGAGATTCAGCCCCTGCATTTTCTCTTTCAGGAAGTACTCGACGGCCTTCACGTCGTGGTTCGTCGTGCGCTCGATTTCCTTGATGCGTTGGGCATCGGTTTCCGAAAAGCCTTCGTGAATCGCCCGAAGCTGCGGAAACACCTCGGCACTAACGCCCGAAAGCTGCGGCAGGGGCAATTCGCAGAGCGCGATGAAGTACTCAATTTCAACGCGAACGCGGTAGTGAATCAATCCGAATTCGGAAAAAAACGGGGCCAAGTCCTCGGCGTGGCGGCGGTACCGGCCATCGACGGGGGAAATTGCGGTGAGTTCGTTCATAAGTTGTAGGACGGATTGCCTAATCCGTCCCCGATGCAGTGGGCAAGGCGCAAAAGTACCGCTCGTTTTTGATTTCCCGGAAAAACCGCACCTTGCCGCCACATTCTCTAAACCCAACCTTCATGAACTCTCCATTCCTCGGCGAATTGATGGGCACGCTCGTGCTCATCCTGCTTGGCGAAGGCGTCGTCGCCAACGTCATTCTCAGCAAAACGAAAGGTGAAAATGCGGGCTGGATCGTCATCACGACGGGCTGGGCCTTCGCCGTCACGCTCGGCATTTTCGTGGCCAACGCCTTCGGCAGCAAAGACGCCCACCTCAACCCCGCCGTCACGCTGGCTTTCGCCTTCACCACCGGCGACTACGCGATGATCGGTCCGTACTGTCTGGCGCAGTTTCTCGGGGCCTTCCTCGGCGCGGTACTCGTCTGGCTGCAGTACCGCCCCCACTGGGCCGAAACCCAGGACCCCTGGACCAAGCTCGGCGTTTTCGCCACGGGCCCGGCGCTGCGGAAGCCGGTCGACAATTTGTTCAGCGAAACGCTGGGTACCCTCGTGCTCGTCGTCGGTGTCAACGCCATCTCGTCGGCGGGTACCTTGGCGGTAGGGTTCGGACCGTACCTCGTGGGGGTACTGGTGTGGAGCATCGGGCTTTCGCTCGGAGGTACCACCGGTTACGCCATCAACCCCGCCCGCGACCTGGCTCCGCGCATTGCTCACGCGCTGCTGCCAATTCCGGGCAAAGGCTCGTCGGATTGGGGCTACGCCTGGGTGCCCGTTGCCGGGCCCCTGATCGGGGCGGTACTGGGGGCGTTGGTGTTTGGGGTGGCGAAGTAAATCTCGACTACTGTAACGCGTCGCCTAAATTTTCGGGAAGAATCTGCTTGCCACGATTCAATTGATCTCCACGTCAAAAGTCACGTTGGCGTCGTCCGAGCCGGGACCGGGCGTCCCATTTTTGGTGCCGGGCTGGTGGCGAAGTTGCACGGTGAGCTTGCCGGTACCCGCCGTGGCCTGCGTGCGGGCCGTGCCGCGAAGGCCAATCGGAAGGTTTTTCGAGTCTTTGTCCGTCACCGTCACGGTCATCAGCCCGCTCGGATTCGGCGTGTAGATGACGAGGTGCTCGTCGGCTTCTTCCGAAACCTCGGAAGTAATGTCGACGACCGGCGATTTACTTTCATCCTTGAATTCAACCGCTAAGTCGTACGTCACGTTAGGAGCTAATGTAATCTTGTCGAGTACGGGAGCCACGCCGCCGTCGCCGTCGAGGTCTTTGGCCGAAAACGTCCGTGTTGTGCCGCCGCTCGTGAAGCGCAGCATCACGGTCGTAATCAGTTCGTTTTCGTCCGGCTCGGGATCGTCGGCTTTACAGCCTGCCAGTAAAATCGCCGCGATCAGCGGCAGAAAGGCTACGCGTTTGTTCATGGCTACGCTTGGAATTGGGAAACTCGTTTTGCAATCATATTGCAAACATCACCAATTCGATCTCATAATGCAACAATGTTGTATATAAATCTGACCCAATCTGGTGGAATTGAAGAATTATCTGTTACCCTGCTGAGTGGATTCTTCGGCGTGAGGAAGACCCGTCTTCCCAATCACGCCCTCCACACGAAGCAGTTTTAACAGTCTGGTAACACGCCGCGCCGTAGCTTTACGGACCTTCAACCTGTTTTCTAAGTTCAACGAAGCACTCCATGAAACGCCGCGATTTTTTCCGCACCGGTACTGCCGCCACACTGGGTTCCTCCCTGTTCGCCTCGACGCCGTCAGCCCTGGGTACTGCCCGCGAGGCGCAGGCGAAAAACGTCATTTTCATGGTCAGCGACGGCATGAGCACGGGTACCCTGAACCTGGCCGACCTGCTGCGCCAGCGGAAAGAAGGCCGGTCGAGTCACTGGCTCGGGTTGTACCGCGACAACCGCGTCCGGCGGGCCTTGATGGACACGGCCTCGGCCTCCTCACTCGTGACCGATTCGGCGGCGGCTTCGTCGGCCTGGGGCGGGGGCGTACGGGTACCCAACGGGGCGCTCAACGTCAGCGCCGACGGGCGCGAACACCGACCCATCCTCCAGAAATTCAAAGCGGCGGGCAAAGCCGTCGGCTGCGTTACGACGGTACCCATCACGCACGCCACACCCGCCGGGTTCTGTGTGGTGAGCAAGAGCCGGGGCAGCATGAACGACATCGCGCTTCAGTACCTCGATTTGCGCTTCGACGTGATGTTGGGCGGCGGTACCGAGCAGTTCATTCCCGAAAAGCGCGCCGACAAAAAAGACCTTTTCGCGCAATTCCGCCAGCAGGGGTACCAGGTGGCGCGTACCCGCGACGAGTTGCTGGCCTTGAAATCAGGCGGTCCGGTGCTGGGCGTTTTTCACGAAGATGGCCTGCCCTACGCCCTTGACCGCGCGCAGGACGCTGCACTCCAGGCCGCGACGCCTACGCTGGCCGAGATGACCGCCGCGGCCCTGGCCCGGCTGCGGCAGAGTCCGAAGGGTTTCGTGCTGCAAGTCGAAGGCGGCAAGGTGGATTGGGGTGCCCACGCCAACGACGTCGGGGCGCTGCTGTACGACCAACTGGCCTTCGACGATGCGGTGAACGTCGTCCTTGCGTTTGCCGAGCAGGACAAAAACACGCTCGTCGTCCTCACGACCGACCACGGCAACGCCAACCCCGGCCTGTTTTCGGGCGGCGGAACCAACCGGAATTTCGATCGCATTCAGCAATTTCGCCACACGAACAACTGGATTCTGAACGGCATCACGAAGGACTTCACGGCGTCGCAGGTCATCGAGCGCGTCGAGGCCGCGCAGGGCATCGTCTTCAAACCCGACGAAGCCCAGAGCCTGCTCAGCCACTACTCCAATTTGGACGAGACTGGTGTTTACAACGCCCGCAAGCTGCCCTTCCGCCCCCTGGCCCAGTTGCAGACGGCCCACACCTCCGTCGGTTGGGCGGGCATGGATCACTCGGCCGATTTCGTGGAACTGGCGATGGTTGGGCCGGGTAGCGAGGCCCTACCCGCGTTCGTCAAAAACACGGATTTGCACCTGTTTTTGCTGAACGCCACGGGCGTGAAAAGCGAGTAGTTTCCGCCTACCTGTTGCACGCCAGTACCCGGTAGTTTTGCCGGGTGAAAACCATTCTGCCTCTCTTTTTTCTTTTTGCCCTCGGTACTCCGGCCTGGGCGCAACATTCGGTTTCGTTTCATATTCACTCCCACGAAAACGAGCAGGTACTGTCCGGCGTGAACGTCGGCGTGCCCGGTACCGCGCTGGGTACCGTCAGCGATTCGGCGGGACGGGCCACGTTGCGCGACGTACCGTCGGGGCGAATCGTCGTCCAGTTTTCGTTTGTGGGGTACGAAACGCTCCGGCGCACGTTTCTGGTACCGCTCGCGTCGGATGAACCCATCGACATCGAGCTGCATCCGTCCGAGGAAACGCTCGACGAGGTCATCGTCACGACCACGCGCAGTACCCGCACCATCGCCGACGAGCCGACGCGAGTAGAGATCATCGCGGGTGAAGAAGTCGAGGAAAAGGTGAACATGAATGCGGCGAACATCTCGACCATGCTCCGCGAAACGCCCGGCATCCAGGTCCAGCAAACGTCGGCGACCTCGGCCAACACGACCTTCCGCATCCAGGGACTCGAAGGGCGGTACACGCAGCTTCTGGAAAACGGCCTGCCGCTCTACAGCGGGTTTTCGAGCGGATTGGGCTTACTGCAAATTCCGCCCCTGAACTTGAAACAGGTCGAAATCGTGAAGGGCGCGGCCTCGACGCTCTACGGCGGTGGGGCCATCGCGGGCATCGTCAACCTCGTCACGAAGGAGCCGACCGAGCGCCGGGAATTGACGCTGCTGGCCAACGTGCTCAGCTCGCGCGGGCTGGACCTGAACGGGTTTTACGCTCAGCGCTTCGGCAAATTCGGCCTGACCGTCTACGCCTCGCGCAACACGCAGGAAGCCTACGACCCGAACGGCGACGGGTACTCCGACGTCCCGCAATCGCGGCGGGTCAACCTGAACCCGCGGCTGTTCTGGTACCCGTCTGAGCGCACGACGGTCAGCCTGGGGCTGAACTGGGTCACCGAAAACCGGCAGGGCGGCGCGCTGGCTGCGATTCGGGACGAATCGACCACGGGGTACCTCGAAACGAATGACACCCGGCGGCGGTCGAGTCAGTTTCGGCTCGACCACCGGCTCGGCGCGCGGCTGGCGTTGTTTCTGAAAAACACGGTCAGCGACTTCGAGCGCGGCATTACTGCTCCGACGTTCAGCGGCTTCCGGGGGCGGCAGGTGGCCACGTTCAGCGAGGCCGGGCTGGCCTGGGTGGGTACCCGCACGGAGTGGATCGGCGGACTAAACCTCTGGACCGACGACTTCCGCGAGCAGTCGTTCGGTATCGTTGGCCAGCGCCGCGATTACGCGGTGACGACCGGCGGGGTATTCGTACAAAATACGACCGACCTCGGCGAATACCTGACCGTCGAAACCGGCCTGCGCCTCGACGCCTACCGCCTCAACGACCAGTACCCCCGCAACACCGACCCGATTCGCTGGCACCTGCTGCCGCGGGTGTCGGTACTCTGGAAAAGCGGGCGGGGTTGGTCAAGTCGGCTCGGTGGTGGACGCGGGTACAAAGCTCCGACGCTGTTTACGGAAGCCACCGAGCAGCGCAATTTCGTAAACGTGCTGCCGCTGGGTTCGGCACTGGCCTCCGAGCGATCCTGGGGCTTGAACTGGGACGTGAACTACGCGACCGAACTCGCCGAAGGACTCGATTTTTCGCTGAACCACCTCTTTTTTTACACGCGTTTAAACAGCCCGGCGGTACTACGCGTCTACGCCGCAGATCCGACCGCCGTGCTCTACGGCTTTCAAACGGCCAACGGGTACCTCGACACGCGGGGCCTGGAGACGAACGCCAAGCTGACGTACCGATTCCTGAAGCTCTACGGATTTTACACCCTGACCGACACCCGCCGTCGGTACGACCTCCTCCGCTCGCCGATTCCGCTCACGGCCAAGCACCGGGCGGGCCTCGTATTGATGGCCGAGCGGCACGAGAATTTTCGCGTCGGTTTCGAGGGGTACTACTTCGGACCGCAGGAATTGTCGGACCGCTCGCTCACGCGACCGTACTGGATACTCGGGTTTATGGCCGAAAAAACGCTCGGCGAGCACCTGAGTCTCTGGATCAATTTTGAAAACTTCACCGACAGCCGCCTGTCGCGGTACCAGCCGGTCGTGACCGGGTTGCCCGGAGCGCCGGAATTTGTCCGCGAAATCTGGGCACCGACCGACGGGCGAATTGTGAATGGTGGGGTGAAAATTCGTCTCTGAGTCAATCCTCCAGAGCGACGCGTGTCACGATTAGCGGCGGCCGTGCGTGGACCGTGGCACGCCTCGCTCCGGTCACCCAACGCTCATCCCCGTACGCATGGCACACGACCACTCTCACCACGAACACGTCCCGGCGACCCGCAACCTGGCCGCTGCGTTCTGGCTGAACACGGCCTTCGCGCTGGTGGAAATCGTTGGCGGACTGTGGACGAACAGCGTTGCCATCCTCTCCGACGCCCTGCACGATTTGGGCGATAGTCTTTCGCTCGGCGTGGCCTGGTACCTCCAGCGCAAATCCCGGCAGGGTCGCAGTGACCGATTCACGTACGGGTACCGGCGGTTTTCGCTGCTGGGCGCGGTCATCACGGCGCTGGTGCTCGTCGTCGGGTCGGTGTTCGTGATTCGGGAAGCGATTGATCGGCTGGCGAATCCGGTATCGCCCGACGCACGCGGGATGGTACTCCTAGCCCTGCTGGGCATCGCCGTCAACGGGGCCGCGCTGCTCCGGCTCCGGCGGGGCGATTCGGCGACGGAACGCGTCGTGAGTCTGCATTTTTGGGAGGACGTACTCGGCTGGGTGGCGGTACTCGTCGGGGCCGTCGTGATGACGTTCGCCGACGTGCCGGTTCTCGACCCGCTGCTCTCGCTCGGCATTGCCGTTTTCGTGCTAATTAATGTCTACCGAAATCTGAAGGGTACCTTCGGCATCCTACTCCAGGCGGTACCCGAGGGCCTGAGCGAAGCCGGCCTCTGCGCCGCGATTCGGGCGGTACCCGGCGTGAGCGACGTGCACGACGTCCACCTCTGGACGCTCGATGGCCGCTACCACGTCGCCTCGCTGCACGTCGTGGTACCCGGCAACGCGGTTCTCGACGCACACGAACCGCTCAAGCAAGCCATCCGCGAAGCGGCGGCGCGGCAATCCGTGCAACACGTCACGATTGAATTGGAATGCGAGGGTACCGTCCACGCCGACCCGGACCACGGACTTTCGTCGCCTCCCGGCGATCACCACGGGCACGCGCATTGAGGTTTCGCCGTACTTTCGCGGACGGATTAAGTAATCCGTCCGCAGACGCGTAGTCCTACACCATGAACGAACTCCTCGTCGGTACGCTCGTCCTGAGCCTGCTTCACGCCCTGATTCCGAGCCACTGGCTGCCCTTCGTCACCATCGGCCGCGCCGAGCGCTGGCCCGAACGCCGTACGCTGGGCGTCACGGCCCTGGCCGGGGCGGCCCACACGGTGAGTACCTCGCTGCTCGGGCTGATTGTCGCGCTGGCCGGGGTGGAGTTGGCCTCAACCTACCACGAACTCAGCGAGCGCGTCATCCCCGCCGTGCTGCTCATACTCGGGCTTTGGTACCTCATGCAGCACCTCCGCCACCGCCACACCCACGACCACGTCGACCCGAGTCAGGTGCGCGGGCGGTCGTTTGGTACTCTGCTGCTGTCGCTGTGTCTGGGCATGTTTTTGTCGCCCTGTCTTGAAGTAAACGCGTATTTCCTGAGCGCCGGGGCGAAGGGCTGGGGAGCTGTGGGTACCGTCGCGTTGCTGTACAACGTCGTTACCCTGGCCGGAATGCTCGTAATGGTCTGGCTGGCCGGGCACGGCCTGCGCCGCATCAACGCCCACTGGTTCGAGCACCGCGAAAACCTGATCACCGGCCTGACGCTCGTTGGGCTGGCGGTATTTGGGGTGTTTGTGGAGGTGTGAACCGGATGGGCGGTGGGTAGTAAAAACGCTCGTCATTGCGAGGAGGCAGGAGGCACGACGACCGACGAAGCAATCGGTTGCCGAAGCGGGACCAACCCAAGGAAGCAATCCCCTGCGGTAGGCCTACCGCAGGGGATTGCTTCGTCGCTCACTACGCTCACTCCCGCGCGGCGGACCGCTCGCAATAACGGGCGTTTTTTACTACTACTGCCTACTCAAAACTGCCTTCTGCATCTTTTCAAAATAATGACAAAATCCCGTCAGCGGGCAGATGTCGCACTTCGGCGCGCGCGCTACGCAGACGTACCGCCCGTGCAGGATGAGCCAGTGGTGGGCTTTGGGTACCAGTTCGGTCGGCGTGTAGCGCACCAGTTCGCGCTCAACGGCCAGCGGCGTCGTGGCTTTGGCGCTCGCCAGTCCGATCCGGTGCGACACCCGGAACACGTGCGTATCGACGGCCATCGTCGGCTGGTTGAAAATCAGCGAGAGGATGACGTGCGCCGTTTTCCGTCCCACGCCCGGCATTTTCTGCAGGTCTTCGAGCCGGGCGGGTACCTCCGAATGAAATTCGCTGACCAGAATCTTTGCCATGCCCACGAGGTGCTTCGCTTTGTTGTTCGGGTACGACACGCTGCGGATGTACGCAAACACCTCCTCGGGCGTCGCCAGGGCCAGGTGCTCGGGCGTGGGGTACTGGGCAAACAGCGCGGGCGTGACCTGGTTGATGCGCTTGTCGGTGCATTGCGCCGAGAGAATGACCGCCACCAGCAACTCGTAGGGATTACCGAAGTTCAGTTCGGTTTTCGGGTCGGGAAAATGCTCGGTGAAGTAGGTCAGGAAATGACGGAAGCGTTCGGGTTTGCGCATGGGACAAATTCGGTGGGAACTCGAAAATACGGCAGTCCGGGCAGAATTCTGTGCCGAGGCGTCTACCGACGCATTCGGTACGGAACACCCGCGCAACTGATTTGGCTGGGTACTAGTCACGCAAAAGCAGCCTGGTTCTCCCGAAGGCGGGCCGCTTTTCGTACCTTTCGCCCCGATTCCCGTTTCTTCATGACGCGTCCGTTTCCCTGGAAAGTCCTCCTGCTGAGTTTGCCACCCCTCGCGTTCTGGGTGTTTTACCTCGACCGCTTCGTCGTCCAGAATCTGCCGCAGATGGACGACCTCGCCTACACGATTGAATTCATTCGCCCGTTTGAAGCGGCCTCGTCGCTGCGCGAAAAACTCGGCGTGCTGTTCATCCAGCATTTCGTCACCGAACACCGGGTACCCCTGCCCAAGCTCATCATCTACACCCAGTACCTGCTGACGGGTGAAATCGATTTCGCCGTCATGGCCTGGTACGGCAACCTGATCGCCGTGCCGGGTCTGCTCCTGCTTTGTTGGCGCACGATCCAGCGGGCGGGCTGGTCGGCCTGGACGTTCCTACCGCTGCCGTACCTATTTTTTCAGATTCAGTACTACGAGCTTTTCACCTGGTCGAACTGCTCGCTGCTCTACATTTTCACGACGTTTCTGGCCTGGACTTCGCTGTATTTCGCCGCCTTCTCCGACGGCAAACGCGGCCGTTTTACCCTGTCGCTGCTGTTTTCGGTCCTCTGCCTGCTCAACTTCGGCAACGGCATGTTCGTCTACCTGCCGCTCCTCGCGATCTTGCTGTACCAGAATCGCTACCGCGCGGCATTGCTCACGGGGGCCGTAGCGGCGGTGGGCATCGGGTTGTACTTCATCGGGTACGAATCCGGGTATAAATCCGCCGTTCAGCCGACCGTCGTGCTCAGCACGCTGACCTTGTTTGGCGCGTACCTCGAACCGTTCTGGCAGTGGCAAAACGGCTTGATTTTCGTGCTTTGGCTGCTGGGGTTGACGGTGTTGGTGGTCTTTTTTCTGGCGTTGCTGCGCCTCGTCCGGGGTTGGACCCTTCCGACGGGGCGTCCCGTTCTGGGGTCTTTCGGCTCCCTTCCATCGGCATCGCCCGCGCGACTGTTTCTGACGGCCGGGCTGCTTTTTTTGCTCATGACCGGCGTGGCCGTGGCCATTAAACGTTCCGGCGTGAGTGCCAACGAAATGTTCGTGAGCCGGTACCGGTACATCAGTCTTTTTTCGCTGGGTACCGCCTACCTGCTCGCCGTGGGCGGGCTCCGGGCCTCGCGCCAGCGACTCGCGGGGCAGGTACTGGCCGCGGGTGCACTGCTCGTACTGGTGGTTTCGTACCTGCGCGCGCACGTCCACATTCTCAACAACCAGGAGGTGTATGCCGTGAGTGCGTACAACTACCAGCACCACCGAAACTGGGCGATGTACCTACCCAGCAGTGAGTGGTACGCGATGGTCAACGACGGAACGGACCGGCTGGTGGTCAGTGGCGCGTACCAGTTTCCAGCGTCGTTTTTTTCGGACTGGAACCCAACCCAAACCGATATCACGCACTCGCCGGTACCGCTGCGGCTGGAAACGAGCGGTGGGCTGGTATCAGTTTTCAACGATGAGTTTCAACCCACGCAACGCAGCACGGCGACCAGCGGTACTTGCCTGGTGTTGGAGTCGGCCACGAAAACATACCTGGTGCCGATTCAGCGCCTGCCCAATCGGGGCCGGAAAGACGTGCTCCGTACGGGGCGACTGGTGGGAAAGGGATTTACCGCCCGAATTCAACGGGGCGTGTACCCGGCTGGTCGGTACCAACTCAGCCTCCTGCACCGCGAAGGTGTCCGCATTCAGCAGTTTCCGACCGGACTGACGGTGGACTTGTAGGGGTTGAAGTAGTAACAGGTAAACCCCACTCAAACCTTCACCCCCGTCTCAACGGGTTTAACGGGTTTCTTGGTGTAGTCACCGCGGGAGAAGTATTTTTCGATCAGGCAGTACATCAGGATGAAGAAGTACCGGCTGCCCATTTCCTTGATTTTCAACTTCGACTCGCCGTACTTTCGGTTCGTCCAACTGTTCGGGACGATGGCGTAGGAGTACCCCCGCACGATGGTTTTCAGCGAGAGTTCAATCGTCAGGTTGAAGTGCGGCGAGAGGAAGGGCTTGATGCCTTCGATGGTTTCGCGGCGGTAGAGTTTGAAGGCGTTCGTAGCGTCGTTGTACTTCATCCCGATGACGACACGCACGATGAAATTGGCTACCCGGTTGATGACCATTTTTAGTTTCGGGTAGTCGATTACCCGCCCGCCCTTGCTGAACCGGGTACCAAACACGGCGTCGTAATTGCCCTTGACCATCGTGCGGTAGAACTTCACCAGATCGTTCGGGTCGTCCGACATGTCGGCCATCATCACCGCGGCGCAGTCGCCCGTAAAGCGTTCAAGGCCATAGCGCACGGCATACCCGAACCCGTTCGGGCCGGGATTGGTGTAGTACGTCAGCGTCGGAATTTCGAGTTGAAGCTGCCGCAGGACGGTCTCAGTACCATCTTTCGAGTTGTCGTTCGTGACGACGATCTCGTGGTCAATCCCCTCGGCCTCCAGCTTGGCGTACAGCGTGCGGAGGGTGTGGGGCAGGGACTCTTCTTCGTTGTAGGCGGGTATAACGACGCTGAGCTTCATGAGTCAATGATCATTGAAAGGCTACCAGACGTTTTCCAAATCTTTCGCTTCGTAAGCATGGTCGCGGGCTTCGTAGAGGCTTCCGGCGGGTTTCTTGATGTGCAGGGTGTCCGACTTGCGGAAGAGCTTGAACAGAAATGCGACCGGCGTCAGGAAGATAAAGAAAACCACCGAAAGCAGAATCGTGGCGTTAATGCGCCCGAGTACCTCGGCGAACTTGAGCCAGCCCTTCGTGACCAGCTCGCTCAGGTACCCCGAGAACACGCCGATTAGCCCGAGTACCGTCGCGGCGATGAGCAGCCAATTGGCCTTGAAAATCCAGAACAGTACCAGCAGGCCCACCGTGATGACCAGCATGGTTTCGAGGCGTTTTTCGCGGGGCATGGGACTTTGGTATTGAGTACCAAGTACAAGGTATTAAGTACAAAGTATTTAAGAGCTGGAGCGGCTACGTTGTACTTAATACCTTGTACTTGGTACTCGTTAGAATAACGTGTAAATAAACGGCGCGATGGCTGAGCCGCCGCCGATGACGATGAGGACGCCGAGCAGCAGCAACACCACGATGACGGGCAGCAGCCACCACTTTTTGCGTTCTTTCAGAAACTTCCAGAGGTCCGTGAGAAAATCCATGCGTGTAGCGCCGACTTCAGTCGGCGTTCCGAAAATGAGTTAGTTCAGTTTCAAATCCTTCACCAGCCGGGCCACGAGTACCCGATTCGCCAGGGGCGTGGGGTGTTCGTCGTAGCGGATGGCGTACTTCGGGTCCGTCGCCGGAAACAGCTTCGAGTAGTCGAGTACCTTCACGCCGCGCTGCTGGAGCATGGACTTGATGGGTTCGACCGAGGTCGTCGTCGGGTACAAAAGTACGTAGAAGTTGTCGTTGCCAAACTGCCGCCGGTACGCCCGCGCCGACTCGGCCAGCACGTCGGCGGTCAGCGCGTAGTCGTCGTCCGAAAGCCGGAAGGGGTACCCGATTTTGAAGAGCTTCAGAATGTTGCTCTTCATCAATTTTCCGTAAACCCAACTCCGCAGCGGCCGGGCATCGCGCATGAGTCCGCCGTAGCGCAGGCTGTCGCCCTCGTGGTAGAAGTACGGCACGTTGCCGCCGTTGTAGGTGTAGTTCGTCAGGGTACCGATGACGCGGTTGACGTGGTCGTTGAGGTACGTGTACACGGCCACGCCATTCGGCTCGGGCACGTAGTTTCGTGGGCTCCGCTGCTGCAACCGAACCAACGTCTGGTGCGGACCGTACCCGCTGAAACCCAGGTTGTACGCGTGATAACCGGGTACCTGTCGAGCCAATTCCGATGGAATCGTTTCCCCATTTTCGACGCCTTCGCCAAACGTCATCGAGCAGCCGAAAAACAGGGCGTACTTCGACGACGCGGCGCTGTCGGTCGGCGTCTGCCGCAAGCTGTGCGATTCGGTTCGGTACCGCACGTGGTAAATCGTATCGGTACTCCCGCGCACGCGGGTACCCCAGTACGTCGAATCGGCGTAAGGTTTGTAGCCGAGTACCGGATCGTCGGTCGTGAGGTGGACGGGACCGACGATGGCCGGTTCCTTTCCAGCCTGGCTGCGGAGGAGTACCCCGCATACCCATTCGAGCGCGGCAATCGTCAGTCCGGTCATCAGCACCGCAACGGCGGTACCCTGAATCGCCGATTTCTTCGACGCCAGCGCCGCCACAAAGCCAACGCCGAGCGTCAGGTACAGCAGTGGAGCAAACCAAGCCCCGATCCAGAACCCGGCCACGATGCCGTTGCCGTCGCCGCGTACCGAATCGTACCACAGCAGTCCGGCGGCGAGGAGCGTCGCAGCGAAGAGTAGCCAGAAAATCAATCCGAGAAAGCGGCGCATGGGGGAGTGGGCAGTAGGCAGTGGCAGTAGGCAGCCCATTTTTCACTGCCTACTGCCACTGCCTACTGAAGACTAATCTAAAACGAACTCCTCCCGCCAGTTCTGGGTCTCCTGCCAGGCGGGTTGGCGTTTTTTGTCAAAGAGGAAATTGCCGACGACGAGGTAGTCCATTTCCGTCCGCATCAGGCATTTGTAGGCGTCTTCGGGCGTGCAGACGATGGGTTCGCCACGGACGTTGAAGCTCGTGTTGACGATGACGCCGTAGCCCGTCAGCCGCTGGAAGGCCGAAATCAGTTCGTGGTACCGCGGGTTGGTTTCCTGGTGCACGGTCTGAATCCGCGCCGAAAAATCGATGTGCGTGATCGAGGGCAGGTCCGAACGCAGGTGGTACAGCTTGTCGAGCAGCGGCAATTCTTCGTAGTTGTCGGGCATCGGGTTGCGGCGCTCCTTCCGCACGGGCTGCACGAGCAGCATGTACGGCGAAACGCCCTCCAGCTCGAAATACTGATCGGCCACCTCGCCGAGTACCGAGGGCGCGAAGGGTCGGAAGCCCTCGCGATACTTGATTTTCAAATTCAGCTTTTTCTGCATCTCCGAATTCCGGGCGTCGCCGAGGATGCTCCGGCCCCCGAGCGCCCGCGGGCCGAATTCCATCCGGCCCTGAAACCAGCCGACGACGTTGCCTTCGGCCAGAATCTCCGCCGTTTTTTCCGCCAGTTCGCTGAAATCGCCGAATTCTTCGTACACCGCGCCGTAGCGTCGGGCCGCCTGCCGCACGTCGAGGTCGGAGTACTCCGGTCCGAGGTACGAGCCTTTCATGCCGTCGAGTTTGGCCGGGTCGACGGTTCGTGGTTGTTTGAAGTAGAGGTACTCGGCGGCCAGCGCCGCGCCCAATGCCCCACCCGCATCACCGGCGGCGGGCTGGATGAAGATCTGGTCGAAGATGCCCGCGTTTTGCAGCTTGCCGTTGGCCACGCAGTTGAGCGCCACGCCGCCCGCCATGCAGAGGTTTTTCGAGCCGGTCAATCGCTGGGCTTCGCGGCCCATTTTCAGCACGATTTCTTCGGTGACGTTCTGAATCGCCAGCGCAAAATCGCAGTGGTGCTGTTCGAGCAGGGCTTCGCCTTCGCGGCGTTTGAAACCGAAAAGCGCCTCCCACTTGTCGTCGTGCACCATCCGCAGGCCGGTGGCGTAGTTGAAGTACGCCTGGTCGAGCCAGATCGAGCCGTCTTCGCGGATGTCAACGATGTGCTTTCTCAGCAACTCTTCGTACCGCCGCACGGCTTCCGAACCGTGGATGCCGTAAGGCGCGAGGCCCATCAGTTTGTACTCGCCCGAGTTGACTTTGAAGCCGCAGAAGTACGTCACGGCAGAATACAACAGCCCAAGCGAGTGGGGGAACTTGAGTTCGCGCAGAATTTTGAGCTGGCCGCCCTGCCCGTGGCAAATCGAAGCCGTGGCCCACTCGCCGACGCCGTCGATGGTCAGGATGGCCGCGTCGTCGAAGGGCGAGGGGTAGTACGCGCTGGCGGCGTGGCTGAGGTGGTGTTCGGGGAAAAGGAGTTTGACCTTCTTTTTGTCGAACTCGCCAATCTTGAACAGTTCCTCGTACAGCATTCGCTTGAGGAACATTTTCTCTTTCAGCCAGACCGGAATGGCCGTCAGAAACGAGCGCAACCCGCTGGGCGAGAAGGCGTAGTAGGTTTCGAGCAGGCGCTCGAATTTGAGCAGCGGCTTGTCGTAAAACACGATGGCGTCGAGCTGGTCGAGCCGCAGCCCGGCGTGGTCAAGGCAGAATTTCACGGCGTTGGTCGGGAAATTCGGGTCGTGTTTTTTCCGGGTGAAGCGTTCTTCCTGCGCCGCTGCGACGATGTCTCCGTTCTGGAGAATCGCCGCCGCCGAGTCGTGGTAGAAAGCCGAAATGCCAAGGATGTTCATCAGCCGGGCGGAAAGTGGTTTTTTCGGGAGGCTAAAAATACGGGGAAATCCCGGGGATACCCAAGCCAGAACGGACGTTTTCCCGGCAGAGTGCAATTTCGTTGTACCTCAACGCAATTCCATTTTGGCAGTAGCGCTTTGGAAAGGAGGCAGTTACTGCGGTCGATCGAGGGCCCGGCGAAGCTGCTCGTCCGTCAGGCGTTCAAACCGGTCGCGCCGAATGTACAGCCGACACGCATCGACCGTTCCCGCGTACACGTAGTCGCGGCCCACGAGCGCGGCCAGTTCGGGAAAGGCTTCGTGGCCCTGCGTGGCGACGTCCTGCAACCAGAGCGACGCCGGTCCGACGGCGTCAACGAACACGGTGGGCTGATTCAGCAGCATGTCGGCCAGGTACCGGCGGCGGTACTCGTCGCGCATGGGGTGGTCGTAGAGGCAGCGTTCGGAATGGTTCTCGGCGGTACCCTGCGCCAGCCCCGTCTCGACGTGGTACCGGCAGGCCCAGCCCCAGACCACGAGCCGGTCGGTACCGCGGGCATACTGGAGAATTTCCCGACTCAGCGCCGATTGGGGTACCTCGCGGTTTGCGGTCGGTGTGGACGGGTACCGGTTCAGGACGCCTTCGGACCGGAACCGGTACCCCAGCAGCAGAACTAAAAACAGCCCGACGAAAAATGCCGTGAACCACGTTCGTCGTTGCAGCAACTCCTCCGGCTGCGCCAACCGCCTGGCGGCCCAGCCGTTGAGCAGCGTGACGGGTACGAGCAGCCAGAGCAGGTAGTGGCCGAAGGGATTGCCGGTTTTCAGGATGGCGTAGAGCGTCGCGGCGAGCATCAGCCCGCCGGTCCAGCCCAGCCGGGAGTCGCCCGAACGGCCCAGCCCGAAGCCAGTGGCCACGAGACCGAGGGAGGCGAGGAGGAAGAATACCAACTCGGGCAGGGTACCGAGCGTGCGAAAGAAAACGGCCCAGCTTTCGCCAAACGTCGCATCGGACTGGTAGACGAGGTTGCCGCGGATGTAAAAATCAATCACGTCCAGCACCAGCCCCCGGCTGGCCGCCCAGGCGAAAACGAGTACCGTGCACGTCAGCCCGCCGCCGACCAGCGCCGCAAGGGGTACCCAGGCGCGGCTCCGCAGCAGCGGCCAGGCCGCCATCAATCCGACGACTCCCGCCAGCGGTACCCCCTGCAACTTGGCGAAGGGTACCATGCCCAGCAGCAGCCCGACGAGGAAGTACCGCCCCGGACCGGCGTTCGGCGGGGTACCCGACCACACCCACAGCGCCCCAGCCAGCAGCAGCAGCGGGACGTGTTCGCTGCTGTAGTGCACCAGATCCGGGTGTTGGGTGAAAAGCAGGACGCCCGCCAGCGGCAGGCTGGCCAGTCGCGCCCCCGCCGCGCCCAGTCCGTTTTTCAAGGCGAAAAATAAAAAAAGCCAGGTGCCGCCCAGGCACGCCAGCCCGACGAGCCGGGCCATCGTGTAGTCGAACGGGAGGCCGAAAGCAGGCGGTACGAGCAGTACGTACAAATCGAGCGGTCCGATGGTGGTGCCGTCGACGGAGCGCCAGAATACCGGGTCGAGGTTCAGCGTGAGCGCGTGGGCGATGACCTGACTTTCGTCGGGATTCAGTTCGCGATTGAACAGCAGAATCGGCAGGCGAAACCAGACCAGCAGGCCCAGGACCAGTACCGGCCAGAGGCGGGTGAGTACCGTTTCGCGTTTGCCCAGCGCCGCCATCCCCAATACCGCCAGCCACCCCAGTCCGCCGAGGACCAGCCAGCCCAGCGGCGTGGGGTCGAAGGAGAGCGGAACGCGCATCGCCAGCGGTTACGATTTTTGGTAGATGCCCAGCAGCGCTTTCCCGAACGAGTACCCTACGAGCGGGTCGGTCAATTTGGAAACCGGCACGACGGTCGAATCCCAGAACCGTACCTGCGGCAACGTCGGGTAGTACTGCCTGAGCACGAGCTTGTTGACGCAGGAGGCCGTCCAGCCCAGCGAGTCGAGGTGACGCAGCAGCCGGGGTTTCATGCCCGGCGGAATCACCGCCCGCAGCCGGGCTTTGTTGTAGCGCCGGAAGTGCCCGACGGCCTCGTCAAACGGACTGAACAGCCACTGGTGCGCCGGCACGATGATGATCAGGTGCCCGCCGGGCCGCAGGTGCTGGTAGGCGCGGCGCAGTTCGGCGGCATCGTCGTCGATGTGCTCGATGACGTCGATGTACAGAATCGAATCAAACCGGGCGTTGGCGGGGAGCTGGTCAGACGTTTCGGCCCGCACCTGGCAGTACGACGGCAGGGTACCCGCGTTGATGCGCGCCTGGATCTGCTCGGCCAGTTTGCCGTCGGGTTCGAGGCAGAGCCAACTCCGCTGGTTTCCATCGCAGAGTACCTGCGTAGTACCGCCCAGTCCGGCCCCGACTTCGAGCACGTCCTGACCGAGGTACGGTCGGAGCAGATTGCCGTAGTAATTTTTCCAGTTCGTGGCCCCACTGAACAGGTCTAATTCTTCCCCTACGTATTTGAACGTCTCTTCCATGGTAGCATTAACTCACCCGCTCGACCCGGTCAACGTAGTCGACGTACTGTTTCGCCGGAATAAACTGAAGTTGCGTACGTGCCTGCAAGACAATGAAAATAAGGAAAAACACGAGCAAGAACACCTGAAGCAGCACGATTCCGAAGGCAATGATCAGAAACGACGCCCAGCCCGGAATGGCCATTTCGGTAAACAACCGGACCACCGTCACGACGACGATGCCCAACGCCGCTCCCACGATGAGCCAGAGCGAGAGCACCAGCAGGCGGACGCTGACGACGTCGATCATCACCGAGACGGCACTCATGCCGTGGAGGATGAGCGAAACGAAATTCATCTTCGATTTACCCGCCAGCCGAATGCCCCGCTCGATGGGGATTGAAACGTAGGGCAGTTTGGAACGAATGATGCCCCCCGGAAAATGATTCCAGATTTCGGACACGTGGGAGAGCTTCCGGGCCACGCCGTGGGGCATCACGCAGAAATTGCCAAACGTGATGACTTTGCCCGTCAGCAGCCGGAAGACCAGTTTGTAGACTTGGTAAAAATTCCGAAACAGCCAGCCTTCGCTCCGCTTGCTGCGGTGAGCAAACACGATGCGCTCGCCCGCCGTGCGCGAAGCTTCGACGAGGCGGTGGATGTCTTCGGGTTTGTCTTCGCCATCGGAATCCATCACCACGACGCGGTCGAACTGCCCTTCCTGAGCCAGGTAGGCGAGCCCGAGCGCGATGGCCTTCTGGTGGCCCACGTTGCGGGTCAGGTGCAGGATGGTCAGGGGCAATTCCGTCGGCAGGGGTTGCTTCGGCTCCTGGTTCGAGCAATCGTTGACAACCAGTACCGACAAACTCGGCAGCAACGACGCGGGCACGACCGCCCGAATGCGCGCCAGCAGCAGGCCGAGCGCGTCCCAGTCGTTGTAAAGCGGAGTTAGAATGGTGACGGATTCGGGCATGCCGGGGGCGAATGAAACCGCGCCGGTACCCAATCGGGTACCGGCGCGAACGAATCCATCAGGCGTTTTGCAGGCGAGCCGCCATGCTGTTGTGAATCTGGCTGAGTGTTTCGGTCAGGTCGTACTTCCAGTGCCAGTCGGGGTAGTGCGTTTTGAACTTCGTGAGGTCCGAGACGTACCAGATGTGGTCGCCGATGCGGTTGGTTTCCGAGTAGCTGACGTTCATTTTATTACCCGAAATCTGCTCGCAGATCGCGATGGCTTCGAGCATCGAGCAGTTGGCAAAGCGCCCGCCGCCCGCGTTGTAGACTTCGCCCGGTTTGGGGTCCTGGTAGAAATGCCAGAACATGTTGACGAGGTCCCAGGAGTGGATGTTGTCGCGAACCTGCTTGCCTTTGTACCCGAAAATGGTGTACGGGTTGCCCGTAATCGCGCACTTCATCAGGTACGACAGAAAGCCGTGCAACTGCGCGCCCGAGTGGTTTGGGCCGGTCAGGCAACCGCCCCGGAAGATACCCGTCCGCATGCCGAAGTACCGGCCGTATTCCTGCACGAGCACGTCGGCGGCGACTTTTGAGGCCCCGAACAGCGAGTGTTTCGTGTGGTCAATGCTCAGGTTTTCGTCAATGCCGTTGGCAAAGTAGGCGTGGTCTTCGGCAATTTCCCACCGCGTTTCCAGCTCCACGAGTGGCAGGTAGTTGGGGTTGTCGCCGTAGACTTTGTTGGTCGACGTGAAGATAAAAACCGACTCGGGGCAGTATTGCCGCGTCATTTCGAGCAGGTTCAGAGTCCCGTTGGCGTTGACCGAAAAATCGGTGAACGGCTCGCGGGCGGCCCAGTCGTGGCTCGGCTGCGCGGCCGTGTGCACGATGAGTTTAATGTCGGTGGCGTACTTTTCAAAAATACGCCGCAGGCCGTTTTCGCCGTCCACCTCCCGGATGTCAGCGGAGTAGTGCCGGTAGTTCGGGTACGCTTCCTGGAGGCGGTTGCGGTTCCATTCCGTGTTGCCATCCGCGCCGAAGAAGTACTGGCGGAGGTTGTTGTCGACGCCGATGACGACGTCGAATTTATCCGCGAAAAAGGCCACGGATTCGCTACCAATCAGGCCGGCCGAGCCGGTTACGAGCGCAATGTTCATACCAAACGTGTGGGTACCAGTGGATGATTCGGGGTAGGTTATCGAGAAACGGGTACGAAAACTCCCTTCAAAAAAAGCGAACAACCGACAACTCCCCAAATTCAAGTGGGGCGTTTGCCGGATTTGCTCCCCGAGGGCATTAAAAAAAGCGGTACCCGTGGCGACACGCAGCAACCGCTTCCGTTTTTATGGATCAGGATTAAAAAAACTCACTCGCCGGGCGTGACCACGCCAAAAAACTTATCGCGGATGGCTTGCGCCCGCTGGTCGTTTTTGGGATTGTCGGGCCACTTGTTGTTCAGTTGAACCGCCGCGCTGTCTTTACCAGGACCGTAGACCCAGGTACTGTTCTCACGGAAGTCCCGCTGCTTGATGGTGTTGTTCCGCTGGTACTGGCACGCCCCCAAGCTCAGCACGGCGGCCAGGAGCAGGACCGGAAACAGGGGGTTCGTTTGCTTCTTCATAACGCGTCTGTTCAATGCGGGGCAAAACTACGCCCGGATTCGGAATTAGGCAAGGAGAGACTTGAGAGGTTAGGCTTTAGCTGGTAAACAATAGACTTTAGACCTGCATTTGTCTTTTATCTACCACCTAAAATCTAACGTCTACACCTTCACGTTAAAACTCGCCCGGAGTTTGATTTCGGTTAGTTTGCGTTTGGTGTCGAGCGGGAAATCGCCTTTCATGATCCAGTCGTAGTACGAAGGTTCCTGCCGGAGCACGTCCAGGACCGGTTTTCCCGAGTGCTTGCCAAAGTTGAAAATCTCCTTGCCCTCGGCGTTGAAGGCCATCCGTTGGGCGAAGTCGACGATTTTTCCCGACGTAATTTCGTGCAGGGCGTCCATGTCGTTTTTGACCGGGCTGCTCTCCTGCCCGCGGGCGTCCCGAATCACGACACCCTCGTAGCGCTGTACCTGGGCGTTGAGTACTTCGAGCGTGGCCAGGGTATCGGCTTCGGCGCTGTGGGCGTCGGTGAGGTCTTTGCCGCAATAAAATTTGAAAGCCGCCGTCAGGTTGCGCGGTTCCATGAGGTGGTAAATCCGCTGGACGTCAATCAGGCGGCGGTTGCGCAGGTCAAATTCCACCTCGGCCCGTAAGAATTCTTCGACCAAAAACGGCACGTCAAAGCGGTTCGAGTTAAATCCGGCCAGGTCGCAGCCTTCCAGAAACTGGCAGAGCGACTTGGCTACCTGCCGGAAAGTGGGCTCTTCGGCCACGTCTTCGTCGTAGATGCCGTGAACCAGGCTGGCTTCGAGCGGAATCGGAATCCCCGGATGGATGCGCTTCGTGCGAACCACCACCGAGCCATCGGGCAGCGCCTTGGCAATGCTGATTTCGACGATGCGGTCGCGAAGCAGGTTGATACCCGTTGTTTCGAGGTCGAAAAAAGCCAGGGGCTTGCGCAGGTTGAGCTGATGCTGCATACGAACGGGGCGGGTTAGCGAGTGGGGGTTCCGACAAAAGTAACGCGATTTACCGAGCGGGTACCGATTCCCACGCCACAAAAAAACGGCGGGGCTTGCGCTCCGCCGTTTCGGGATTAATTGGTTTGGCGTTCCTTGTTGGCCTCGTCAATGCTCCGCCGGATGTCGGCTTTTTTCTGTTGCCACTGCTCGCGCGGATCGTTTTTCTGCAAGTCTTTTCGCTGTTTTTCCAGCCGGTTCTGCTGGCGACGCAGCTTATCGCGGCGCTTTTTCCAGTCGCGGGCTTCGCGGTTGATTTCCCGGTACCGGTCGTCGGTACTCCTGATCTGGTCGTCGAGGGCTTTGATTTCGCCGTCGAGTTGGGAAATGAGTTCCTGGCGCTCCTGATTGATCAGTTCGCCCGGCTGCGGATTAGCGGGGACAAGTACCGCTTCACGCGGAAAATCCCCGACAGGGGCCGAATTTCGATCCGAAATAGGTGGCGGCGCGTAGGTACTCTGTTGCGGTACTGGGCGCGACGAGGTACAGGCGGCCAGAACCGTGATCAGCAGCGCGATCCACAAGGATTGATTCGTTTTCATGCGTTGGTCTCGTTGGAGTGGTTTTGCGGACACAATACTAAAAAATCATTCCGATTTCGGCGGTCAGAGGCGCGTGACGTTCAGCGGGTTAATTTTCCGTGAATTCGGTACCCGCGTTTTTTTTACCCGCCCGCCGGAGCTACCTTTGACCGGCAAATAACCCCCACTCCGTTATTTGCCATGCTCGATTCCTCGAAGTTCCTGTACGAAGCCCTCACGTACGACGACGTTCTCCTCCTCCCCGCGTATTCCGAAGTTTTACCGCGCGACGTTAGTACCCAAACGCAACTGACCCGCCGCATCCGGCTCAACATTCCGCTCGTTTCGGCGGCGATGGACACCGTCACCGAAGCCGATCTCGCCGTGGCAATGGCGCAGGAAGGCGGCATTGGGATGATTCACAAAAATATGCCCATCGAGCGACAGGCCGCCGAGGTACGCAAGGTGAAGCGGTCCATGAGCGGCATGATCCTCGACCCGATCACGCTCACCGAAGGGGCCACGCTGGCCGAAGCCACGAAAATCATGCGGGATTACAAAATCGGGGGCATTCCCGTCGTCGACGCGGCGGGCAAACTGACGGGCATCCTCACCAACCGCGACCTGCGCTTTCAGACGGACCTGAACCGCCCGGTGACGGACATCATGACGAAAGACCACCTCATCACCGCCCGCGAAGGCGTAGACCTGGAGCAGGCCGAAGAAATTTTGCAGCAGTACCGCATCGAAAAACTGCCCATCGTCAACGCCGAGGCGCGGCTAGTTGGCCTGATTACGTACAAAGACATTCTCAAGAAAAAAAGCCATCCCAACGCCTGCAAGGACGATTTCGGTCGCCTGCGCGTCGGGGCGGCGGTCGGCGTCACGCCTGATTTGCCCGACCGCGTGGCGGCGCTCGTCAAGGCGGGCGTCGACGTCATCAGCATCGACACCGCCCACGGCCACTCGCGGGGCGTGATTGATGCGCTGAAGCGGGTCAAAGTTCAGTTCCCGAACCTCGACGTTATCGTCGGTAACGTCGCCACCGGCGAAGGCGCGCGGGCACTGGCCGAAGCCGGGGCCGATGCCGTGAAGGTGGGCGTCGGGCCGGGCTCGATCTGCACGACGCGTGTCATCGCGGGCGTCGGGATGCCGCAGCTCACGGCGGTCTACGAGGCGGCGAAGGCCGTAGCCGATCTGGAGGTACCCGTCATCGCCGACGGCGGCATCCGGTACTCGGGCGACATCGTCAAGGCGCTGGCCGGCGGCGCGAGTACCGTGATGGTCGGTTCGCTGCTGGCGGGTACCGAGGAGGCACCGGGCGAGGTACTCATCGCCGAAGGGCGGCGGTTCAAAAGCTACCGCGGCATGGGCTCGCTCGAAGCGATGGAGGACGGCTCGAAAGACCGGTATTTCCAGGACGCCGAGGATGATTTAAAGAAACTGGTACCCGAAGGCATCGTTGGGCGGGTACCGTTCAAAGGCAAAGTCGGCGAAATTATCTACCAGCTCGTCGGCGGCCTCCGCGCCGGGATGGGCTACTGCGGCACGCCCGACATCGAGGTTCTCAAGCAGGCCAAATTCGTTAAAATCACCGCCGCGGGCGTTCGCGAAAGCCACCCGCACGACATCCAGATTTCAAAGGAAGCACCGAACTACAGCGTGAAGTAGGTTTCGGAACTGTAATTTGAACGTTGAAAAAACCGCTGGGGCTACTCAGCGGTTTTTTGATTTTCAACCTTGGACCATGAACCGCTTCTACACCTGGTACTTCCGCCGCCTGTCCATCGGTGCCTCGCCCGCTGATGAATCGCTGCACCTGCTGTCGGCGGAAGAAGTTCGGTACCTGCGTCGCATTGAGCTACGCACGCAGCTCTGGGCGGCGTTCTGGGGAACGGTGGGCGTCCTGGCGCTGTACCTGCCGCAGTACTGGGCACCCGCGTGGTTTCCGAGTGCGGCGGTGAACCTGCCGTTTTTCGAGAAATCCGTGGCCGTACCCTGGGTCGCGACGATCTACGGCGTGGTACTCGTTTTCCTCGAAATCGTCGCGCTGACCTTGCTCAACTTGCGGGCCGTGCACCAGATCGCCGTCGTGGTCGGGTACCTGACGTCCACCAACCGCGACGAGCGCACGAAAAACTTGCTCCTGCTCGGCACCGAGCAGAAAGACAAATCGGTCCTCAACTACGGCATCGACCCGCTGCAAGGGCTTTCGACGCAACGCGTGTTTCTCTTCAACGCGCTCATCGCGCTGAAGGCCACCGTGAGCAACCAGCTCGTGCGAGCCTTGCTCAACCGATTTCTGGGTCGGTACGCCGGGCGCGAGGTACTCGACATGGCAGGCATTCCGGTCTTCGCGTTCTGGAACGTGCTGGCCGCCCGGACGGTACTCCGGCAGGCGCGACTCGTGATTCTGGGGCAGACGACCATCGACCAGGCGCTGCACCGCTTCCCGCAGGTGTATGCCCGGCACGTGGCCGACGACCCGGCGGAGATCGACCTCATCTACGATACGCTGCAATTCATCGCCATCAGCAAACGCGATTTTCACCCCAATCACGGGTACCTCACCAAACGCCTGCTCGATCACTTCGGCATCCCGCCCCGCGAGCGGCACGTGCTCCGGCCCGACTACCTCGACCGGTTGAAGACTGCCCCCGCGCCGCTCTCGGCGCTGTGCCGTTTCGTGATTGCACTCGGGTTTTTGCTCGACGGAAAACTATCCACCCGCGAACGTGTTCGCATTCGCCGCCTCGACCGGGCGGCCGTGTTGCACGAATCGCCGCAGGAGTTGAACCGCTGGTGCGCGGACTTTCAGGCCGGTCGCGGGGTACCCGAATTGATGGAACGGTACCTGGCGACGGCTGAATTTCGTAACTTGGGCCACCCCTCCACCCTCGCATGACCGACAAACAGCGCATCGAGCAAATTGAAGAGCTTCTGGCTGACCTCATTCAGCAAGTCAACCGGCTGGAGGGTCGGGTTGAAGGTTGAACGATTGGAAGCCCGACAAACGGACGTTGAAACCCGTCTTGAACTACTCCGCGACCGCATCGTCGTACTAACCGAAGAACTGATCGCCCTGCGCGACAAAGTTGCCGAAGGCCAGGAGCGACAGGCGCAACTTCTCGGGAGTATCCGGCAGGAGCAAGCTGAAATGTGACAGGAACAGGCCGAAATGCGGCAAGATCAGGCCTCAATCCGGCAGGAGCTGGTCGAAATGCGGCAAGATCAGGTCGAAATGCGACAGGAGCAGGCCGAAATGAGGCAGGAGCAACTCCAGCAACGTACCCTGCTTGAGCAGATCCTGGAGCGGCTCGATTAACGCCGAACGTCGCCTACTGCCACCTCCGGCCCCTCCTCCCAGCGCAGCATCGCGTTCAGCAACCGAATTTTCTGGAAGTACTCTAAATCCTCGACGGCCAGCCGCTCGGGGATGAGTACCCCCGCGGCCAGCAATGCGGCCCGGCGGGTACCAGCCAGCAAGGGCTGGTGCGGCGTGTACCAGAAACTACCGTCGAAGAGCGCCACGTTGGCGTAGCTCGTGTCGGTCAGCAATCCGTTTTTTACGAACAAAACGTCATCGGCGGTACTGCGCTCGACAAACGCGTTCAGCGCCGACCGGTCGGCGTACTTGTGGGCGTAGTCGAGCGCGTCGGCGTTGACCAGTTCGAGGCTGCGAACGGGACGAATTTGGTATGGAATGAACTCGACCGATTCGATGCGTTCAGCCCCGTACGTGACCCGGCAGCGGTAGACCTGGCCGGGCGTCAGGTTTTCGGGAAGCTGAATCAATTCGTCCAGTTGCCAGCGGTCGGTCGCGCCGAACAGCTCGCGGCGGGCGCGGTACACGCGGGCCTCGTGGTAGCTGAGGTTTTCGAGGTCGCCGTCGAGGCAGCGGATGGTTTCGAGCAGGGTCACGAGATGGGCAGGTAGACTTTGTCGAGCAGTTCCTGGTACTCGGCGTGGGCGTCGCTGCGGTACGTGATGCCGCCGCCGGAGCGAAAAAACAGGCCTTCGTCGGTTTGTTCGAGGAAGCGAATGAGTACCCCCGAATCCAGCGTCTCGCCGTCGAACACCCCGAACACACCTGTGTAGTACCCGCGCGGCTCGCCTTCGATTTTGCGAATCAACTCCAGCGTTCGCGGTTTCGGGGCACCCGAAATCGACCCGGCGGGGAGCAGTTTCAGGAACCAGTCGCCGAGCCGGGCGCGCCAGTCGGGCGGGAGGGTACCCCGGATTTCCGAACTGACCTGGAGCAAGGGTACCGCGTTCGTCACGATTTCCTCCACGTACCGAAACCGTTCGACCCAGCGCCGCGTCGTGACGGCGGCGAGGTCGTTGCGAATTAGATCCACGATGGTCGCGTGTTCGTAGCGCTCCTTCTCGTCGGCTAACAACCGGGCGCGGGCATCGGGTAGGCGGGCATCAATTGTACCCTTCATCGGATGGCTGGAAATTACGCCATCGGCGTCGACGCGGACGAAAATCTCGGGGGAAAAGCAGGTGAACCAATGACCAGTTACCAGTGACCAGTGACCAATTTTTTCCTGGTCATTGGTCACTGGTAACTGGTCATTGAAAAACAATTTGTACCGAGCTTGACTGCGCTCGAAGATTTGGAGCAGACTCCAATTGGTCTCGACGCGGGTGCGGGCGGTCAGGTTGAGCAGGAACGTGTCGCCACGCTGGAGCGCCGTCTGCGCCGCCCGGAATTTAGGTTCAAAGTCGACGAAGGGTACCGGGAATTTTTGGAAACGGACCGCGTCCGTCGGATTGGGTACCGCGGCCGAACCGTTGCCGATGCCGTTGATTTCGTAGCGAACTCGGGCCGGATCGACCTCGTCCAGGGGTACCACAAGCGGTCGCTGGAGTTCAAAATCGAACACGAACAGGAAGGGCCGGCCTTCCCGTCCGAATTCGTTCATGCGCTGCTGAGCCGTGTCCAGATTCACGCGGCAAAGATACCGCGCCTCAGCGTCCGCCGGGCGGGCAGTGCTGCTTGAGGTACTGCGTGTAGAGGGTTTGCAAATGCCGGAACGTCCCTTCGCCCTCCGACATGCCGTGCGAGCGGTTCGGGTAGCTCATCAGTTGAAACTGCCGGTTGTGCCGGACCAACTCGTTGATGAGCCGTTCGGCGTTCTGGTAGTGCACGTTGTCGTCGCCGGTACCGTGGATGTAGAGCAGGTTGCCGCGCAGGTTTTTGGCATAGCTGAGCGGCGAGGCCTGGGCGTAGGCCTGCGGATTTTCCTGCGGCAGACCCATGTACCGCTCCTGGTAAATGTTGTCGTAGAGCCGCTGGTCGCTGATGGCCGCCACGGCAATACCCGTCTGGTACAACTCGGGGTACTGGAAAAGCAGGTTTAGTGTGGCTGCGCCGCCGCCGCTCCAACCCCAGACGGCCACCCGGCTCGAATCGACGTACGGGCGTTTGAGGAATTCTTTCAGCCCCAACGCCTGATCGCGGATGTTGAGCTGGCCGATTTTCTGGTAAATCGACTTCCGCCAGACGCGGCCCTTCGGCGCGGGGGTACCCCGGTTATCGAACGCGACGTACAGGTACCCATCAGCGGCCATGCTGCCCGCGTACAGGAAATTACGACCCGTGCCGTAACGATCCACGACGGTCTGCGCGGCGGGTTCGGTGTAGACTTCAAACACGACTGGGTACCGCTTCGCCGGATCGAAGTTGCGCGGCTTGACGAGGTACCCGTCCATCTCGACGCCATCGGCGGTTTTGATTTTGAAAAACTCCACCGAATCCCGTACGGCGACGCGGGCGTTGCGGGAGGCGTTCATCATCGCACCTCGACTGACGGGACCGTTGTGATCGGGCAGCGTAATTGTCTCCTCCTGCGGCGGCACGTTGGCCGACGAGTACCGGTGCACGGCCAGTTGGGCGGTTGGGGAAATGTCGTAGGTGTGGGTACCCGGCTGCTGGCTCGGAGTGAGGCGTTCGGAGAAAGCCGGGTTCGGCCCCGTCAGCTTCACCCGGTGCAGGTACGCCTGCGTGGCATTTGCGGGCGAAGCCGTGACGTACACGTACCCGCCCCGTTCGTCCACGAGTTTCGTCGTGATGACGTCGTAGTTGCCCGGCGTGAGCAGGGTCTGCGTCTTTCCGTCGCGACTGACGCGGTACAGGTGCCGCCAGCCGTCCCGCTCGCTCACCCAGAGAAATTCCTTGCCGCCGTTGAGCCAGTCCCAGCCGGTTACATCGCCGTCGTTCCAGGCGCCCTTCACGTCGATCCAGGCCTCGTCGGTTTCGGTCAGAATCGGGCGCGCCGCGCCGGTTTTCGCGTTGGCCAAAAACACGATACTCTGGTTCTGCATGCGGTTCAGTTGCTGGAGAATCACCTCGTCTGCCCCAGCCCATTCCATGCGCGGCAGGTAGTGCTGCGCCGGGTCGCCGGGGAGTTGGAGCCAGGTCGTCCTGCCGCCCGTTGCGCTGACAATCCCGATCCGCGCCGGGCTCGGCGGCTCACCCGCTTTCGGGTACTCGACGGGTACCGTGAAGGCGTACGTCGAGTCGGTGTTGTTGATCATCAGGAAATCACGAATCTTCCGGGCGTCAATTTGCCAGTAGGCCAGCGAGCGTCCGTCGGGTGCCCAGCGGAAGCCGTCGCGGCAGAAGAATTCTTCTTCGTAGGCCCAGTCGAAGGTACCGTTGATAAGTCGGTCGGTACCGTCGGTCGTGAGGGGCGTAATGTTGCCGGAGGCCAGGTCTTCGACAAACAGATTGTGCTCACTCACGTAGGCCACCTTCGACCCATCGGGCGAAAACTTGGCGAACTGCAGCGAGGCCGCCGGGCGGTCCTTGCCCAGTTGCCGGAGGGTACCGGCTTTCAAATCGGCCACCCAGTAGTCGCCGCGGGTGTCGAACCGCCAGACGCGCTGCGTGTTCGTGTTGAGGAGTACCCGCTGGCCGTCGTCGGAAATCGTGTACCGCCGCACGCGGAGGTACTTGGCCTCGCCGGGGGGCGTGAGCTGCTGCAAACTCAGGATGGGCGTGACGCTGGCCGGATTTTTCCCGTCGATTTTTACAATCGCGCCGTTCTGAATTTTGGTGTAACTCTGGCCATCGGGCAACCACTGGACGCGGTCGTCGAACTGGGCCTGAAGGGGAAGCGTGAACGCCAGCAGCAGGAGCAAGGTACCGTTGCTGCGGAGGAGTCGGGGAAAAATCATGGGGGAAAATAACGAAATGGAGCGGAATTTCGCGTGGACCGCATCCGTCGGGCGGCCCGACGAGTTTTACTGCCGCTCCGCCTTCGCCTTCAATTTCCCCGCCATTGTCTTCTGAAACTTGGCAATTTTCGGGGCCGATACCTGCCGGATGTACGGCTGGTCGGGATTGGCGCGGTAGTACCCCTGGTGGTAGTTTTCGGCGGGCCAGAAGGCCTCGAAGGGTACCACCTGCGTCACGACTCTCGCCGAGTGGGTACCCGAGGCGTTCACGCGCTGAATGGCCGCTTCGATTTTAGATTTCTCTTCGGGTGTTCGGTAAAACGCCATCGAGCGGTACTGGGTACCGACGTCCGGCCCCTGCCGGTTCAGCGTCGTCGGGTCGTGACTGGCGAAGAAGCCGTCGAGCAGCACGTCGTAGGAAATCACCTTCGGATCGTAGTACACCTGCACGGCTTCGGCGTGGCCGGTTTGGTCGGTACCCACTTGTTCATAGGTTGGGTTTTTGAGCTTCCCGCCCGCGTAGCCCGAGACGACTTCCCGAACGCCCTTCAGCTGTTCGAGGGCTTCTTCGGTACACCAGAAACAGCCGCCCGCAAACGTAGCGACGGCCTCACCTGCTTTCAGCGTGGGCAATTTGGCGGGCGCGGTGTCTTTTTCCTGACCCTGGGCGCAGCCAGCCAGAAGCAGCAGGCTCAGGCCGGTGGAGAGGAGGCGATGGAGGTACGTTTTCATATGCGTTAACTACGAATGCAGGGGTCAAAAGGTTTCACGCAGAAGTGCGCAGACGGAAAGCACGCCGATTTTCGCTGACAAATTTTAGCGCACGTCTGCATGCTTTCCGTCTGCGCACTTCCGCGTGAAAAATCAACGGCTGATTTGTCCCGCCAGAATCGCGATGCCCTCCCGAAAGCTCCGCGGCGCGTAACCGAGTTCGCGGCGGGCTTTGTCCAGCACAAATCCCGTTCGCGGCGGGCGTTTGGCAGGCTGGGTAAACGTCGAAGAATCCGCTTCGGTGATGAGCGCGGCGTCGAGGCCGAAGTACTGCGCCGTCTGCAGCGCCATTTCGTGGGGCGTCAGGACGTCGGGGCCGGAGATGTTGAAAACGCCCTGGGTTTCTTTGTCGGCGATGAGCCAGCAGCCGATGGCCAGATCCTCGGCCAGCGTCGGGCTGCGAAACTGGTCGGTCACGACCTTGATCGTCTTGCCCGCTTCGAGCGAGCTTTTCACCCAGAGGATGATGTTCGATCGGCTCATGTCCGCCGCGATGCCGTAGACGAGGACCGTCCGGGCGATGGCCCAGCGCAATCCCGAACGCCGCACGACTTCCTCGGCAGCGTACTTGCTCCAGCCATAAAAACTCAGCGGGCTGGGTACCGCCTCTTCGGCGTAGGGCCCGGCGGACCCGTCGAAGATGAAGTCGGTCGAGACGTGGCAGAGAAAACTCCCGTGCCGTCGACAGGCCTCGACGAGGTACTCCGTCGCGAGTACATTCAGCTTCCAGCAAGCTTCTTTTTCAAACTCGCACTGGTCAACGTTCGTCATCGCCGCCGTGTGGATGACGGCCTGCGGCTGGGTTTCATCAAAAACCCGTGTGACTTGCTCCGGGTCGGTGATGTCGAGTTCGAGGTACCGGTAGCCGTCCGTCACGGGTAGGCGGTTGGCCCCGCGGGCGGTAGCGATGAGGTCGACGTCGGGCTGCTGGCGGAGCAGTTCAACCAGCTTCTGGCCAAGCAGGCCGTTGGAGCCGGTGAGGAGGATTCGTTTCATTTGTTGGGAAGGTTGTTTTTTTACCGCAGAGAAGCAGAGGGAGCGCAGAGAACGCAGCTTTTTTTAATCAAAGCGGTATCCGTACTGCTTCGTGATTTTTTTCTTGGATAGTTTCTTCGCCGAAACCGTCATCCGCACGTCCTGCAACGGCCGGTTGGCGGCATCGCGGGGTTGGCGGGCGATGCTGTCGATGACGGCGAAGCCGCCGACGGCCTGCCCGAACACGGTGTAGTTTCCATCGAGGTGCGGGGTACCGCCGGTGGTCTTGTAGACCTGTTTCTGGGCATCGGTAAACGGCCGACCGCTCCGGGCCATTTGCCGTTCGAGGTCGGTGTTGTTCCAGACCTTGCCCTGGACGAGGTAAAACTGATTCCCCGACGAGGCCTTCGCCGGGTTGTTGTCGCGGGCGGCGGCCAGTGCGCCTTTTTGATGGAAAAGCTCCGGACGAAATTCCGCCGGAATCGTGTACCCAACGGTACCCTCACCAAGTTGCTGGCCGGATTTAGCGGCCCGTGAATCCGGGTCGCCGCCCTGAATCATGAAGTTTTCGATGACGCGGTGAAACAGCAGGCTATCGAAGTACTTCTGGCTGACCAATTTCAGAAAATTCGCCTTGTGCTGCGGCGTCTGGTCGTGGAGAATGAGCGGGATGGACCCGAATCGGGTCGAAATCGTGACGAGGTAGTCGCGGCGCGATGGTTTTTGGGCGAAGGCGGTACCGGCCAAGAAGAGGAGAAGTAGTGTCACGCAGAGCTTGTTGAAGCGCTCCCCAACTCCCTCCCGCGCGGCGGACCGCTCGCAATGACGGAGCTGCACTTTATAGAAATGTAAAATCATGCCCGTTGCTGCTGTCTAATTTGTTCCAGAATCGTCCGTCCGCCCAAATCCAGAATCCGGTTGGCCAGTTCGTGCCCGACGGCCCGTGGCTCGGGTCCGACCACCTGTTCGCGGAGTACCTGCTGGCCGTCGAGACTGGTCAGGCCGCCCACGAGCGCCACTTCGCCCGCTTCGCTGAGTGTCGCCAGGGCAAACGACGGGATGCTGCACCCACCCTGCAAAACCTCCAGAAACGCCCGCTCGGCGCGGATGCAGGTTTCGGTTTCGGGGTGGTTGAGGAGTTCGCGAATGCGGATTTTCTTTTTCGCGTCCATTGCTTTCGCGCATTCGATGGCCACGCTGCCCTGTCCCACGGCGGGCGTAAATTCGTCGGTCGACAGGTACTCGGCGATGTACGGTTCGTAGCCCATGCGGTGCACGCCCGCGTAGGCGAGGAGCAGCGCGTCGGCCTGGCCTTCTTCAAGCTTGCGCATCCGCGTTTGCAGGTTGCCGCGCATGTCGACGATGCGGACGTGCGGGTACAAACTGCGCAGCGTTGCCACGCGCCGGGTGCTGGAGGTACCCACCACGAACGGTTCGCCGCTGCGGAGCGAGCGTTCGGTGTCGAAGCTGACGAGGACGTCGTTGACCAGCTCGCGCTCGGTGAAGGCGATGAGTTCGAGATCGTCGGGGAGGCTTGATTGCACGTCTTTGGCCGAGTGCTGGGCGATGTCGATGGATCCCGAGCGGAGTTGTTCTTCGAGTTCTTCGGTAAAAACGCCCTTCGAGCCGATTTTCGACAGCGACCGGTCCTGGATTTTATCGCCCTTCGTTTCGATGACGACGATTTCGGTACGCAGCCCGCCCGCTTCGAGCAGCCCGGCGACGTAATTTGCCTGCCAGAGCGCCAGTTTCGAGCCGCGAGTTCCGATGCGAATTTTCATTCTAGATGAAGAATTAAAAAGGCAAGACGCTAAAATTGAGCACACTTTTAATTCTTACTTTTTTCATTTTTAATTCTTGCGAAGCAAACGCACCACGTTCAGCGACAGGTCCAGAAATACGAACTTGGCCCGAACGTTGCGCTCGACGTGGTAGTGCGCGCGGGTGAGTTCGTCGACGATGGATTCCAGACGCTCGGGCCGGACGGCCTTCGCAAAGTTCTGCACGAAGGTCAGTTCGGACCCTTCCAACCGAACCAATTCCTCGGCCCCGTTCTGAAACAGGAACAGGTCGCGAAACAGGTTCAGACCGTACTCGAAAATCGACTTCTGCGTTTCCTTGCCCTTCGTGTCAAACTCGTCGGCCAGTTTGACGAGGGTACCTAAATCGGCTTTGTACGCCGTCCGCATCCAGTTCGCAAACCACTCGTGCTGGTCGTTCGGCTCGCCCTCGGCCAGTTCGAGCGCCTGCGCCAGGTTGCCCTCGGCAAGATACGCCACCTGCCGCGCCCGCGCCTCGTCGACGCCCGCGTGTTGCTGAACGTACCCCCGCACGTCGTCGGCCTCAAACGCCGGTACGCTCACGCGCTGGGTACGCGAGAGAATCGTGGGCAGCAGCCGATCGGCGGCGGTCGCGACGAGCAGGAAAACGGTTTTTTCGGGCGGCTCCTCCAGGATTTTCAGCAGGGCGTTGGCCGAGGTACCGTTCAGTTGCTCGGGCTGCCAGATAATCAAGATTTTGTACTCGGCCTCGTACGCCTTCAGCGTGACTTTCCGGATGACGTTCCGCGCCTCCTCCGCCGAAATGTTCCCCTGCCGGTTGCCCTCGACGCCGATGAACTGGAGCCAGTCAGCCAAGGTACCAAACGGCTCAGCCGCGACGAACTCCCGCCAGAGCGGCAGGTACGCGTCGGACGAGGTTTCCTTGACTTTTTTGGTACTCGCGACCGGGAAAATGTGGTGCACGTCGGGGTGGGCGAGCTTGCCCATTTTCACGCAGGCGGCGCAGCGGCCGCAGGCATCCTCGGGTTGGCGGTCTTCACAGACGAGGTACGTGGCAAAGGCCAGCGCGAGGGCCAGGTTGCCGCTCCCCGCCGGGCCGTGAAACAACTGCGCGTGCGCCACGTGGTTGGCCTCGACGGCGTAGACGAGCGTTTGTTTCAGCGGGTGGAGACCGGGGATGGCGCGGAACAGCACGGGATTCAATTCAAGCAGCCGGGGCAACCGTCCGACTGCCGGGCAAAGCTACAAAAAACTCAGTCGGCGGTGGGCGGGGCGGGTACCCGGTTACGGCGGCAACGCTCGGAGCAATACTTCACCTCGTCCCAAACGGTTTCCCACTTTTTTCGCCACGCGAACGGTCGTCCGCAAACGGGGCAGACTTTCGTGGGTAACTCTGCTTTTTTACGCATTCGACTCATGAGACGCTCGAGGCTGAGGGTCAGGCAACTGGCGTTTAGTTGGTAAATTCGGTCTTTGGCAGATGTTCTACCGGCAAATTACCGTTTAATAAAAATTTTATTTTACAAGACAGGAAGAATGCCCTATTATTCTCAACTTTGAACCCACATAAACCGCATCCCGCAAAATATTATTCTTTCTTCGATTATGAGTCAGAAACTCGACCTCATCGACCGCAAGGTTCTCGAAATTCTTCAGTCCAACGCCAAAATCACGAACGCCCAGCTTTCCAAGGAAATTGGCCTCTCGCCCGCCCCGACACTCGAACGCGTCAAAAAACTCGAAACCTCGGGCATTATCCAGAGCTACCACGCCCAACTCGACCGCGAGAAAATCGGCCTCGGCGTGACGACCTTCGTACAGGTTTCGCTGGTGGGTCACAAAAAATTGGTGACGGAGCAGTTCGTCACGCAGATCAACGAAATTCCGGAAGTCATCGAATGCCATCACGTCACCGGTACCGGCGATTTTCTGCTAAAAATCATCGCCAAGGATATTTCCTCGTACCAGAAGTTGATGCTGGAAAAAATCAACGAAATCGAGGAAGTTGCCAGTACCCAGACGATGGTCATCCTCTCGACGTTCAAGGAAAGCAAGGTGTTGCCAATTCCCTGAGAGACGTTAGACATTAGATTTTAGATAAAAGACAACTGCAGTAGTCCATCGTCTAAAATCTAATGTCTAACGTTTCTCCTTACTTCGCCCGGCGCTGTTCTTTGCGCTGGGCTTTTTGTTGGGCTTTGAGTTTCTTTTCGTTGGTGTCGAGCATCTTTTTCGCTTCCTCGCGCTGGCTCGATTTCTTGTCGGCAAATTCAATCACTTTGGCGTAGTACGTATTCGCCTCGGGCAGGTTGCCTTCGGCTTCGGCCAGCTTGCCCAGGCTCAGCCACGACGAGACGTGGTACCCCGAGTTCTTCGCGCCGGTCTGCTCGGCGAAGGCAATCGTCTGCCGGTAGTACTGCTTGGCTTCGGGGTAGTTGCGGTAGTAGAGGTGGTTCAGGTACCCCAGAATGTAGCTCGCGTACCGCCCGCTGATGGGCTCGTAGCCGTACTGCTTCTGGTTGAGGCGTTCGAGAATGCCTTTTGCCGCCGCTTCCGCCTCGCTGGCCCGCCCCGTCACGAAGGCCGTACGGGCGAGGTACCGGTGGAAAAACGGATTGTTCGGGTACGCCCGGTGCAGGTACTGCGCCAATTGGTAGGCCTTGTCGTGCTGGCCTTCGAGGCTGTAAATCTGGAGCAGGAAGTACTGCGCTTCAGTACGGGTGTAAAAGGCGTTGTTCGATACCTTCTCCAACTGCTGAATACCCTGCGCCTTGTTGCCATTTTTGAAGAACCAGAAAATGGGCTTGAGCGCTGGGTAATTTTCGGGTACCCACTCGACGTAGTAATTGAACAGCCCATCGCCGAACAGCAATTCAGGGCTGAAATCGGCGTGGTTTTTACACTTGTCGAGGTACTTCAGCGAGTTCTTTCCCGCGAAGGTGGCCTTGGTCCACTGCTTGCGCTCGGCGTGGAGCCGACCTTTGAACGCGTACGCCGCCGCCAGGAAAAACGAGGCTTCCACTTCGTTTTCGTCGTTGTCGTACATTTCCTCCGCCTTGTCGATGGCCTGATCCATGTAGTCCAGGCATTTTTTGTCGTACATGGCGTTATCGGTGTTCGGCACGATTTTCCACCACTCGGCCAGACCAAACAAAAAGTACGGCAGCGGATGCTCGGGGTACTTCTCCTTCAGCCAGCGGAACTCCCGGTCGGCTTCAATGAAGTTGTAGTTGTACATGGCATTGATGGCGATCGTCGCGTCGTGCTGCACCTCCATGTTTTTGAGGAGCAGTCCCTGCGAGCGCTCACGCTCGCCGCGTTCGGCGTCTTTCCACCACTGGGCCGAGGCAGCTCCCGTGCTGACGAACAGGAGTACTCCGGCAAGGAACAGGTTGAATTTCACGGCTTTTGGTTGGTTTGCACTCCCTAACGCAGGAAGTGGGGAAGACGTTTGTCCGTTCGTCAAAAATTGACGATGATTTTGAAGGATGGTGCGGAGTGGCAGGATTAAAAATCTCGCCTCAATTTGCGGCGGTCGTTTTCCAGGCCCAAGATAATCGCCTTACTTTTAGGCCTCCTCCCGTTGCTTCCTCCATGATTCAAGTCCGCGATAAGTCGTTCGTGCCCTTCCTCGAACAGGCCGCCCTCGAAGCCCGCATTGCCGAACTGGCCCGGCAAATCGACGCCGACTACGCCGGGCGACAGCCGATTCTGGTGGCGGTACTCAACGGGGCCTTTCTCTTCGCCGCCGAACTGATGAAGCGTCTGACGGTACCCTGCGAAATCACGTTCATCCGGCTGGCGTCGTACGCGGGTACCCAGACCACCGGCCACGTCCGCGAGGTACTCGGATTGCAGGAAGAATTGAAAAATCGCGACGTGATTCTCGTCGAAGACATCGTCGACACCGGTCACACGATGGCCCAACTGCTCGGTCAAATCACCGAACGCAACCCGGCCTCGGTTGAGATCGCGACGCTGCTGCACAAACCCGAAGCTACACGGATTCCGCTCAATTTGAAGTACGTAGGCTTCGCAATCGAAAACCGGTTCGTCGTCGGGTACGGGCTGGATTACGACGGGCTGGGGCGGAACCTGCCCGCAATTTATCAAGTCGCTTGAAAAGTGCCTTCCGCCAGTTTTCCCTTCACCTGCTTGATTCGCTCGTTGAACGTCGTGTGCGCGAAGTCGATGGGTTCGGGGCAAATGACGTGCAGAAAATCAGCCAGCTCCTTCGGGTGCGGGATGACCTTGCCCGTGGCGACGGAAATGAACTTGGAAGTCGTCCAGAGCAGGTTTTTTAGTTCGGTCTTGTTCTGATTAGTCATCACGTATTCGGTGACGAGCGTGTTTTCGGTAAAATAAATCACACTCGATAGAATCGTGACCCACTCGCCCACGTTGGCCGGGCGGACGTACGCAATCTGGTGCTGGTACACCACCCAACTGGCGTTGTACCGCCGGAAGGGGTAATCGCTCCGAAAGTCGTACTGCATGGCCACCTGGTCTTCGCGGGCATTGAAGTAGTAGTCAAAGTACTTGGCGTTGTTGAGGTGCCGCAGCGGGTCGCAGTCCTGAAACCGAATCACCGAATGCGATTCGGTCTGGATGGGGTAGTGCTTGTCGGGGTCGATTTTGAACATGAGGTTGCGCCGACCTCCGGTCGGCGTTTAAAAGCAAACGATCAATTCTGGTGCATCACGCCGACCGGAGGTCGGCGCAACCTTACCGGTCCAATTCCCCCATCACCAAATCCAGCGAGCCGATGACGGCGATGAGGTCGGCCAGCAGACCGCCGCGGGTGATTTCGGCGATGACCGAGAGGTTGTGAAACGAGGGGGCACGGGCCTTCACCCGCGGCGGTACGTCCGAGCGACCGTCGGTGCGGAAATAAAAGCCCAGCTCGCCCTTCGCGCCTTCGCCGCGAGCGTAAAACTCCGTCGCCTTCGGGCGAATTTTCTTGGGTACCATCGCCTGTGGGTCGAAATCGCGGGTGCGGCGGTGGTCGGTGGTGAGGCGTTCGAGGCATTGCTCCACGATGCGCATCGATTCCCAGCATTCGAGTACCCGGACGTTGTTCCGGTCCCAGCAATCGCCGAGGGTACCCATTTTTCCTTCGCCGATGGGAACGGCAAAGTCGAGTTCGGGGTACACCGAGTACCCGTCGACGCGCCGCAAATCAAACCGCAACCCCGAGCCCCGGAGTACCGGCCCCGTGCAGCCGTAGTCGATGGCGACGGGCAAGGGCAGTACTCCCACGCCCGCGGTGCGCTGGACGAAAATCTGGTTTTCGATGACCAATTGCTGCAGCTCGACCAGCTTCGGCTTCAGGTACCGGATGAACTCGCCGCAGCGTTCCTCGAAACCCACGGGCAGGTCGTAAAACAGCCCGCCAATCCAGATGTAGTTGTAGAGCATCCGCGCGCCGGTGGTCCATTCGAGCAGGCGTTGCAGGTGCTCGCGGTCGCGCATCAACCAGAGAAACGGCGTGTACGCCCCGATGTCGAGCGCGTAGGTACCGATGGCGACGAAGTGCGAGGCAATCCGGTTCAGCTCCGACACGAGTACCCGGATGTATTCGACACGCTTGGGAAGTTGCCCTTCGAGACTCAGCATCCGCTCGACGCCCATCACGTAGACGTGCTCGGAAGTCATCGCGGCGAGGTAATCGAGGCGGTCGACGAAGGGAATCGTCTGGTTGAACGGCAGCGATTCGGCGTGTTTCTCGAAGCAGCGGTGCAGGTACCCCACGTGCGGGACCACGTCGACGATCAGCTCCCCGTCCGTCACGACTTCCAGGCGCAGTACCCCGTGCGTCGAGGGGTGCTGCGGGCCGAGGCTGAGTACCATCTCCTCGCGCCGGAGGGTACCCAGCGTGTGCTTGTTCGGGTCGGAACGACGGTGGTGTTCGGGGTCGAACTGATACTGAATCGGTTTCACGACGCAAAGGTACGCAGGCCGGGCGGCCTTGACCGTCAGCCGATTCGTCAAAAAAACTTTTGAGGGCCGTTTTGCTCCCCAACGAAAAGCCCTTATTTTTGCAGTCCTGTTTTGAGCAGACTCCCGGTACCCGTTTGTCATTCGCAGTCAAGGGACTGATTCCTAACGGTTCACCGACAACTGATACCCATTCACACTCATGGCAAAGAAAGGCAACCGCATTCAGGTCATTCTCGAATGCACCGAGCAGAAAACCTCGGGCGTACCGGGCATGTCGCGCTACGTGACGATGAAAAACCGCAAGAACACCACCGCGCGCATCGAACTCAAGAAGTACAACCCCTTCCTGAAGAAGCACACGGTACACAAAGAAATTAAGTAGTCAATGACCAGTTACCAATGACCAGTGACCAATTTAGAATCAATAATTGGTCACTGGTCATTGGTAACTGGTCATTGAGATTGCTCACTGCTAATTGAACTGAACTCATGGCAAAGAAAGTTGTTGCAACCCTGAAGAAAGAAGGGGGCGTGAAGTACGCCAAGGTCATCAAGGCCGTCAAGTCGCCCCAGACGGGTGCTTACACCTTCAAGGAAGAAATTGTTCGTCTGGACGAAGTCCAGGACACGCTCAAGAGCTAACGCTCGCCGCATTGCACGTACCGAAAAGTCCCCGCCGTGGGACTTTTTTTGTTGTAGTTTTGTCTGAGACCCCCAACCCCCTGAAGGGGGCTTCTCTCACAAAAAGCCCCCTTCAGGGGGTTGGGGGCTTGTTATGGGACTTTTTGATTTTTTCACCAAGAAAAAAGAGCAAATCCAGGAAGAGCAGAAGGAGTCGCTCGACCGGGGTTTGGAGAAAACCAAGGACGGCTTTTTCTCGAAGCTGAGCCGGGCCGTGGTGGGCAAGTCGAAGGTAGACGAGGAGGTACTCGACGAACTGGAGGAAATTCTCATCAGCTCCGACGTGGGCGTTGAAACCACCGTCCGCATCATCCGCCGGATCGAAGAGCGCGTGGCTCGCGACAAATTCGTGAGTACCGATGAGCTGGACGAAATTCTTCGCGAAGAAGTCGCCGCCCTGCTCGCCCAGAACCAGGCGGGCGTCGGCAACCTCGACTTTGACGTACCTGCCGGAAAGCAGCCCTACGTCATCATGGTCGTCGGCGTCAACGGCGTCGGCAAGACCACGACCATTGGCAAGCTGGCCTCCCAGTACTACAAAGCGGGCAAGAAAGTGGTCCTCGGCGCAGGTGATACCTTCCGGGCGGCGGCCGTCGATCAGCTCCGCATCTGGGGCGAGCGCACGGGCATTCCGGTCATTCACCACGGCATGAACACCGACCCGGCCTCGGTCGCTTACGACGCTGTCCGGCAGGCCGTCGACCAGCGCGCCGACGTGGTCATCATCGACACGGCGGGGCGGCTGCACACGAAGGTGAACCTGATGAACGAACTGTCGAAAATCAAGCGCGTCATGCAGAAGGTACTCCCCGACGCCCCGCACGAGGTACTCCTGATTCTCGACGGCTCGACGGGTCAGAACGCGTTCATTCAGGCGCAGGAATTCACGAAAGCCACCGACGTGACGGCCCTGGCCATCACCAAACTCGACGGAACCGCCAAGGGCGGCGTGGTCATCGGCATTTCCGACCAGTTCAAGATTCCGGTCAAGTACATCGGCGTCGGCGAGAAAATCGAGGATTTGCAGGTCTTCGACAAGCGGGCGTTCGTGGAGACGTTGTTTAAGCGGTAAGCCGATTTTGTTATGGGTCCATCAACGCTCGTTTCTCCGTTTACCCGGTACGTCGCGTTGATGAACTGGGCCAGTCGACTACGCCGGGCTAACTCGAAGCTTCAGACCGATTCGCGAATGGACATCACGAGCCAGGACGTTCAGAACTTGTTACAAAGTTTAAATCAGCACGGCGTTCGGTACCTGCTCGTCGGCGGCATGGCGGGCATTTTCCACGGCCACGTCCGCACCACGCAAGACCTGGATTTGTGGCTACCGAATGATGAAGCCAACCGCGAACGCTTCATCGAAAGCCTGAAGGCCGTTGGCGTAGTCGGCGCAGCGGCGCTGCGAAATGTGCCGTTTTTGTTCGGTTGGACGACGGTCTCCTTCGGGAAAACCGGATTTACGCTTGACCTCGGACACGAATTAAAAGCGTTCCAATCGGCCGATTTCGACGTGTGCTACGACCGGGCGCTCGAAGCCGACATCGACGGCACCCGCTTCCGGGTCTTGCATCTCAACGACCTGATTACCGAAAAATCGACGCGCCCCCGACCCAAAGATTTAGGCGACCTAGACGAACTACGGCGCATTCAACACGAAGGCAACTCCTGACGTGGCCACACCAACCCGCCGCATCCCCCTCCAAAATCTTTACTACCTCCTCTGCTACGCCTGGGACGTCCTGCCCGCGCGCGAGGAGGTGTACGTTGCGGCGGAGCCGTTCACCAGCTTGCCCAACCTGCTGGCGCGGGTCCTTCTCAACGGCACGGCGGTACTCTTCCGGCGGGGCTTGCCGGGCGGGTACGTCCGGCAGCAGGTCACGTACGAGGGGCTGAAGGGAAAAGTACTCTGGGCGGAGTCGGTGCGAACACTGGCGCTGCCCCGCCAGCGGGCCGTGTGCACGTTCGAGGAGTTTTCGTCCGACATTCTGCCGAACCAACTGCTCAAAGCCACCCTCGAACGATTAATCCGTACGCCGGAAATCGAGACCGGTACCCGGCGCGACATGGCGCATGCGCTCCGGCTGCTCGCCGGAATTCGGTCCGTTTCGCCAACCGACGAACGCTTCCGCGAAGCGCGGCGGCAGTACCTGCCCGCGGCGTACCGGTTGCTGCTGAGCGTCTGCGAACTGTTTCACCACCAACTGCTCCCGAACGAAAAAACGGGTACCTACCGCTTTCAGTCGTTCGAGGGAGACGAGCGACAGATGGGGTACCTCTTCGAAGCGTTCGTGCGGAATTTTTGTCGGCGTGAACTGCCGCAGTACCGCGTCCGGCGCGAACACATCGCCTGGCAGTGGCAGGCGACGGAGATCGACCGTCAGTACCTCCCGCGCATGGAAACGGACGTGTCGCTCGAAGACGCGCACCGCAAACTGATCATTGACGCCAAGTTTTACGTCCGAACGCTCCAGGTCAAGTACGACGCCCGCAAGCTCCACGCACCGCACCTGTACCAGCTATTCGCGTACCTGAAAAATCACGTGTCGAAGAAACCCTGCGAAGGCTTGCTGCTGTACCCGGTCGTGAACGAATCGCTTTCGCTGGAGTACCACGACGACCGGCACCGAATTCGCGTTGCGACGCTGGATTTGGGGCAAGACTGGCGGGAGATTCACGAAGATTTGGTGCGCATTGTGACGACGACACCCCCAACCCCCTGAAGAGGACTTTCACGGAAAGTTACCCCCTTCAGGGGGTTGGGGGTGTACCTTAATCCACCAGATTCCCCGCGTCAAACTTCACTGGCAGCAGATTGGCGATGGATTCCGACACCACCACCCCGCCTTCCGGCCCGAGCATGAGCAGCCGAATCGGGCGCGCCTGCCGGTGTTCGTACTCGAGCAGCGATTGCCGACAGGCTCCGCAGGGCGCAACGGGCTTGAACACCGAGCCGGTACCCGGCCGGGCGATGACGGCAATGGCCGCAATCGGCTGGTCGGGGTAGTTGGCTCCGACCCAGTAAATCGCCGACTGTTCGGCGCAGGAGCCTGACGGAAACGCGGCGTTTTCCTGGTTGTTGGCCGTGATTACGGTGCCGTCTTCGAGCAGCACCGCCGCCCCGACGTGGAACTGCGAGTACGGGGCGTACGAACGATACGTGGCCTGCCGGGCGGCGTGGAGGAGTTCTTGTTCAGCCGAAGGTAACTCGGTTTCGTTGGCGTAGAGGTCCACGCTGACGTTCAGATTCAATTTTTGCATACGCGGATTTCCCAAACGGGAATCACTAAACGACTCTGTTCGCCGAATAGTTTACGACCCTCCGGTCAGGGTTTGTACTCGTTCAGTTCGAGCAGGTACCCGTCGGGATCGCTGAAGTAAATCTGCTTGACGCCGTCGAAGCGCGTTTGCAGGTGGTACGGAATCTGGCGGGCTTTCAAAAACGCTTCGGATTTGTCGATGGATTCGACGAACAGCGCGAAATGGCTGCCGTTGCGGTCGTGCGTGATGGTTTCGGTCCGCCCGTCGAGCAGGTGAATCTGCTGATCCGGACCGATTTTGAACCAGGCGCGGATGGCCTTCAGGTTGTCGGGTACCGGAATCTGTTCGAGGCCAATCACGTCCCGATAAAACTTCGCCGAAGCCTGAATGTCCTTGACGTGCAGCGCCAGGTGGTTGTGTTTGACGATGCCCAGTTTGTCCTGCGCCTGGACCGTCGCGGCCAGAAACGCCAGCGCGACGAGCGCGCGACCGATGATTTTCATACGTTTCGGTTACCAGTTAAACGGTTTGAGCCTGCGCCCGCAGGTCCGGTGTGGGCCGGAAGCGCTCGCCGTGGAGGTCGGCCAGTGTGTCGCAGCGGTTTACAAACGTCGCGACGCCTTCGGTTTCGATGAACGAAATCGGCCCGCCCGTGTACGCCGGGAAACCCCAACCGAGCAGCGCCCCGACGTCGGCTTGCAGGCGGTCGATGATTCCTTCTTCCAGACATCGTTGCGCTTCGAGCGCCTGGCGGTAGAGCAATCGCTGGATGAGTGCGCCATCCGGCGTGATGTCCGCCGCGTCGACGGGATCGGCCGCCAGTTCGGGCAGCGGTCCGGCGGGCATTCCGGCCCCGATGCCCGCGACCTGAATGCGGTCGGGGTCCAGACCTTCGTCCCACATCTGCTGGCCTTCGTCGGCGTAAGTCGCCGCGCAGCGAGCCACGTACTCGCCCCCAACGATGAGTGGCGTTTTGCGCAGCGTTCGGACAAAATCGAAGGCGCTCGCGAGGGCTTCGTCCGATGGGTGTGGCGTTCGGATGAGTTCGATGACGGCCTGCGTCGATACCGGCTTGCGCACGATGAGCCGTACGACCGACGAATCGGGTACCGTTTCCGGGGCCGGGCCGACCACTTCAAGCCGAACCGCCACTTCGTCCGAAGCAGGTACTACCTCCAAGCCCCGTTCGGTGGCCAGGGTACGCAGTTCGGCCACCAGGGTTTCGTCGCCGACCAGCGCCACCTGCCGGATAGGTACCGGCGGGACGGCGGGCCGGGCCGCGCCCTTGTTCACTTTGTTGACACCGAAAAATTGGGTACGGATCAAACTTTTGGCAACCGCCCCCGAGGCCAAGGCCACGAAACGGCGGCTTTCGACGGCCAGCCCGCCGTCGATGTCGAGCGGGAGTCCTTCGCGGAGGCAAGCCAGGATTTCGAGCGGCGCCGGGTAGTTGCCGTGCGTGCGGGCCAGTACGCGTTGCTCGGCCGCGGCCAGTACCGCCTCGTCGGGTGCGCCGCCCGCCGCTTTCGCCACGACTCGGCCCGACGCGTCGCGTTCGTCCCAGGGTTGCAGGGCGTCGGGATTCGCTTCGAGCCAGTGCAGAGCGGTGGGTACCAGTTCTTCCGGCGACTGCACGAGCCGGTGCACGATTCCGGCCCCGTAGGCTTCGCGCGGGTTGAGTCGCCGCCCTTCCAGCAGCAGCGGCAAGGCCCGCTCCAGACCGAGCAGGCGCGGCAACCGCTGGGTACCGCCTGCGCCGGGCAGCAGGCCGATGGTGACTTCGGGCAAACCGATGACACTCCCCGGCACGTCGAGCGCGAGGCGGTACTGGCAGGCCAGGCAGATTTCCAGCCCGCCCCCGAGCGTGGTCCCGTTGATGGCCGCTACGTGCGGTTTTCCGCTGGTTTCCATCAGCCGATGCACGCGTTGCAGGTCGCTGGCGAAGTGATCCGAGTCAGTACCCGACTCCTGAGTCATCGTCAGAGTTTGCTTCAGATCGGCTCCGGCGACGAACTCCTTGCGGGCCGACGTGATGACGAGCCCGCGCACGGCCGGGTCGTCGTACGCCCGGCGCAGAGCGGCTTCAAACGCCGCGATGCTTTCCGAGTTGATGACGTTCATCGGCTGGTTGGTCAGGTTCCAACGCAGCACGGCAAACTGGTTTTCGAGTTGGTACTCAATCATGCGCAACAGTTCAGAATTCGGTCGATGAAGCTTCGGGGCGAGTGGGTGCGTAAACTTACCGGGATTTCGGACAATCCCGATAACCCGCGTCAGTTCCGCGCGGGTACGTCGATGGTCCGGCCCGTGTCGTAGAGTTGCTTCGTACCCCGTTTCACCACGTACACGCAAAGTCGGTACCGGCCCGGAGCCAGGTCTTCGCCCCGAATCGGCACGTAGGCCTGGAAACCGGGGCGGTAGGTACCCCACACCGTGCGGTTTTGCTCGGCGCTGATGACGTACCGGTGCGCCCGCCCCAGCAAAACGAAATACGCCCCCGCCGCCGGGTCGTCGAGCAGCGATTCCGGCCCTCCGGAATCGGAGACGACGGTCCAGAACGCATCGATTCGGGGTACCTGGACGGGCCACCGGAGGAGCGGTGCGTCCGCCCGGTTGGGTAGTCCGTCGAAGGCCGCGAGCAGCCGGGCGCTGGGTCGGTACAGGCCTTCGGCCAGCGCCCCGTTGAGGAGCGGATCGATGTCGCCGTAGTACCGACCGCTCACGAGCCAGACGCCGTTGTGGCGCAGATTGAATAACCCGGCTCGTGCCACTTTATTCTGCTGGAGTACCTGATTCAAGTTCTGAACGTACGACCAGACGCACAACGTCGTCGCCAGTACCAATGCCGCGCCCGACCCGGCCCGCCGTCGCGCGGGGTTGAGCAGGTAAATTCCGGCTCCGTACAAAATCGTCATCAGCACGGGCGAGTAGATTTTGTACCGCACGGCAAAGCTTTGCGACAGCCCGCCGTCGTACCGCCCCCGCGCCACGACCAGCACGGTACCGAGCACGAACAACAACGCCAGAAACGGAAATGTCAGGGCCGGGTCGTCGTGAGTGGTGGGTCGCGTTTCCCCCGGCGCCCGAACGAGTTGACGACCCCGCCGCACCAGTACGTACCCCGCGAAACCCAGCGCCGCCAGACCGAGCGCGAAGCACAGCCCGATGCGGAGGTAGAGCAGGTACCGCACCCAGGAAGGCGCACCGGCTTCGACCGAGCTTTTGAGCAAATTCGGCAGCAGGTCCAGGTAGCTGCCGCTCATCAGTACCGCGAATCCGCTGATGGGAAGTGCATTGCTCAGTACCTCCGGGTGATTGATGGGCTGAAGTTGCCAGAAATACAGCCCGACCGCCAGGCCACTCACCAACAGCCAACTGACCAGCGCCTGCCAGCGGCGCGTCAGCAGGAGGTACCCGCTGCCGATGGCGAGCGTCAACATACCGCTGCCGCTGGTGTACGTCGCCACGACCGCCACCAGGAGCGCCGCGTAGGGTCGCCAGGTGCGGCCATCGGCCAGCCACCAAGCCGAGAGTACCCCCCAGAACACGATGGTCAGGTTCTGGAGGGCCATCATCGCGACGAAGGTGTTGTGATGAAATCCCCAGTGAAACAGCAGAAACGGTACGGGCAACACGTACGCCATCAGGTTCCAGCGCCGAAACCAGGCCCCGAACACGGCCAGTACCCCAACCAGACTCAGATTTCCCAGCAGCCCCAGCACCCGGTAGTCGACCGCCCCGGTGAGGCGTTGCACCAGCAGCGTCACGAGTCGCAGGTACGTAATGCGGTGCTCGGCGTACTGGTCGAACAGAACCCGTACCCACGCTTCGCCGCGATGAACGGCCAGCAGAAACGGCAGGGTGGCGGGCGGGTCGTCGTTGCGAGGCAAGTTCTGCCCCAGCCAGGCAAAGGCTGCGAAGTAGAGAAAAACGGGAGCGCTGAAGAGGAGCCACCCGGCCCAGGAGCGGGCGGGTGAGGAAGACGCGGTGCGGGCCTGTCGCGGTACGTCAGCGGAAGAATTCATCGAGCGGCGTGGAGTCGGTGGACGGTCAAAATACGGAGCCCGCGTTCGTTCTTCTGCGCCGTTCGGAAAATTTTTGTTCGTTCCGACGGGAACAAAAAAGCCCCGACGGGGTCGGGGCTTGCGTGTGTACGGGTATTAGGCTTAGAGTCCCGAGAAATCAAAATCATTCAAAAACTGCGTCGTGAACTGACCCGCCTGGAAATCGGCGTCGTCCATGAGCCGGATGTGGAACGGAATCGTGGTTTTGATGCCTTCGATGACGAATTCCTGCAAGGCCCGCTTCATCCGCGTGATGACTTCTTCGCGGCTCTGGCCCGTCACGATGAGTTTGGCGATCATCGAGTCGTAGTTCGGCGGAATCGTGTAGCCCGCGTAGACGTGGCTATCAACGCGCACGCCGTGGCCACCGGGAAAGTGCAGGTTCGTGATTTTGCCGGGCGAAGGACGGAAGTTGTTGGCCGGGTCTTCGGCGTTGATCCGGCATTCCATCGCGTAGAGTTTCGGCGTGTAGTTTTTGCCGGAAATTGGTACCCCCGCCGCGACTTTGATCTGTTCCTTGATGAGGTCGAAGTCGGTGACTTCCTCCGTAATCGGGTGCTCGACCTGAATCCGGGTGTTCATTTCCATGAAATAAAACTTCCCGTGCTTGTCGACCAGAAACTCAATGGTACCCGCGCCTTCGTACCCGATGGCCGACGCGCCTTTGATGGCCGCCTGGCCCATCTGCTCGCGCAGTTCGGGCGTGATGATGGGCGAGGGCGTTTCTTCGACCAGTTTCTGGTGCCGTCGCTGAATCGAGCAATCCCGCTCGCTGAGGTGACTGACCCGCCCGAACTGGTCGCCGACGACCTGAATCTCAATGTGCCGGGGCTCCTCGACGAATTTTTCCATGTACAGCCCGTCGTTGCCGAAGGCCGCGCCGGCTTCCATTTTGGCGTCGTTCCAAAGTTTTTCAAACTCGTGCGCGACTTTGATGATGCGCATTCCGCGCCCGCCGCCGCCCGCCGTGGCTTTGATGATGACCGGGTACCCAATCTCCTCGGCCATTTCCTTGCCTTCTTCAATGGTATCGAGCAGGCCTTCCGAACCCGGGATGACGGGTACTCCGGCGGCCTTCATGGTGGCTTTGGCCGTGGCTTTGTCGCCCATCGAATTGATCTGCTCGGCCGTGGCCCCGATGAACTTGACGCCGTACTCCTGGCAAATCCGCGAGAATTCGGCGTTTTCGCTCAGAAAACCGTAGCCGGGGTGAATCGCATCCGCCCCGGTGACTTCGGCAGCCGAGATCAGGTTCGGGATGCTCAGGTACGACAGCTTGCTCGTCGGTGGACCGATGCAAACGGCCTCGTCGGCAAAGCGCACGTGCAGGCTTTCGCGGTCGGCGGTCGAGTACACGGCGACGGTTCGGATGCCCATCTCGCGGCAAGTCCGAATGATGCGCAACGCAATCTCGCCGCGGTTGGCGATGAGGATTTTTTTGAACACGGGATTTCTTAATTTGAAAATTTGAAAATTTGAGAATGTGACAATCGCTACGGCGAACCGTTTGAAAATGAATGCTAATGGGTTAGCAGTGTATTCATTTTCAAATGGTCACATTCTCAAATCTTCAAATTCAGATGGGTTCGACGAGGAACAGCGGCTGATCGAATTCGACGGGCGTGGCGTTTTCGACCAGAATCTGGACGATGCGGCCCGACTGCTCCGACTCGATTTCGTTGAACAGCTTCATGGCCTCGATGATGCACAGCACCTTGCCCGGCTTGATTTCGTCGCCCACGCTGACCAGGGACGGTGAGTCGGGGCTCGCCGAACGGTAGAAGGTACCAATCATCGGCGATTTGATCGTGATCCGATTGCTCGCCGCCGGGCTCGGTGCCGCGGGCGTCGGGCTGGGTACCGCGGCGGGAGCGGCCCCCGGAGCTGGGGCCGCGGCAGGTGCCGGGAGTACCGGAGCCGCGACGGGAGCCGGAGCGGAGGCCCCGATGGGGGCTGTCGGCGTGGCGTGGGTACCGTACCGCTTGACGCTGATTTTGAGTTCGTTGGTTTCAATGTTGACTTCGTCCAGCCCGGATTGGGCGATGAAGTCAATGAGTTTCTGGATTTCTCGAGTTTCCATATTTTCGGGTTTCGGGCTCAGGGTTTAGAGTTTAGCGTTTGTGAACAAAACGCTAAACTCTAAACCCTAAACGGACTACTTAACTCGTTCAACGTAATCGTACGTGCGGGTATCGACTTTGATTTTTTCGTCCTGCTCGATGAACAGGGGTACCATGATGGTTGCACCAGTTTCAACTTTGACGGGCTTGCGGGGCGAGTTGGCCGTATCGCCGCGAATACCCGGCTCGGCGTAGGTGACGACGAGTTCGACGAAGGGCGGCAATTCGCAGGTTAGTGGGGCTTCATTCTGGGTATTGATGAGCATTTCCACTTCCTGACCTTCCTTCATCAGGTCGGCTCCGGTCACGAGTTCTTCCGTCAGTGTGATTTGCTCGAAATTCTCGGTATCCATAAAATTAAAGCCCGTTTCGTCTTTGTACAAAAACTGAAACTTGCGCCGCTCCACGCGTACCGGGTAGATCGTCGCGCCCGAGTTGAAGGTGTTGTCAATGACGCGACCTGTCGAGAGGCTTTTCAATTTGGTTCGCACGAAAGCCGGGCCTTTGCCGGGCTTTACGTGCTGAAAGTCGATGATTTGATAGAGTGCGTTGTTGTACTCCATCACCAGTCCGATCTTGATGTCGGTCGTCGTTGCCATGGTAACAGTTTGAGAATTTACAGTTTAGGGTTTAGAGTTTCCAGTTTAGAGTTATGGGTACTCATTTGAATCGAAAACTCTGAACTGGAAACCCTAAACTCATTTCGGTGCCATGCGAATCGCGCCGTCGAGGCGAATGACTTCGCCGTTGAGCATCGGATTTTCGAGAATGCTTTGCGCCAGTTGGGCGTACTCGGCCGGTCGGCCCAGGCGCGACGGGAACGGTACCTGCTGCCCCAGCGAGGCAATGGCTTCGGCGGGCAAACTATCGAGTAGCGGCGTGTGAAACAAGCCCGGTGCGATGGTCATCACGCGGATGCCGTTGCGGGCCAGGTCGCGGGCGATGGGTAGCGTCATGCCGACGATGCCGCCCTTCGAGGCCGCGTAGGCCGCCTGGCCCATCTGCCCGTCGTACGCCGCGACCGAAGCCGTGTTGATGATGACGCCCCGCTCGCCTTCGTCGTTCGGTTCGTTCTGGCTCAGGACCCAGGCCGCCAGCCGGATGACGTTAAAGGTACCGATGAGGTTGATGCTGACGACTTTTTGAAACAGTTCGAGCGCGTGCGGGCCTTCCTTGCCAATGGTTTTGGCCGGTGGGCCGATGCCAGCGCAGTTGACCACGGCATCCAGGCGACCGTACCGTTTCACTGCCACGTCAATGGCTGCTTGTACCTGCGTTTCGTTGGTGACGTCGGTTTTGACAAACGTGATGCTCCCACCCGACTGGGCCTGAAGTTCCTGCCCGCGTTCGTCATTCCAATCCAGTACGACGGCGTTCGCCCCCAGGTCCACGAAGCGGTGCACGCAGGCTTCGCCGAGGCCGGAAGCCCCGCCAGTGATGAGGATGGTTGCGTTCGCCAGGTCCATGCGTTTTTGTTTGGAAGTTTGGGGTTTTGTTGGTTTGTGCGTTAAAAAAGAATAGCCAAACACTCAAACCTCGTACCCCCAGCGCACGTATGCCGCGCCCCAGGTGAAGCCGCCCCCGAAGGCCGCCAGGACGAGGTTATCACCCTTTTTCAGTTGCGATTCGTAATCCCAGAGGCAGAGCGGGATGGTGGCGGCGGTGGTGTTGCCGTACTTTTGAATGTTCAGCATGACTTTTTCCGGCCCAATGCCCATCCGCTGCGCCGTGGCGTCGATGATGCGCTTGTTGGCCTGGTGGGGTACCAGCCAGGCCACGTCGTCGGCGCGGAGGTGATTACGTTGCATGATTTCCGCCGAGACGTCAGCCATGCGGGTCACGGCAAATTTGTAAACCGTGGCCCCGTCTTGCTTGACGTAGTGCTCCCGCCGGTCGACGGTTTCGTGCGTGGGCGGGTACCGACTGCCTCCCGCTTTCTGGTACAGGTGCTGTTCGCCCGCACCGTCGGAGTGGAGCACCGAATCGACGAGACCGAACCCTTCGGTACTGGGTTCGAGGAGTACTGCCCCGGCACCGTCGCCGAAAATGACGCAGGTGGCCCGGTCGGTGTAGTCGATGATGGCCGACATTTTATCCGCCCCGACCACGATGACTTTGCGGTACTTGCCCGTTTCGATGAACTGCGCGCCGATGGTCAGCGCGTACACGAAACCCGAGCACGCCGCGCTGACGTCAAAACTGGGAACGTGGCCCAATCCGGCCATGTGCGCGGTGAGGTTGGCGGTGGACGGAAAAACGTAATCCGGCGTGACAGTCGCGCACACGAGCAGGTCAATTTCGGCGGCCGTGGTACTCGTTTTCTGCAGCAACCCCTGCACGGCCTTCGCCGCCATGTGGGAGGGGCCGAGGCCTTCGCCCTTCAGCAAGTGTCGTTCCTTGATGCCGGTGCGGGTGGTAATCCATTCATCGTTGGTGTCGACCAGGGTTTCCAACTCGGCGTTGGTCAACACGTAGTCGGGCACGTACCCTTGCACCCCCGTAATGGCTGCCGTTACTTTCATACGTTTTGCCCCCAACCCCCAAAGGGGGCTCTTTGATGCGAATAGGAAGCCCCCCTTGGGGGTTGGGGGCTATTCATCAGCTCAGCGCTTGCTTGATCTTCAGGTACACGTCCGATTCGACCTGACGGCGGGTGAGGTGAATCATGTTTTTGATGGCCAACGGCGACGAAATGCCGTGGGCAATGATGACGTTGCCGTTGACACCCAGAATCGGGCTACCGCCGATGGCCTCGTAATTCATCTGACTAAGGAATTCGTCGTGGACGCCGCGGGCTTTCAGCAACTCGTACACCGACTCGCCCATTTTCAGGATGACGTTGCCCGTGAAGCCGTCGCAGACAATCACGTCGGCCCGGTCCGTGAAGACGTCCTTGCCTTCGAGGTTGCCCACGAAATTGATTTTCCTGTTGACTTTCAGGAGTTGGTACGCCGCCTGGGTGATGAGTGACCCTTTCTGCTCTTCCTCGCCGATGTTCATCAGCGCCACGCGCGGTTTGGCGACGCCCAGCGTCGCTTCGGCGTAGATCGAACCCAGTTCGGCAAACTGATCGAGCATCTCGGGCTTGCAGTCGGCATTCGCCCCGATGTCGATCAGCACGGCCAGCTTACCCGAAATCTGCGGCGCAAAGCCCGCGATGGCGGGCCGCATGACGCCCTCAACCGATTTGATGCTAAACAAAGCCCCGACGTGCATCGCGCCCGTGTTGCCGGCGCTGCAAAACGCATCGACCACCCGCTCTTTGAGTAGTTTGAAACCGACGCCGATGCTGGAATTCGGTTTCTGCGAGAGGGCTTTCGTGGGGTGTTCGCCCATCTGAATCACCTCTTCGGTGTGCACGAGCTCTACCGAAGCAGGCAGCGGTCGGTCGGCCAGTACCTCCTCGATGCTCGCCCGATTGCCAACCAGTACCAATCGAACCAACTCCGGCAATTCGCTGGCCGCCAGTAAGACACCTTCGACAACCGCTTGCGGAGCGAAGTCGCCACCCATGGCATCAATGGCTATTTTCATCGGAGTGGGCATCATCGGGTCGGGCAAAAATAGAAAAACCTGCCGGGTTTCGAGGCCCCCGGCAGGTTTAAGTCCAAGCGAGCCTTAGGCCGTCTTGGTGTAGTTTTCGACGAGCAGCTTGCCGCGGTAGTACAAATTGCCCTCGCTGACGTGCGCGCGGTGGTACTGGTGAATTTCGCCGGTGGTGGCGTCAGTCACGAGCGTTGCGGTCTTCAGAACGTCGTGCGTGCGGCGCTTGTCGCGGCGGGTCGAAGAGTGTCGGCGTTTGGGGTGTGCCATGGGTTCTCAGGTATGGGCCGCGCACGGTTCGTGGGGCCGGTGTTCAGGAATTCTATTCAGTTCAAAAAATTACTTCCCGTTGTTTTTCAATTTCTGCAACGCGGCCCAGCGGGGGTCCACGTCGGGCTTGGTTTCTTCCTCGTCGGCCTCCGGCGCGCCTTTTGAAGTGTAGACGAGCAAATCGCTTTCGTCCTCATCGTTCGTCGCCTGGGTCCGTAGCCGCGGGTGCAGCTTTTTCATCGGAATTGTCAGCGCGATGTAGTCGAACAGGTACGGAGCGAGGTGGATGCTCGTCGTGCTCCAGGGAATCAGTTCGATTTCGTCGGAGAGTACCTCGGCCGTGTCCCCAAACTTGAGAATCAGCTTCTGGGTCGTTTCAAACGGCTCCTCGAAGGGCTCCAGAGTTCGGTCGCAAATCAATTCGTAACTGCCCGCGATTCGAAACGTCAACTGGAGCATCGTCTCCGATTTGTCGAGCGTCACCTGAGCCACAAACCGGCCTTTCCGAATCAGGTCCTGTTCCAGCACCGCGAAAAACGCATCGTCGCCCACAAACTCGTACTCGTGCCGTTTGTTCTCGAGTTTGTAGATGTCAAGGGTGTACGCGCGTAGCTCTTTCACGGGTCCGTTTGAAAAAGGCTTGCAAAAGTAAGGCACCCGGCTGATTTATACAACGATAGCCCCCGATGTTTTCCGAATGCCTTGCACCGAGCGCCGCCGGGCCGGTACTTTTGGGATCATGTGGACCCTCATCCGGCAAAATGCGCTGTTTTTCGGACCCTACCTCCTCGTACTGCTAATCGTCGGCGGATGGCAAGCCGTGTACACGCAAACTGAGTTGATGCAGTGGGTCAACGCCCGCTACAGCCCAGCCGCCGACGTATTCTTCACCTACGTGACGTACCTCGGCGATGGAGCTTTTTTCGCCGTGGTTTTCGTTTCGCTGCTGTTTCGCAGCTTTCGCTGGACGGTCAAATGCCTCGTTTCGTTTCTCCTGACGACACTCGCCGCACAGGGTCTCAAACACCTTTTTTTCCCCGACAGCCTGCGACCCCGCGCATTTTACGAAAGCTCGGGACTCCAGTTTCACACCGTCGACGGGGTGGTCCTGCACAGTTTCAACAGCTTTCCGTCCGGGCACAGTACTTCGGCCTTCGCGCTGTTTTGCCTGCTGGCGCTGATGGTGCGCGACAAGCGCTGGGGGGTGGTGTTTCTGGTACTCGCCTGCTTGGCGGCGTATTCGCGGGTGTACCTGTTTCAGCACTTCGTGGAAGACGTGTACGTGGGTTCGCTGCTCGGTGTGGGGCTGACGCTACTCTCGTTCAGCGCCTTGCAGGGGTACTGGCAACGCAAGCCGAAGCCCTGGCTCGACCGGCGAATCCGGCTGCGGCGACGCAATCAGTAGGCCGATTCGACCGACGCCGTACGCCGGGGTACCGCCCGCGCCACGCGCCGTAGTTCCCGAAAAGCCAGTAGCAGCAAAACTCCGTAGCCCAGGCCAACGAGGCGCGTGAATTCGTTGAAAAGTGTCGTCGCGAAGTCGTCGGTTACGCCCGCCATCACGCCCCGACTCAAGAGGTGGAGCAGGTTGGCCAGAAACAAAACCGATACGAACGCGTAGAGCCGGAAGCGCCCGGTGAGCAGGCCGTAGGCGAAGAAAAACAGCATCGCCGGGTGCGAATACCGCTCGTGCATCTGGGTGTTGAAATAGAAAAACAAAACGGGCAGGGTACCTCCAATCAGAAAGGCCATCGGAGCCAGGGCTTCGCGTTGGGGCGATTCGAACGAGCGAAGGCCCGCGCGGACGCGTTCGATGGTTTTGATCAGCAAGGGCCAGAGGGCAAGCCCGCTCAGGCCCATGAACAGCCCGAAGCCCCAGTCTTTGCCCGTCAGTCCCAGGAATCGGCTCGAATCGGCGATGGTCAGCGTTTCGGTACCGAAAAGCAGTTGCCAGAAATTGTAGGCATTCATGCTCAGGGCCGGGAAAAACAGATTCATCGTGACGTGGATGACGTTGTTCCAGAGTTCGGGGAGCCCGTTCGGTTTCAGCACGAACGGCAGGCAAACGAAGGCCATCGTGCCGACCCAGAGACCGAGCAGTTTCAGAACCCGTCCGACCGAGGTCAGGCTGGGTAGCAGCAGTAGCCCGACGACGGGCAGAAACACGACTGCCTGCACTTTCACCATCAGCGCCAGCGCCAGACTCACCACGGCCCCTTCGCCCTGATTGCGGAGCGCCAGCAGCACGGCCGCAATTCCGAAAAACGTGTACACGCTATCAACCTGCCCCCAAACGAGCGTATCGATGAGGTAGGCGATGCTGAACGTCGGCCAGGTCCAGGTCAGCGTACCGGAAAGCGACCGATTCAACCCCCAGACCAGCAGAAGCGGCCCGGCAAAATCGAATGCCAGCGGAAAAAGCTTGTAGAGGTGCACGGCGTGGTACACGTCCGTCCACTGATTCAGCACGGCCAGCAGGTAAATCGGCAGCGGGGGGTAGTTGATCTGCGTACCAACGTACGTCTGCGTGATGCCGTAGTCGCGGAGGTGCCAGCTCCACTTGGTCCAGTACGCGGCATCGCCGGTATACTGAATCTGGGGAAATCCCAAAATGACGATCAGACCGGCCAGGAACGAAAGCCCCAGAAGCGTGTAGCCGATGCGTCGTGACTGCGTACCCCGCCAGGTCGTAATCATGCGCGAAACGAAAAATGAGTCGTCAAACCTACGTTGCCTTCCGGCAAATTCGCGGACTTCTGGCGGGAATCCTTCTGGTAATCAGCGTTTTTGAAATGATTCGGGGATTCGTTGGTAAAATACGAATCCATTTTCGGCGTACATCCGTCGCAGCGTCGGCACGGTATCCAATGCCGCCTGATTCATGAGTTTGGTGACGAGGTACGTCGGGCGGTTGGCGGCTCCGCGCAACAGCCAGGCGCGATCAAAGCGCCGGGGTTCGCCGCCGGGTTGGCGACGGGTGTAAAAATAAGGGGCGTAACTCCGAAATTCATACGTGTCGACGTACACGTTTTTTCCCTGAAACCGCTCGTAAAACCGCAACGCCGCTCCTTGCGAGATGCCTTCGACCCGGTTGATGAAAAAACCGAGCGTCAGCGTCAGAAACACGGCAGTACCCAGGAACAGCGTCAGATACCCACGCTCCCAACGTTGCCGACTGAGCAGCCAAAGGGCGAGGACCAGCACGCCGAGCAGCACCGCGCCGGGCAGGTACTCCCAGCCGGTCCAGTTCAGCTTCGCGTCGAGGTTCGCCTGCGCGAAGGCGTCTTCGGCCAGCAGCGGCTTGAATTGCCGCAACCGCGGTCCCACCCAGGCCGCCGTCAGCGTCACGGCCGCGAGCAGTACCCCGATGATTCCCAGCAGAATTTTCATCCAGCCCGTCAGCTTCCATTTTCCGGCCCAGAGCTGGTACATCGTTAGGGCAGCGAGGTACGTGATCGGGTAGTAGCACAGCGAGGAGTAGTGCACGATTTTCGATTGGACGATCGTGAACAGCACGAGTACCACGCCGAAGAGAATCAGCATCCAGCGCTTGTAATCGCGCTGGTAAATCCGCTCGTGCGACTGGTTGGTGAAGCTCCGCAGCGCGAAGACCGAAGCCGGAAAACAGCCCAGCAGCAGCACGACGACGTGGTACCCCGGAAAGCCCGCGTGCCCGGCGTCGGGGGTACTGAACAGTCGGTAGTTGTAGGTCAGAAAGGTTTCGACAAACCACGGCCCGTTTTTCAACGTCTCCAGCCCAAACCACAGCCCCGGCGCGACGGCGGCCATCGCCGAAAACACCAGAAAATGGATCGGCGTGATGAACCACTTGAACCGCCCGACCACCCAGTACACCCCGACCGTCAGCGCGACGAGGAGGTACGCCACGGGGCCTTTCGTCAGGATGGCGAGACCGAGCAGGAAACCACCGAGCAGGAGGTACGTGTAGGTACCGTAGGGCAGGAGCAGGTCGTAGCGGTCTTTTTTCCAGCGAAAGAGAATCAGGCCGTTCAGCCCGAGAAAAATGAAAAAGTTAAACCAGGGGTCGATGATGCCCGAGCGAAAGTACAGGTGCGGCAGAATCGAACCCAGCCAGGCCCCGGCCCAGAGCAGCCCGAAGCGGGTATCGTAGAGTTTGGTACCGAGCCGGTAGCTGAGCAGCAGCGTCAGTACCCCGCAGACGGCGTTCGGAAATCGCGCCGCGTACTCGCCGATGCCGAACACGTGCATCGAGAGGCTCTGCAGCCAGAAAAACAGGGGCGGTTTTTCCCAGAACGGCCGAAAATCAATGTGAACGCGGAGGTAATCGCCGAGGACGATCATCTCGCGGGCGGCTTCGGCAAAATTAATTTCGTCCCAATCGAAGAGCCGCACCGCACCGAGGAAGGGCATGAAAAACAGCGCGGCCAGTCCGACGAGCAGGAGCGAGTGACGAAGGGAGGGGGTCAAGGCTCTAGAAAATGGATGAGCGCGCAAAGGTAGCAATCGAGCCGGGAACGCGTTCAGAACCAGCGGCCGCCTGCCACCGGGGTACCCGAGTCTCAACGCGGCTGATTGAAATCGTCCTCGAAGACGACCTCGCCGTTGGGCCGGGTCAGGCGGGCGTAATCGACCGAACCCGTCCCTTCAAAGTCGTAGCTGATGCCGACCAGCAGCGCGGGTGGATTCGGAAAAACGGTCTGGTAGACGGGCCGCCCGTTGAGCCAGAGCCGGATCTGCTTGTTTCGTACCTCGCAGCGCAGGGTCGTCCACTGGCTCAGGTCGGTACCCAGGGCCGACAAGTCGGCGTGCGGGCTGCGGGCTTCGTGACCGGCCAGGTACAGGTTCAGGTTGGCCGTGCAGCCCGGTGCGCTGAGCGGGATCGTCAGCACGTCGTTCTGGCAAAGCAGGGTAATCTGGGCGCGCTGGCACACGGCGGAGCCCTGCCGGAAGTCGTGACGAATCCGGGTTTCCAGCACGAAATTGTCGTTGCGCAAGCCCCCCAACGGCGGCACGTTCCGGTACCGCACGAAAGGCGGCCGGGGCTGCAGGGAAACGTGGCTGTTTTCGATGGCGGCAACCGGCAGCCCGAGTACCCCGTCGCGAATCACCTCGTTTTCGGGGAAGTACACGGGTACCGACTCCTGGTCGATGGCTACGACCCAACCGTCGGAGGGAATCAGCAGGTTGTGCTCCCGAACGACCTGCCGACCGACGAGGAGCTTCGCCCGGAAAAAGCCGGGGTAAAAATACTGCGACGTAAACGTGTGCTGGTTTTTCGGTACCCGGTGGCGGCGGCTTGGGTCCCAGGATTGCTGGATGAAGACCGAATCGGTCGGCGCGGCCGTGGCGTCGTAGCGAAATACGACTGAGTTCGGAATGCCTTTCGTGACGGATCGACTGCTGAACGTGAAATCTTCCGGCGAGAGCGGCCCCCGGGCGGCAGGAGTCAGGAAAACCACACCCAGACCGGCAGCCCCGACGAGCAGCCCGATGAGCAGTACCCAACGCCCCAGCCGGACGCGGCGAACCGGTACCGAGGGCTCCCCGACCGGCGGCGGAACCGGCTCCGCCGTCAGAATGGTCAACGGCTCCTGCTGACCCCGGCGAAACTCCCGCCAGGATTCGTAGCCCACGAAGGCCGCCAGCGTGTTGAGCGTCGTGGCGTTGGGCAGGCTGTCGTACTTCACCCGGCCCCAGACCCGCTTCAGCGTCGTAGGGCTCAGGTTCACGCGAGTTTCGGCCCGAATTCGCTCGCTGAGTTCGGCAAAATCCTGGTGCGCCCAAGTGGCGCTATCGCCCCAGCCCAGGCGGGTTTCGATTTCCTTTCGACACTGCGAGAGGAGAAGCTCGTCGGAAGGCCTGCGACGCTCGTTGCTCATGGCCTGAGGGTCAGTTTCTTAAAAGCTTGCACCGACTTGCACGAACTTGAACAGGCGGTGTGCCTGTCGTTTGCGCGGGCGTCCGCCACTTTTGGAGCGAAACGCACACGCCAACAAAACTACAGGAATGAACCCGTTCTTTTCCATGCGCCCGGTGATCGGGCTGAGCCTCTGGCTACTCGGTACCGGGCTGGCCGGGGCACAAAATCAACCCGTCGTGCCTTACGGCAACAACCCGCAGGCGGGACGCTACCAGTCGGTCGGCGACGCCAACCTCTACTACGAAATCTACGGGCAGGGCAAGCCGGTCGTGCTGCTACACGGCGGGTTGTACGGGTACATCGGCGAGTACGAGTACCTGATTCCGAAACTGGCCCAGACGCATCAGGTCATTGCCCTCGCCACGCGCGGACACGGCAAGTCGGAACTGGGTACCAAACCCTTTTCGCGCGAGCAACTGGCCGAAGACGCCTACCGGGTGATTCGGGCGGTGACGACTGACAGCGTGGTAGTCATCGGCTTCAGCGATGGCGGCATCACCGGGTACCACCTGACGGCGCGACATCCCGAACTGGTCCGAAAATTAGTCGCCATCGGCGCCCCCCGGCGGCCCACCGACCGCACGACCGCCGCGCCTACGAACAAGCTCATCACGGCGGAACGCCTGGGAAAAGAATCTCCGGACTTCGTCAGAAGTCGGAAGCAGCTCATGCCCCAACCCGAGCGCTGGGGTGAGTTTCTGAGCCAACTGAACCGGATGTGGCACCAGCCCAGCTTCGTCTCCGACGACGCCCTGCGGAGCATTCGGTGCCCGGTGCTCGTGCTGGCAGGCGATCAGGACGTGTACTTCAAAACCGAGCAGGTCGTCGAGACGTACCGGCTATTTCCGAAGGGTACCCTTGCGCTGATTCCCGGTTGCCACCACGTCGTGATGTACTGCAACTTCCCGGCGATGTGGGAAGCCATGGCCCCGTTCCTTCGCTAACTTTTTTCTTTTAAAATCTCATGAAGACCCTGTTTCTGACACTTGGATTGCTGGTCACGCTACTGCCCACGCGGGCGCAGACGGTGGTAGTCCCCTTCAGCTCGCCCCGCTGGGAATATCGTAAAAACGAGCAGGCCCCTGATCCGAAGGGGCACGTCCTGGAATCGTACCTCGGCAAACCGAGCGTGCGGCTCAAATTCACCGACGCGCGCCTGAAATACGCGGCCTTCACCAACGGCATCATCGAGTACGATGTCGCCTTTCCAGCCGAGCGCGGCTTCATCGGGGTGTCGTTCCGGGTTCAGGACGACGAAAACTTCGAGCATTTTTACCTTCGCCCCCACCAGTCCGGCAACCCCGACGCGACGCAGTACCAGCCCGTATTCAACGGAAAAGCCGCCTGGCAGCTCTACCACGGCGAGGGGTACAGCGCCGCGGTGCCGTTTGTGTACAACCAGTGGATGCACGTGAAGCTGGTCGTCAGCGGCTCGCAGATGGAAGTCTACCTCGGCGAGGGCGACCAGCCCGCGCTGGTCGTGCCCGCGCTGAAGCGGCCCGTGCAGGCGGGTACCCTGGGGCTGGGCGGGGATGCTCATTTTGCCAATTTCAGCTACACGCCCCTCGACCGCCCGGCGCTCCGGGGTACCCCCAAGCTGGTACCGCCTGCGCCCCTGGGTACCCTCCCGCGCTGGCAGGTATCGAGCGCCTTCGCGGAGACCACGCTGAAAGACGTGTTGCAGCTTTCGGCGGCACAGAAAACCAGTCTCACCTGGCAGACCCTGAAGGCCGAACCTTCGGGTACCCTCAACTTAGCCACCGGGCCGAAGGGGTCGGAGACGGCCAACACGACCTTTGCCCGGCAGGTAGTGATGTCAGACGAAGCCCGGATCGTCAAGCTCCAGTTGGGATTCAGCGACCGGGTGAAGGTGTACCTCAACGACCAGATCCTCTACGCCGGGCACGACGAATTCCTATCGCGCGATTACCGCTTCCTGGGTACCATCGGGTACTTCGACGAGGTCTACCTGCCGCTCAAAAAAGGCCGCAACGAACTCTGGATTGCCGTTTCGGAGAATTTCGGAGGCTGGGGAATTCAGGGCCGCATCGAAGACCAGCGCGGGTTGGCCTGGCCCGCGGAGGAAAAGTAAGCGCCGGGCCGCCGGGTTTCAGAGCACCCGCCGCCCCACCGCCCGCAGCACGTCCTCGCGGTACTGCATCCCGATGGGTACCACCTGCCGGGCGTCGAGTTCGAGCTGATTGCCGTCGATGGCCCGAATGGCCGCCTGCCGGACGAGGTAGGATTTATGCACCCGGATGAATTCGGCGGCCGGGAGTACCGCTTCGAGTTTTTTGAGCGTGAGGTGCGTGACAATGAACCGGCCCGAGACGTGAATCTTGACGTAGTCGCGCATGCCTTCGATGCAGCGGATGTCCCCGAACAAAATCTTGACCAGACGCCCGTCTTCCTTCACGAAAATGTGGTCGTCGGCGCGGGACGCGGCCAGAGGGGGCGGTTCGGGTGAGCGGGTACCCGGCCCGCCGAGCCGGTCCTGCGCCCGGTTGACCGCCCGCAGGAACCGCTCGAACGTGATGGGTTTGAGCAGGTAATCGACCACGTCGAGGTCGTAACCGTCGAGGGCGTACTCGTGGAAAGCCGTCGTCAGCACCACGAGCGGCCGGGTCGTCAGCGAGCGCAAAAGTTCCAGGCCCGTCACGAGCGGCATCTGGATGTCGCAAAACAGCAGATCGACGGGTTCGCGCTGGAGCAGCTCGTAGGCATCCAGCGCGTTTTCGCAGGTACCCACCAGCGTCAGCGAGGGGAGCCGGGCGATGTAGGTCTGGAGGACTTCCTGCGCCAGCGGTTCGTCTTCCACAATCAGGCAGTTCATGCTACACGGAAGCGGTTTGGGGTACGGACTGGTGAAAAATGGGTACATGAGCCGACTCACGCAAGACCAGCAGGACCCGGAGCCGGGTCGGTTCTTCGAGCAGGGTCAGGGCTTCGGGTTCGGGAAACAGCAGGCGGAAACGCCGTTCGACCTCCTCAAGCTGACCCACCGGAACGTCCGGGCGCTGGTCGGCGTCGAGGCAGAGCGCCAGTTCCTGGGCCGTGACGTCGATGGACAGGTGCAGGTACGACCGCACGCCCCGAAACGCCCGCTCGACGAAGGGAAACAACAGCAGCGGCGGCACGCGTCGGGCGTCGAGGTGCTGGCCGAGGAGTTCGTAGCGTACCTCGACGGAGTTGGATAGCCGCGATTGTTCCAGTTCGACGTAGTGGTTAAGAAACTCCAGTTCTTTCGTCAACGGTACCCGCTCGGCCCCGGTTTCGTAGAGCAGGTACCGCATCATGTCCGAGAGTTTCAGGACCTGTTCGGCGACGCGCTCGTCGCGGTTCGGCTGACCGGCCATCGCTTCCAGATTTCCCAGCGTGTGAAACAGAAAATCGGGGTGAATGCGCGATTTCAGCCGGGTCAGTTCCAGTTCCAGACTACGCTTCTGGTGGATTTCTTCTTCGTAAACGGCCAGCAGTGCGTCTTTTAGCAACTTTAGCACCAGCACGACGTAGTACGAAAGGTGTCGGTAAAACACGTAGGCAAACAGCGACGAGTCGAGCAGAAACGTGAAGTACCCCTCGCGGCGGTACGCGGCGTAGGAAGCCCGCCAGGAGGAAGCCAGCGGTTCGGTCGGCGGAAAAAGGTCAAGGACGACTTGGTACGTCGCCACGATGGAAAGTCCTTCGAGTACGAACCAGCCCGCCAGCCACCCGGCCAGCCCGAGCAATCCGTATCGCTTCGGCAGCACGCGGGGAATGAACCAGCGCGCCGTGGCGTAGCAAAATCCGGCGGCCAGCAGTGTGTGGCGTAGCACGAACGCCAGCACGGGCGGCTGCGCGAGGGCCGCCAGCGGCTGCCCCAGCCGGGCCGTGAAGTACCCGCCCACCAAACCCCAGAACAGCAGCCGTACCGACCAGCGGAACCCGGCGTGACGGAGGTAGAAATGGAGCAGGGCCATGTCAGTCGAGCGTGAGGGTGAGACGGACCCGAAATTCGTCGGCAGTCGGTTCGACGTGCAGCGCGTGGCGGTTCGGGTACAGCAGCGCCAGCCGTTGCCGGACGTTCCGAAGGCCCAGTCCGCCAGGCTGCGGAGCCGGGACGGTCGGCAGCGAGTTGCTGGCCTGGAACTGAAACGCATCGCCGACCACGTCGACCGAAAACCGGGCGAACACCGTCCCGACCGAGCGGTTCAGGCCGTGCTTGACCGCGTTTTCGACGAAAGGCAAGAGCAGCAGCGGCGGAATCAGCCGGGTTTCCTGCCCGTTCAGGTGGGTTTGCCAGTCCAGCGTGACCCGCTTGCCGTGCCGGATTCGCTCCAGATCGAGGTAAGCCTGGATAAATTCGATTTCTTCCTGAATCGGTACCCGTTCCACCGGGGTTTGCCTCAACACGTACCCCAGCAAGGCCCGCAGGCGACGGATGACCTCGGCCGTCCGGGCGTCGTCTTTCAGCGCCAGGGCGTAGACGTTATTGAGCGTGTTGAACAAAAAATGCGGGCTGACCTGCGCCTTGAGTACCTCCATTTCCAGCCGGGTGGCCTCGGTCTGAGCCTTCAGCCGCCGGAGCGAGCGTTCGAGCAGCAGTTTGATTGCCTTCAGGGCAATGGGCAGCAACGCCAGCGACGACAGCGCCCCAAGCAGGACGGTGCGATCGAACACCAGCCCGAGGCCCTGCTGGTAAAATTGCTGCCAGGACGGAAGAAACGCCGGATCTTTCAGGACGAGTACACCCCCGACGATCAGCGCCGCCGTTCCGTACACGTAGCCCACTTGCAGCAGGTAGTACCCGACAACAAAGGCCACGGCTCCCCACCAGCGCTTCCGCTCGACGAACTGCCGGACGAAAAGCCCGTCGAAGGCATAGTAGGCCAGCAGCCACTGGAGTACCTCCAGGGCCGTGCGGTACCCGACCGTGTGCGGCTCGAAAACAATGCTCGATAGGTTGACGTACCCGTTCAGCAGCGCCAGCAGAACCCAGCCGCCCAGGTGCACGGCCAGTCGCCCACCGGGCCAGGTCGGGTACGCGCTCAGCAACGCCCCCGCCCGGTGGGGTACCGACGAAGCCGCTGGCGTAGGCAGGAAAAGCGCGCTGGCCGAAGATTTCAAGGCGTTGGTCGAAAAATCTTGGCAAAGTTCGGAAGGAAGCCAGATTCTCTTTTCAAATACTCAGAAACGAGGAGGCGATTCCCCCTTCGGCCCCGCACACGCCCAGCTGCACAAGGGGGAATCGCCTCCTCAACTAAAAAAATCTCCGCAGTCAGCAGCCACGCGTTTGCCGAATCGAGGCGGGCGTTGGTCGAAAAAACTTGGGGGTACTTGGTTCAGCGGGCAATTTCACCAACGAACCAACGCCTCTGACCGATGAATCCGTGGATCGGTACCCTTGCCTGTCTGCTTTCGCTGTCCACCGCCGCCCAGGTTCGGCTGACTGGCCGGACCCTCGACGAAAAGCAGCAGCCTCTGCCGTTTGCCAATGTCCTGCTCCTGAGCGCGACCGATTCGACGCTAGTGAAGGGAGCCACGACCGACACGACCGGTACCTTTGAACTCCTCGCGCCGGGTACCGGGCGGCATTTGCTCACGTTTTCAATGATCGGGTACCAGACGCACTACGAACCCGTGGACCTGACCGGCGACGCCTTGACGATACCCCCGCGCTCGCTCCAGCCCCAGGGCCAGACGCTCGGCGAGGTGCAGGTCACGGCCCGCAAGCCGCTCCTCGAAATGCAGGGCGACAAGCTGGTTTTCAACGTCGAAAGCAGTCCGGTGGCGGGCGGATTGAACGCGTTTGAACTGCTCGAAAAAGTCCCCGGCGTGACGATCAAGCAGTCGGACCAGTCGATTTCGCTGCAAGGGCGGCAGGGCGTCCTGGTGATGCTCGACGGACGGCAGACGTACCTCTCGCCCGACCAACTCGCCAACCTGCTCAAAACCATGCGGGCCGAGGAAATCGAGGCCATCGAGGTCATCGCCAATCCCTCGGCCCGGTACGACGCGGCGGGCGGGAGCGGCATTCTCAACATCCGCACGAAACGCGCCAAACTCTTCGGCACGCAGTACACCGCCGTGCTGGGCGGCGGCTACAGCTACTACCCGCAGTACGGCAATTTCCCGAAATACAACGCCAGCGTGTCGGTCAGTCGCCGGAAGGAAAAAATCACGCTGTTCGGCGGGTTGAGTTTCAACCGCCACAGTTGGCTGACCGCCGGTACCGACCAGACGACCTTACTCGAACGCGGGCAGGTGGTCGAAACCCGGTCGAGCGACGAGTTTGCGGAGGGCTTCGGGTACCACGCCAACGCGCGGGCCGGGGCCGAGTACTTCGTTTCCAAACAAACCACGCTCGGCGTTCAGGTGAAGGGTACCCGCGGGCGCGACGAATTCGACCGATTCATCACCCAGCAAATCGACCGGGCGCGTACCGACGGGCGCATCGAGACGCAGCGGTACCGCGACGCCAACAGTTGGAACCTCACGGCCAATGCCAACCTGAAGCACGTTTTTCCCAAGACGGGAACGCAGCCCACGCCCGCCGAACTAACCGCCGACCTCGACTACGTGCGGGTGAAAGACACGTACCTGAGTTTGTTTGACAACCGGTTTTTCGACGAGGAAAATTTGGTACCCACGGCGCGGACTCAGAACCGAATCGACCGCCCGACGTACACGCGCATCGTGTCGGCGAAGGCGGATTACGTCCGGCCGATGGCCCGACAGCAAAAGCTCGAAGCGGGACTTAAGTCGAGTTTTGTCTCGAACGACGTGCGCTTCCAGAGTGATTTTACGGCCAACGCCACCGAATCGGTGTTTCGCTACGATGAAATCATCCACGCCACGTACCTGACCTGGAGCGGGAATCTGGCGAAGAAAACGCAATTCCAGCTCGGGTTGCGCGGCGAGTACACCGACGTGCGGGGCCGCGACCGGGCGGAGCGCACGTTGGTCCGGAACCGGTACGCCAACCTGTTTCCCTCGCTGAGCCTGACGCAAAAATGGAAGGACAAGCACCAGATGGCGCTCTCGTACAGCCGCCGGATCGACCGCCCGACGTACGACCGGTTCAATCCGTTCGCGCTGTTTTTCAGCCCGTTGGAGTACACCGAAGGCAACCCGAACCTGCTGCCCGGCTTCCGGAACGTGGGTACCCTGACGTACTCGTTTGACAACGCCTACTCGCTCGGGCTGACGTACCAGGACTGGCAGCGGTACCCCTTCGGCGTGTACGACGTCGATGCCGAACTGATCCCCGGTCAGCGTCTCATTCGCACCTCGTACGAAAACGTACCGGGCGGGCGCATGGCGTGGTACGGGGCCACCGGCAGCGCGCAGGTGACGCCGGTGAAAGGCTGGAACCTGACCGGCAACGTGTGGTGGGGCCTGGCCCAGACCCGGCTCCGGCGCAACGACGCGGTCCTCGACGGGCAACAGGCGCAGGGCGGCGCGTACCTGAGCAACAACCTGACCGTGTCGAAAACGCTGACGCTGGAAATTTCGGGCTGGTACAATTCGGGCAGTCTGCAAGGCTTCGAGCGGAGCCGGGCGCAGGGGGCCGTCAACGTCGGAGTACTCCAGTCGATGTGGTCGAAGAAAGGCAACCTGAAACTTTCCCTCGACGATCCGTTCAATCTGGCGCGGTACCGCTTCGTCGCCACGACGGACACCTACCGCAATCGGGGTCTCAACCGCTGGGACAACCGGCAGGTGCGGTTAACGCTGACGTACAATTTCGGTAACCTCAACGTCAAAAGCGGTAGCGATCGGCGCTCCGCCGAGGAAGTGAATCGGCTGGGAAACAGCCAGTGAAATAACAGCCACCCTGTCCGTTTCAGGACAACCGTTGTCCGATTGAGGACACGTGAAACGCGAAGAAACGGCGTTTGGATGCCATCTGACGCCTTTTTCCAGTTGGCCCCTGCTTTGTACGGATCAACGGAAATCATTCCTTCTTCCTCATGAATTCTTCCGCTCGAAACGTTCGCCCGGTACTCGGCGGCTGGGTATTGCTCGGCCTGCTGCTCAGCCACCTGCCCCTGTTCGGTCAAGGGTCTGGGTACGCTCCCGCCCCGACCGATTCGCCCCGTACCGATGGTGCCTACTGGCGCGTAAAAACCCAGGCGGCAGGCGATCCTGCGGCAGGCGACCCTGCGGCAGGCGACCCTGCGGCAGGCGGTCCCCCGGCGGGCCGCCGGACCTCGGTCAGGTTCTACGACGCCCAGCACCGACTTTTTTACGAAGAATTCCTGCCGGGCCGCTGGATCCGGCTCACCCGCCGCAACCGCCGCCAGCTCGACGTCCTGCTGGACCAACTTCTGAGCAACCAGTTGCTGGCCCCGCGTCTGAAAACCACTACCCTGTACCCCGACCGGCTCGAACCGCGCCCGCCGCTGGTTCGGACCCCGGCCCGACGCACAATTTCGGGTACCCTGCCCTCGAGTACGCTGACAACGCACGCGTACTTCAATGCGGAAGGCAAACTTTGGGTGAAAGTCGATAATCCGGGCTACGAGCGGTACGTCATCGAAATGATCGATTCGCGGGGACGCGTGCTCTACCAGGAGTTTACCAACCATGACCGGTACCGGCGGCGCATGGATGTGGCGGGGTTGGGGTCGGAGCCGCACCGGTTGGTCATCCGGGGCCTGGGGCCGCCTGCCGTGTACCAGGTTTCTCGCTCGTCGGTCCAGCCAACGTACGCCATCGAACGCTGGGGAGAAGCCGTCGCTCAGCCCTGAGGCTGTCCAACTTGGGGAACGGTCGGGGCGCTGGGGGTGCGTTTTACAATTCGCCGCTCCACTTCAATTGGAGAAACGCCGCCGCTTCCATGAGCCAAGCTACGCCGAGGTGTAGCACCACGCCGCCCCAGAGGCTGCGGCTGTGCAGGGCCAGGATGCCGAGCAGGTACCCGCCGAACACGGAGCCGACGCACTCGCCGAGGGGTTTGCCGAAGTGCAGAAATGCGTAGACCACGACCATCGGCAGCACGGTACCCCGCCCGAGTAGGTGCGCCATCCCGACGACGAGAAAGCCCCGGAAAATCAACTCCGTCGAAATGAAATCGAAGCCGTAGCAGAGTTCGTAGACCAGCGGCGGTACCCAGGCGGGCGTACCGAGCACGGCGAAGGCGTCCCAATCCTTAAACGTCGGGTAGGTTTCAAGAAAATCGGGCTGGAACGAGGCCCAGGCAATCGGCGGTACCATCACGGCCAGCAGCCCCAGGTACACGCCCAGCGCCGGGCGGTAGGGTTTAAAGCCGTAGAAATACGTGCGCGGCTGGGCGACCGTCGCGTAAAAAATTCCGAACGGGAGGAAGACCGTCAGGACCGAACTCAGGTTCGACAAGCAGCGAAACGCCAGCGTGTAAACCTGCCGGAACGGGGGTACCTCGGCGAGGTACTGGTAGAAAAAGAAATCCCGCCAGAGCGCCAGCACGAGAAGTCCGAAGGCGCTGAACAGCCAGAAGTCGCGCCGCCGGAACCGCTCGGGGTGGCCGTGCACGCGGCACCAGAGCCAGGCCGTCGGGTAGTACCCCAGCGCGTAGAGCGCGAAATAGGCGGGCATTCGGCCGGGCGTCATCCGGTACGAGTCGATGACCGAATCCTCGAAATCAAACGCGTAGTTGAGGACGATGCTGATGACGAGAACGAGCGCGGTCAGGCCGTAGAGGCCGGGGCGGAAATCGGCGCGGAGGAAGTCGCGCCAGGAGCGGAAAATTTCGGTCATGGGTGGAAGGCCAAAGAAACGAAATTGCCCGTTGAAACGAAACGCGTCCTCCGCTGCGGAGGACGCGTCGAGCTTTGCGCAAAAGCGGGTCCGACCTACGGTCTGACCTACACCACGTCCCCGTACAAATCAAACTCCTCCGCCCGGTAGATTTTCACGTTTGCGAAATCGCCCAGCCGGACGTACTGACTCGCCGGAACGAGTACCTCGTTGTCGACTTCGGGCGAATCGTGCTCGGTTCGGCCGACGAAGTACCCGCCTTCTTTTCGGTCGAAGAGAACTTTGAAGGTCCGGCCCACTTTTTCCTGGTTCAGTTCGAGCGAGATGCCCTGCTGGAGTTCCATCAACTCGTCGGCGCGCTGCTGCTTCACCTCGGCGGGTACCTCGTCGGGCAGCGTGTGCGAATGCGTCTGGTCTTCGTGCGAGTAGGTGAAGACGCCGAGGCGGTCGAAGCGCATTTTTTCCACGAAGCGGTACGTTTCCTCGAACAAGTCCTCCGTCTCGCCCGGATGTCCGGCAATCAGCGTCGTGCGGAGGGCGATGCCGGGTACCCGGTCGCGGATGGTCTCCACGAGCGCCTCGGTTTTTTCCCGCGTGATGCCCCGGCGCATGAGTTTCAGGAGTTCGGTCGAACCGGTCTGGAGTGGCATGTCGAGGTACCGGCAAACGTTCGGGCGATCGCGGAGGACGTCGAGCACGTCGAGCGGGAAGCCCGCCGGGTAGGCGTACTGCAAGCGAATCCACTCGATGCCCTCCACGTCGGCGAGGCGATCGAGCAGGTCGGCGAGCGTGCGTTTTCGGTACAGGTCAAGGCCGTAGTAGGTCAGGTCCTGCGCGATGAGAATCAATTCCTTCGTACCCCGCCGCGCCAGCGATTTCGCCTCGGTAATCAACTCCTCCACCGGGCGCGAGACGTGTCCGCCGCGCATGAGCGGAATGGCGCAGAAGCTGCACGGGCGATCGCAGCCCTCGGCGATTTTGAGGTACGCGTAGTGCGCGGGCGTGGTCAGCAACCGCTCGCCGACGAGTTCGTGGCGGTAATCGGCCTTGAGGGTTTTGAGCAGGCGGGGCAGTTCGTTCGTTCCGAAAAAGGCGTCGACCGTCGGGATTTCCACTTCCAGTTCGTCGCGGTACCGGTGCGAGAGGCAACCCGTCACGTAGACTTTTTCGACCAGCCCGGCCTCCTTCGCCTCGGTGTAGCGAAGGATGGTATCGATGGATTCCTGCTTGGCCGTATCGACGAAGCCGCAGGTGTTGATGACGACGATGTTGGCGTCGTCGCGCTCCGATTCGTGCGTGACGTCCATGCCGTTGCCGCGGAGCTGGGTAAACAGTACTTCCGAATCGACGAGGTTTTTCGAGCACCCCAGCGTGACGATGTTGACGCGGTTTTTTCGGAGGGTTTTGGTTTTCAAGACGGTATTGATTTTCTGCGTCCGACTTCAACGCCAGACGGGGTAGGAAAGTTTAAGCGGTTTCGACTTCATCGAATTAAGGCGTTACCGTCACGCTGAGCCTGTCGAAGCGCGCTTCGACAGGCTCAGCGTGACGGCTGGTTGGAGTTTTCTTTGAACCCTCTCACCCCAAAATCTCCCGCGCCAATTCGGGAATGTTCAGGCCGTCGAAGGTACCCGACGACATCATCAGCAGGTTCGTGTTGGCCCAGTTCTGCCCGAGCAGGAAGTGTTTCAGGTCCTGGTTGTCGGTGAAGACTTTCAGCTTCGGATTGTTAAAAGCCACGATGACGTCCTGCGGTTCGATGGGCGTCAGTTTTTTGTGCTCGATGGTCTTCGGGCTGTAGTACACCACAGCGATGTCGGCGGCGTGGAAGGTGTCTTTGTACTCATCGAGAAAGTACTTGTTCAGGCTGCTGAACGTGTGCAGTTCCACGCAGGCCACGAGCTTGCGGTCGGGAAACTGCACCTTGACGGCCTCAGTGGTGGCTTCGAGTTTCGAGGGCGCGTGGGCGAAATCGCGGTAGACGGTAGTACCCGCGTTTTGCCCGATGACCTCCTGCCGGTTGGCCGCACCCCGGAACGACTGAATGGCTTCGTAAAACTGGTCGGCTTCGACGCCAATCCATTCGAGTACCGTCTTGGCCCCGTTCAGGTTTTTCATGTTGTGCTCGCCGAAAATGAGCACGGGTACCTCCGTACCGTCGGGGCGGAGGAGGTACGTCTGGCCCTCCCGGATTTCGTGCGGGTGGGTACCGTAACCGATGTCCTGCACGTCGGGGCGCTCTTTTTTGCAGATGACCGAGAGAATGTCGTCCGACTCGTCGTAAATCAGTACCCCGCCCTTCGGCGAATCTTCGGCCAGCAGTTCGAACTGCCGGACGTACTCCTCAAATTCCGGGTAGACGTTGATGTGGTCCCAGGCAATGCCCGACAGCAGCGTGATGTGCGGGTGGTAGTGCAGAAATTTCGGCTGTCGGTCGAGGGGCGAAGAAAAGTATTCGTCGCCTTCGATGACGATGACCGGCGCGTCGTCCGAGAGTTTCACCATCGTGTCGAAGCCGTTGATGCGCGCCCCGACGAGGTAGTCAAATTTCCGGTTGATGTACCGCAGCACGTGGAGGATGATGCTCGTCGTGGTGGTTTTGCCGTGGCTCCCGGCGATGACGACGCGCTGCTTGTCGAGGCTCTGCTCGTGGATGTACTCCGGGTACGAGTAAATCCGAATACCCAACTCCTGCGCCCGGACCAGTTCGGGGTTGTCCTTCCGGGCGTGCATCCCGAGGATGACGGCGTCGAGGTTAGGCGTGATTTTTTCGGGAAACCAGCCGACCTCCGCCGGCAGCAGCCCGCGCTCGGCGAGGCGGGTTTTCGAGGGTTCGTAAATCTCGTCGTCGGAACCCGTTACAATGAAACCTTTCTGGTGCAGGACCAGCGCCAGGTTGTGCATGGCGCTGCCGCCGATGGCGATGAAATGGACGTGTCGGGCTGGGATAGTCGAGGGCTTGGGCATGGAAATCGTACCGAATTTTGGAGTACCGGGCAAACGATTTGCGCCCCGGTTCCGTTAGGTAGGCTCGCCACCGGAGCCGGGCGCAGCGCTTGGGTCGGAAGGCCTGATTTTTGCGGTTGCAAAGGTGCGCGTTTTAACCCAATTTCGCACGCCCTGAGGCAATGAGCAGTTACCAATGACCAGTGACCTAATTGAGAACATAAATTGGTCACTGGTCATTGGTAACTGCTCATTGAAACCGCAACGCCAGCCGAAAAAACGTACTTGAACTCTCCCCGTTTTCGACTTGGTCTGAGAATGAAAAACTACATCGATCTCATTGAACAAACCTTTGAATTCCCGACGCGGGAGTTCAACGTGGACGCCAACCACACGCTGCTCTTCAACAACGTCCCGTTGATGGACATCATCCAGCAGTACGGCACGCCGCTCAAGCTGACGTACCTGCCCAAGATTGGCGAGCACATCGAAAACGCCCGGCTGTTGTTCCGCAATGCCATCAAGAAGTTCAATTACAAGGGCAACTACACGTACTGCTACTGCACGAAGTCGTCGCACTTTCATTTCATCACCGACGAGGTACTCAGCCACGGCGGGCACCTCGAAACGTCCTCGGCGTTCGACGTGGCCATCATCCGCGATCTGTACCGGCAGGACAAACTAAGCAAGGGTACCTTCATCATTTGCAACGGTTACAAACAGCCGCTCTACCAGAAGTACATCACGAACCTCATCAACGACGGCTTCAACGTCATTCCCATCCTCGACAACCTGAAGGAAGTCGAGTACTACGTCGACAACGCCGCCAGCGAGACGGTCAACCTCGGCATCCGCATCGCGACGGACGAGGAACCGAATTTTGCGTTTTATACCTCGCGGCTGGGCATTCGGTACAACGACGTGGTGAGTTTGTACAAGGAGAAAATCGAGCCGAATCCGAAGCTGAAGCTCAAAATGCTTCACTTTTTCATCAACACGGGTATTCAGGATAGCGCATACTACTGGAGCGAACTGAGTCGGTTTATTTACAAGTACTGCGAGCTGAAGAAGATCTGCCCTGAACTCGATTCCATCGACCTCGGCGGCGGATTGCCGATTCAAACTTCGCTGCAATTCAACTACGATTACCAGGCGATGGTCGACGAAATCGTGGAGTCGATTGCCTGGATCTGCTCGAAAAACAACGTTCCGCCGCCGCACCTGTTCACCGAGTTCGGCAGCTACACGGTCGGCGAAAGCGGGGCCGTGATTTATTCGATCATCGACCAGAAGCTTCAGAACGACAAGGAGTTGTGGTACATGATTGACGGCAGTTTTATCACCCAACTGCCCGATTCCTGGGGATTGAACCAGAAGTACATCATGCTGCCGGTCAACAATTGGGACGCGCCGTACCAGAAAGTCAACCTCGGCGGGCTGACCTGCGACTCGCAGGATTACTACAACTCCGAAGCCCACAGCTCGGATTTGTACCTGCCGATTTTCAACGAGGAAACCGAGCAGCAGTACATCGGCTTTTTCCACACGGGAGCGTACCAGGAATCGCTCGGCGGCTACGGCGGCATTCAGCACTGCCTGGTACCCGCGCCGAAACACGTGCTGGTTGATCTGGACGAGGAAGGCAAAATCATGACGCGCCTTTTTTCACCCGAGCAGACCGTCGAGAGCATGCTGCCGATTCTGGGGTACGATTTGAAACCGAAAGAGGAAACGCACGAAGGCCACGTGCTGGGTGTCAACGCCGCCTCGCCGGAAGGCAACCATTCGGAAGCCGAAGAGCAGGTTGAAGTGATCGAACAATGATTCACCGCCTCCGGGCGTTTGGAGAAACGAACCGGCCCGGCTCGAACGCTTCGAGCCGGGCCTTCCCAATCAACGAAATGAAAAAAGCTACCCTTCTTTGCTTGCTGGCCCTGCTCGGGCTGGCGTCCTGCGCCCGTCGCAACAACTGCCCGGCTTACGGCAACACCCACGTGCAGGCAACGTCGAAGTAATTCCTCAAAACGTCAGAATTTCCCGGTACAGTCGGTTGTTCCAATAGCCGACGAAGTACATCACCTGCCCCGGCCCGAACGCAATCTCCCGCGAGCGGCGACCGGGGTACCGATTCCATTGGCCGGCTTTTATTTCGCCGTGCAGTTCGTTGGCAGTATCGATCAGCCAGAGTCGGTTTTTATTGTCAAAAGCCATTTTGAGCGCTTTGGGCGCATTTTTTACCAGTTGCCAGCCCGTACCGGTACTGGCAAAAATGCGTTGATCGGTACCGATGATGTACGGCTTGCCCGAACGGTCCAGAACCAGCTCCCGCGCCCGGAAGTCGCCGGGGTGTTCGGCCCAGCGACCGTCGCGGCGCGAGAAAATTTCATCTGACAGGCCGATAATCCAGAGCGTCCCCTGCCGGTCGATGGCCACGCGGCGCGCCCGGTAGTTGGAGTCGACCAGCATGAACTGCCGCCCGACGTCGCGGTAAATCTGATCGTCGTACCCAACGGTGTAGAGTACCCCCTGCGGCGAAGCCGTGATGAAGCGCGCCCGGAAACCCGTTGGGTGCAGGTACCAGCCTTTCGTCGTGGTCCAGACCGCCGTTTGGTAATTGAATCCGAGCAGCCATTTATGTCCGACGGTATCGGTCGTGATCTGACGCACGGAGGATGCGATGGATTTTTGGGCCTGAACCGACGGGCTCAGTAGCCAACTCAACGTACTGAATAACAGAACCTTCGTAAGGCGATTCATACAAATCAGGGGTACAACGTGCGGTTAGTGGGTAGCCAAGCGGAACCGCGTCGCCAGGGTCGGATTCGTGACGCGCAACCAGTGGAAAAAAATTAAAAACAAGGCGTAGGCGTGGAAAAGCAGCAAAAATCCATTCATCGCCTCTTCCGCCACGAACGCCCCGGCGTACACGGCCCCTTTCAACGGTGCCGCGAGCGAGGCCGGGGCCCATTTCCAGAGCAGCGCCCGCCAGATGCGCATCCATAACGTCAGAACCAGCGCCGCCGTGTAGACCAGGGCGGGAGCCTGCAACGGACCGGGTTGCTTGAGCCAGCGCAGTACCTGCGGCAGCGTGAGCAGCAGGAAAATCATCCGGTAGTCGTAGCTGTTGCCGAGCAGCACGAAAATGCCGCAGTACACGCCCGCCCCGAGCGTGTAAAACATGTGTTCCCGGCCGAACTCGTGGGTGAAATTCCCGGCCCGAGTCCAGGCCCGCCAGGCAGCGGCGGCAATCAGCAAACCCGCCAGGCCGAAGGCGAGCAAGTGCAGGAGTCCTTCGCGCCCGATGCGCTTGGCAAGTTCGTCCACGAACACGAATAGCCCAAAGGCGTTCTGCGTGGGCCGGTGGGTGCCGCCCGACATTTTCGGTAAATCCGCCGCGATGAGCGCGATGAACACGGCGAAGGTGGCGAATACCACTCCGACGCGAAGCAGCGTTTGCCGCCGGTTGGTACCCAGCACGTGCAGAATTCCGAAAATTGGGTACACCTTCAGCACCATCGCCAGCAGGAAAATCCCTTCGCCGAGCCCCGAGCGGGTACTGGCCTTCGCCAGAAAGTGTCCGGCCAGGACGAGCAGGATGAAAATGAAGAGGTCGTTGTTGCCACGGTCGATGCCGAACATCACCGAGGGCGACGTGAGTACCAGTGCGTAGACGAGGGCTTCCGTCCGATTGATTTTTCCCGCCAACACGAACACGACGGTACCGAAAAATAACACCGCCAGCCCGATGCCGATGGGAATCGTGTGCTGCTCGCCCAGCCCGAGTACCACGAGCCACTGCCAGATGCGCGGGTAGTTCATGGCCACGCCCCAGGGCGCGCAGGGGTTGTAGACCATCGGGTCGTGGCCCAGCCGGATGCAGTCCCAGCCGCCGGTGATGGCGCGGAGGTCGGCAAAAACGGGTCGTTGGCTAAACACGCCCATCTTTTTCCAGAGTACCGAAAAGTCGCCGTAGACGAGTTGGCTGATCAGCAGCACCGAAAAATACGCCAGCAGCATTCCCACCAGCAGCACGCGGGCGTTGGGTCGGGCGGGTGCGTTGAGGCGGGCGACGAAGCCGGTACGGAGGGTACGAAACACGAATCAGGGTGAAAGTGACGGGCGCAAAAGTAGCTATTCCTCCCAGCCGAACGAGCGCTCTACGGCCTTTTTCCAGCTTCGGTACAGCTCGTTGCGGCGGGCTTTGCTCATCTTCGGTTTCCAGGTCCGGGCAATGCCCCAGTTCTGCCGCAGGTCGTCGAGGTCGCGCCAGTACCCGACGGCCAGGCCCGCGGCGTAGGCGGCCCCGAGGGCGGTGGTTTCGGTCATGGCCGGGCGCACGACGGGCACGTTGAGCAAATCGGCCTGGAATTGCATGAGGAGTTCGTTGACGACCATGCCGCCATCGACCCGCAACGCCGACAGCCGCAGCCCGGCGTCTTTTTCCATCGCTTCGAGAACTTCGAGCGTCTGGAAGGCCGTGGCTTCGAGTACCGCCCGGGCGAGGTGGCCGCGGGAGACGTACCGCGTCAATCCGGCGATGACGCCGCGGGCGTCAGCTTTCCAGTACGGGGCGTACAGGCCCGAGAAGGCGGGCACGAAGTAGCAGCCGCCGTTGTCGGCGACGGTCTGGGCGAGGGCTTCGACGTCTGCGCTTTTTTCGATGAGTCCCAGGTTGTCACGCAGCCACTGCACGAGCGCCCCGGCGATGGCCACCGAGCCTTCGAGCGCGTAGTAAACGGGTTGGTTCTGAAACCGGTACGCGACGGTCGTGAGCAGGCCGTAGGTGGAGGGCACGAGCGTTTCGCCGGAGTTCATCAAAAGAAAACAGCCCGTGCCGTACGTGTTTTTGGCCTGGCCCGGTTCGAAGCAGGTTTGCCCGACGAGCGCCGCCTGCTGGTCGCCGAGGATGCCCGCCAGCTTGACTCCGGCCAGCACGCCGGTACCTTCGCCGTAGACTTCGCTGCTCGACCGGATTTCGGGGAGAATGCTGGCGGGTATTGAAAAATCAGACAGGATATCTGAATTCCAGCTTAACGTTTTCAAATCCATCAACTGCGTGCGGCTGGCGTTGGTCACGTCCGTGACGTGTAGACCGCCCGCGGTACCGCCCGTCAGGTGCCAGAGCAGAAACGTGTCGATGTTTCCGAACAGCGCTTCGCCCCGCTCGGCGTCGGCGCGGAGGTTGGGCACGTTGTCAAGCAGCCACTTGATTTTCAGACCACTGAAGTACGTCGCCAGGGGTAGGCCCGTCGATTCGCGGAAGCGGTCAAGGCCGCCTTTTTTGGAAAACTGCTCGACCAGTTTGCCCGTACGCGTGTCCTGCCAGACGAGCGCGTGGTAGTACGGCTTGCCCGTGTGCCGGTTCCAGACGACGGTCGTCTCGCGCTGATTCGTGATGCCCACGGCGGCGAGGTCGGCGGTGGTCAGGTTGACTTTCTCCAGCGCTTCGCGGATGACGGCCTGCGTGTTCGCCCAGATTTCATCCGGGTTGTGCTCGACCCAGCCCGGCTGCGGGTAGATCTGAGCGTGTTCCTTCTGGGCGACGGAAACCATCGTGCCCGCTTTGTCAAACACGATGAAACGGGTGCTGGTGGTACCCTGGTCGATGGAGCCGATGTAGGTCATGGAGGAGGTAGGAGGTACGATGGAGAAGGTAGAATTACTGCAGGAGGAAAACGGCTTTGACTTGGGTGGTGAAGCAAATGGAGTAATGCCTGGATTTTGATTTTAACTGTCTGGTCGCGGCAGCGTTCAGCGTGACAATTCCTTTTTTGTGTATGGGAAATCAAGCGGGTTGGGGTACTGAAATGCGTACCCGAAGTGGTCCACCAACCGCGCCGGGCGGATAACCTTGAACGGTACGGGCTCCCGTGGCTCGGCAAACGTGGGGATTGGCAAACCCACCTCGGCGCAATTTTTCCGGTACACCGCCTCGCGCCGCGGGTGCTCCGGCGCGACGACGTTCAGCGTTTCGCCCCAGACACCCGTTTCAAGTACCCAGGTCGCGATTTCCACGACGTCGTCCCGGAAGACAAAGTTAACGGGTACCCCGCCGTTCGTGACGGTCCGGCCCGTGACGTATTTGGCTGGGTACCGCCCGTAGCCCATCAGCCCGCCGCAGCGCAGAATCGTCGCGGGGTACCCCGATTCACGAATTAAATTTTCCGTTCGTGCGAGCGGGTGGTCAGGCAGTACCTCGTCCGCCTCCGTCAACTCGCGATTTGCGTCAGGATAGACGGAAGTCGATGAGACGTAAATCAGGGATGCCTGGTGACTCGTGCGTTGTGCCGCGCGGCGGACCGCTTCGTTGACGATTGTCTCAATTTGCCTTGGGTGAAAATCATCGCCCTGCTGCCCGGCGCGGGGCGGGATGGCCAGGACGAGTACCTCGGCGGCGAGCAGCGGCGCGAGGTCGCCGTCGGGTTCGGGGGTCAGGCGCAGGAGGTGCGGCTCGATGCCCGCGGCGGCGAGGGCGGGTACCTTTTCGGTCGTGGTCGTGGTGCCGAGAACCCGGTGGCTGCGTTGGGCGAGGTGCTGACCGAGCGCCAGTCCGAGCCAGCCGCAGCCGAGAATGCCGACGGTCATAGAAAAAGTTTTTTCCAGTGGATGTACGCCTCGACTTCCTCCGAAACCATGTACCGGACCGACTTCCCCGCCCGCAGTTGCGCCCGGATGAACGTCGCCGAGATGTCGAGCAGGGGTGCCTCGACCCAGGCGACGGCCGGGTGAGTGCGGAATTCGCTCGGCTCGGCGTGGGGGCGCGGGTAGACGAGCAGGCCAAATTCGTCCAGAATCCGCTCGTGCTGTTTCCAATTGCCGAACTGCGCCAGGTTGTCTTCGCCGATGATGAGCCGGAAGGTGTGCTGCGGGAATTTTTCGCGGAGCCGGTCGAGCGTGTCGATCGTGTAGCTGGGGCGGGGCATCGAAAACTCTACGTCGCTGACCTTCAGCTTCGCATTGTTCTGAATAGCCAGCTCGACCAGTTGGTAGCGGTCTTCCTCGTGGAGCAGTTGCTTATTTTTCTTGAACGGGTTCTGCGGCGAAACCACGAACCAGACCTGATCGAGGTCGGTGGTCGTGGCGGCAACGTTCGCCACGATGAGGTGGCCGACATGGATGGGGTTGAACGAACCAAAAAACAGACCGATGCGCATGCGGGAGGGGTTTCAGCGGGCAAGTTCGGGGTTGGGGCGATTTCAGGCAATACGTGCGGATGCCTTGCTCACTGACTGCATGGCGCTTAGGACGATAGAGCTATATTGCGTCTATCGATCCAATCTGGGTGTGTAAACGCAATAAATCTGCGTACTATTGACAAATAGACGCAAGTTCAAGGGGTGGGCAGTTGCGTCTACCGGGATGTTAGCGGTTATTCAAGAAGCTATCAGCACTTAATTTTAAAGAATGAAAAGACTAATCTTTGGATTTGTACTATCACTAATTTTTGTAACCTCAACGTACGCACAGAATATGGTACCAAATGAAATTTTACAATCTGTATTTCTCATAAAGTATGGCAACAGCACAGGAACATGCTTCATAGTATCAATTGATAGCAATGATTATCTGATAACAGCAAAGCACCTTTTTCCAAACACCCTTCCATTTAAGTCGAAAGTTGACATCGAAATTTATAACAACAAAGGTTGGATGAAGTTCCAACCCGACTTATTATTTCATAATAACGCCAATATTGATATTGCGGTTCTCGACCTAAAGACAAATGACTTCAAAAACATGGCGTTTGATGTCGGCAGTAAGAACTATTACTTATCTCAAGAATGTTTTTTTCTTGGTTTCCCTTTTGGCCTCAAAATGGACGATGATGCTACCGGAACCATAAATAGGGGCTTTCCCATACCGTTTGTTAAAAAGGCAATCATTTCTTTGTTTGTCTCGGACACTACCGAAATGACACAAATTTTTTTAGATGGACACAACAATCCCGGGTTTTCAGGAGGGCCAGTTGTAATTACAAATACTGGTAACGAGACCAAACATAAAATGCGAATTATTGGGATAATCTCTGCCTATTTAAATGAAGAAAAAATAATTAAAACACCATATGGCGACTTAAAGAACAGCGAAAACTCGGGAATTGTTTTGAGTTATGCCTTTGACCATGTCTTTGAAATTATCAAGCGGAAATGAACAACCGCTAACAACAGTTTTGCAATAGGCTGGCTGGCGGAAGAGCAATCGGCGACAAATCACTAATCGGCAGCAGTTGCCAGCACGACATTATAAATTGAGCTTTAATTCTTATTTTCATCATTAGCAATTCTAATCAGCTTTTGTATCGGCAGACGAATCACAGAAGTCCAGCCCATCGCAAAGCTGATAGACGTTAGAGTCAAAAATGAGTCAACACATAGCTCTCGATTCGTAAAAAATCACTTATGACAAAGGCCAAAGAACAATTGCCACCCGATCAACGCGAAGAAATCCTCCGCAATCTCAAAGCACGCTTCGAGAAAAACCGAAAACGTCACGAAGGCCTTGACTGGGCGAAGGTGCAAGCCCGACTGGAAGCGAACCCCGAAAAATTGGAATCGCTCCACGAAATGGAACAAACCGGCGGCGAACCGGACGTAGTGGGTCAGGACGAACAGACGGGCGAGTACCTGTTTGTTGATTGTTCGGCAGAAACTCCGAAAGGCCGCCGAAGCGTGTGCTACGACCGCGTCGCGCTGGACGCGCGAAAAGAACACAAACCGGCCACGAGCGCGGTGGACCTGGCCGCAGACATGGGCGTTGACGTGTTGACGGAAGACCAGTACCGGGAACTTCAGAAATTGGGCGAGTTCGACACGAAAACGTCGAGTTGGATTGCTACGCCCCCGGCCATTCGGAAACTCGGCGGGGCGCTCTTTGCTGATCGCCGGTACGGTCAGGTTTTCGTGTACCACAACGGGGCCGAGTCGTACTACGGCGCTCGGGCGTTCCGGGGTTTGCTGCGGGTCTAACTTCAGGGGCCAGTTCAGCGGGAAAGAGTTTCAGTTTGAAACGTAAAGCAGTAGCCACGTTGGACGCGTATAACCAACAGGTTGCGCTTGCTTTTTAACCGTTACTCACTTTCTGACCCCGGCGGTAGGAACCGGAGACTACTTTCACCCGTCTCCAACTTCCTACTCAGCCATGAAAGCAGCGATTTACACCCAGTACGGCCCACCCGAGGTCGTTCACATTCGGGAGGTGCCCACGCCTTCGCCGAAAGCCGACGAGGTACTCATCCGCATCCGCGCGACGACCGTCAACCGGACTGACGCCGGGATTCGTAGTGCCGAATACTTCATTTCCCGGTTCTTCAGTGGGTTGCTCCGACCCAAAGATCAGATTCTGGGCTGTGAGTTTGCCGGGGAGGTGGTGGAAGTCGGGCGCGAGGTAACGACGCACCGCGTCGGCGACCGCGTTTTCGGTTACGACGACACCACGTTTGGCAGCCACGCCGAGTACCGGACGATGCCCGCGGCGGGTACCCTCGCTCCCATTCCTGACGGATTCACCTACGAAACCGCGGCGGCCCTCACCGAAGGCGCGCACTACGCGCTGGGCAACCTCCGCGCCGCCCGTGTGACGGCGGGGCAGCACGTACTCGTTTACGGCGCGACGGGGGCCATCGGCTCGGCGGCGGTGCAATTGGCCAAGCACTTCGGTGCGACGGTGACGGCCGTTTGCCACGCGAAAAACGTGGACTTGGTGAAATCGCTCGGCGCTGACGCGGTGATCGACTACACGCGGGAAGATTTTACTACCCGAATCACCCAGCCGGTCGATCTGGCCTTCGATGCCGTCGGAAAAAGTTCATTCGGCGCATGCCGAGCGCTGCTGCGTCCGAAAGGCGTGTACCTCTCCACCGAATTCGGCAAAGGCGGTCAGAACGTGTACCTCGCCCTGCTCACGCCGCTCGGCGGCGGTAAGCGGGTACTCTTCCCCCTACCGACCATCACGCCGCAGGACGTGCAGTTCCTGGGTGAATTGGCCGAAACCGGTCGGTTCCGCCCCATCATCGACCGCACCTACCCGCTGGAGGAAATCGTGGAGGCGTACCGCTACGTCGAGACGGGGCAGAAGGTGGGGAATGTGGTGGTGCGAGTTTAGCGTTCAGAGTTTAGAGTGATGCTCCTAGTCAACTCTAAACCCTGAACGCTAAACTCGAAACTCACGCCCTACTCTTCCGCCCGGTCCACCCAACTCTGCGGTAACGTTTTCGTGGCGCGCGCGCCGAGGGCTTTCAGTTTTTCCGCCGTGCGAACGACGTTGCCCTTGCCTTCGTAGAGGCGTTTCATGGCTTCGCGGTAGTCGCCGTTAGCGGCTTCGAGCTGGCGGCCCGTGCGGGTGAGGTCGTCGAGGACGGTGGCAAGTTTGTCGTACAGCTCGCCACTGAGCCGGGCGATTTCGATGGCGTGTTTGCTCTGTTTTTCAAACTTCCAGATGCTCGCCACCGTGCGGAGCGTAGCCAGCAGCGTCGTCGGGCTGACGAGCACGATGCGGCGGTCCCAGGCGAAGTTGAACAGCTCGGCGTCGCCCTGCACAGCCAAACTGAACGCCGACTCGATGGGCATGAACAGCAGTACGAATTCGGGCGTAATCAGCCCCTCGGCGGTTTCATACCGCTTCTCGCCGAGCAGTTTGACGTGATTCCGCACCGAAGCCAGGTGACTGGCGAGGTACCGGTGGCGCTCGTCCTCGTTCTCACACCCGATGCAGCGTTCGTAGGCCGTGAGCGACACCTTCGCGTCGATGACGAGGTGCTTGCCGTCGGGCAGGTACACGACCACGTCGGGGCGGATCACTTCGCGCTCAGAATTGTACGTGTACACCTGCGTGCGGTACTCGGCGTCACGACGGAGGCCCGAGCGTTCGAGCACTTTTTCGAGGATGACTTCGCCCCAGTTGCCCTGCTGCTTCGTGTCGCCGCGGAGGGCACGGGCGAGGTTGTTGGCTTCGTCGGAAATGCGGGCGTTGAGTTCGTAGAGCTTGCGGACTTCCTCGCGGAGGGAGATTTTGTCGCGTACCTCCCGGTCGTAAGTTTCCTCGACGCGCTGCTCGAACTGCCGGATTTTCTCCCCCAGCGGAGCCAGGATCTGATCGAGCTGCGAGCGGTTTTGCTCCGTGAACCGCCGGGATTTTTCTTCGAGCAGATCGTTCGCCAGATTCTTGAACTGACTCGACAGCGTGTCCTGCTGGTAGAGCAATTTGTCTTCGAGATTGCGGTAATCGGCTTCGAGCGCCGCGATTTGCCGGGTTTGCTCCAGGTTGGTACCCCGCTCGGTACCCAGGTCGGCGGTGAGGCGGTCGACCTCGCGCTGGAGGGCCTGCGCCTGCGCGAGGGTACCCGCCGCACTACCCCGAGCCAGTACCCAGGCCGCGCCTGCGCCGACGAGCAGGCCGACCACTAAAAATCCGAGTTCAGTCATGCGTGTACGTAGGCCCGCAACTGCTCGACGAGGGCTGGATGGACGAGCGTACCGTCCGTCCGGGCGATGACGTCGAAAACCGGGCACCCGAAGGTACGGCGGTATTCCTGGTTTTTCGCCGCGTTGGCCTGCCGCGCCTTCACGAGGTACGGGGCCTGGGAGGTGGCGTAGCTGGCGGGTTTGATTTGCAGGCCCAGTCGCCGCCCGTCGCCGCAAAACAGTTCGTAGTCGACGGCGTAGCGGTGATCAAACGCGCCGCTGGTTTTCTCGAAACGTACCGCTGGAAAATACGTTTGCAGCCGGGCGACGGCGTTGCGTTCGCGGAGTACCACGCCGTTCCAGGTTTCGCCAATTACCCGGAAGTGCACGCAGGCCGTAGCCTCCTCGGGCGTCAGGTGGGTACCCAACTGGTGCATCCGCTCGTGCAGGCAACGGCCTTTGTCGGCCAGTTCGTCGGTCGTTCGCCCAAAATCAAAATTCAGGTACCGGAGCGCGGCGGGTACCCGTTCGGGGCGACCGAGGCGGTACTCGTTCAGCCACGTCCGCTCGGCGTCGGACCGTTCGGCGAGGCGGCGGCGTCGCTCCGACCCGCTGGCCAGGTAAAACGCCTCCCAGTCGGCGGGCGAGGCAAACGGACGCGATTCGATCAGGCTCGTCACGTAGCCCACGCTCCAGGGGGCGTTGAGGCGCAGATCGTTCCAGGGGCCATTGGTGCGGCGGAACAAGTCGGGCGGGACGGGGTTGACGAATTCGTCCATGCAGTGTGGGGATTGGTCGGCGCGTGTTAATTTCAGCCGTCTCAAACAACGCCTTTCCCGTGAAAAAACTCGTCGTGCATTTAGCATTCGGTCTGACCTGCCTGCTCTCGGGCGCCTTCATCACGCACTGGGTCGATACCCGCGCCATCACGCCGGTCGTCGTGCGCGAAGCCGAAAAAATCATGGGCCTCGAATTCAGCGAAGCCGAGGCCGATTCGATGCTCGACGAACTGCGCGATACCCGCAAGAATTACGAATCGAACCGGGCCATCGAATTGAAAAATGAAGTGGCCCCGGCGCTGTACTTCAACCCGCTGCCGCCGGGATTCGAGTTTGAAAAAACGAAAACCCCCTTCCGGGCTTCGGCGGCGGGAGCCGTGCGGGTACCTGCCAACCGCGCCGATCTGGCCTGGTACTCGGTGCGCGAACTGGCCGAGTTGATTCGGACGAAGCAGCTATCGTCCGTCGAACTCACGAAGTTTTTTCTCGAACGACTCAAAAAACACGACTCGCACCTGCGCTGCGTCGTTACGCTCACCGAAGATTTGGCTCTCAAACAAGCCGCCCGCGCTGATGCCGAACTAAAAGCGGGCAAGTACCGCGGGCTGCTGCACGGCATTCCGTACGGCGCGAAGGATTTGCTGGCGCAGCGGGACTACCCGACGACCTGGGGTTCGGTACCGTTCAAAACGCAGAAACTCGATTACGACGCGACCGTCGTGCAGCGGCTCGAAGCGGCCGGGGCGGTACTCTGCGCTAAACTCACGCTCGGCGAACTGGCCTGGGGCGACGTCTGGTTTGGCGGCGTCACGAAAAATCCCTGGAACCCCACGCGCGGCTCGTCGGGTTCCTCGGCGGGGTCGGCGTCATCCGTCGCGGCGGGACTGCTGCCCTTCGCGATTGGTTCTGAAACGCTGGGGAGCATCGTCTCGCCCTCGACCGAATGCGGCACCACCGGCCTGCGCCCGACCTTCGGGCGGGTACCCCGCACGGGGGCCATGGCGCTGAGTTGGAGCATGGACAAATTGGGGCCGATTTGCCGAACGGTCGAAGATTGTGCCCTCGTGTTCGAGGCCATCCGGGGTACCGACGGCCAGGATCCGACCGTGATGGACGCGCCGTTTAACTACGACGGTACCCGGACCGCCTTGAAGAATTTCAAAATTGGGTACCTCAAATCGGAGTTCGAGCGGCGGTACCCGACGCGGGCGCAGGATTCGGTGAGCCTGGCCGTGCTGCGGAAACTCGGGGCCGAACTGGTACCGCTGGAATTGCCCACCCTGCCCGCCAATGATATTTCGTTCGTGCTCGGCGTGGAAGCCGCGGCGGCCTTCGACGAGCTGACCCGCTCGGGCCGCGACGACCAGCTGGTGCGGCAAATCAAAAACGCCTGGCCGAACGCCTTCCGGGCGTCGCGGTTCGTGCCGGCCGTGGAGTACCTCCAGGCCAACCGCCACCGGACGCTGCTGATTCGCGCGATGGCCGATAAACTGAAAGGGTTCGATGCCTACGTTTCGCCCTCGTTTGGTCGCACGCTGACGCTCACCAACCTGACCGGCCACCCCTGCGTGGTACTCCCGAACGGCTTCCGCGATACGCCCGCCCGCCCGACGAGTCTGACGTTTACGGGGCAACTGTTCGGCGAAGCGAAGCTGCTGCAAATCGCGAAGGCGTACCAGGATGCCACGGATTTCCACCGGAAGCACCCGGCGTTGTGAACGGTCCGCTTTGGGGGTTGGGGGCTTTTTGACTAAACTGCGCCCCCATGATTCGCAGCACCGATTTCCCGCCCATCACAACCATCACCATGACCGATCAGGTGGAGGAGCGGCTGCGCGACTACTTCAAGCAGAAAAACCTCACCGTCGGCGACCCGATTCCGAAAGAAATGGAGTTGGTCAGTGCGCTGGGCGTGAGCCGGTCGGTGCTGCGCGAGGCGCTGAGTCGGCTGAAAATGCTGGGCATCATCGACGTGCGGAAGCGGCGCGGTACCGTGCTGGCCGAGCCCGACGTATTCGGTGGCCTCGGGCGGGTGATGGAACCGCACCTGATGACCGACGAAACGATGCGGCACCTTTTCGAGATTCGGCTCATGCTCGAAGTGGGGCTGGGCGATTTTCTGGTACCTCGCGTGAAGCCCGAGGATTTTGACCGGCTGAACGACATCATCGAGCAGGAAAAAAAGGCGGTTTCCCGCCCCGACCGCATCCAAGCCGACGTGCAGTTTCATTCGTACCTCTACGAAATCACGGGCAACCAGTCGCTGATTCGCCTCAAGCAGATTCTGCTGCCGCTGTTCAACTACATCGTCGACCTGAAAGAAAACTCCGACCGGTACCTCAAGCCGACGTCGGTTACGCACGCCGACCTCGTGGAGATTCTTCGGACGGGCGACGCGAATACCTTCCGCGAAGCCATGCGTCGGCACTTTGAGCCGCACTACCGACTCATTTCCTGACCTCCCGTGAGGGATTGCTTTCCCCAACCGTATGTCCGTTTCGCTTCGTTTTCTCTTGCTGCTGGTGTGCGGGAGTTTCCCGCTGGGGTACCTCGGCGCGCAGCCCCAACCCGTCGATCAGGTACGCATCTTCGCCGGGACGTCCAACTCGCGGTGGATGTTGTTTCCGGGGGCGTGTTTGCCCAACGGCATGGTCCAACTCAGTCCCGACAACCAGGGCAACGTCTGGAACGGTGGCTACGAATACACCATCGGCAGCATTTCGGGATTCAGCCACCTGCACGAGTTGGGCCTGGGCGGCGTGAGCGTGATGCCCGCCGTGGGCAAACTCGATCCCTACCCGCGGCAGCTGCGCACCTTCGCCGGGCCGCCCGACGCGCCTTTCGGGGGGATGTGGACGGCGGGCTACCGCTCGCGCTACCGCAAGGAAGACGAAACCGCCCGGCCCGGCTACTACGCCGTCCGGCTGCTCGACTACGACATTCGGGTCGAACTCACCGCCACCACGCGCTGCGGCCTCATGCGAATGACCTTCCCCCGGGCCGACCAGGCCCGGCTGCTGCTCGACGCGGCTTTTTCGCAGGAAGAAAAAAACGAAATCGAGGCCCTGACCATCACGCGCCGGGGCGACCGCGAGATTGAGGGTAGCGTTCGGCAGCGGAATCAGTACGCCCACGCCTACACGGTGCATTTCGTCCTGCGGCTGTCGCGGCCTTTTGACGCCTTGCAGGGCTGGCGCACCGAACCCGCCACCGGCGAAACCAACTACGGCACGTTCTGGCGCGATAAACAGTACCTGACGACTGACACCAGCGCCTTCAGCGGCAAGGGGCCCTGCGGGGTGATGCTGACGTTTTCGACCCAGGCGGGCGAGCAGGTGGTGGTGCAAACGGGCATCTCCTACGTCAGCGTGGCCAACGCCCGCCAGAATCTGGATACCGAACTGAAACCGACGGGCGGCGACTTCGACCGGGTGGCGATGCAGGCCCGGCAAACCTGGAACCAGTTGCTGAAGACCGTTGAGGTGGAGGGCGGTACCGCCGATGACCGCGCCAAATTTTACACGAACCTCTACCGCGCTTTCGCCGTGCGCTCGACCGTCAGCGACGTTAACGGGCAGTACCGCGATGCCTGCGGACAGGTACGCCAGCTCCAGCCGCGCCCGGCGCGCCCCGACCACGTACCCGACGCGATGTACAGTTCCGACAGTTTCTGGGGGACGCAGTGGAACCTGATTCCGTTCTGGACGCTGCTCGCCCCCGACCGGGCCATGACCTGGGTACGGATGTTTCTGGAACTTCACGAACAGGGCGGCTGGATGCCCGACGCGCCCGTCAACCTGGCCTATTCGCCCATCATGACCGCCCAGCACCACAACGCCCTGCTCATCAGCGCCTGGCAGAAGGGACTGCGCGATTTCGACGCCGAAAAAGCGTACGCGGCCATCCGCCACGACCTCAGCACGCCGGGCATCGAACACCCCTGCGGCGGCTTCGCGGGCGACCGGCACCTGGGGGCTTACCTCGAAAATGGGTACGTGCCCGACGAAATCGGCCCGGCCTCGAACACGATGGAGTACGCCTACGACGACTGGTGCCTGGCGCAGTTTGCGCGGGCGCTGGGGAAAACCGCCGACGCCGAGCAGTTTCTCAAACGCTCCGAATCGTGGCGGAATCAGTACGACAGTACCACCGGCTACGTGCGGCGGCGGTTCCGCAACGGGACGTTCCGTGCCCCCTTCGATCCACACTACTTCGGTACGACGGGCGGCTGGAATGCGCCGGGTTTCGTGGAAGGAACGGCCTGGCTCTACACCTTCTTCGTGCCGCACGACGTACCGGGGCTGGTCGCGCTCATGGGCCGCGACCGCTTCAATCAACGGCTCGAAGCGGGTTTTGCCGAGGGCCACGTCGATCTGACCAACCAGCCCAACCTGCACGCGCCGTTTCTATTCAACTATTCGGGCAAACCCTGGCTTACGCAACGCTACACGCGGTACGTGGTCGACAGCCTGTACAACACCTCGCCCTACCAGGGCTGGATCGGCGAGGAAGACGAGGGCCAACTGAGTAGCTACGGCGTGCTGCTGATGATGGGCCTGTTTGAGGTGGATGGCGGGTGCAGTACCCGGCCGTACTACGACCTGACTAGTCCGCTTTTTACGCGCATCCGGTTGAATTTGAGCAAGGCCTACTACGGCGGGCGTACCTTCACCATCGAAGCCCTCAATAATTCGACCCGCAACCGCTACATCCAGTCGGCCACGCTCAACGGAAAACCCTTGTCGGTGGCCCGGCTTTACCACGACGAACTGGTGAAAGGCGGAACGCTCGTGCTGCAGATGGGGCCGACTCCGAATCGGCAGTGGGGGCAGCCCTAAGCGAATTAGTGCGACTGTCCGCGCCGGGCCAGTACTTCCTGAAAGACGTCCGGCCCCGCAGGTCGGTACCTCAAGCTAACATCGGTCACACACGCCGACCGCGTCGAGAGTCTCCAAGCGGGCGTGCAAACACTTTCCGAGAAGTCATGCGGTGGCATTTCGAGCCGCATTACTGCCTCATTTCCTACTTCTTCAAAAAAAAGTACACAAGAACCTTGACAAAAGGAGAAAAAATAGATTGTTTTGTCGGATAAGTATGACATATATTATCTACACGCCTTATGCTTCTCTCTCCTCTGCTGTACCGATCACGGCTCGGGTACGGCTTGTTGCTCGTGCTCTGGTCATTGATCGGTTCGGCTCAGGCCCAGTCGACGCTGACGGGCCTTGTTTCTTCTGAGACCAACGCCCCGCTCGCGGGCGTGTCGGTGGTTCTCAAAGGAACCACCACGGGTACGACCACCGACGCCGAAGGCCGCTTCCGGCTGGCCGTACCGGGTCGTTCGACGACGCTCGTCTTCAGTTCGGTCGGGTACACCACGCAGGAACTCGTCGTTGGCAACCAGACCGACCTGCGCATTACGCTGCAACCCGACGAAAAATCGCTGAACGAAGTCGTCGTTATCGGCTACGGTACCCAGAGCCGACGGCAGGTCACGGCGGCGGTGGGTTCGCTGAAAGTCGGCGAGTTGCAGGATCTCCCCGTCACCTCGCCCGTTTCACTCTTGCAGGGGCGCGTATCGGGGGTCAACATCACCCAGGGCAGCGGGCAACCGGGTAGTTCGATCAACGTGCGCGTCCGGGGCGTGTCGTCGGTGGCGGGCAGCGAACCGCTCTACATCATCGACGGCGTGCAGATTAAATCGGGCAACTTTTCGCAGATCGCCACCGACGGGCAAGCCGGGTACACCGGTTTCAGCGCGCTCGCGGATCTGAATCCCAACGACATCGAAGACATTCAGATTCTGAAAGACGCTTCGGCCGCCGCGATTTACGGCTCGCGGGCCACGAACGGCGTCGTCATCATCACAACCAAGAAAGGCAAAACCGGCAAAGGCACCATTGGCTTCAACGCCAACGTGGGCGTCGGACAGCCGACCAACCGCCTCGACCTGCTCAACACGGCGCAGTTGAAAGAAATCGTTCGTAACTCCTTTACCCGCAGCGGCATCCCGCCTACCCGCACGGCCGGTGCCTGGAACGGTCAGAGCGCCGCGCACGACACGACGCTTTCGATCAACTACCAGGACGAAGTACTGGCCCGGCAGTCGGCTTTTCAGGATTACAACCTGAGTTTTTCGGGTGGACGAAACGGCGTGGTGTACGCGCTCAGCGCCGGGTACACCAACCAGGAAGGCTCGCTCATCAACACGGGCCTGAAGCGGTACACCGCCCGTCTGAACACCGAAGCCGCGCTCAACGATCGCGTCACGGCCGGGGCCAGCGTGAGCTACACGAACGCCCGTAACCAGTCGCAGGACGAAAACGGAAACATCCAACCGCTCTACCGGGCGCTGGCGTTTACGTACCCCACGCAGAGACTTTACGAAGCGGACGGCAGCTTTGCCAACCTGATCCAGAACCCTGTGCAGGCCCTGCGCGAAATCCAGCGGTACTACCTCTCGAACCGCATCATCGGGCGACTTTACGCGAACATCGAACTGAGTAAAAAATGGGGTGTTTTCTTTAAACCCAGCCTCTCGACCGACGCGCTCTTTTTCGAGGAAAATCGCTTCGTACCCTCGACGTACCTGCGCAACGGCAACCGCCGCGCCACGGAAGCCCGCAACCGCACGAACGTAGGCCTCATCAGCGAAAACCTGCTGACGCTGAGCCGCACGTTTGGCAAACACCAACTCGACGCCCTCGGTGGCTACAGCTACCAGCGCGAAACCGACCGGACCCTCGGCGTGGCCGTCAATGGCGGCATCACCGATGCCGTGCAAACCATCAACGGCGGCGCGGCGGTGGCGGCGTTTTCGGGTGCGCGGACGTTCTGGACGTTGGAATCGGTCTTTGCCCAAGCCAACTACAACTTTGCCGACCGGTACCTGCTCAGCGCCACGATCCGGCGCGACGGGTCGAGCAAGTTTGGTGAAGGCAAACGCTACGGGTACTTCCCCTCCGTCTCGGCGGGCTGGCGGATTTCGGACGAAGGATTTATGAAAGATGTGACGGCCATCAGCGATTTGAAACTCCGCGCCAGTACCGGCGTCACGGGTAGCTTGCAGGGCTTAGGCGATTTTCAGTCGCAGGGCATCTACGAAACGGGCCGCAACTACGAAGGCCTGGCGGGCATCGGCATCGGGGGCAACGGACTGGCCAATCCGCGGCTTTCCTGGGAAACCACCACCCAGAGCGACATCGGCCTGGATCTGAGTCTGTTCAACCGGCGCGCGAACGTCGTGGCTGATTACTACGTCAAGCGGACGAAGGGCATTCTGTTTGACGTGTTGCTGCCGTTGGAATCGGGCTTCGGTTCCATCGCCGACAACGTGGGCGAAATGCTGAACCGCGGCTGGGAACTGGCCATCAACACGAAAAACGTGACGGGTACCCGCTTCACCTGGGAAAGCAGCTTCAATATCTCGCAGAACCGAAACAAGGTCACGAGCCTGCCCGTGGCCAGCGGCGGTTTCCTGATCAGCGGCGGGGGCAGTACATTTTACAGTGTCCTGATGGAAGGTCAGCCCGTTAACTCGTATTACCTGTTACCTTCCAACGGCATTTACCAGACCAATGACGAAGCTGCCACGGCCCCGGTACCCCCTTTGGCCGATGCCGGTCAGCCGAGCGTGGCTGGCGATCTGAAGTGGATTGACAAAAACGGGGACGGGCGCATCGACATCAACGACCGCGAACTGATGGGTACCCCGCTGCCGATTTTCACGGGTGGATTGAACAACTCGCTGACCTACGGCAATTTTTCACTCGATTTCCTCTTCCAGTTTTCCTGGGGCAACAAACTCTTCAACGCCCTGAAGAACGAGCTGAACTACCGCCTCGACACGGGCAACAAAACCACCGACTTGCTCGACGCCTGGTCGCCGACGAACCCAACCGGCAAGTGGCCCCGCAACAAGTGGGACGACTACCGCCGCAACGGGCACGTCTTCCAGTCGCCCGCCGACATCTACCTCGAAGACGGCTCGTACACCCGCCTGAAAGCCGCGACGCTTTCGTACCGCCTGCCAGTGAGTGCCATCCGGCGGCTGGGCATGAGCAGCGCCCGGATTTACGTGGCCGGTACCAACCTGCTGACGTTCACGAAGTACTCGGGCTACGATCCCGAGTCGATGAACCTCTCCTACACGGCCACCTACGCGGGTGTCGACCGCGGCAATCCGCCGCTGCAACGCGCGGTTTCGATGGGGGTCTCTGTTCAATTTTAGCGATCAGATTTGATGAAAAAGATCCTGATTCCATTCTTCACGGGGGCACTCCTTCTGACCGGCTCGGCCTGCGAAAAAGCCCTCGAACTCACGCCAGTGAGCCAGATTACGAGCAATTCGTTCTGGCAAACCCCCGACGATTTCGAGGGTGCGCTCACCGGTAGCTACGACGGCGTACAGGTCGCCCTGACGGGCAATACCGACCACAATGTCTTCCTCTGGGGCGAAGGCCGGGCCGACGGCGTCACGGCCCGCGATGCGGTCGGGCTGGCCGTCAACTCGGTCACCAGCGACGGTCTGTACGGTGTCAACTGGCGGTCCATCTACCGGGCGTTGAACAACGTCAACCTGTTGCTGAAAAACCTGAACACGACGACGGTACCCATCACGGCCGCTAACCGCAACCGCCTCAAGGCCGATGCCTTTTTCCTGCGCGGACTGCTGTACCACTACCTCGCCCGGGTCTGGGGCAACGCGCCCGTTGTGACGGAGGGCTTCGACAGCTACGACCAGGACATGGCCCCCGGCAACGGCGCCCCCAACCAGCGCGAGTTGGTCTACGCCCAGGTCCGGGCCGACGCCGACTCGGCCATCCGGCTGTACCGGTTGCCGCAGTTCACCACCACCAGTTTTCAGAACAAAGGCCGGGGTAGCCTCGCCGCCGCGCTGGCCCTGCGGGCGGAGCTGAACCTCTGGCTGGCCTGGGAGAAAAAGGACAACGCCCTCTTCACGGCCACCATTGCCGACGTGGATTCCTGCCTTAAAAACACGACGCTCTACAGCCCCGGCCTGACCGAAAGCTATCGGTCGATTTTCGGGGCCAGCAACCCGAAGGAAGACGTGTTCGTCATCAAGTATTCCGACGTTACCGAGACGAACCCGATGTTCACCCGCGCGACGACCAACGGGATGAGCTACCTCGTGCTCAACAATCCCTACGCCCAGACCAACAACCTCTTCGTGCCCAACGGCGGCAGTTTGCAGTACCTCGTGTCACAGAAACTGGCCAACAAGTACCGCCCCGGCGACATCCGCCGCGACGAAAACACGGTGCAGGGCTTTCCGAAGGTCGTCGTGGCGGGTTTGCAGGACTGGTACCCGCGCAAGTACCGCGGCAACGCCACGACGGCCAATTTCGGCGTGACGCAGACGACTGACAACGTCCGCATTTTCCGGGCGGCGGACCTGCTTCTGATGAAGGCCGAAGCCCTAACCAAACTGGGCCGCCCAACCGAGGCCATCACGATTGTCAACAACGTGCGGCGGCGGGCTTTCGAGACGAATTACAAAGCCGCGGTTCACAACGTGCAGGGTACCCCGACGGGCGAAGCGCTGGTCGACACAGTACTCGACGAACGCTTCCGCGAGCTGATGTACGAAGGCAAGCGCTGGTTCGACCTCGTGCGGACCCGCCGCGCCCTGACCGAACTCCGCGACCCGCTACCCCAGAACCCCAACACGCCCCGGCGCGTCGCCACGAACGAAAACGAATTGCTCTGGCCCATTTCGGCGGCTTCGACCAACCTGAACCCCAACCTGAAGCAGAATCCGGGGTACTGACCTTCTTCATAGGACGATTGGAAACGCCAGTGCCCCTGGTGCTGGCGTTTTTTGAATCACGAACCGCCCATGCAACGCCGCGATTTCCTCAAAACCCCCGCCCTGCTGCCCGGCCTCCGGCTACTCGATGCCTGGGTACCCACCGACCTGCCCCGCACGGCTCCCAACGGGATGCGGATGCTGACCGATGCGCACACGTTCACGGTGGCGGGTACCCCTGGCGTGTACCACCACTCGGCGGGCATCGTCAGCACGGGCGCGGGGCAGTTGGTCTGCACGTACCGCACCTGCGACGAGCACGTAGCGACGTGGTCGAACCTCAACGCGGCGTTTTCCAGCGACGGCGGCAAAACTTGGTTCGGTCACAAAATCCTCTCCGAATCGGGTTCGCTCAAAACGGGCGGCTGCTGGGTGGCCCCCCAAACCCACCGCTGGCGCGACGGGCGCATCGCGGTGCTGGCCGACTTCGGCAAACAGTCCCGTCCGGCCGAATGGCCCATGCTCTCGCAGTGGCAGAAGCCGCCGCTTGGGATGCAGAACCACCTGTTCGTCAGCGCCGACGGGGGAAAAACCTGGCAGAACTGGCAGGTGGACGAGGTGGGCGGCGAGCCGTCGTACGTCATCGAACTCTCCAACGGTACCCTACTCTACACCCGCACCGACTCGGCCCCGACCGACGCCAAAAAGTACCCGGCGCTGCCCTGGGGCAAGAATTACTACAAAAGCACGGGCGTGTTTTCCGACGACGGCGGCAAGACCTTCACGCGCACGGTACCCATTTTCGATGACCCGCTCCTCGGCGATTGCGAGGTGGGCATCGTCGAGTACGCCCCCGGTAAAATCCTGGCGATGTCGCGCATTGGCGATGCGGGTTCGGCGCTCGGTCAACCCAGCCGACTGGCCTTCAGCGAGGATTTCGGCAAAACCTGGTCGAAACCGGTACTCGCCCCAATCTACGGACACCGGCCCTGCGTGAACCGGCTCGCCGATGGGCGGCTGTTCGTCACCTTCCGCCACGCCAACGCCAGCACGCCGGGTACCTACGCCTGGGCCTTTGACCCGAAAAAAGCGTTCGACTACGGCCCAAGTTCGTTCCTCCTGAACGAAGCCAACTGCCGCCTGGAAAACGGCGCGCTCGTGCTCGACACGAAGGAGGGCATCCATGACGCGGTCGAATTCATCGCCTACCCGCTCGAAGACGACGACTCGTCGGTGACGGTCGAGGCGACGCTGGCCGTAGCCGACGCCGACCGCAACGGGTGCCAAATCGCTGCCGGAGTCTGGGTACGGTTTCTACCCAACCGGGTCGAATTCGCTGACCTGCCCCAGCACGGATTTGACCTCGACGCCACAACGTTTCACACGTATAAAATTATCACCGAAAAACAGCGGGTACAGCTTTTCGTGGATGGCTCGCTCCGCCTCGACGTGCCGCTGACGATCACGCCCGACACCGTGATTCCGGGCTACGCGGGCGGTACCCCGCAGGCCTTTTTCGACCGGCGCGTGGGGTTTGGCAACCGGCGCGGGCAGAAGAACATTCCCGACGAAATCGTGAAGCGGTACCGCGACGGCATTCCGCACCAGCAGAAGCCGATGGGGTACTTCCAGAACCGCTCGCGCAGCCAGTGGAAGGCGGTACGCATTCGGGTGAAAAACCGCCGCGACCACTCCATCGACTGGGCCTGGGAAGCGCGCTCCGGCAAGTACCCCGACCAGTTCCGCCGCGACCAGTTGATTCGGGTCGAAGAAAACAGCAGCCTCGGCGTGGGCAACTGCGGCTATTCCAGTTGGTGCCAGCAACCCGACGGTACGGTGGTCATCGCCGATTACACGACGACGAAAAAGGACCTGGATTTTCCGATTCTGCGGGCGTACCGACTCGACCCCAAACAGGTGTAAGCGAGTGAAAACTAAATCGTACCACGATGGAATTTTTTGAAGCACTCTACCAGGAACTGATTGGCTACCTGCGAATTGGCCAGGTGATGAAGATGATGAAAACGGACGACTACTCGTGGCTGAGTACCTTCCAGGGCATCGTTGCCGTGCTGTCGCCGCTGCTTACCGTCGTGTTCGTCTGGGAAATCGTGCTGGCGGTTCGGAAGAAGACGTTTCGCCGGAAAAATTACCTGCCGCAGTTTTTGTCGTACGTGGTCAACCGCTCGTTCAGCTACGTCATCGTGCTGACCTCGTACCCGGTCTGGGTCGGGATGTTCGACCACCTGCGGCCGTTTGAGTCGAGCGTGACCTGGTACTGGTTCATCTACGGTTTTCTGGTGTTCGACCTGGCGCTGTACGTGCTGCACTGGCTCATGCACAAGGTTCGGATTTTGTGGTGCATCCACTCCCAGCACCACTCGACGGAGTTCATGAATTCCTCGGTCAACCGGACCAACTTTTTCGCCAACGCCATCTACCTCTCGTTTTTCAAGTCGCTGATTTGCATGGCGCTGGGCGTCAATCCGACCATTTTCTTCATCATGCTGGCCGTCGATGGGCTGTGGGTGCATTTTTCCCACGTCAGCGAAGATTTGCTGAAAAACGGCCGGTTAGGTTTTCTGAACCATTTCATGCTGACGCCTTCGCTGCACCGGGTACACCACGGTCGGAATCCGCTGTACATCGACACGAATTATAGCAACCTGTTTTCGTTCTGGGACCGCATTTTCGGGACGTTTCAGAAGGAAGAACCCCACGAACGCATCGAGTACGGCATCACGCGCCCGGTCAACTTCGACAACTTCATTGATTTTTATTTCGGCGAATTCATCGCGCTCTGGAAGGACGTCAGGGCGGCACCGACGCTCAAAGACAAGCTGCTCTACTGCGTGATGCCGCCCGGCTGGAGCCACACGGGCGACCACAAAATGGCCGATGCCGTACGGAAAGCATACTTCGAACAACGGAAACCGAAGGAGGCGCCGCAACCGGAAAACGCGTAAGTTGTCGGCATGAGACTCTATTTCGGTCTCCACCTCCGTCTGTGACACAAAAACCGAGGGGAGTGTCATCAAATTTGAAAATTGATAAACCGACGAACAGGCCGTAGACGCGTAGTCAGCGGGTCCGACCTGCGGTCTGACCGGCCCGTTTGGTCAGACCGCAGGTCGGACCCGAAACCGAAACCCTCCAACTTCTTGCATCGCATCCTCCTCTTCCTCCTCGGCATGAGCACCGCCTTCGCCCAAACGCCCGACCGCCTGCGCTGGTCGGACGGCCCTACCCTGCCCGCGCCCCGCGCCGGGGCCTTCGTCGGGCGGGCGGGTGAAGTACTCGTCGTGGCGGGCGGCAGCGACTTCCCGACGCCCAAGTGGGAGGGCGGTACCAAAACGTATTTCGGGGAAATCTTCGCCCTCGAATCCGGCGCAAAAGCCTGGCGCAAAGTCGGCGAATTGCCCCGTCCGCTGGCCGACGGGGCTGCCGTGGAAACGCCCGACGGTCTGCTCTGCCTCGGAGGTACCGACGGGAAAACTGCCTCGGCGGACGTGTTTTTGCTCCGCTGGGACGCGGTTCGGAAAACGATTTCCATCGAAACCGGGTACCCCCGACTGCCTCAGCCGCTGAGTCACCTGGCCGCCGAACGCGCCGGAAATGCCGTGTACGTGCTGGGGGGACAGAAAGCCGAAGGGCAGCCCGTCGATTTACTTCTGAAGTGGGAACTGGGAGCAAAAACCGGCTGGCAGGCGTTGCCGAATCCCCCCGGCGGGCCGCGCTTCGGTGCGGCACTGATTCGTCAGAGCAACGGGCAGAACGACGCCCTCCACGCGCTGAGTGGCAAGGGACCGGGCGGGAAGTTGCTCCGCGACGCCTACGCCTTTGACCTCAAAACGGGTACCTGGAAACGCCTCGCCGACCTACCGCGCCCGGCGTTTTACGCTCCAGCCGCCGCGCTCGGGCCGAGCCACGTGCTTGTGTTCAGCGGCTCCGACGGGCACGACCTGGACCGGGTACCGTTCATCAAAAGTCCGACGGACTACCAGTTCACCACTGAAGTCCTGGCCTACCACACGCTGACGAATACCTGGGTACCCGTCGGGGCGATGCCGCTCGGGCTGGTCGCGTCGCGGGCGGTACCCTGGGGCGGCAAACTCTGGATCCCGGGCGGCGAGAGCTGCCCCGGCGTCCGCACGACGCGGGTGCAGGTGGCGAGTACGCCGACGCTCCAGACGGCGGGTACCTTCGGCGGCCTCGACTACGCCGCGCTGGGCGGGTACTTCGCGCTCATCACGGCCATCAGCCTGTGGTTCAGCCGGAAGAAAAAAACAACCGATGACTTTCTGCGCGGTGGGCAATCCGTCCCGTTCTGGGCCGTGGGCATCAGCGTGATGGCCACGCAGGTGAGCGCCATCGGGTTCATGACGTTCCCGGCCAAAACTTACGCGACCAACTGGGCCTACTTCGCGGGCGTGGCGACGTGGTTCATCGTCGTGCCGATTGTCAACTGGGCGTTTATCCCGTTTTACCGCAAACTCAACCTCACCAGCGCGTACCAGTACCTCGAAGCCCGCTTCGACCACCGGGTGCGGGCGCTGGCGGCGGGCGTGTTCGTGCTGTTCCAACTGGCCCGGATGGGGCTGGTGCTGTACCTGCCCGCGCTGGCGCTCTCGTCGGTAGTGCCGATTGATACCTTTACGAGCATCCTGCTGATGGGTTTGCTCAGCACGGTGTACACGGCGCTGGGTGGCATCGAGGCCGTCATCTGGATTGAGGTGGCGCAGGCGATTCTGCTCTTCGGCGGCGCGATTCTATGCATCGTGCTGGCGATTGGCGGACTGGACGGCGGCGTGGGGCAGTTCTGGACCGTCGCGACGACTAACCAGAAATTCGCCCTCAGCCAGGACTTCTGGGACTGGACCGGCCCCTCGCTCGGCGTGATTTTGCTGGGAAACATTTTCAACCGCTTGGGCAATCTCTCGTCTGATCAGGCCATCGTGCAGCGCTTCATGACGACGCCCGACCTACGCTCGGCCCGGCGCTCAGTCTGGGCCGACGTGGCGGCGTCGATTCCCTGGGCGGTCGTGATTTTTACGCTCGGTACCGCGCTGTTCGTGTTTTATCAGCAACATCCCCAACAGCTTTCGCTCACTGCTCCGACCGATAGCATCCTGCCGACGTTCATCGCGACCCAGGCTCCGGCGGGCGTCTGCGGGCTGATCATCGCGGCGATTTTCGCGGCCTCGATGTCCACGCTCGAAAGCTCGATTCACAGCGTGGCGACCATCGCGCTGACCGATTTTTACGCGAAACGCAACCCGAACCTGAGCGACACGCAGCGGCTGCGCTTCGTCAAAACCGCCGTCTGGGTACTCGGCGGCTTCGCCACGGCGCTGTCGGTGGTACTGCTCTACGCCGATTTCAAATCGCTCCTGGATTTGTTTCAGGAACTCCTCGCATTGTTCGCCGGGGCCACGATGGGCCTGTTTTTCCTCGGAATTTTTTCCCGAAAAGCCAACGCCTCCGGCGCGCTGGCGGGCGTACTGGGCAGCGGGCTGCTGCTGGCCTACGTCACGTTTTTCACGCCGCTCACGTTCTGGCTCTTCAGCGTCATCGGCTTCGCGACCTGCTACGGCCTGGGCGTGCTCGTGAGCCGCTTCGTGCCGGGGCGTTCGCAGCCCGAAGGCCTCACCTTATTTTCCAACTCCGCCGAAACGCCCGAACGGGCACCCCTGACGCGTTAACGTTTCTTCCCATGCACCTGAACGGCCTCCTCGCCCCCGAAACACCTACCCAGCGGGTCCTCCTTGTCGACCCCGGCCTGAGTCGCTTCCAGCCCCTGAATCGCATTTTGTGTTACGACGACTTCGACCAGGGACTAAACGGCTGGATGGATTTGCACCCGAACTACGTCGGCGAAAATTTCAACACGCTGCGCAAAAGCCAGGTCGAGAAAACGCAGTGGGGGCCAATCATGCTCTCGTCGGCGAGCTTTCGCTGGGCGGGTACCCACGGCTCGATGAATGGGACCTACTCGCTCAAACTCGCCACCCGGCCCGTGGCCGATGCCTACGAGCAGCCGCCCGCGCCGGGCAGTCAGTCGCTGGCCATCAAGCGGTTGACGAATCACCTGCCGAAGGGCCTGCGGCAAATCGAACTGTTTTACGCCTACACGCCCGAACAGGACCGCACGGGCCTGAGCGAAAGCGCGATTCGGGCCTTTGGGGTGTTTTTCGACATCCAGGACGAGGAGCACCGGTACTTCGTCGGGGCGCGGTACGTCAATTCGGTCAATGGCGAAATGGTGCGCCGCTGGCAGATTTTCCAGGCCGACCCCGACGTGACCGACACCGAATGGGCCTACGGCGTGGAAAACGACTGGTGCAAGTGGGGCATCGACCCGATGTGGTACGGGCGCCGGTACCCCGACGGCTCGGGCGACGGCTTCGTCTGGGTACCCGACGGCTACCAGGATTTGTGCTACAACGAAACCGACTGCAAAATCAACTGGTCGTACTTCCGGCTGCTCATCGACACGGAGAAAAAAGAATACGTCGAGCTGCAATCGGGCGATCAGGTCTTCGACCTGCGCGGCATCAAACCCACGTACACCGCGCCGTACGCCCGCATCAAGGGCCTGTTCAACCCCGGTTTCTGGATCGAAAACGATACCGACCGCCGCACCTTTTTCTACGCCGATTCGGTGGTGGTGTCGGCAGAATGATGTTCGGGTTCAGGGTTTAGAGTGATTTCGACAACCCTAAACGCTAAACCCTAAACCCTAAACTCGCAAAATGCGTCAATTTCAAGCCTCGGCGGTGGAACGCCGGATTTGGGTCGATTCCGAGCTGGCTTCGCACCCGATGGAGTGCGGCTGGGCCTCGGAAGCCCTGCTATTTCTGATTGTGGAGGAAGTCGAAGGTACCGACGCCCGGCTCAACGCCCGCGTCCAACTTTCGCCCGACGGCATCAACTGGATCGACGAGGGTACCCGGTTTTCGCCCATCGACGCGCCCGGTACCTACTTCATACGGGTGGGTCGTTTCGGTACCTGGCTGCGCGTGGCGGGCGAGGTGACGGGCGACGGCGCGCGGTTCAAAGTTTCCGTCCATCTGCATTTGAAGGAATGAGTACCCGCTTGCCGAATCCTGACGCCGTGGCTCCGCCCGAACACGCCGGCCAGAGGTCGGCGCCACCGATTGTCGTGCTGGAAACCCGCGTGGTCGAGTTCGACGCGCTGCCCCGCTACGGCGGCAAGCCGGTACCCAAGGGCCGCCCGCGGACCTGGAAATTCCCCTGGGTGACGCTCCGGGCCGAGGACGGTACCGAAGGTCACGCCACCGCCTACGGGCCGCACGGCGACGGCCCGGCGATGGCCGAAATTCTCCACGAAGTCTACGCCGAGGTGGTATTGGGTAAAAACCCGCTCGACACCGATCAAATCTGGCAAAAACTCAGCGCCAAAACCCGGCACCTGTACCACCTCTCCGACGCGCTCGTCGGGGTACTCGACGTGGCCGTCTGGGATTTGCGGGGAAAACTCCTTGGGCAGTCCATCGCGGCGATGCTGGGGCCGATCCGCGAAGCGGTACCCGCTTACCGGTCGAGCCACCTCTTCGAGCCGAGTACCGAAGAAATCTGCGAGGAGGTACTCCGCTCGCGGGCGGAAGAATTTCGGGGTTTCAAACTCCAGTTCCGCGACGGGCTGGACCGTGACCTGCCCCGGCTGCGCGCCGTGCGCGAGGCCGTCGGATTCGATTTTCCACTCATGCAGGATTCGGTGGCGGGCTACGGGTACGCCGACGCGCTGGCGCTGGGCCGGGTACTCGATGAGTTGAATTTTCACTGGTACGAAGAACCCGTCTCGGACTACGACACGGCCTCGCTCGTCGCGCTGGCGAAGGCGTTGAAAACCCCGATTCTGGCGGGGGAAACCTTGCCACTGGCTGCGCTGGAAGCATTTGCCAACCAAACCCGCCTGCCGATGCTTCGCGGCGATGTGCTCCTGAAAAGCGGCATCACCGGCCTGCACCGGGCCTTTGCCCTGGCCCGCGACCGGGGCCTGAACTTGGAAGTCCACTCGGCGGGTAGTCCGCTGCTCGACGTCGCGAACCTGCACGTCGCCGGGGCCAACGCCAACGGGCAGTTCTTCGAACTCCACCACCCGATTTTCCACCTCGGCTTGAAAAACACGCCGCTGACCATCGACGCCACCGGCCTCGTTCACGTCCCGACCGGGCCGGGGCTGGGCGTTGAAATCGACTGGGATTGGGTGGACGCGCACACGATTTCCCACCGACTGACCCCGTATCGACCCACCACCGTCTGAGGTATCGTTTTCTAAACCACAAAAAAACATGAAGACGTTTTTACGAATCGTTGGCTTAGCGGTCCTGTTCGGGCAGCCGGCCGCGCAGGCTCAACTCGTCACCTACGGCAGTACCACCCCCGGCGGGTTGCAGAGCAGTGCCTACACCGTCAAGGTACGGCGCATTCCCAACGGCGGCACGGCGGGCGCGTGGCAGGATCTGGCCGAGTACAAAAAGAAGGTAAACTCCGGGCACGGCGGCGGAGGTGGCGGCAACTACGAAACCCAGGAGGCCACGCTCGTCTATTTTGACAATGACTTCAGCACGGGCAAGGTCGAAGTGCAGGTGAAGGTCAACTACACCACCGCTACGCTCAACAGCGGGACAGTCCGAATTCGTCCGGCTTCGGCGAGCATCGCCCCGGCCAACCTCGACAACGCGGCGCGCACGTTTACCTTTCAAATCACGCAGGCGCGCAACCTGTCGGTTGAGATCAAGGAAGGCACCGCCTGGAACATCTACCGCAACCTGCACGTCTTTGCGGGCCCACCGGCTTCGGCCCCGGCAGCGGGCGCAATCGAATACGCGGCGGGTGTGCATACCCTGCCGGGCGGTCAGTTGTCGCTGCAAAGCGGCCAGAAAGTTTACATTCACGGCGGTGCGGTGGTGAAGGGTACGTTTCTGGTCGATGGCAAAAGCGACGTGGACATCCGCGGCCGGGGCATCATCTACATCGAAGGAGCCAATGCCAAAGAAAGTGCGACCGGCTGCATCAAGGTCATCAATTCAACCAACGTGACCGTCGGCGGCGTCATCGCGCTGAAAGACAAGGCGAGCTACGCCATCTGGGCCGCCGAAACCAACGGCTTCGGCCTGAACAGCGTCAAAGTCATCAGCAGCGGCCAGTACGGCGACGGCATCCACACCCTGGCTACCACCGGCCTGACGATCACCAATTCGTTCGTCCGCAGCTCCGACGACTGCATTCCCATCTACGCCAGCCGCCCCGACTGGAGCTTCGGCCCGCGGGGCGACAGCCGGAATCACACCATCTCGAACACCGTGCTGTGGGCCGACGTGGCCCACCCGATTCAGATCGGGACGCACGGCAGTCAGAATGCCGCTGACCGCGACATCATCGAAAACATCACGTTTCAGAACATCGATATTCTGGAGCATGACTGTGCCATCGCTGAATTTCAAGGGTGTATGTCAATCAACGCGGGCGACGAAAACATCATCCGCAACATCACCTTCGATGGCATCCGGGTCGAGGATTTCTACGCCGGGCAGTTGTTCAACGTCCGGGTCATCAAAAACACCTACAACCCCCGCCCCGGCTACAGCGTGTCGGGCATTCGGTTCAAAAACGTCAGCTACTCCGGCTCCGGCCAGGCGCAGTCGATCATCACGGGCTACAGCAACGCCACCTTCGGTACCCGGCTGGTCAGCGACGTGGATTTTGAGAATTGCAAGGTCAACGGCACGGTACTCACCAAAGACAACTACTGCAACTACTTCGACATCGGTTCGCATACCTCCGACATCACGTTTGGCAATCAGGCCCGCAACACCAATTGCGGTACCCGGCTGGCCGCCACCGACGAACCGACCGACGAAGCGACGGTGACGGTATTCCCGAATCCATCCCGCGCCGCGTTTGAGGTACGCTACGCCGGTTTGGAAGCGCGCATTACGGTGCGCAACGCTACCGGGCAGTCGGCGCTCCAGGTGCGGAGCGAGGGTGGTTCGGAAGTAATTTCCACCCAGCGGTTTGCGCCGGGGCTGCACACCGTGGAGGTCGTCACGCCGACGAGCCGTACCGTTCGGAAACTGGTCATTCAAAAGTGATGCGTACCCTTCTCTTTGTCGTTCTGTTTTTCGGGAGTACCGCCCGTGCCCAGACCGTTTTCACCGCCGATTTTGCCGACGGTACCGCCTCGGCGTTCGTGCCGCGCGGGGGTACCGATTCCTGGAAAATTCAGAAGCAAACCCTCGCGCAGACCGCCCCGACCGGCTGGCAGTGGGCTTCCCTCCACGTGTTTTCGCTGACGCACACGTTCTGGGGGCGGTTTCGGGTGGACAACGCGGCGAAAACCGGCTTCGTCGGCTGGCTCGTGCGGATGAACCTCGCCGTGACCGACTCGGCGGGAAACCTCAGCGGTTCGTACGTGCGGGTCGGGTATGATTTCGGGAAAAGCCGGTACCAAATCAGCGAGCAGGAGGAATGGACCGAGCCGGTACGGGTCGCTCCGACCGCTGGCCGGAGTACGACGACCCCGTTGAAACCCGGTACCTGGCACACGTTTGAAATTCAAACCAACCTCAACGACCTGACCCTCCGTGTCGATGGGCGCGAGGTGGCCAAAACGAACGCCCTCCGCCACCGTACCTACGGCCGCGTGGCCCTGCTGACTCACGACGCCACCGCCGCGTTTGACGACCTCCAACTTGACACGCCCGAGGGCCGCGTGGAGCGGGGCGTCGTGAGCAGCGACCAGTTTATGGAAAACGGCCTGCGCGGTGAGTCGGCGTTTTGCCGTACGAAATCGGGGCGGCTGCTGCGCCTGCACGACGGCAAGCTGAGCGAATCGCCCGACGACGGGCTGACCTGGAGTACCGAAACGCCGACCTTCGCGGGGCTGAACTCACTCGGTGGTACCCCGCAACTGCTCAGCACGCATTCGGGGCGGCTGGTTTCGGTGCGGGCGTTTGGCAATGGTCAATCGAGTACCGCCCATTGGGCCGAAAACCTCTGGGCCGTCGTGTCGGACGACGAAGGCCGGACCTGGCGCAAAACGGGCCAGATTACGCCCAGCCGCGCGGCCATCATGGCCGATGTCGTCCGGGAAATCCGGCTCACCAACGGGCGGTACCGGCTGTTTTTGTTTCTCAACAACGAGCGGCTCGAAGCAGGCAACGTGCAGCGCGTGGTGTTCAGCGACGACGACGGCGAAACCTGGCAACGCGCCTTCCCCGAATGGCCCGCCGCCTACCCGAACGAAGGAAAAATGGTGGATTGGGGCGGGGGCAAACTCCGCATCATCGCCCGCCCGAGAGGGAAAGTGACCTGGCAGGGACGCAACGAGACGCCCTGCGTGGACTGCGTGTCGTACTGCGAATCGAGCGACGGCGGGCAGACCTGGGGCGACTGGGCCTGTTTTGATAACCTACCCACGAACACCACTTCGCTCAACGCCCGTGAAGACCCGTACGATTCGGATAAAATCTACCTCGTCTGGAATTACAACCTCGCGGCTCACGAACCGAATAGCTGCGGGCCGCAGGAAGTCAGTCCGCGCACCCGGCAGGCCTTGGCCTGGTACTCGAAACGGTCGAAAACCTGGGCGTACCTGATGGACGTGGACGACTGGGAGTACCCCAGCTACGCCGGGCCGATTACGCAGGATACCCGGTACATGAATCACACGCTGTTCATCGACCGTGACTACGTGTACCTCGACATTCACCGCGCGAACGCGTACAGCCAGAGTTGCCATTTCGAGCATAAATCGGACCACTACGAGGGGACCTACTTTTTACGAAAAGCGAAAAAAGACCTCGTGCCGTACTCCGCGTTTCCTCCCCTGCACTACGCCCGCAACGGGATCATTCCCGGCCTCAAAACGCCACCGACCCCGCCCGAACCGGAGTGGGACCTGACCTACGATTCGCTGCGACGTCAGCTTACCGTAACGCTTCGGCTGAGCCCCGACGAGCGCGCCCTGGCCTACGAACTCGTGGCGTACCAGGGGCAGCGCATCGTGAAGGAAGTCGCCGCAACGGGTACCCCTTCGCAGACGATTTCAATCGCCGACCTGCCCAAAGGCGGCTACTACCTCCAGCTTCGCACCAATCGCCGCCGGTTGACGAAGCGATTAACCAACCAATTCTTCCGATGACGTTTCCCCACACCGAAGGCCTACTGGCCGCCCCGTTCACGCCGCTGCATGCCGACGGCTCGCTGAATTTGTCCCTGATTCCGACGCTGGTCGATAAACTCGTCGCCGACGGGCTAACCGGGGCGTTCGTCTGCGGCTCGAACGGCGAAGGGCCCAACCTGACGTCCGAAGAGCGGATGGCCGTAACCGAGGCGTTCGTGCGGGCTGGCGCCGGGCGATTGAAAATCTGGGTCCACGTCGGGCACGCGAGCATCCGCGAGTCGCAGCGGCTCCTGCGCCACGCCCGCGACTGCGGAGCCGATGCCGCGTCGGCCGTGGCGGCGTTTTACTTCAAGCCGACTTCGGTACCGAACCTGATCGACTGCCTGGCCGAAATCGCGTCGGCCACGCCCGATTTTCCATTTTACTACTACCACATCCCGACGCTGACCGGCGTGGCGCTCGACATGGTAGAATTTCTGGAAACCGCCGGAGCGCAGATTCCCAACCTGGCGGGTTTGAAGTACACGGCCTTCACCACGCCCGAGTACCAGGCCTGCCGCCACGCCGCCGGAGGGCGGTACGACGTGCTGTATGGCTTTGACGAAAACCTGCTCGCGGCGCTCAGCGTCGGCGCACGGGCGGCCATTGGCAGCACCTACAACTTCGCCGCACCGCTGTACCAACAGGTAATTCGGGCCTACCGGGCGGGTGACGGGGCCGAGGCCCAGCGGGTCATGCTCGCCTGCGTCGAGATGGTGCGGGCGTTTGTGAAGTACCCGCCCATTCCGGCGCAGAAGGCCATCATGCACATGCTCGGGTACGACGTTGGCCCCTGCCGCCTGCCGCTGCGGACGCTGCGTGCCGCGGACTACGCGGCGTTGAAAGCCGAGCTGGAACAGATCGGGTTCTTCGAACAACTGCTTGCCCATGCCTGAATTGACGCCCCGAAACGTGTACGTCCACGTCCCGCTGACGGGGGAGGAAAAAAGCGGGTTGCTGAGTCAGTTCCAGCCGTCCGAACGGGGTACCGTCGCGCAGGACCTCACGGCCGATGAGCAGCGGGCGCACTGCCAGCAGGCCGAGGTGATTTTCGGCAACGTACCGCTGGACTGGCTACGCGAAACGCCCGCCCTGCGCTGGCTGCAACTCAACTCCGCTGGATTGGACCCGTACCACCGCTTCGACTGGTCGCAACGACCGGACGTGACCGTGACCAACCTGCACGGCTTGTTTGGCGAACCCTGCGCCGAAACCGTCCTGGCGGGCATTCTGGCGCTGTACCGGGGCATCGTCCCGCTGACCGACTGGCAGCGGCGGGGCGAATGGGTGGGTGGAAAACTCCGGCCTTCGCTGCAATTGCTCCAGGGCAAGCAGGCGCTCGTCCTCGGCGCGGGAGCCATCGGCCAGCGCGTGGGGTACCTGCTGGCGGCGTTTGGCTGTACGCTGACTCATCTGCGCCGAAGCCGGGTACCCACGCTGGCGGAACTCGACGACCGGCTACCGCAGGCCGACGTAGTCATTTCTACCCTGCCCGAAACGCCTGAAACGGTACACTTGCTCGATGCCCGGCGCCTGAGCCGGATGAAAGCCGGAAGTCTGTTCGTCAACATGGGCCGGGGTTCGGTCGTTGACGAAGCCGCGCTCGCCGAGGTACTCCGCCACGGCCCGCTGGCCGGTGCCGTCCTCGACGTGACGACCGTTGAACCACTTCCCACCGACAGCCCGCTCTGGGCGTTGCCGAACGTCGTCCTGACGCAGCACACGGGCGGCGGGTACGCCGGAGAAAAACGCGACAAGCTGCGCGTGTTCACCGAAAACCTGCGCCGGTACCGCGCGGGCGAACCGTTGGCGCACGTCGTGAATTTTGGGAAAGGGTACTGAATCGGGTACCCGCCGTGCCGGATTCAGCGCTGTTTTTTCCAGCCCTTCGCCTGAAACAGCGGGACGAATTCTTCGGGGATGAACAGCCGGTCTTCGAGGTTCGTGATTTTATAGTAATTCTCCGGCTTCAGCAGCACGTTGTCGTCTTTGCCGAGGTCGATGATCCAGCGGTTCGGGGCGCGGCGCTGGGCCAGGAAACGCAGCTCGAAGGGTAGTAGTTTAAGCGGATTCGTTCGGTCGAAAACACCGATTCCGGCAGTACGGGCCGCGCTGACCCAGGCGCGGGCGGCGGTCATTTTCCGGCTTTTCCTGATCTTTTCGCGGAACGCCACGGGCGTATCCCCAGAGCGCAGCGGCGATTTGTCGGCCACGAACGGGTCGATGTTCGGAAAGATGAAGTACGGCACGACCAGTCCAGCTTCGAGCATCCGCTCGTTGTAGTACAGCGGGCGGGGCGACTCCGCCTGATCGCAGTTGATGTAGGCCAGCAGGCGCCCGTAGCCATCCATGATTTCGTAAGCGAAGGCCAGGAAAAACTCGAAGGTCTCGCTGGTTTTGCCGAGGCGCGTCAGGTCGTCGGCCACGAATTTCTTCAAACCCGCCGTCGCCAGGTCCGAATGGTGGGCGTGATTGGCGGCTGTACCCGGACCGGTCACGCCGCGGAGGTACCGCTTCAGCCCCGCGCTCAGGACGATGGGGCCGTACGTCGCTTCATCGAACGGATTGCTGAGGAACGTTTCCCAGGCGGGTTTTTCAATGCCGACGAAATCGCCCGACGGGGTACCCGGCAGGTCGAAACTTTCTTCCGCCGCGTCGACGCCGAGAAACCGAACGCCGAAGTTGCCCAAGGCCCGGACGGTCAGCGTGTCGCCGTCGTGAATCTGCTGCGCGGGCGAGCCGACGCCCGCGCCACGGGTACCCAGGCCGAAGTGGCCAACGGTCAGGAATTTGAAGGTTTCGATTGCCTTTGCCATGATCGGTACGAGGTGGAGTGAGGCCACGAAGGTGATTACTTCCGGGCAGGAAGTCGGTACCGATTACGAAGAATGCCGGGTTTAGGCCGCAAACAGTTCCTCCGTCACCGCCTCCACGGGCCGGGCGTCGGGGAAAAACTGAAGCAGTCGCAGCAAGATCGCCTCGACGACCGCATCCGGGCAGGAGGCCCCGCAGGTGAGCAGAATCGTGACGGGCGTGTGCTCAGGCAGGAAATTAACCGTGGTTTTCTCGCGCTTTTCGTGCAGGTCGAAGTGTTGAATGAGGTCGCGCGAAAGGATTTTCGCCGCCGACTCGATGAAGTACGTCGGCAATTTCTGCTCGCAGAGTTCGACTAAGTGCGAGGTGTTCGAGGAGTTGTACCCGCCCGCCACGATGGCCAGATCGGCGGGGGCTTCGAGCAGGCCGTAGGTGGCGCTCTGGTTGTCGTTGGTGGCGTAGCAGAGCGTGTCACGGGTATCGGCGAAGTGAGCCGTCACGTCGCGGCCTTCGATGCCGTGCGTTTCCACCATCACCTGCTTCAGAAAATCGGCGATGGCCTGCGTGTCCGACGCCAGCATGGTCGTCTGGTTAACGACGCCGATGCGCCGGAGGTCGCGACTGACGTCGAAGCCTTCCGAAAACTGGCCCCCAAATTCCTCTTCAAACTCCGCCTGCGGCTTTTCGCCCTGGATGTACGCCGCCAGCCGCTGCGCCTCGTTCATGTTTTTGACAACGACCGTCGGTGCGTTGCGCTGGCTGTGCGAAAACGTGGCGCGGGTTTCTTCGTGCGTGGGTTTGCCGTGCACGACAATCGTGTACTCTTTCTGCCCGATGGCCGTGGCGCGATTCCAGACTTTTTCGACGAACGGACAGGTCGTGTCGTACTGGTACGCGTCGATGCCGATTTCGGCCAGTTTCTGTTGAATTTCGAGCGTGGTCCCGAAGGCCGGAACAATGACGATATCCTCGGCCGTCAATCGGTCCCAGGGAATGATCTGTTGCCCCGACGTTTCCAGGATGAACCGCACGCCCCGATCGTGGAGGTCGCGGTTCACGTCGGGGTTGTGAATCATCTCGCTGAGCAGGTAGATGTTCCGGCCCGGATTTTCGGCGATGATGCGGTAGGCCGTTTCGATGGCATTTTCGACCCCGTAACAAAACCCGAAGTGCCGGGCTACCAGAAACCGCACGGGGCCGAAGTCGAGCAGCGTCGGGGTGAAGTCGCGCTTCAGCTTGTCCTGCTGACGACGAAATTCTTTGATGCCGCCGATGATTCGGCTTTTGTAGGAATCAGGAATCTGAAACGACTTCATCTTTTTAAACTTGACGGTTCGCGCCGGGGCCGAACTGACCGGGTAGCTCATGGTTAACACGATTCCAGGGAAACGGTTTTAAACGAAACGGCCCATTTCATCCTAAATTCTTCCAACTTGCCCTGGGCCACCCCTCTAAAAAAGGCCGACAAATGTACCGGACCCTCCTGAAATTCAAAAACTACGACGTTCATAGCGTGACCACTTGCACGCCCGACGGACGGCGCAACGCGAACATCGCAACTTGGGTCATGCAGACGGCTTTGGGCGGAAAAATACTGGCTGTCGCCCTCTACGAAATCGATTATACGATTGAATTGGTTCGGGAAAGCGGGATTTTCAACGTTAATCTGCTGGCGCAAAATCAGGCGAATCTCATTCAGAAACTCGGCCGGAAGTCAGGCCGTGACCTCGACAAATTCAAACGCCTCCCCCACGCCCTCGACGCCCGCGGCTGCCCGTACCTGACGGAAGCCATCGGGTACGTTTCCTGCCGCGTGACGGGTACCGTCGCGGCGGGCGATCATACCCTTTTTGTCGGCGAGGTACTCCGGCAGGTGATCCTGAATCCCGACCAGCCCGTGCTGACAAATCAGTACCTACGGGAGCGCGGGCTGGTGCGGGGGTAAGAGTTTGTTGGTGGATTTGGTGGTTTGACGGTTTGGTTGTTTTTGTCCCTTGAATTGGTTTAGGACGCGCCACTCCGCGGCTCTGGCTCCGTAGCGTAGGGACTACGCGTCCCGGTTTAAACCCTACGCTACGGAGCCGGAGCCGCGGAGTGGGGCTGCGTTTCACGAAAAGTCACTACCTTTCAGCCTCCTGATTTCCGACCACTAAACCTGTTTTGACCAATGACTTCCCGCCGGAATTTTCTCCAGCAACTGGGCGGACTGGCGCTCGGCGCGGCAGCGGTACCCGATTTCGCCGTGGCCGCCAAAAAACCGTTTTTTGAAATCTCTCTCGCCGAATGGTCGCTGCACAAATCGCTGATCGCCAAAAAAATGACCAACCTTGACTTCCCCGTCAAGGCCAAGCAGGAGTTCGGCATCAGCATCGTCGAGTACGTCAACCAGTTTTTCAAGGACAAAGCCCAAGACACGGCGTACCTGAACGAACTGCTGAAGCGTTGCAAAGACAACGGCGTGCGCAACCACCTCATCATGTGCGACGGCGAGGGCGACCTCGGCGCGAAGGACGAAGCCCGGCGCACGCGGGCTGTCGAGAATCACTACAAGTGGGTGGAAGCGGCGAAGTACCTCGGCTGCCAGACGATCCGCGTCAACGCCGCCGGGCAGGGTACCGCCGACGAGGTGCGAGTACAGGCCATCGACGGGTTGAGCCGGTTGAGCGAGTTTGCGGCCAAGACGGGCATCAACGTCATCGTCGAAAACCACGGCGGACACTCGTCCAATGGTGCCTGGCTGGCCTCGGTCATGAAGGGCGTCGGCATGAAAAACTGCGGTACCCTGCCCGACTTCGGCAACTTCTGCATCAAGCGCAGCGCTGACTGGAAAACCTGCGAGGAATCGTACGACCGCTACCAGGGTACCCAGGAACTGATGCCGTTTGCCAAAGGCGTTTCGGCCAAAACCTACGACTTCGACGCGCAGGGCAACTGCGTGGAAACCGACTACACGAAAATGCTCGGCATCGTGCGCAAGGCGGGGTTCAAAGGCATTGCCGGCATCGAGTACGAAGGCGATAAACTATCCGAGGACGAAGGCATTCGGGCGACGAAAGCCCTGCTCGAACGCGTCGGACCAACCGTTTAAACCGTATCCAATAACCTCCATTTCTGTTTTTCCATGAAAAACCAAACGCCGGAATCGTCCCGCCGGGACTTTCTCAAAAAAGCCGCACTGGTAGCGGGTTCGTTCTACATCGTGCCGCGGCACGTGCTGGGCAAGGGCTTCATCGCCCCTAGCGACAAGCTCAACATTGCCGCCATTGGCGCGGGCGGCAAGGGCAGCAGTGACATCGCCAACGCCTGGAACAACGGGGCCGAAAACGTCGTAGCCCTCTGCGACGTGGACTGGAACCGGGCCAAAAATTCCATCACGAAGTGGCCCGATGCGAAGAAGTACAAAGATTATCGCAAGATGTTTGACGAGATGGGCAAGGGCATCGACGCCGTGACCATCTCGACGCCCGACCACCAGCACGCCGTGGCCGCGATGGCGGCGATGCAACTCGGCAAGCACGTCTACGTCCAGAAACCCCTCACGCACGACATTTACGAAGCCCGAATGCTGACCGAGGGCGCGCGCAAGTACAAAGTCGTGAGCCAGATGGGTAACCAGGGCGCATCGAGCGACGGTTCGCAACAGTTGGTTGATTGGTTCAACAAAGGCCTCATTGGCGACGTCGAAACGGCGTACATCTGGACCAACCGCCCCGTCTGGCCGCAGGGCATTCCGGCTCCGAAAGAAGGCCAGGCCCTTCCCGAAGGCATCTCGAAGGAAGACTGGGAGCTGTGGGTCGGCACGGCGCCGATGGTCGAGTACCACCCGCTCTACCATCCGTTCAAGTGGCGCGGCTGGTGGAATTTCGGTACCGGTGCCCTCGGCGACATGGGTTGCCACCTCATCGACCCAGCCTTCCGGGTACTCGGCCTGGGGTACCCCACGGAAGTAGAGTGCTCAGTCGGGCAGGTGTTTATGAAAGACTGGGAGCCGGAATACATCCCCGAAGGCTGCCCGCCGTCGTCGAACGTGCAGTTGAAATTTCCGGCGACGAAGAAAAACAAGTCGGAAGTGACGATGATCTGGACCGACGGCGGCATTCGCCCCTTCCACCCCGACCTGATTCCGGCCAACGATTTCATCGGCGAACCCGGCAGCGCCAACGGCGGGATGCTCATCGGTAAAAAAGGCGTGATGACCTTCGGTACCTACGGGCTGAATCCGCAGATTTATTTCAAGGACGGCAAGAAACTCACGCAGGAAAACCCGAAAACCGAGCTGCAAAAAATGCCGGAAAACGGCCACCAGGTCGCCTGGGCGCGGGCCATCAAGGCGGGCTTCGGTAGCAAGGAACACCAGGCGCTGACCTCGACGTTCGACTACGCGGGACCGCTCACCGAAACGGTACTCATGGGCAACCTCGCCATCCGCAGCTACGGCCTGCGCCAGCCCAACGCTGACGGGCGCGGCCAGTCGTACCCCGGTCGGAAGAAACTGCTCTGGGACGGTCCGAACATGAAAATCACCAACTTCGACGAAGCCAACCAGTTCGTCAAGCGCGAGTACCGCAGTGGCTGGGATAAAATGGGCGGCGGAAAGGTGGGAGGATAAAACCAATCAGGCAGCCTGGCGGGCTGAATGTGTTTCTGACCTGCCAGGCCGCTTTTTCAGAATGGAAACCATCGCTGAACTCATTCAGGAAGTAGTCACGGCTCTTTGTCAGCACTACGGCGACCGCCTCGACCGCATCATGCTGTACGGTTCATACGCCCGCGGCGACCACCATGAAGAGTCGGACGTGGATTTTCTAGTAGTGCTCAACGAGGATACGGTTGCCAATTCTCGGGAAGTTCGGGAGACGACTGATGCGATTTGCCGAATTATGGAGCGGTTCGGGTACCGAATGATTTCAGTTTTCGCCGTTACCCGAGTGGATTACGAAACATCAACCCGTTTTTTTATGCGAAACGTCCGCAGGGACGCCGTTTTCTTGTATGAGCGAAGACCTGAGTTCGTACTTGAATTACGCTGAAGATGAGTTGGCCGCGGGCCGCGAACTGGTGCGATTGGGATTCCACCGGGGTGCCGTTTCCAATGCGTATTATTCCATGTTCTGGGCAGTTCGGGGTTTGCTTGCCGAACGCGAGGTCTTTGCTAAAACGCATCACGGTGTTCACAGCAAGTTCGGCAGATTATTCATCAAAACGGAAGAGGTGCCAGTCGCCTACAGCGACTTGCTGAAGAAATTGAGCAGTGAACGTCAGGTGGCTGACTACGAGTTGACGGGCGATTTCAGCGAGGAAGAAGTTGCGGGCTATTTGCTCGAAGTAGAAGAATTCTAAACTATGTTAAATTGAATCATTCCTAAACCGAAACGTACTTGATCAATGAATTCAAACGATACTTCCCGCCGAGACTTTTTGAAAAAAGCCGCGCTCGTCGCCGGGTCATTTTATATCGTGCCGCGGCACGTACTAGGCAAGGGCTTCATCGCCCCCAGCGATAAGCTCAACATCGCCGCCGTGGGCTGCGGTGGAAAGGCTGATTTCAACATTAAACAAGCCTTCAACAACGGTTCGGACAACATCGTAGCGCTCTGCGACGTCGACGACCGGCAGTCGGTCAAGTACCGGGCGCAGTTTCCGAAGGCTCCGTACTTCAGGGATTACCGCAAGATGCTGGAAGCCGAAGGGAAAAACTTCGACGCGGTCATCGTCACCACGCCCGACCACATGCACTACCCCGTCGCGATGGCGGCGATGCAACTCGGCAAGCACGTCTACGTCGAAAAACCCCTCACGCACGACCTCTGGGAAGCGCGCCAACTCACCGAGGGCGCGCGCAAGTACAAAGTCGTGACGCAGATGGGCAACCAGGGGTCGAGCGGCGACGCCACCCGGCTCATCGAAGGCTGGGTGCAGGGCGGGGTACTCGGCGACGTCCACACGGTGCATGTCTGGACCAACCGCCCCGTCTGGCCGCAGGGCGTTCGCTCGCCGAAGGACAAGGGCGAAAAACAGCCCGTCCCGAGCGAAGTCGATTGGGATTTGTGGCTGGGTACCGCCCCGTACCGCGACTACCACGAGGCCTACATGCCCTTCCGCTGGCGGGGGTACTGGGATTTTGGGACCGGCGCGCTCGGCGACATGGGTTGCCATTTCATGGACGTGCCCTTCCGGGCGTTGAAGCTGGGGTACCCGACTTCGGTTGAGTGCAGCGTCGGGCAAGTGTACCTCGACTTTTTCCGGGAAGCGTACCTCGACGACAGTTGCCCCCCTTCGGCGTCGGTTCACCTGAAGTTTCCGGACAAAAAAGGCAAGGAAATCGCGCTTTCGTGGTACGAGGGCGGGATTCGTCCCCAGATTCCTGCCGAACTGAAACCCGAGCAAATCTTCACCGACCAAAACGGCGGCATCCTGCTCATCGGCACGAAGGGTACCCTCACGGGCGAACTTTTCGGCAACAATCCGCGGGTGTTCGTGAAGGGGGAAGTGCAGGATTCGGGCAAGTTTCCAAAGCCGAGTAAACCGTTTGTCGAAGGCAAAACCGACGGCCATCAGCAACAGTGGGTCAAGGCCTGCAAGCAGGGTTACGGCACCTACACCAGCTCAGGCTTTGACGAATCCGGCCCGCTCACCGAGACGGTCATCATGGGCAACCTGGCCGTGCGAAGCTACCTCCACCGCGAACCCAAGACGGGCGGCGGCTTCACCTTCCCCGGTCGGAAGCGCCTGCTCTGGGACGGTGCCAACCAGAAAATCACCAATTTCGACTACGCCAATCAGTTCGTCCGGCGGCAGTACCGGGAAGGGTGGACGTAGGCGCGCGAAGCGCGCCAATGAAAAATGAAGAGTTAAGAATGAATAATTGAGTCTTTGGGCTATCATTTATTCTTAACTCTTCATTTTTCATTCCAACGGCTCAAGGTTCACCCCGCTGAAAGGTTACTTCCGTAGCCAAGCCCAGCGCCGAGAACCGCACGGCGATGGTGCGGGCCTGAGAGGGCGTTTGGATGTTCTGGCAATGCGGCCCGGGTTCGAGGAAGTAGACGTAGTACTCCTGGTTGCGGTCGGCGAGCTGGTTGACGTCGGGTTTGCCGAACAGTTTAGCAAAATCATTGGCCGAGGTACCCTTCAATTCCTGCCGCAACGCTTTCAACTGCTCAACCTGGGTACTCCGCAGGCTCCGGCATCCGCCCCGGTCGGCGCGCCAGCGGTCAAGATCAAAGCCATTCAGGTCGGGCTGGTGGGTGCAGGAAGAGAGCGCGAACAACAAGACCCCCACCCCCCCAAGGGGGGCTTTTCGCTGAAAAATTCCGAGAAGTGGAAAGCCCCCCTTGGGGCGTTGGGGGTAAAAAAACGTACAGATTCTCATAAACGCGAAGGTCCGATTTGGCTGCGAAACCCGAAAATTTTTGCGACGGTTTGGAATCCCGGATGAATTGTTTTTAGGTTTGCCGCATGAATTCGCAAACGCAACTCGTAAACGCCTGGTGGTGGCAGCTGAATCCAATCAGTTGAACAGCCCCGTGTGCCCTGCCGAGCGAAAAAGACTTTAACGCCCGCTGTTCAACCCGAACGGCGGGCGTTTTTCATTTGAACCCACGCGCATGATTTCCTCCGCCGTCAAAATCGCGGTGACACCTCTCCCACCGTACTACGCGGTCATTTTTACGTCCATTCGGCGAGAAGATGACGGTGCCGCCTACGCTGCCACCGCCGAGCGCATGCTCGAATTGGCCCGGCAACAGCCCGGTTTTCTCGGCGTGGAGTCGGCGCGGAACGACGTGGGCATCACCGTTTCGTACTGGACGTCACTGGAAGCAATCCACGATTGGAAGCAGCACGCTGAACACCGCGAAGCCCAGCGGTTGGGCTACACCACCTGGTACACCGCGTACCAAACCCGCATCTGCCGCGTCGAGCGGGCGTACGGATCCGAACACAAGCCGATTTTCTGAAGCCATGAACTTCCCCATCACCACCACCCACCGCCGCCTACTGGCCGATTTACTGACACCCGTGGGTACCTACCTAAAGCTGCGCCAGCGTTTTCCGAACACGGTACTGCTCGAAAGCGCCGACTACCACGCGGCCCGCAACAGCCTGAGTTTCATCGCCTGCGATCCGGTCGCGAGTTTCGTGCTCGACGAGGAAGTGGTCACGCAGCAATTTCCCGACGGGTCCCACGAAACGTTCCGGCTCGAACGTCGGAAGGATGCCGTTGGGGCTTTGATGGCCTTTGCCGGGCGGTTTGAGGTACCCAAATCCGAGTTTCCGTTTTCGACCAACGGCCTGTTCGGACACCTGACCTACGACGCTGTCGAGTACTTCGAAGATATCGAAATTCAGCCGAAAAATCCCGAGACGGCCATCCCGCAGGTTCGGTACTTCGTCTACCGTTACGTGCTCGTCTTCAACCACTTCAAAAATGAAGTGTACCTTTTCGAGCACGATTACGGGGTACCCCGCAAGGCCGCACCGATGGGGTTGGATCAGCTCGAATTCTTGATTCAAACGCCCCGCACGGCCACGAGTACCTTCCAGGTCGCACCCGGCGAAACCTCGAACGTGACTGACGATCAGATGCGCGAAACCATCCGCAAGTGCATCGGTCACTGCCTCCGCGGCGATGTATTCCAGATTGTGCCCTCGCGGCGGTTTTCGCGGGAGTTTGAGGGCGACGATTTTCAGATCTACCGGGCGCTGCGCTCGATCAATCCCTCGCCGTACCTGTTCTACTTCGATTTCGGCGATTACCACCTCTTCGGCTCTTCACCCGAAAAGCAGATTTTCATCAAGGGCGGGCAGGCCGAAATCCACCCCATCGCGGGTACCTTCCGGCGCACGGGCGACGACGAGCGCGACGCCGAACTGGCCCGCCAGCTCCACGCCGACCCGAAAGAATCCGCCGAGCATGTTATGCTGGTCGACCTGGCGCGGAACGATTTGAGCCGCAGTTCGGAGTCGGTTGTGGTCGAGACGTTCAAAGAAGTGCAGTTTTACAGCCACGTCATCCACCTCGTCTCGAAAGTCACGGGCCTGATGCGGCCGGGTACCAACCCGCTGCAACTCGTGGCCGACACCTTCCCGGCGGGTACCCTCTCGGGCGCGCCGAAGCACAACGCGATGACACTCATCGACCGCTACGAAACCACCAATCGCAGCAGCTACGGCGGGGCCATCGGCCACCTCGATTTCAACGGCGATTTCAACCACGCCATCGCCATTCGCACGTTTCTGAGCAAGGGCAACACGCTGTTTTACCAGGCCGGCATGGGCGTCGTGGCGAAGTCGGACGTGGAAAGCGAAATGGCGGAAGTCGGTAACAAACTGGCTGCACTGCGGAAGGCGGTGGAGATGGCGGGGGAACTTTAGCCGGTATTAAAATTCCCCCTTGTGCGGTGGGTGTTGCGCGGTGGCCGAAGGGGGGGGCGGCTGGTTTTTGTGCGGTGGGAGGGGGATGTTTACCGCGTTGAGGATGTCCACCCCGCCAACCCACGTACCCGAATCGAAAGTTCCTCCAGTACCCAACCCAGCCGCTTCTTCACGTCTAAATCGTCAAATCGCAGAAACGTAATGCCGAGGGTTTCCAATCGTCGTTGCCGAATTTCATCTGTTTCCTGCTTTTCATCATGGCTGTTTCCATCAATTTCAATCGCCAGTTTCAGTTCGTGGCAGTAGAATTCGACGATAAATTCATCAATGGGTACCTGTCGGTGGAATTCGACTCCGAGTATTTTTCCTTTGATCTTTTGCCAGAGCGGTATTTCGGAAAGCGTGGAGTTGTTGCGTAGTTCGCGCGCCAGCTTTTTAAGAGCTGGATTGTAGGGTATAATTTCGTTTGGTTTACCCATAACTTGGTTGGTTTGACATCCCCCTCCTCCCCACAATCCAGCCGCACCCCCCTTCGGCCACCGCGCAACACCCACCGCACAAGGGGGAATTTTTAAATCGACTATGAGAAGTAATTTATGAACCAGCGTCCCAAAATCCTCGTCCTCGACAACTACGACTCGTTCGTCTACAACCTTGTGTACCTGCTCAGAGAATTGGGCCAGGACGTGGAGGTACACCGGAACGACAAAATTCCGCTCGAAGCCGTCGGCGGGTACGACAAAATCCTGCTCTCGCCGGGGCCGGGCATTCCCAAAGAAGCGGGCATTCTGCTCGATGTCATCCGGGCGTACGCCCCGTCGAAATCCATCTTCGGCGTCTGCCTCGGCCATCAGGCCATCGGCGAAGCCTTCGGCGCGAAGCTGCACAACCTGGGCGACGTGTTGCACGGCGTCACGACGAAGTGCCTTGTCACCGATCCCGACGAGCGGCTGTTTCAGGGCATTCCGACGGAGTTGGACGTCTGCCGGTACCATTCCTGGACGGTCCTACCCGAGACTATGCCCGCCGACCTGAAAATCACGGCCGTCGACGAGCAGGGCAACGTTATGGCCGAAGCCCACACCCGCTACGACGTCCGCGGCGTGCAGTTCCACCCCGAAGCGTACCTGACCCAGTACGGGCGCGAGCTGCTGGTGAACTGGTTGCGGGAATGAATGCGTAAATTTGGGGAAAATAGAAACTGTCATGAGCCAGTATCTGATCGAAGTACCCGAGGACAAGGAGCAGGAAGTCGCGTCTGTACTTCAGACGTTGAACGTGAAGATGATGCCAGTGGAAGAGCGGAAGACCGATATCAAAAAAGCGCTTGAAGCGTTGTGGCGCATTCGGGATGCTGGGGGAATTCCTTCCATTCCCGATCCTTCCGCTTGGCAGAGCGAAATCCGGAAAGACAAACCGTTGTACGGTCGCGAAGAATGATACTTGACAGCAACATCGTCATTTATTCTGTTCTACCCATTTACGCTGCTTTGGAAACCTATCTGACCGCGAACGCAGGCACGCTGGCGGTTTCTTCTGTGAGCAAGGTAGAGGTGCTGGGGTACCATCAACTGGTACCGAAAGCGAAAGCAAATTTTGAGGATTTTTTCGCGAAAACTCCGCAGTACCCAATCACGCAGCCCATTCTGGACGAGGCTACACAGCTCCGCCAGCGCAAAAAAATGTCCCTCGGCGACGCCATCATCGCCGCTACCTGCCTCATTCACGACGAGCCGCTGCTGACAAACAACGAAGCCGATTTCGACGCCATCCCCGGCCTGACGGTCATCCCGATGCGAACCGTCCTTTGATTTCCCATGAACGAGTACCTTACCCACCTTCTCCGAAACGAACCCCTCTCCCACGCTCAGGCCCGCGAGGCGTTGCTCCGCATCGGCTGCGGCGACGTGAACCCGGCGCAAACGGCGGCGTTTCTGACCGCCTTCGCGATGAAGGGCCTGACCGTCAACGAACTCGAAGGCTTTCGCGCGGCCATGCTGGAACTGTGTCTGGCTGTGAATTTGGACGAGTTCGAGCCGATGGACGTCTGCGGCACGGGCGGCGATGGGAAAAATACCTTCAACATCTCTACCACAGCGGCTTTCGTCGTGGCAGGTGCCGGGCAGCGGGTAGCCAAGCACGGCAACCACGGCGTTTCCTCACTGGTCGGGTCGTCAACGGTGCTCGAACACCTCGGGTACCGGTTCACGAATGAGTACGACACGCTCCGTCGCCAGCTCGACGCGGCGGGCATTACGTACCTGCACGCGCCGCTGTTTCACCCGGCCATGCGGCATGTCGGGCCGATTCGAAAAGAGTTGGGTTTCAAAACGTTCTTCAACCTGCTCGGTCCGCTGCTGAATCCGGCCCACGTCCGGCGGCAACTGGCCGGCGTGTACAGCCCCGCCGTGGCCGAACTCTACGCCGGGGTACTCCGGCGGGCGGGTGGGCGTTTCGCCGTCGTCCACGCGCTTGACGGGTACGACGAAATTTCGCTGACCGGCGACGTGCGCGTCTGGTGGGCGGATTCGGACGAAACGATTTCGCTCGAAACACTGGGTCTTGGTACCAACCGCGCCGACGAACTCTATGGCGGCAAAACGCTTGACGACTCGGCGCGGGTACTCGTTTCGATTCTGAACAACGAAGGTACCCCGGCCCAAACGCGGGCGGCACTCGCCAACGCCGCGCTCGCCCTGCAAGCCGCCGAGCCGTCGCTGAGCTGGCCGGAGGCCGTCGCGCGGGCGACCGAATCGCTCGAAAGCGGGCGGGCTTACGCGGCGCTCAAGCGGCTGCTGGCCTGACGACGAACTTCCCAGAACAGGTACCCGTACACGACGGCGTACTCCAACGCCGTCAACCCCAAGTTTTCCTGAAAACCCGCGGTCGCGTACGTCGCATACGACAGCACGGCCGTCGCCGACCAGACCAGCGGGTACCGGTACGGTGTGAACGTGGCGAAGGCGACGAGGTACGTCAGGTACCAGGGGTGCACGGTCGTGGCCAGGGCCAGGTAGAGCGTGTGGATGAAAAGCAATTTGGTCCAGGGAAAACCGGTGTTAGCACTCCGGCGCAGCGCCAGGTACCCGATGCCCAGCGTTGAAATCGCCAGCAACCACGGCCCGGCTTTCTGGATGATGTTGTAGCCTTTCCACCAGAAGCCCCCTTCCCGAACGAGGTAGTACACGGAGGCGTTAAACTCGAATTTCCGGAAGTACAGGCTCAGGCTGGACGTGAAGTTTTCGACCAACGCCGGTTCGAGAAATGGCAGAAATAGCGCCACGTTGACCAATCCAACGAGTAGCCCGAACGCGAGACTTCTCCCCCACCCGATTCGTCGAATAAGCAGCGGCAGGAACAGCAGCGGAATCAGTTTCACCGCAACGGCCAGACCCCAGGCCAGCGCCGAAAACCAGACGCGTCCGTTCTCCAGCCAGAAAATCGCCAGCAGCAGCAGCGCCAGCACGACGCCTTCGAAGTGCAGATTGCCCGAGAGTTCGACGATGACGAGCGGATTGAGCGCGTAGAGCAAGGCCAGTCGAGTCGGTTTTCCGCTTCGGCGGAGCAGCGTTCGAAGCAGCGCAACGGTACCCGCTTCCCCGGTAAAAATCACCAGGCGCAGTACGATGAGGTGGCCGAACAGATGGTTTGGGAACCACCACGCGCCCAGCCCGAAAAGGAACTGGTTCAATGGCGGATAAACCGTGTAGTACCCCGGCGAATTGAGGTGGGAAAACAGCGCTCGATCGGGGTACTCCGTCGGTAGAATCAGGTACGGATTGCGCCCTTCGGCGAGCCAGCGACCGTCCCAGATGAAACGGACGTAATCGTCGGACAGCGCCGGAATGGCAAGTAAGAAAATCAGCCGAAACAACCCCGCAGCCAGCAGCAGTGACCGCTCGGAGGCCAGCGTGGTACCTCGAATTGCCAGCCCGTACCCGCTAAACAGCAGCCCGAAGGTACCAATCAGGGTACCGAAGTCGGTACGACTTTGTCCGTAACCCAGCCAGGCGTACGCCAGTAGCGAGGCAATTAGCCAGAGCCAGAAGGTACCCCGGCGGCCCGTCATCGGCGCAGCGCGTGGACGATGGAGTACCCCGCTACCAGTCCATAGCCGGTCAGCAAAAGCAGATGAAACGGCAGCAGGCTGTAGTCGCCCCACCACAGCCCCAGCCCGACGGCCCCGGCGAAGTACCCGACGAGCAGGAGTTCGCCCCAGGTCAGCCAGGAAATCTGATGCGAGAGGTACTGATTCGACTGCCAGCGGGCGTCTTGGGTTGTGACGATGTTGAATTTCGGCGTCCGCACGAAGGGCGTTTTCACGCCGAGGTACCCCTCCAACACCGCCACGGCGTTGTGCAGCGACAGACCCATCGAGACCGAGAGGAACAGCGGAAATCGGAGCAGAAACGGGCCGAGGCTCGCCTGCCGGGCCGAATGCCGGAATGAGGTCCAGTAAAACAGCCCCAGAATCACCGAACAAATCTGAAACGCCGCCGTCCCGACAAAAAACCGATGGAGGCCGGGCGAAGTCCGGTGCAGAACCAGCAGCGGTACGCTGACCAGCGCCAGTACGAGCGCCGAGACAAACGTCGCGCTGTTGAGCAGGTGAAACACGGCGTGGATTTTGGTCGAAAGCCGCAACGCCGGGGCCTTCAACACGCCGAGGAGGTGCTTGCGGGCGCACTCGGCGGCCCCCTTCATCCAGCGAAACTGCTGCGATTTCAGGGCGTTCATTTCCACGGGTAGCTCCGCCGGTGCGCCAATTCCCTCGGCGTAGACGAAGCGCCAGCCGCGCAGTTGGGCGCGGTAGCTCAGGTCGAGGTCTTCGGTGAGCGTGTCGGGTTGCCAGCCGCCCGCGTCTTCGATGCAGCGTTTCCGCCAGACGCCCCCCGTACCGTTAAAATTGATGAAATGCCCGGCGGCGTTGCGACCGCGTTGTTCCACCGAAAAATGTACGTCTAGCCCGAAGGCCTGCGTTTCGGTCAGGAGCGAGTACCCGCGGTTGAGGTGTTCCCAGCGGGTTTGCACCATGCCGACCTGGTCGTCGCTGAAGCGCGGTAGCGTTTGTTCGAGAAAATCGGGGCGGGGCAGAAAATCAGCGTCGAACACCACGATGAACTCGCCCCGCGCCTGCCGGAGTCCTTCGGCCAGCGCCCCGGCCTTGAAGCCCTCGCGGGTACCGCGCCGGATGTGCCGGAAGCGGGCACGTGCAGGGTCGAGTTGGCGGAGGACGTCATTGATGAGCACCGTCGTTTCGTCCGTCGAATCGTCAAGTGCCTGGATTTCCAACCGGTCGACAGGGTACCGGATGGCGGCCACGCTGCGGAGCAATCGCTCGATGACGTACCGCTCGTTGTAAACCGGTAACTGAATCGTCACGAATGGGTACCCGCCCGACCAGTCGCACGCGGGCGCGGGTACCTCCTGTCGTTTCGCGCGCAGGTAGCTGACGATCAGACTGAGTTGAATCAGACTAAAGCACGCCACGAACAGCAGCGGGAGGCCGTACAAAATGAGAACCAGCGTTTCCACTTGCGACTTGTCCTATCCTTTTTAAAGGTACTTGAATATCGTGCCAATGATTTTGTACCCGGCCAGTATGGTACCTTTCACCGTTCCCGAAATCTTCGAGTGGCCAATCCGGCGACGGTACCCGACGGGTACTTCGCCCGTGCGGAGTTTCTGTTTGGCGGCTTTGAGTTGCATCTCTACCGTCCAGCCGTAAGTCTGATCCTGCATGTCGAGTTCGAGAAGTTTGTCGAACCGAATGGCTCGGAACGGGCCGAGGTCGGTGTACCGCACGCCATACAACCCACGGAGCAGCGTTGTGGCGAGCCAGTTTCCGAAGACTTGCTGCGGAGTCATGGAACCGCGCTCGCGCACGCCCAACGCGCGCGAGCCGATGACTAGATCCAGTTTTTCCTTCAAAATCGGCTGAACCAGATTCGGTAACTCCGCCGGGTAGTCGGAGTAGTCGGCATCGAGAAACACCACGATTTCGGGCGGTAGCGGTTGGTCGCGCAGGTACCCGATTCCTTTCAAACAAGCGAAGCCGTAGCCTTGCCGGGTTTCGTCGAGTACCGTTGCACCGGCTTCGGCGGCAACGACGGCGGTCCGGTCGTTGGAGTTGTTGTTGACGACGACGATTTCCCGAACCCAGTCGCGGGGTACCTCCCGAATTACGTTGCCGACGGCATTTTCTTCGTTGAACGCGGGAATGATGACGTCGATGCGGGGCACGGATTCGGATTTTGTTCCGACAAAAGTAGAATTTTAAGCCCGTGGACATTTATCCCCCTCTTTCATGAAACTGGCTTTCATCGGCGCGGGCAACGTTGCCTGGCACCTTTCTGCCGCGCTTGACAACGCGGGGCATCCCGTCGTAGCCGTGTACAGTCGGCATTTGACCCGTGCCCGACGAGTAGCCGAACGACTCTTCGATGCTACGCCCACCGATGACCTTGACTTTCGCGACAGTGCGGCTGACGTGTTCCTGCTCTGCGTTTCGGATGATGCTCTGCCCGAGGTAGTCGGCGCGCTGAGGCTACCCGAGCGTGGGCTACTGGTTCACACGTCAGGTACCCGCTCGCTGATTGAGCTACAGGATGGCATGGGGTACCGGACTGGCTGGGAAGCGGGCGTTTTCTACCCCCTGCAAACGTTCAGTGAAGGAGTACCCGTTGAGCTGGAGCGCGTACCGATCTGTCTGGAGGCGTCTGACTCGTTGGCGGAAGAGGTACTAATCGAGTTGGCGCAAGCCATCAGCACGGCCGTGTACACAGTTAATTCCGACGAGCGCAGGGTCATCCACTTGGCTGCTGTGCTGAGCAGTAATTTCACCAATCACCTTTGGGCCATTGCAAAAGAAATGTTAGAGGAGCACGACCTGGATTTCGAACTCCTTAAGCCACTTTTACATGAAACTTTCCAAAAGGCCATGCGGGCCGCCCACCCCGCCGAAGTACAGACAGGTCCCGCACGCCGTGGCGATACTCAGATCATGCAAGCGCATCTGAATCTGTTGCGAGGTCAATCGGACTTACAGAATCTATATCGCCAATTGTCTCAGAATATTCAAAAATGGTACTCTTGATGACAGCCGTAACTACGACTTTAACCTGGAGCGCCGCAGAATATAGATTGGTGTAAAAACGAGAGCGCGATTGAAACGTAGGTGGAAACGATAGTCAGGGAATTCTGATAGAGGAAAAGCGTTAAACAGGAAAATTTTTAATGTTTAATAGAATTTCCATGAGTCATAGAACCGTAGGAAGAACTTTACATAAATCTCATTTTTTCTGTTGATTCCTCTTGACAGATGGTCTGATGGAGTACTATTTTTGCAGTCCCAACGGGGGGAAGCGTCAGAAGCGGAGTGGTCGTGGGGCTGTCAAGGAAGCGGGGGTGGTGGGTTTTTCCCGGGGAGTGAAAAACTTTTTTTAGGGGAACTCTTGACAGGCG